>Ga0209530_1000723_pt1 | contig 19823 bp, 6 predicted proteins | sample BlaSpr_A8_Ref_O1_FD_187987 | JGI IMG/M metagenome (GOLD analysis project Ga0209530, IMG submission 187987) | Forest soil microbial communities from Thunder Bay, Ontario, Canada - Black Spruce, Ontario site 2_A8_Ref_O1 (SPAdes) (version 2) | ecosystem: Environmental > Terrestrial > Soil > Boreal...
TGGGTTCCTATAGTGGCGATTCTCTTCGCTTGGCAAAACGTCACGGCGAGCTGCGTAGTTCCCGGGCTGGCACGTAGTGCACGCGACGCGACCTCCGATGATACGCGGTGTCGCGGGCTCAAAAAGGCTCGAGCCGACTAAAGTCGGCAGGCGTGACTCGCCGCGCTCACCCTCATCCCTGCCGCTGGTGCGGTCGCGACGTGACCGATATCGGGATGGGCCGTCGCCGCCAATACTGTCGGCGGTCTTGCCGGCAGCGGGCCTACGAGCAGCGGGCTTCGATGAACCGGGGCGAGGCCGGGGGCTTAGCGGCCTTGCCCACCGATGCGATCGTGCTGTCGGCCGACGACGCCGCCGACCTATCGGATCGCGTCTACCAGGTGCGATGCGCAGCGGAGGACGTCTCCACAGCCCTCGACGAAGGAGCCGGGGCCACCGAACTGCGCGAGCTGTGCGATGCGCTGGTCCAAGCGGCCAGGGCTGCCGACGGCTGGCGCCGGGTGAGTGCCTAAGCCCTTTACTCCTAGCGACATGCGCCTGACCACCGGCAACGGCCAGCCGGTAAAGTCACGCCATGGACGCCGCGCAAAGTGCAGGACGGGCCCACAGGGCACCGGGCGCGTCGGCGCGCAGCCGCACTTTCCCTTGGACGGGTAGCAGCCGCTCCTCTTTTAGCAGCAGGGAGTAACGGACGTTTTGAAATCCTGCCGGAGTTGGCCATACTCACCAGCGACATTCTTGGGTCGGAGAACAGCATCACGCTGGTCGAAAAAGTGCCGACTTCGGTTCGTGCAGCAACTTCCGTGACTCGGCAAGGGCCGCATCCCGGCGGTGATAGACGGCCAATATGTTGGGTGAGGGTTAGGCGAGGTAGCGATGGTTGATCAACTCCGGCATGCGACCGAAGCGCTGCGGAAAGCGCTGGTCCAGGTTGAACGCCTGAAACGCACCAACCGTGCGCTGCTGGAGCGGTCGAGTGAGCCGATCGCGATCGTCGGAATGTCCTGCCGATTCCCGGGTGGGGTCGAAACCCCCGAGGATCTGTGGCAAATGGTCGCTGACGGCCGAGACGTGATGTCAGAGTTTCCGGCCGATCGCGGCTGGGATCTGGCGGGGCTGTTCGACCCGGATCCTGACACGCGCCACAAGTGCTACACCCGCACCGGGGGCTTCGTCGACGGCGTGGCGGACTTCGACCCTGCGTTCTTCGGCATAGCGCCGACCGAGGCGCTGGCGATGGACCCCCAGCATCGGGTGTTGCTGGAGCTGGCATGGGAGGCGTTGGAACGGGCCGGGATCGATCCCAGCGGGTTACGGGGCAGTGACACCGGTGTCTTCGCCGGACTCATCGTCCAGGGCTACGGCATGTTGGCCGAGGAGATCGAGGGTTACCGACTGACCGGTATGACCTCGAGTGTCGCGTCGGGACGCGTGTCCTATGTGCTGGGCCTGGAGGGCCCGGCCGTGTCGGTGGACACGGCGTGTTCGTCGTCGTTGGTGGCATTGCATATGGCGGTGCAGTCGCTCCGCTCTGGCGAGTGCGACTTGGCCCTGGCCGGCGGCGCGACGGTCAATGCCACACCGACGGTGTTCGTGGAGTTCAGCCGGCACCGGGGGCTGGCGCCGGACGGCCGGTGCAAGGCGTACGCGGGGGCGGCCGACGGGGTCGGCTGGTCCGAGGGCGGCGCGATCCTGGTGGTCGAGCGGTTGTCGGATGCACAGCGCCTGGGTCATCCGGTGTTGGCGGTGGTGCGCGGTTCAGCTGTGAATCAGGATGGCGCCTCCAATGGGTTGACCGCGCCCAACGGTCCGTCCCAGCAGCGCGTCGTGCGCGGAGCCTTAGCCAATGCGGGTCTGTCGGCGGCTGATGTGGACGTGGTCGAAGGCCACGGAACCGGGACCACATTGGGTGATCCGATTGAGGCTCAGGCGTTGTTGGCCACGTATGGGCAGGACCGCGGGGAGTCCGCTGAGCCCCTGTGGTTGGGGTCGATTAAATCGAATATGGGTCACACGCAGGCCGCTGCAGGTGTCGCGGGTGTGATCAAGATGGTGCAAGCGATGCGCCATGAGATGTTGCCCGCGACGTTGCATGTGGATGTGCCCAGTCCGCATGTGGATTGGTCGGCCGGCTCGGTTTCACTGTTGACCGAGGCGCGGCCTTGGCCAGCCGAGCCGGCACAGGGTGGCGTGCAGGGTCATGTTCGGAGGGCCGGGGTGTCCTCGTTTGGGATCAGTGGCACCAATGCGCACGTGATTGTGGAGGCGGCACCCGCCGAGGCCGAGCGACAGGATCGCCCGGCGCCTGCGGTGGTGCCGTGGGTGGTGTCGGCGAAGTCTGCGGCGGCGTTGGCGGCCCAAACTGATCGGTTGGCCCGGTATGTGGGGGCGCATACCGAACTTGACGTTGCAGATGTCGGGTGGTCGTTGGCGGGCCGTGCGACCTTTGAGCATCGGGCCGTGGTCGTCGGTGGTGATCGGGAGCGATTGCTGGCGGGGTTGGCTGAGCTGGTTGGCAATGAGCCCGGCGCCAACGTGGTTCGGGGGAACGCGGCGCCCGCAGGCAAGAACGTCTTCGTCTTCCCCGGCCAGGGCTCCCAATGGCTCGGTATGGGTATCGAATTACTCGATACCGCACCGGTATTCGCGCGGCAGATCGATGCATGCGCCGAAGCCTTCGCAGAGTTCGTCGACTGGTCGCTGACCGACGTTTTGCGCGGCGTGCCGGGTGCTCCGGGCATGGATCGTGTCGACGTGGTGCAGCCAGTGTTGTTCGCGATAATGGTGTCGTTGGCCGAACTGTGGAAGTCGGTCGGGGTACGTGCAGATGCCGTGATCGGCCATTCGCAAGGCGAAATCGCCGCCGCGTATGTCGCCGGTGCGCTGTCGTTGCGTGACGCCGCAAAGGTGGTCACGCTGCGCAGCAAGTTGTTGAGATCGCTGGCCGCTCCCGGCGGCATGGTATCCATCGCATGCGGCGTCGAGCGAGTGCGTGAATTGTTGGCGGCCTACGGGAATCGAGTCGGCATCGCGGCCGTCAACGGCCGGTCGGCGGTTGTGGTGTCCGGTGAAGTGGCCGCACTGGAGGAACTTGTCGGCTTCTGCGCAGACCTCGAGCTGCGCACCCGTCGGATCGACGTCGACTATGCGTCGCATTCGGTTGAAGTTGCCGCGATCCGCGGTGAGCTCGTCGAGGTCTTGGCGGACATCGAGCCACGTTCCTCGCGTACCGTCTTCTATTCTACGGTGACCGGAAGCCGTTTGGATACAGCCGGTTTGGATGCCGAATACTGGTATCGCAACATCCGGCAGACCGTGCAGTTCGACCAGGCGGTGCGCAGCGCGTGCGAGCACGGGTACCGCGCATTCATCGAATCCAGTCCGCATCCCGCATTGATCGCCGGCATCGAAGACACCTTCAACGACTGCGCGACCGATAGCGCCGGGACCGCGCCGCCCATTAACGAAGCCATCGTCGTTCCCACTCTGGGCCGCGAAGACGGCGGACTCGAGCGGTTCCTGATGTCGGCCGCCTCGGCGTTCGTAGCGGGTGTGAACGTGGATTGGCGTGGCGCATTGGATGGAGCCGGCTTTGTCGAGCTACCGACGTATGCCTTTGAGCGGCGCCGTTTTTGGCTGTCCGGCGAAAGTGTGGGAGCCGATGCTGTCGGCTTGGGCCTGGCAACCAGCGAACACGCATTGCTGGGTGCGGTGGTGGAGCTGCCGGCCTCGGGCGGGGTGATGCTGACCGGTCGACTGTCGCCCAGCATCCAGGAGTGGCTGGCCGATCACGCCGTGTCCGGTGTAGTGGTGTTTCCCGGCTCGGGGTTTGTGGAGTTGGCGATCCGCGCCGGTGACGAAGTCGGCTGTTCGGTGGTCGACGAATTGACGCTGCAGGCACCATTGGTGTTGCCCGACTCGGGATCGGTTGCGGTGCAGGTGGTCGTGGGGCCCCCTGACAGGTCGGACGAGTCGGGTCAGCGTAGTGTCGCGGTCTATTCCTGCGCCGGCGCGGGTTCCGGTTGGGTGCGCCATGCCGAGGGCGCGCTGAGCTCCAGGTCGGTCGAGCCGAGCGTGGATTTGTCGGTGTGGCCGCCGGCAGGTGCGGTCGCGGTGGACCCGGCTGACGGCTACGAGCAGTTGGCGGCACGCGGGTACGGCTACGGGCCGGCGTTTAGAGGATTGACCGCGGCGTGGGTCCGCGGCAACGAAGTGTTCGCCGAGGTGAGGCTGCCCGACGCGGCCGGTGGTATCGGCGGGTTCGGGGTGCACCCGGCGCTACTCGATGCGGCGATGCACGCCTTGGTCATGGCCGATCCAACTGCCCACCACGGCGCCGAAGTGCTCCTGCCGTTCTCCTGGCAAGGCGTCTCGTTGCACGCCGCAGGTGCATCGGCGGTACGGGCGCGAATCGCGCCGGCGGGTCCTGCCGCGCAGGCGGCCGGTACCTCTATGGCGGTGTCGATCGAGTTGGCCGACGGATTGGGGTTACCGGTGCTGTCGGTGGGCGCGATGGTGGCCCGCCCGGTAACCGAGCAGCAGCTGCGGGCCGCGGTGTCTGGCCCGCGCCTGGACCGGTTGTTTGAGGTGGCGTGGTCACCGGCCCCTGAGCTTTCGCGGGCGGGGTCCACTGCGGCGCCATCGTACGAAGTGTTCGAATCTGTTGCAGCCGAAGCTGATCCGGTAACAGGAGCACATGATCGCACACGCGAGGTGCTGGCTGCTGTGCAGGGGTGGTTGGCCGAGCGTGACTCGGGTGTGCTGGTGGTCACCACCCGGGGCGCGATGGGGTTGGTGGGGGAGGACGTCGCCGATCTGGCGGGTGCGGCGGTGTGGGGGCTTGTTCGGGCGGCGCAGAGCGAGCATCCCGGCCGGATCGTGCTCGTGGATTCCGATGCGGCCCTGGATGATAGTGCGGTGGCCGCGGTTCTGAAGTTCAATGAACCGCAGGTATTGCTGAGGGGCGGAACGGTTTACGCGCCGCGGGTGCGTGGCAGCCATGAGGTTGACGGTCTACTGGTGCCGCCGGCGGATGGGCCGTGGCGGCTGGGTCTGAGCAGTGCGGGCACGTTCGAGAATCTGCAGTTGGAGCCTGTCCCCAACGCCGCGGCGCCCTTGGAGCCCGGTTGGGTGAGGGTGGCACTGAGTGCCGTCGCCGCAAACTTCCGCGACATCATGATCACCCTGGGCATGTTCACCCATGACGCGCTGCTCGGCGGCGAAGGCGCAGGCGTGGTGGTCGAAGTCGGCCCGGGAGTCACCGAATTCGCGGTCGGTGATGCGGTCTACGGATTCTTCCCCGACGGCAGCGGCACGCTGGTCCCCGGCGACGTCCGCCTGTTGCTTCCGAAGCCGGCCGATTGGTCATACGCCGAAGCCGCCGCTATCTCAGCCGTTTTCACCACCGCGTACATGGCGTTTGTGCACCTCGCCGACGTCAAGTCGGGGCAGCGGGTTCTGGTGCACGCTGCCGCTGGTGGCGTGGGGATGGCGGCGGTGCAGTTGGGCCGGCATCTGGGTTTGGAAGTGTTCGCTACCGCCAGCCGCGGTAAGTGGGACACATTGCGGGCCATGGGCTTTGACGACGACCACATCGCTGATTCGCGCAGCTTGGGTTTCGAGGACAAGTTCCGGTCGGTCACCGGTGGTCGTGGCATGGACGTGGTATTGGATTCGCTGGCCGGCGAATTCGTGGACGCTTCACTACGCCTGGTCGCCCCCGGCGGCGTGTTTTTGGAGATGGGCAAGACCGACATCCGAGACCCAGGTGTGGTCGCCCAACAATATCCGGGTGTGCGCTACCGCGCATTCGACCTCTTCGAACCCGGCCGACCCCGGATGCACCAGTACATGGTCGACCTGGCGCAGTTGTTTGAAGCCGGAGTGCTGCGACCGCTGCCGGTGACAACGTTTGATATGCGACGAGCCCGCGCGGCGTTGCGGTACTTGAGCCAGGCGCGTCATATCGGCAAGGTCGTGATGACCCTGCCTGACGGGCCCGGTGGCGGGCTGGCCGGGGGGACCGTGTTGATCACCGGCGGGACCGGCATGGCGGGGTCGACGCTGGCCCGCCACTTGGTGGCGCATCACGGCGTTGCGAACTTGGTGTTGCTGAGTCGGCGTGGTCCGGATGCGCCGGGGTCTGCGAAATTGGTCGCTGAGTTGGCGGCCGCCGGAGCCCGCGTGCAGGTGGTCGCCTGCGATGCGGCCGACCGGGTGGCGTTGGCGGAGGTAATTGCCGGTATTCCGGAGCAGCGGCCGTTGTCGGGCGTAATTCACGCGGCCGGCGTGCTCGATGACGCGTTGGTCACATCACTGACTCCCGAGCGGTTGGATGCGGTGTTGCGGGCCAAGGTGGATGCGGCGTGGAATCTGCACGAATTGACCCATGAGCTGGACGTCTCGGCGTTTGTGATGTTTTCCTCGATGGCCGGACTGGTGGGCTCCTCGGGCCAGGGTAATTACGGGGCTGCCAACGCGTTCCTCGACGGCCTGGCTGCCCATCGGCGGGCGATTGGGAGGCCGGCGATCTCGCTGGGGTGGGGGCTGTGGGATCAGGCCAGCGCCATGACCGGCGGCCTGGACGCCGCCGACCGCGCCCGGCTGGGCCGCGACGGAATCTTGGCGCTGTCCTCGGACGAAGCGATGCAACTATTCGACAAAGCACTGATTATCGACCAGCCATTCGTCGCGCCCGCCCGGATCGACCTGACCGCGCTACGGGTCCATTCGGTCGGGGTGCCACCAATGTTCGCCGACCTGGTCAACGCGCCGACCCGTCGCCAGGTCGACGACTCGCTGGCCGCCGCGAAGTCGAAATCGGCTCTGGCGCATCGGCTGCACGGGCTCCCAGAAGCCGAACAGCACGCCGTCCTGTTGGACCTGGTGCGCTCACACATCGCCACCGTGCTAGGCAACACCAGCCCAGAGGCAATCGACCCAGACAAGGCCTTTCAAGAGTTGGGCTTTGACTCGCTGACCGCAGTCGAAATGCGCAACCGGCTCAAAAGCGCTACCGGGCTGGCGCTTTCACCCACACTCATCTTCGACTACCCGACACCCAAAGGCCTGGCCAACTACATCCGCACCGAACTCGCCGGAGTTCCACAAGAAATCAAGCACGCCCCGGCGGTTCGTGCCGCCGGCGACGATCCGATCGCGATCGTCGCGATGTCGTGCCGCTATCCGGGTGGGGTGAATTCCCCCGACGATCTGTGGGACATGCTGACGCAGCGTCGTGAAGTGCTCTCTGAATTCCCAACTGATCGCGGCTGGAACGTGGCCGGCCTGTACAACCCCGATCCCGACGTCCCGGGCGCCTGCTACACCCGCACCGGTGGCTTCGTGAACGGCGTCGCAGACTTTGACCCCGCCTTCTTCGGGGTAGCGCCGAGTGAAGCCCTGGCAATGGATCCCCAGCAACGCATGTTCCTCGAGCTGTCCTGGGAAGCATTGGAGAGGGCGGGAATTGAGCCCGGCACTCTGCGGGGCAGCGCCACCGGGGTGTTCGCCGGAATAATCACACAGGGCTACGGTCTGTCCGCCCCCGATGCGGTGGAAGGATTCCGGCTGACCGGGCAGTCATCGAGTGTGGCGTCGGGGCGGGTGTCTTATGTGCTCGGGCTGGAAGGCCCGGCGGTGTCGGTGGATACGGCGTGTTCGTCGTCGTTGGTGGCGTTGCATATGGCGGCGCAGTCATTGCGCTCGGGTGAGTGCGACTTGGCGCTGGCCGGCGGCGTCACCGTCAACGCCACACCCGACATCTTCGTCGAGTTCAGCCACATGCGCGGGTTGTCCGCGGATGGCCGGTGCAAGGCGTACGCGGGCGCCGCCGACGGCACCGGATTCTCCGAGGGCGGCGGGATGTTGGTGCTGGAGCGGTTGTCGGATGCGCAGCGGTTGGAACATCCGGTGTTGGCGCTGCTCCGGGGTTCGGCGATCAATCAAGATGGTGCGTCGAATGGGTTGACCGCACCGAATGGTCCGTCGCAGCAGCGGGTGGTGCGCGCGGCGCTAGCTAATGCCGGGTTGTCGGTAACCGATGTGGACGTAGTTGAAGGCCACGGAACGGGCACCACGTTGGGCGATCCCATTGAGGCCCAGGCGCTGTTGGCGACCTACGGCCAGGGCCGCGGGGACTCCGCTGAGCCGCTGTGGTTGGGGTCGATTAAATCGAACATGGGTCACACGCAGGCCGCTGCAGGCGTCGCCGGTGTGATCAAGATGGTATTAGCGATGCGCCACGAGATGTTGCCGGCCACTTTGCATGTCGATGAACCCAGCCCGCATGTGGATTGGTCAGCAGGCTCCGTGTCGTTATTGACCGAGGCACGGCCGTGGCCAGCCGAGGCAGCGCAGGGTCGGGTTCGAAGGGCCGGGGTGTCCTCGTTTGGGATCAGCGGCACCAACTCGCACGTAATTGTGGAGGCTGTGCCCGCAGCGTCCGTGCCGGTGGCGGACGGTCCCAAGGTGCCGGCGGTGCCGTGGGCGATGTCGGCGAAATCGGCGTCGGCGCTGGGGTTGCAGGCCGCTCGTCTGGCCGACCATGTTCGGGCCCACGGTGAGCTTGATGTCGTCGACGTCGGATGGTCACTGGCGGGGCGTTCCACCTTCGAGCATCGGGCCGTCGTCGTTGGTGGTGATCGTGACCGGTTGCTGGCCGGACTCGACAGCTTGGCCACGAATGACCTCAATGACGATGCATCGGTGATTCGGGGCACCGCGACGCTTGGCGGCAAGACCGTATTCGTCTTCCCCGGCCAAGGTTCCCAATTGCTTGGCATGGGAATGGGATTGCACGCCGGCTACCCGGTATTCGCCGAGGCGTTCAACACCGCAGTCGGTGAGTTGGACCGCCACCTGCTGCGCCCGCTACGCGAAGTGATGTGGGGTCACGACGAAAATCTCTTGAATACCACCGAATTCGCACAACCTGCTTTGTTCGCCGTCGAAGTGGCGTTGTTCCGATTGCTGGAATCCTGGGGTGTGCGTCCCGATTTCGTGATGGGCCACTCGGTCGGTGAGCTCTGCGCCGCTCACGTCGCCGGAGTGCTCTCGCTGGAGAACGCTGCGATCCTGGTGGCTGCCCGGGGCCGGTTCATGCAGGCGTTGCCGGCCGGCGGGGCGATGTTCGCGGTGCAGGCCACCGAAGCGGAAGTACGGCCGCTGCTGGGCGCCGAAGCCGGCATCGCGGCGATCAACGGGCCGGCCTCGGTGGTGATTTCGGGCTCCCAGAATGCTGTGGCCGCGGTGGCCGACCAACTCCGCTCCGACGGCCGCCGAGTTCACCGACTGGCGGTCTCGCACGCGTTCCATTCCCCGTTGATGGAACCGATGATCGACGAATTCGGAACGGTCGCCGCCGGGCTCGCTGTCGGGCAGCCGACCATCCCGATTGTGTCGAACCTGACGGGACAGCTGGCGGGAGACTACTTCGGGACGGTGGCCTACTGGAAGCGGCACGTCCGGGAAACAGTGCGGTTCGCTGACAGCGTCCGCTTCGTGCACGCGGCCGGCGGCAGCCGATTCCTCGAAGTCGGGCCCAGCAGTTTGACGGCGTCGATCGAAGAATCGCTGGCCTCTGAGCCCGCACCCGTGATCACGATGTCCGCGCTGCGCAAGGACCGCCCTGAACCGGCAACCCTGACGAATGCGATCGCGCAGGGGTTTGCCGCCGGTATGGACGTGGATTGGCGTGGTGTGCTCCGCCACGGCAACTTTGTGGAATTGCCGACGTACGCCTTTGAGCGGCGACGGTTTTGGCTCGCCGGCAATGACGTCACGATCGATGCCGCCGGGTTGGGGTTGGCGGCCGGAGAGCACGCGCTGCTGGGTGCTGTGGTGGAGTTGCCGGCCTCGGGCGGCGTAGTGCTGACGGGTCGGCTGTCGCCAAGCGTGCAGGGCTGGTTGAACGATCACTCGGTCGGTGGCGTGGTGCTGTTCCCGGGGGCCGGGTTTGTCGAGTTGGCCATCCGCGCCGGTGACGAGGTGGGCTGCGGAATTGTCGACGAGTTGAATCTGGCGGCGCCGCTGGTGTTACCCACCGGGTCTGACGGGGGCTCGGTGGCGGTCCAGGTAGTGGTCGGTGGCCCGGAAGAATCGGGTGCCCGTGCTGTGTCGGTCTTTTCGCGGGGTGACGCCGTCTCCGGCTGGCAGTTGCACGCGGAGGGCGTACTGACCGCGGGGTCGGTGGCGCCGACGGCGGACCTCTCAGTGTGGCCGCCGGTCGGTGCGGTCCCGGTAGACGTCGGCGACGGGTACGAGCGGCTGGCTGAGCGTGGCTATGGGTACGGGCCGGCGTTCCGGGGTTTGACCGCGATGTGGCGGCGCGGCGATGAAGTGTTCGCGGAAGTGACGTTGCCCGCAGATGCCGGGGTCTCGGTGGCCGGGTTCGGGGTCCATCCCGTGCTGCTGGATGCGGCGCTGCACGCGGTGGTGCTGGCATCCGATAGTGCTGAGCTTGCGGAGGGTTCGGTGCTGGTGCCGTTCTCCTGGCGGCGGGTGTCGTTGCATGCCGCGGGCGCGGCCGGGGTGCGAGCACGGATCACGCCGGTAGGCCCTTCGGCGGTGTCGATCGAGCTCGCCGATGGCTTGGGGCTGCCGGTGCTGTCGGTCGCTTCGATGGTGGCCCGGCCGGTGAGCGACCAGCAATTGCTGGCCGCGGTGTCCAACTCGGGTCCAGACCGGCTCTTCGAAGTGATCTGGTCGGCACAGCCGGCAGCCTCTGTGGAACCGGTATCAGTGTGTGCCTGGGGGACAGCGGAGTTGGAGGCCGCCGAGGCTGAGCCTGGGGTTTGCGCAGTGGTCTTTGAGTCGACGCCAGTGGTCGGCGATGTCGTGGCTGAGGTATATGCCGCCACGCGAGCGGTGCTGGCGGTCCTGCAGTCGTGGTTGGCCGGCGACAACGCAGGCACGTTGGTTGTGGTGACCCGGGGCGCGATGGCGCTGCCGGGCGAGGATGTCACTGATTTGGCGGGTGCGGCGGTGTGGGGGCTGGTTCGGTCTGCGCAGACCGAGCATCCCGGCCGGATCCTTCTCGTCGACGCTGATGAGCCACTCGACGGTGAGGCGGTCGCCGCGGCTTTGGCACCCGGGGAGCCGCAGGTGTTGCGGCGCGGTGCAACAGTTCACACCGCGCGGGTGCATGGCAGCCGCGCGGTCAACACGTTGTTGGTGCCTCCCGGTGACGGGCCCTGGCGGCTGGGCATGAGCAGTCGCGGCACCTTTGAGAATCTGCGGTTGGAGCGAGTTCCTGACGCTGATGCGCCGTTGCTGCCCGGGCAGGTTCGGGTCGCATTGTCGGCAATCGCCGCCAACTTCCGCGACGTGATGATCGCGCTGGGTCTGTACCCCGACGAGGATGCGGTCATGGGGATCGAGGCCTCCGGCGTCGTCGAAAGCAGCTCGGCGGATGACCGTTTCGCTGTCGGTGATCGGGTGATGGGCCTGTTTCCCGACGGCACTGGGACGATCGCCACCACCGACCAACGACTGCTGGTCAAGGTGCCGGCGGGTTGGTCGCACACCGCCGCTGCCACCACGTCGGTCGTTTTCGCCACCGCCTACTACGCGCTGGTGGACTTGGCGGGTGCTAAGCCGGGGCAGCGGGTGTTGGTGCACGCCGCCGCCGGTGGGGTTGGCATGGCCGCGGTGCAGTTGGCCCGGCATCTGGGGTTAGAGGTGTTCGCCACCGCCAGCCGCGGTAAGTGGGACGCGTTGCGGGCCATGGGCTTTGACGACGACCACATCGCTGACTCGCGCAGTCTGGAGTTCGAGGACAAATTCCGGGCGGTCACCGGTGGTCGTGGCATGGACGTGGTGTTGGACTCCCTTGCCGGCGAATACGTGGATGCTTCACTACGCGTCGTGGCCCCGGGCGGGGTGTTCTTGGAGATGGGCAAGACCGACATCCGCGACCCCGGCGTCGTCACCCGGGATCACCCGGGTGTGCACTACCGCGCCTTCGACCTCTTCGAATCGGGGCCCGACCGCATTGCGCAAATCCTGGCCGATTTGGCCGGACTCTTCGGCGAGGAAGTGCTGCGGCCGTTGCCGGTGACGACGTTTGACATACGACGCGCCTCAGCGGCGTTGCGGTATTTGAGCCAGGCCCGCCATGTGGGCAAGGTGGTGATGACCCTGCCGGACGGGCCCGGTGGTGGGCTGGCCGGGGGCACGGTGTTGATCACCGGTGGTACCGGGATGGCCGGTTCGGCAGTGGCTCGTCATCTGGTGACCCGTCATGGGGCACGGAACCTGATATTGGTGAGCCGCCGCGGTCTGGATGCACCAGGGGCTGCCGAGTTGGCGGCTGAGCTGGGTGCAATAGGTGCCCAGGTACACGTGGTGGCCTGCGATGCCGCCGACCGGGCGGCCTTGGCGAAGGTGATCGCCGATATCCCGATGCAGCGGCCGTTGTCGGGCGTGATTCATGCCGCCGGTGTGCTCGACGATGCGGTGATCTCGTCTTTGACTCCGGAACGGGTTGACGCGGTGCTGCGGGCAAAGGTGGACGCGGCGTGGAACCTGCACGAGTTGACCCGCGACCTGGATGTGTCGGCGTTTGTGATGTTTTCGTCAATGGCCGGGTTGGCCGGTGCATCGGGCCAAGGCAATTATGCGGCGGCGAACTCGTTCCTGGATGGGCTGGCAGTGCATCGGCGCGCGCATGGATTGCCGGCGATGTCGCTGGCCTGGGGCCTGTGGGATCAGGCCAGTGCCATCACCGGCGGACTGGGCGCTACGGATCGGGCCCGCCTCGGCCGCGACGGGATTGTCGCGATGTCGTCGGATCAGGCGCTGGAACTGATGGACACGGCGCTCATCGTCGACGAGCCGTTTATGCTGCCCGCCGATATCGACACTGGCGCACTGCGGGTCAAGTTCGACAGCGGCACCTTGCCGCCGATGTTCGTCGATTTGATCAATGCGCCGACCAGGCGCCAGGTTGACGACTCGCTGGCCGCGGCGAAGTCGAAATCGGCTCTGCTGCAACGCCTTGAAGGGCTGCCCGAAGACGAGCAACACGCGCTTCTGCTGGACGTGGTGCGTTCCCATATCGCCACCGTGCTGGGCGGCACCAGCCCCGAGGCCATCGATCCGGACAGAGCCTTCCAGGAGCTGGGTTTTGACTCGCTGACCGCGGTCGAAATGCGCAACCGGCTCAAAGCAGCTACCGGCCTTCCGCTTTCACCCACCCTGATCTTCGATTACCCGAACTCGGCCGCGCTGGCCGGCTATATGCATCGAGAACTTGTCGGCAGCTCAATCGGTCACGCCCCTGCCGCGGCGCCCGGAGAAGCCGAAATCCAGCGCGTCGTCGCGTCCATTCCGGTTAAGCGCCTTCGACAGGCAGGCGTGCTGGAGTTGTTGCTCGCGTTGGCGAATGAAGCCAGTGAAGCCGCCGCTAACGGGCAAGCAGTGGCCTTCGGGAAGAACTCTGAAAAAGACCTCGCGGACATGGACCTCGACGGCCTGGTCAACGCCGCATTCATGGACGACGACGACGAGTAGGCATGAGTAGGCAAAAGTGCCCTGAGGGCACTCAGTGAGAATCGCGGTCACCGGGGCCGGCGGAGTACTCGGCCGCGGCCTCGCCGCCCGATTGCTCAGCCAGGGCCACGATGTCGTGGGGATCGCCCGTCATCGGCCCGAAAGCTGGTCGAGCGCGGCAGATTTTGTCGCAGCAGACATCCGGGACGCGACCGCCGTGCGCCACGTCGTTACTGGCACCGACGTCGTCGCGCATTGCGCATGGGCAAGGACCCCCGGCCCGGACGAGCGGATCAGCCACCAGGTCAACATCGGAGGCACGCGAAACGTCCTCGAAGCGATGGCCGAGTCCGGTACCAGGCGAATCGTTTTCGTGTCGTCAGCACATGTCTACGCGGCCGCGGCGTCCGCGCCGATGCGCGAGCACGACGCGGTCGCCCCAGCGTCTGCCAACGGCCTGCACCAGGCCCGCGTTGAAGAGATGCTGGCCGCCTCCGGGGCCCAGTGGGTCGCGATTCGCTCCGCGCTCGTCCTGGGCCGCGGCGTCGACAACTGGGTGCGCCGGCTGCTGGCGCTGCCTGCGTTTCCCGACGGGCCCGCAGATCACCCCGTGCAAGTAGTCCATGCCGACGATGCGGTCCGGTTGCTGAGCCATTCGGTTCTTGACAGTGAAATCGACAGTGGTCCCGTCAATCTCGCCGCCCCCGGCGCGCCGACGCTTCGTCAGATCGCTGCGGTGCTGGGGCGGCCGATCGTGCCTCTGCGCTTCGGCCTGGCGGCAGCGTGGCGACGACTGGCCTCATTCGCCGAGCTGGAACTGGTGCAGAGCGCACCACTGATGGATATCTCGCGGCTATGCGACGAATGGGAATTCCCGCCGGCGTGGAACTCGGACGAATCTGTCGAGGATTTCGCACAGGCGGTGCGCGGCCGGGTTTCGACGGGTAAGCGGGTGGTGTCGCTACCTTGGCGGCTGGCCAATATTGGGGACCTGCCAACCGTCGATGCGCCGGCCGGCGATGGTGTGGTGCCCAGATTTGCTGGCCCTCAAGCAGATAACGGTGAATTCGACACCCCGATCGACCCGCGTTTCCCGACGTACCTGGCCACCAATTTGTCGGAGGCGCTGCCGGGTCCGTTTTCTCCGTCGTCGGCCTCGGCGACCGTGCGTGGGCTGCGCGCCGGGGGCGTGACCGTCGCCGAGCGGCTGCGACCCGGCGGGATAATCCAGCGGGAAATCGCCACGCGCATGGTCGCGGTGTTCGCCCACCGGCTGTATGGGGCGATCACTTCGGCGCACTTCATGGCCGAAACCGTGCCGTTCGCCAAGCCCGCGACGATTGTCGGCAACAGCGGATTCTTCGGTCCCAGTATGGCATCGTTGCCGATCTTCGGTGCGGAGCGCCTACCCTCTGAAAACAGCCGCGCCCGAAGGCAACTGCGCACCTTCCGCAACATCGGGGTATTCGGCGTCAACCTGGTGGGCCTGAGCGCCGGCTCGCCGCTCGATACCCGCGACTTCATCGCCGATGTCGATCGCCTGGAACGTCTGACCGCTGACGATGTCACCCAACTCGACGATCGCCGGCTGCTCAGCCTGATCTTGTTGGCACGCGACCACGTTGTACACGGTTGGGTGCTGGCCTCAGGGTCCTTCATGCTGTGCGCTGCGTTCAACGTGTTGATGCGGGGCTTGTGCGGCCGAGACACCGCCGCGCCTGCGGGGCCGGAATTGGTCAGTGCGCGGCCGGTGGAGGCGGTACATCGGTTGGTGGTTGCCGCGCAGCGCGACCCGAACGTGGTTCGTCTGCTGGCGGAACCGGGGGAGCGTCTTGGCAAGCTGGCCGTCGACGCGCCCGAGTTTCATGCTGCGGTGCTGACCGAGCTCGCGCTGATCGGGCACCGTGGTCCGGCGGAGCTCGAGATGCTGTCCACCAGCTACGCTGACGACCCCGAGTTGCTGGTCCGAATGGTGGCCAAAACGCTGAGCGCGTCGCCCGCGCCGGGACCTGTGCATCCAGTGATTCCGTTGCGGGCCCGACCGATGGCGGTGCTGGCGACGCGGCAGCTGCGCGACCGCGAGGTCCGCCGCGACAAGATGGTGCGCGCCAACTGGGTGTTGCGCGCTCTGCTGCGTGAGTATGGGCGGCGGATGGTCGACGCGGCCGTCTTCCACACCGCCGATGATGTTTTCTTTCTGCTGGTCGACGAACTCAACGAACTCGACCGGCTCCCGGCAGATGTTTCGAAGGTGGTGGCCCGGCGCCGAGCCGAACACCGCAGGCTGGCCGGCATCGTGCCGCCGACGATATTCAGCGGCAGCTGGGAGCCATCGACCGCCTCGTCGACGGTCCTCGGCACCGGCGACACCCTGCGCGGCGTCGGCGTGTGTGGGGGACGGGTGCGCGGCCGGGTGCGGATCGTGCGGCCCGAGACCATTGACGATCTGCAGGCCGGCGAGATTCTGGTCGCCGAGGTCACCGACGTCGGCTACACCGCCGCCTTCTGCTACGCAGCTGCCGTGGTGACCGAACTCGGCGGCCCGATGTCACACGCCGCCGTGGTGGCCCGCGAGTTCGGGTTTCCGTGTGTGGTGGACGCGCAGGGAGCAACCAAGTCGTTGCCATCGGGAGCCCTCGTCGAGGTCGATGGTGCTACGGGCGAAATTCATGTGCTCTGAGCTCTGATCTGGGTGCCCAACGTTGAGTCGTTGGGCCAAAACACGATGTTTCGCCGAACAACTCGACGCTGGGCGGCGAAGTTACAGGGGCCAGCTGTTCGGCTCGTGTGCATAACGAAAAGCGGGCGCCGGGGGCAGCGGCTGTCGTTCGTCGGTCGATATTGCGTCCAGAATCAGAGCGACGTAGCGTCGCCAGCCGGCGCTGGTCGGTTCCATCGTCGAGAGCACGCTATAGAGCATCCCGATCAGGCGAGGCAGGTCATCGGAGACCAGCTCGGCACGGACGATGCCAGCCTGCTGGCCTCGGTGGACAAGATCGCCAAGCGCCACATTGAGCGAATCCGAGATGTCGGCGGTCAGCGAGCCTGCCCGGTGCGCCGCGGTCAATAGGTTCTGCTCGCGGGCGCCCAGCGCTATCGCCGCTTCGATCAGTCGGGCGAGGCCGCGCAGCGGGTCATCAGCACGGCCGGCGTCTTCGATCGCCGGCGTGAGATCCTCGGCAATGCTCTGATCCAGGGCAGCTCGAACCAGGTCTGCCTTCGTCGGAAATCGGCGGTAAAGGGTTCGTTCGCCGACGCCTGCGCGGCGCGCGATCGCCTCGACGGGTGCGTCGGGTCCCAACTCGCCGTATACATCCCGCGCCGCCCGCAGAATGCGCTCAACGTTGCGGGCCGCGTCTGCCCGCAACGGCCGGTCGGCAACCGCCGTCATTGTCACAGCATAACTGACAGTTGACTGCCAGTAAGGTCGGGTTCTAGGCTCGTGCAATTGACAGCCAACTGACACTTAATGGGAAACGCCGGTGACTTCAAAGACTTCCGAGACTTCCGACTTCCGCTCCGAGACCGACCTTCCGGCCCTCCCCGTGCCTCGGGCTGCGCACTGCCCCCTCGCGCCCCCGGCTGAATTCGCGAGCTGGAGGGAAGAACCCGGGCTACGACGGGCGATGTTCCACGGCAATCCGATCTGGGTGGTGAGCCGTTATCAGGACATCAGAGCCGCCCTGGTCGATACGCGCCTGTCCGCCAAGACCATTCCGGACACCATGATGCCGGTGGACTCCGACAACAAAGTCCCTGTAATCTTCGCGCGGATCGACGATCCCGAGCATCATCGGTTGCGGCGCATGCTAACCGGCAACTTCACCTTCAGGCGTACCGAAGCGATGCGGCCGCAAATCCAGGAAATGGTCGACCACTACCTCGGCGAGATGATCGGCAACGGGCCGCCGGCCGACCTGGTGCACGACTTTGCCTTGCCAGTGCCGTCAATGGTGATCGCACTGCTACTGGGGGTGCCGCCCGAAGATCTCGGGCTCTTCCAGCGCCAGACCACCGTTGGGCTGGACCGAAAGTCCTCCGACGAGCAAAAAGCGCAGGCCATGGCCGCAATGTTCGCCTACATACAGGAGTTGGTGGAGCGCAAAGAGCGCGAACCTGGCGACGATTTGATCAGCCGCCTTGTCACGGAATACGTCGCGACCGGCCAAACCGATCATGCGACCACCGCTATGACCAGTGTGATCATGATGCAGGCCGGCCACGAAACCACCGCCAACATGATCGCGTTGGGAACAGTCGCGCTGCTGAAGCATCCCGATGTCTTCGAGCGGCTCGGCCAAACCGAAAATCCTGCCATCATCGCGAACATCGTCGAAGAGCTGATGCGCTACCTCACCATCGTGCAAAGCCAGGTCGATCGCGTGGCGACCGAAGATCTCATGATCGGTGGTCAGCTGATCCGCGCCGGGGAATTCGTCATGATGAACCTGCCCGCTGGAAATTGGGACGCCGAGTTCGTCGATAACCCAGAAACCTTAGATGTCGACCGAAACACCCGCGGGCACCTGGGTTTCGGCTACGGCGTGCACCAGTGCATTGGCCAGAACCTGGCCCGCGTCGAAATGCAGGTCGCATTCGCTACGCTGGCGCGACGCCTGCCCGGGCTGAAATTGGCGGTATCGCCTGATGGGCTCAGCTTCAAAGAAACCGACATCTACGGCATGAAGGAACTTCCCGTCACCTGGTGACTGTGTTCTCGCACTGAAAAACGCACTCGACGATAAGGATTCAGTGTCTTCGACTAATTTGCGGTTCGACGACCAGGTTGCCGTGATCACCGGCGCCGGTGGCGGTTTGGGTAAGCAGTACGCGTTGCTGCTTGCGTCACGCGGCGCGCGCGTCGTGGTCAATGACACGGGTGGCTCGGTTACTGGGGGTGCGTCCAACACCGAAGCGGCTGACGCCGCCGCCGAAGAGATTCGCCAACTCGGTGGTGAGGCCGTTGCCGACAGCCACAGCGTGACCAGCCCAGAAGGCGGAAACGCGATCATCGACACGGCCCTTCGCACCTGGGGACGAGTCGACATCCTGATCAACAACGCAGGCATTGTCCGTGACGCGCCGTTCGAGCAAATGACGGCCGAGCAGCTCGAGCCCCTCCTGGACGTGCACTTGAAGGGCGCGTTCTACGTGACCAGGCCAGCCTGGAAAGTGATGCGCGAGCAAGGGTATGGTCGGGTGCTCAATACGTGTTCGGCGGCCGGAATCTTGGGTGCCAACGGGATGAGCAATTACGGCTCGGCCAAAACCGGGCTGATCGGCTTGACCCGCGTTCTAGCCGCCGAAGGCGCCAACCAGAACATCAAAGTCAATGCCATCGCCCCGATCGCCTATACGCGGATGCTGGTGCACTCGATTGAGGGCGCCGGGCAGCCGGAGGACGAGTCGGCGCGGGCCGTATTGGATGACCTTGTGAGTCAATATCTTCAGAAGCTGGACCCGGCGCGGGTGGCGCCGGTCGCGGCCTTCCTGACGCACCGCGATTGCCCGGTGTCAGGCGAGATCTATACCGTTGGCGCGGGACATGTTTCACGATTCTTCATCGGCAGGACGAAAGGCTTCTACAGTCCAGCGCTGTCCGTCGAGGACGTGCGGGATCATCTCGATGAGATCCGCGACGAAACCGGTTACACCGTGCCCAGCGGAACCGCTGACGAGATGAGCGAGCTCTTCGCGACCATCATGGCGAACTGAGGCCCACCGCTCCCTAACTGGACTTTCGTGACCGGCGGAGCAAGCCGATGACGATCGCGATGCCGCCCACCACGATGGCGACGACCAAAGACTGAAGCCCGAAGATCGCGGAATCGCTGGCGTCATATACAAACCCGACACGGTGGACACGGATCTCGGCGCCGCCCGGGACCGATTGACCGGTGAATTCAAGGATTCCTACACGTCACTGACCCACGACGTGGTGATCCCGGATCGAAGCACAAGCATATTTCCGCGGTGGCCAACGTACCCGCCGCGGCGTCAATGTCAGCGAGCGCTGACCACGCAGTGGTACTGGTGTTCGTCAACCAGACCGTCACGGTCGGCAATGATCCGCCGACCGATACCGCTTCCAATGTGCGGGTCACCGTTCCTAATTAGTGAGCAGGAGTGCATCCTGTGCGGCTCGAACGGTGTTGGCCGCTGGCGGTGGGTGTTATCTGGTGGACCGGCACGCCTGGTCGTCGTTGTGGGCGTGGCGGTGAGCCAGAACTTTCGCACCGTCGTGGTGTGGTGCTCGGCGGCTTTTCCGGCCTGGCCGGTGGTGTGCCCACACGCGTCCGCTGTCGCGTGCGGGGCCCTGCCGGCCGTCGCCT
>Ga0209530_1000725_pt1 | contig 19758 bp, 15 predicted proteins | sample BlaSpr_A8_Ref_O1_FD_187987 | JGI IMG/M metagenome (GOLD analysis project Ga0209530, IMG submission 187987) | Forest soil microbial communities from Thunder Bay, Ontario, Canada - Black Spruce, Ontario site 2_A8_Ref_O1 (SPAdes) (version 2) | ecosystem: Environmental > Terrestrial > Soil > Boreal...
GATGTGGCGCTGGTCAACGGAGAAATTCGTGGAGGAAACCAAGCCGAAATTGCTGGCCTGCCGATCGGCGTGCCCATGCTCGACATTTACACGGTCGGCGCCGGGGGTGGCTCCATCGCGCGATTCGACGCTGCGGGGGCGCTGCGCGTGGGGCCTGAGTCCGCTGGGGCCGATCCAGGTCCTATTTGTTATGGTCGCGGAACTCAGCCGACAGTGACGGATGCGAATCTGATTCTCGGGCGGTTGCAGCCGCATCGTTTTCTGGGCGGCGAGTTCACGCTCGACCTGGAACGAACCCGCCGAGTCGTATCCGCATGGCTGAAGAAACAAAGCTGCAGGCTTTCGCTCGAACAATTTGCCGCAGGAGTGGTTCGCGTTGTGAACGCGACCATGGAAAAAGCTATTCGCGTGGTGTCGATTGAGCGCGGCTACGACTCTCGAGAGTTTGCCTTGGTGGCCTTCGGCGGAGCTGGCGGGTTGCACGCCTGCGATTTGGCTGCGAGTTTGCACATCCCGCGGGTGATTGTGCCTGCGCGCCCGGGCGCTCTGTCGGCATTTGGCATTCTCGTGAGCGATATCGTGAAAGATTATTCGCGTACCGTGCTCTGGCGAATCTTGGATGAACTTCCTCTGAAGCGGCTGAACGACGGATTTCGAAATTTGCGCTGCCGAGCCGAGGAAGATTTTCGAGCAGAGGGCTGGCAGGGCGGCATTCGGCATCACTTTAGCGTGGATGTTCGTTATCGGAGCCAAGGGTACGAACTCAATATTCCGTATACCAGCAGGCTGATCGCGGCTTTCCATCGCGACCATGAACGGCGTTACGGCTACAGCTATCTGTCACGCGAGATAGAGTTGGTGACGCTGCGCCTGCGGGCGACTGTGAAATCTCCGAAACCGAGTTTAAGCAAACATATCGTTGGACCCACCCAAAGCAGACGCTTCGATCCGGAGCAGATCTCGATCTTTTTCGAGGGCCGAAAAATGAGAGCCGCAACTTATGATCGGGATTCATTGCGGCCTGTACAGAAGTATTCTGGGCTGGCTGTGATTACGGAATACAGTGCGACGACGATTGTGCCTCCCGGCACGAAGTTTTGGATTGATGAAACTGGAAACATGGTCGTTCAAGTTAGGCCTTAACGTTTTTCCTTCAACTGAAGCGGAGACCAGTGTCGGCGCCAAAACCAAATGTTTCAATCTGGTTACAATCGGCGCAATATTGTGACAGCCCGGCTACAATACCCGTGTGAAACCAAGCATCTTTGTGGTTGAAGACGATCCCGATATTTCCCGGCTGGTGCGCCATCACCTTGAGGGGGCGGGATTCGCGGTGAAAGTATTTCCCACTGGCAACACGGTCGTCGCGGAATCGGAACGGCAGAGGCCCACCCTTTTCATTCTCGACATTATGGTGCCGGGGCGGGATGGGCTCGAACTGTGCCGACAAATCCGGCAGACGCCGTTGCTGGCGTCGAGTCCCGTAATATTTCTCACTGCAAAAAGTGGCGAGGCCGATCGCATTCTCGGCCTGGAGCTTGGCGCAGATGACTATATTCCCAAACCATTCAGCCCCCGCGAGCTGGTGGCAAGAGTGAAAGCGGTATTGCGCCGCTTCGAGCGCCCGCTCTCGCAGTCGCCGCTGAAGGTGGGAGAGATCGAAATCGATCCCAGCGCGATGACACTGACCGTGCGTGGCCAACTGGTAGGGACGACGGCCACGGAGTTCCGGCTGCTGGATTATTTTGCGCGACACATTGGGCGCGTGTTTACTCGCGATCAGCTTCTCGACTCGGTCTGGCGGGACACGGCTTATGTCACGCCGCGATCGGTGGATGTTTACGTGCGGCGAATTCGCGAAAAGATCGAGCCCGATCCGGAGAGCCCGCGTTATTTGAAAACGGTGCGTGGGGCGGGCTATCGCTTCGAGGCGCCGAAGTGACAAGCCGGCTCTTCTTGCGGCTGCTGGCGGCCTTTGCCCTGGTCATCGCCGTCGCAACGGCGACGCTTGATTTCTCCATTCGGCGGGCGTGGGAGAATTCGCTTCGGCAGGAAATCGACCGCAGCCTGAGACAAAAAACATTAATGTTCGCGAACCGGGTAAATACCGACCGTGAACACACTCTTCAAGACGTCGTCTCGGAAGAAAGCCACGCCGCCGGCGCGCGCGCAACCGTGATTGATGTAACCGGCAAAGTTCTTGCTGACTCTGAGGCATCGGCGTCGGCAATGGAAAACCATGCGCAAACGCCCGAGTTTGCCGCGGCTTTGAGAGGAGAAGTCGGAACCGATGCGCGCGCCAGCCAGACTTTGGGAATCGATTTTCTGTATGTCGCCGCGCCGATTTCCGGCGGAGCGGTTCGTTTGGCCGATTCGCTATCAGACTTGGGAGCCGCAACGTCGCAGCTGCGCAAGAGACTGCTGACCGGTTCGGCCTTTGCGTTTCTGGTCGCGCTGGTGCTGGCCGGAGTCCTGGCCCACTTCACGGCGCGGCGGCTGCAACGGATTGTCGAGTTCGCCAATAAGATCGCCGGCGGAGAATTAACGGCGCGCATCGCCGAAGCTTCGGGCGACGAAATTGGGCAACTTGCCGCAGCCCTCGATAAAACGGCGCGGCACGTGGAAAGCAACTTTGCCGCCCTGCGAACCAGTCAGCGCCAACTTGAAACTTTGCTCAATAGCATGGAGGACGCCGTCATCGCAGTCGGCCCCGACGAGCGTGTGCAGTGGGCTAATCAGCGGATGGACAGCCTGGTTCCACAGCGTACGCGGCTGAATGTTCCCATCGTTGAGACGGTTCGCGATCCGGATTTCCTGCGTGCGGTGCGGGGAGCCAGCGTGACCCGTAAGGTGATTACGGCGCGAGCGACTTCGATTATTCCGGCGCACACTTTCGATGTGACCGCGGCTCCGATGCCAGGCGGAGGGGCGGTTGCCGTTCTGCGTGATTTGACCGAGACTGAGCGTATCGAGAAAACTCGGCGCGATTTCATTGCGAACGTTTCTCACGAATTGCGAACTCCGTTGACGTCCATTCAGGGCTATGCTGAAACCCTGCTCGACAGTTCGCCAGAGAATAATCATTCGCGCGAGTTTCTTGAGATTATTCGCAAGAATGCGCATCGCATGTCACGCTTGACTGAAGATCTGCTGACCCTGGCAAGAGTGGAATCGCGCGAGCAGCGCTTCGACATACAGCCTGTCGCGGCGGGGGAAATTTTGCAGGAAGCAGTGCGGAACTTCCGTGAAGTGGCGCGCACGCACGGCATCGATTTGGTGGTGGAAGACTCAGCGCCGGATTTGGTCGACGCCGACCGCGAAGCCATCCATCAGGTTTTTTCCAACCTCATCGACAATGCGCTCAAATATGCCGCATCGGGTGGCCGATTGGTGCTGGGAGCGAGGCGTTCGGATCGCGGCGTCGAATTTTATGTCCGCGATTTCGGTCCAGGCATTCCGTACGAGCATTTGCCGCGATTATTCGAGCGCTTCTACCGGGTGGACAAAGCGCGCTCGCGCGAATCTGGCGGCACAGGGCTGGGGCTGGCGATCGCGAAACATATCGTGTTAGCGCACGATGGCACGATTCGTGCCGAGAGCGAACTAAATCACGGTTCCGTGTTTTTGTTCACGCTGCCGTTGGCAACCGATTCTTCGCCTGCGTCAGCGTGAGGCAGATGGAACCTCTACCGGCGCTCGCCTATAGCCTTTTCGACCGCGCGAACGCCAAGAATTTACAACCTTTTAACACATTCTGGAAACAAAGAACCTATGCTTGTGGGGTGAGTATTTCTACAGGCAGGCAGCGAAGACAACCGAAGGCGGGGCGGCCGCCATTCCGAGAACCGAGGGATTTTGTGATGAGTACTGCTGTCATCAACACTCCGGTACCTGAGCCTGCCTATTCGCACCTGGTCAAGCGAACCATCGAAGCATGTGCCGTCGCCAAGGATGCGGCTGGGGCTGCCGCTGAGGGTATTGCGACCGGATCTTCGCCGCTGCTCAATACGATTCGCGAGCGCGAGAAACAACTCGACCTGCTGGACCGCGAAATCGACGATGGTGTAACGCTCGCCATCACACAGGTCAGCGGAACCGAGGCCCGGGAGTTGTTGGCTTGCATGAAATTCATGATCAGTCTGGAGCGCATCGGAGATTTGCTGCTCAGTTTTGCCAGCAGCGCGCAAGCGGCCGGGCCGCGCATTGATCCGCAGGACACGCACGATCTTACGCACATGGCAACGGTGCTGGAAAAGATGTTGGCGGATGCGGGCGCGGCCTTTGCCACGCGCGATGTTAAGAAGGCGATCGATGTGTTGCGCGCAGACGCGGAAATGGATCGGCTGCGCAATCTGATTTTCCTGCGGCACATCGAAAACCCGGAGGGCTCGCAGCGCCAGGCGAGCTTGCAGGTCATCTTCATGACCCAATCGCTCGAGCGCGCGGGTGATCACGCCAAGAATCTCGCCGAGGAAGTCTGCCACTTTGTCAGCGGCCACACCATCCGCCACGTGATGATGGGCTACGACAAGCCGCTCGAGCAGATGTTTATCGATTGGCTTCGCCACCGCGAAGACCTGCACTAGAAACGCCTCATAACATACTTGCCGGTCCCGAGCGCGACGAGGGATATGGGTTTTTGTCTGTGCTATCAGTGTGGTTAGTGGAGGCAAACACCGAGATCCCTCGCGTTGCTCGAGATGACAATCATTCAACCTGGATGACGACTCTTCAAGGGATTGGGAAACGCTCCTCCGAATTGAATGCTTGAACTTTCGCTTGCTACACTTCTCACGGTTGCCAAGCCATGAATCTCACGCTTCGCCAAGCCGTTCCCGCGGATGTCCCGGCTCTTCGCGTATTGATTGATGCGTCGGTACGCAAATTGCAGGCGGGAGATTACACATCGGCGCAGATCGAAGGCGCGCTGCAAAGCGTCTATGGCGTCGACAGCCAGTTGATCGCGGACGGAACGTATTTTGTTGTGGAAGCTGAGTCGGTGATTGTGGGCTGCGGCGGATGGAGCAAGCATAAAACACTGTTTGGCGGCGACCACTGGGCGGGCCGGGAGGATTCTCTGCTGGACCCTCATCGGGACGCGGCGAAGATTCGCGCTTTTTTTGTCCATCCCGACTGGGTACGGCGTGGGATTGGCAGCATGATTCTTGACGCCTGCGAAAAGGCAGCCACGGCCGCGGGCTTCACCCGATTCGAAATGGGTGCGACCCTGACTGGAGTGGCGCTGTACCGCGCAAGAGGTTATGTCGCGCTGGAAAATATCGCCGCCCCGCTCAAGAACGGAGAAACCCTCGCCGTCGTTCGCATGGAAAAGCGGACCAGTTGACGGAAGTAGACTGTCCGATTTTATCGCCCCGGACGAAGCGTCTGGGGCTGCGTGTTTCATCCGGGTTATGTCCCCCTCTGCGCCCTGTTATCCTGTGGCGACGACATGCTTCTCATCCCCTCTACGGCGGTGCCTGACGCACAGGTGGTCGCGGCGTACATTATTTTTCTTGCCAGCTACCTGGTCTTTGCGGTTGGGAAGTTTCCCGGCCTGAAAATTGATCGTCCGGGCGCGGCGATTATCGGCGCGGTGGCTATGATCGCCTTCCGCGTGGTGCAACCTTCGGATGCGCTGCGCTTCATCGACTTCTCCACGCTCGTACTTCTGTTTTCGATGATGCTGATCGTGGGCAATCTGCGCCTGGTAGGCTTTTTCGAGTGGAATGCGGAACAAGTCTTGCAGCGCTTGAAGCCGACCAGGCTGTTGCCCGCAGTGATTTTCACCTGCGGAGTGCTTTCCGCATTTTTGGTAAACGATATTGTTTGTCTGGTAATGGTTCCGTTTGTACTCGGCATTACGCGACGCATGCGACTGCAGCCGTTGCCGTATTTACTCGCCGTCGCGACTGCGTCCAACATTGGCAGCGTGTCGACGATTACCGGCAATCCGCAGAATATGTTGATTGGATCGTTCTCTGGCATCCGTTATCACGATTTTCTTTTTCATCTCGGGCCAGTCGCGGTCGTGGGACTATTTTTCGATTGGGCCATTCTGCATTGGATTCATATGCGCAACATCCAACTGCCGCCCGAGACGGAAGAAAGAATTCCGCTGCCCGCACTGGACCTATCGCACCTCACCAAGCCAGTCGTTGTAGTTGCCGCCGTGGTCGTTGGATTCTTCTTCGGCGTGCCACCTGCGATGATGGCGGCGCTCGGCGCCGCCATGCTGCTGATCACGAGAACGCTCGAGCCCCAAAAGCTTTATCAACAAGTGGACTGGGGACTGCTGGTATTTTTTATCGGATTGTTTCTGATCGTGGGTGGAGCGCAAAATGCAGGAATTGTCCGACAATTGCTTGGGCTGGCGGAACATTGGAATCTGCAAAGGCTCGGAACGTTTACCGTCGTGGTTGCGCTGTTCAGCAATATCGTGAGCAATGTGCCTGCCGTGATGCTGTTGAAGTCGTTGATTCCCGGCTTCAGCAATCCGCACACAGCGTGGCTGGCTCTGGCCATGGCCTCAACGCTTGCGGGCAATCTGACGATCACGGGGAGCGTGGCGAATCTCATCGTGGTGGAAAGCGCCAAGCCGGAGATGGAAGTCGGTTTCTGGGATTACTTCCGGGTTGGTTTGCCGATTACGATGGCGACTCTTCTTGTAGGATGGGCGTGGCTGGCGTGGATTGGTTAAGTGGTCAGACTGGAAGGTTGGCTCGGCTCCGAAACAGAGCAAACCCGGACGCGGCATACATCACGAGAGCGAGTCCTTTGAGAATCGGCGTGCCTCCGATCATTACAGCATTCTCCATGAGGCCACCCAGCACCGCACCGAAAAGGTTGACTCCCAGTGCTTCTGCTGGACGGCCAAATCGTTGAAGGCTGCTGGAAAACACAATTCCCGAGAAAAAAACTGGAAGCGCCGCCCACCCGCCTCCCACTAAGATTTTTTCGCCTGTAGTTAGACCGCTAATGGCCGAGTAAGGAAACCAGAAATCTAAGGTCAGGAGCAGGAGAAGGATGCTGTACATAGCGACGGCCGACACCCTGAACATGCCAGCCAGAGCGTTGGCCGCGAGGGCCATTGCCAGGAAAGCGCCAATTACGATCGAATTGACAATCCACGTGCCGCCAAACAGCAACGAGAGTTGGACGACGGCCTTGGTTTCGAGCAAGAGAAATCCGGCGCCGAGGAAAAAGAAATGTAAATGCGGCAAACTCGTCTTCCAAGCGAGGCAATTGGATTTTCGCAGCACCATCCAGACCAACAGGAAAAAGAGTCCAGCCACGACCAAAACTGGTCCGGGGATGGAGCGCTCGGTCAAGTACAGAAATGGCCAGTTATCCGTTGCGAGGAGCGTTGTCGAGTTCGTTCGCGCGCGCAAATCGGCGCTGGCGTCGATCAGTTGAGGGAGCTTGGTGTCGCGGGCGCCTCCCTCAATCAGGATCACGCCATTGACCCAGAATCCTGTGAAATAAGCGGCAGGGGGCGTTCCGAACGCGCTTTCCAACGTCGCGTACAATCGATCCGTCGCAAAACTTCGGCCCGTAGCAAACGAAAGCATCAGCGTACCCTGGTCCGCAAGAAGCGCCTTCGCATTTTGAAAACTTTCGACGGTGTACACGTAGTTGTCGAGCCGAAGCGAGGAAAAGCTACTTAGCAGCGTTGATGAATCGAGAAAAGCGAAGACGATCAAGTCGTACTTCTTCGTGGCTTTCTTGAGAAATGACCGAGCGTCACCTGTGTAAACGGTGACCCGAGGCGAATTGTACGGATGTTCGGGATGATACTGCCGACCCATTCCCAAGATGACGGGATCGATCTCGACCGCATCAACGTGTTCGGCTCCGTGGCGGAGTGCTCCGGCAACATCGTTTCCTGCGCCCGCTCCGAGAATCAAAATGTTCTGCGGGCGCGGTACGATTCGGTAGGGAAGTTCGTAGTAAGGCAGTATCAGACTGTTGGGCCTGGCGGTCGGGTACCGCTCCAAGAAATCCGGCGAGAGATCGGCTAACCACTGGTACCAGACGTGGTTTGCCACCAGGGAGTATGCCGAGGCGCGGGGCCAGCCGTCCGGTTGTGACAGGCGAGTCAACTCAATTCGATAGTACGGAGACCAGACTGTGTTGCGCTCGGGAATAGCCACGACACAAATCACCACTGCAAGCACGAACAGCGTGAGGCGATCGCCAGCCATCAGAGGAGCAAGCAGGAGGAATCCCAACAGCAACCACGACGCAGGTCCCAGATGCAAGAAAGAGAGGAACGAAAACAGCGCCATTCCCGCCAGACCACCAGACAAGTTGATCCCATAGCCTGTGAGAGATGGCAAGCGTTTGATGTATTCGCCCACATACCCGCCCAGGACCCTGAAAAAAACAATAATCAGCGCCGAGTACCCCAGACTGACGGCCAAGAAAGAAATGACGTAAGGAAATCGAGAGCTAAGCCCTCCCGAACCCACAGCGAATTCCCACGACATGTCCCCAAAGGACAAATGCAATGGCATCGCGAACCGGGTCAAAATGAAGAGGAGCGCAGTAGCCGCGGGGAATGCTGCTCTGAAGCGCATCACGGGGTTTCCCAGGAGCATGCCCAGTCCGATGCCGAAAAAACTTGCGACAAGAGGCAGATTTTTTAAATTCGCAAAGACACGAACTTCGGAAGATACGTAGCGAATGATCAGCAGCTCAAAGTAAAGCGTAACCATGCTTGCAAGGAACAAAGTGAGTTCTACGCTAGGCCGGGAGGAGCGGAATATTGCTCGAGCCAGAGTACCGGGGCCATTAAATCGAAGAGTCGCATCAGCCATGTCGGTCCAGTGCTTTTGCAGCGGTGGACTAACTCAGAGATAAGATTTGCAAAAGTATACCTCTCAATTTGAAGAGAGGCGGGCGTTTTTTCAGGGTACAATTTTCGTTCCCTGTCTAAGAATTTTCTGGAGGTGTGCTTGAATACTTATTTTCCGATGCGCATGTTGCTGATCCTCGGCGCGGCGAGTGCTATGGCGCAATCCACTCCCGCTAATGTTGTGAAGTATCACGCCACGATCAACGATGTGAAGTATGTTTACGCTTCCGTTGCGCCCGTTGCCCATTTGAAGCCGGGGGACATTCTTGATACCAACACGCTTGACTGTTTCGGCAATGCCATCAAGAAACCGGGGGACACGCTCAGCATGAGCAAGGGGGACAATCCGCTGACCGGGCCTTTTTATATCGAGGGCGCGGAGCCGGGCGATACTTTGGTGGTGAAGATTCTTGATCTTCAAGTCGATGGCGATCAGGGCGTGGGAGCCTTTGCGCCCGGCTTCGGAGCGCTGAACGAGACCAATTACACGCCCATGCTGCATCCGCCGCTGCCGGAGAAGATTTGGTTTTATCCCATTGACCACGCGAGCAACACGGCCACATTCAAGGCGCTGGACACGAATTTCTCGGTCAAGATTCCGCTGCATCCGTTCTTCGGCTGCATTGGGGTTGCTCCTGCTGGAGGCGAGGCGCGCAGCTCGGTTGTGCCGGCGGAATTTGGTGGAAACATGGATTCTCCCGAAGCCAGCGTGGGCAACACCGTTTATTTCCCGGTGAATGTGCCCGGAGGCTTGCTGTATATCGGTGACGGGCATGCCGCTATGGGGGACGGCGAAGTGGCGGGCACGGCCATCGAAGTTCCTTTACATGCACGAGTTCAGGTCGACGTGCTTAAAGGCCAGAAGATCAATTGGCCGCGTTTCGAGAATGACGACGCGATTATGACGGCTGGGATTTATCGTCCGCTGGATGATTGCGTTCGCATCGCATTCACCGAGCTGGTTGGGTGGATTCATCAGGATTACGGATTATCCGAATTGGACGCCTACGAACTGTTGTCAAAAGTTGCGAAGATACATTTGAACGAAATGGTCGATCCGAATTATGTAGTCGTCGCGTCGATCGAAAAGAAATATTTGCCGCCGAAAAAGAAATAGTTTGAAGTTTTTTCACGCACTCCCAAATTTACTGAGAACTTAAACGGATTTGTTTGTCTCCGCGCACTCTGCGGTCTAAGGCCCTTGCAGTAGCAGGCCTAAAACCTTGAATCGCGGAGGTGGCGGAGAACGGCCGCAGAGTACGCGGAGAAAACCATTGCGGGCACGATGCGAAACAGGAATTTCCAAAACTCTGTTTGCATCCGGCCAAACTCGGGTGATAATACCTAGAGCCGTGGACCGTTATTCCATTCTCGATCCAAGTGCGTCAAACAGCGCGGGGGGAGTGCCTCCGCCAATCTTAGACGCGACGCATGAACCGGCTTCGCCCGCGCAATCCTTGCGCTTGTCTCCGGATGACATTGGCAAATCCTTGACTGAGATGGCGCAACGCGATCTTGAAGCGGCGCTGCAGTTGTTGGCGGAGCGGGCGCAATATATTACGGGCGCGTCGGGAGCTGCGATCGCGCTGCTAGAAGAGAGCGAAATGATTTGCCGCGCCAGCGCCGGACCTTCTGCACCTCAGCTGGGAGCGGAGGTGCAGGTGAAGTCGGGCCTCACCGGCGAAAGCGTGCGCACCCGGCAAGTCCTGCGCTGCGATGATGCGGAAATCGATTCGCGAGTCAACCGGGAGAGTTGCCGCGTACTTGGCATCAAGTCGGTCATGGTGGTGCCTCTGCTTCGCGAACAGGAAGTGATCGGCGTGTTCGAGTTGTTCGCCGACCGAGCCAACGCTTTCGAAGAACGTGATGTCACGGCGCTGGAGCGACTGGCCGAGATGGTGCAGACGGGCGTGGAACATGCGGATGCAGCCAAACGGGCGCTCGCGGAGATTGCCACGAAAAATGACGCGGCCCTTGCCGCACAGAAAGAACAGAAGCAGTCCCAACCGGCGCCGCAGGCAGAGCCAGAAAAGAGCGAGCTAAAGACGAGTGAGCCCAAGCCGAATTCGGCCGTCACTGACGCGCCCGAGGCGAAATCTCCCGACGCGAAAACCCAAGACACGGCTGCTCTCGTGGCCGAAGCGCCTGAGCTAGTCCGGACGCCTGTACTCGACAAGATCGGAAAATGCGAGGCCTGCGGATTCCCGGTCTCGGAGGGCCGCACTCTCTGTCTGGACTGCGAGGCTGCTCGATTCTCAGGTGAGGTCGCTGCGCCTCTGGCCGGCGGCCAGCCACCCGCCTTCCTTGCGAAGTTCGAAAATCGAAAGGAACAGGGTTGGCTCGGGTCTCACATTTACACGATAGGAACCGTGCTGATCATCGTGCTCACTGTCGTGCTGGTTGTGCTTCGCCTGCGCTAGTCTGTGCCTGCTTGTCCCGCCTCCAGTTCGAGTAGCGCTTTTTTTCGCTCCGCGCCCCAGCGATAACCGCCGGTGTCTCCGCTCTTGCTGACTACGCGATGGCAGGGAATGGCGACTGCCAGTGGGTTAGTCGCGCAGGCTCGGGCGACGGCTCGCGTAGCCGTGGGTTGGCCGATCGCTTTCGCCACTGCCGCGTAGGAACGCGTCGACCCGAACGGAATCGATTGCAGATGCGTCCACACGCGCCGTTGAAATGCCGTCGCCTGGATATCCAGGGGCAGAGCCGCATTCAAGCGCTGGCCGCGCATCTGGCAAAGTAAATCTTCTCTCCATCCTCGCATAGCTTCGTCGTCGCGTCGGCGGATCGCGAAAGGGAATTCGTGTCTCAACCCGTGCTCGAGTTCGTCATCAGAATCGGCAAACTGGATGGCGCAAATTCCTTTGTCGGTGGCCGCAATTAACATGCGACCCAAAGGCGAATCGGCGAAAGTATAGCGGATGGGCGCTGCGATCGCGCCACGGCGATATTTGTCCGGGGTCATGCCAAGCTGCGATGCAGTTCGCTCGTAAAGACGGCTGCTGGAACTGTAGCCCGCGTCGTACATGGAGCGGGTGACCGAGTGTCCGGCGCGAAGATTGCCTTTGAGTTGGTTCATGCGGCAGGAGTCGGCGTAGGCTCGGGGGGTGATTCCAAGAACGCTTTTGAATGTCCTCTGTAAATGGAATGGGCTTTGATGGAATTCTGATCCGAGCCGAGCCAGGGTGAGAGGTTCATCCAAATGTTGCTCGATGTAACGGCATATCGCCTTCGCGATTTCGGTTGCGCCATGGCCTCCGATCGCCTTGGGCCTGCAGCGCAAGCAAGCGCGGTAGCCAGCTTTCTCAGCCTGATCGGGCTGGGCGAAAAAGGTGACGTTCGCGCGGCGCGGACGCCGGGACGGACAGGACGGGCGGCAGTATACGCCAGTCGACGACACTGCAAAAACAAAGTGTCCATCGTGGCCGGTGTCGCGGGACAGAACGGCTTGCCAGCGCAGATCCTGATTCTTTTCTTCATTCTTGTCGCCGCGGCTTTGCTCATTCGGTGCCATTTGTATCGCTTCCGTCAGGTCGAGTATCGCATTGGTTGTCATAATGTTGTCAGTTTAGGACAACGATTTCTGGCGGACCATCCGGATCTTGCGGTTAAAGCAAATTTTCTGCGCTATGCTGGTGCGTTCGAGATTCAGTTCTCAGTTCCCGGTTCACCGTTCTCAGTTATGTTGATGCGCAAAGACAGCCGCTCGATTGCGCCCACCTCAGAGATCGTCGCTGGCTATATTGATCACGAACTCAGACTTGACGCCGCGACCTTCGCGGAGGAGTGGCGGAACGCCAGCCCGGTTAATTTTTCTTCTGACTGGCAGGGGAAGAACGGAGATCCCACACGCGAAACTGAGGTGCGGGCCTTGTGGTCGCTGCCCTACTTATATTTGAGATTCGAGTGTCACTACCGCGAACTTTTTGTGTTCGAGGACTCCGATGCTAATGGCCGGCGCGATCACTTGTGGGATCGGGATGTGGCGGAAGCATTTCTGCAGCCCGATCCCTCGCGGGCAAATTTCTATCGGGAATTTGAAGTCAGTCCGAATGGGATGTGGATCGATCTCGACATTTTTCCTGGCGGACGTGCGGACTTGAAAAGCGGATTGCAGCGCTCAATTCATGTGAATGAGAAATCACGCACCTGGACGGCGGAGCTGGCAATCCCGATGAAGTCGCTTATTGCGAACTTTGATCCGTCCGCGATCTGGCGGGTGAATTTTTACCGAGTCGAGGGCAAAAGCGAGCCGCGAGCTTATCTGGCGTGGCAACCGACAAAAACAGCGCAGCCCAATTTCCACGTCCCAAGCGCGTTCGGGAAGTTGCGGTTCGCGGGCGCGCCAGCGAAGTCACGAAACTAGTCTGACAGAGGCTGCATCAGCCCGAAGACCTGAGTGACACCCGAGCGTCTTCGCAACTCAGCCAGCAGAGCGTGAGCGGCGTTCTCGTAGGTCTTGGTTGGATCCGAGGAATCTGCCCAAACCGCGTCGTATATGATCTGAGTTGCTTCCTTCAATTCCATGTGCATGGCTGCCTCGAGCACATCTACGCGCTCCTGCAAGTGATCGTAACAGCCCTGGCAAACCACCGCGGGTGCAGGGCCGCTGGAGTGGTTTTCCTCGTGCGCGCAGAACTGATTTCCCCCCACGTTGATGGGCAACTGCGACGCGAAAACCTGCGCCTTGAACTCGCGAAGGAAGCGTTCGCGTTCTTCCTCCAGCGCAACCGGATCAGGGGCTAGTTCAGCAGCAGAGACAGTCGAACGCAACGGTACTGTGTTCGCTGAAACGCGCTCCCCCGTTTTACAGACCGGGCAAGCTTTCAGATCAGCCGCATAGTAGGTCTTGCAATTTGCGCAAGGCATGCCATAGCCGGTTTGCTTCGGGCCGATCTGAGGCGCGAGCGACGGACTTGCTTTTGCCACTCGCTCCGTGGTTTGGGTATCGGTGTTCGATGGGAGGACTGCGGGAGCAACCGGTTTTTTGATCCCAACCGGGGACGTGGGGGTGGATGTCATAATAAAACTCCAGGCGACTCAAGGGCCGCGCTCTAAACTTGGGACTCGATTATTCTAAGAGCGTCCGGTCCGCCTTTCGACGGCACGAAAGTTCATGGTCTGAACGTCTACTTAAGTCCCATTGCAGTTCCCCAACCAAACAACAACTTTTAAAATGAGCACTTTACGAGAGCCATCCCTGTCTTTTTTCGCGACGGCAGGCTGATCGTGGCTCCAAATTGAGACTGAGAGCGTTTCTTCGCGACCCCCGGGTTTCACAGTTCTGCGCGAGCTAGGCAAACCCAAAATCTTAAACCGTAGAGAGGCCAAGAGCGGCACGCAGAGGGCGATGAGAAACGCGGTCTCAGAACCTTGCCGAAACAAAGCCGAGGTTGACGGAATAATCTGGCTTCAGTAAGGTTAAATAGAGTAGTTGTGTCTGTGGGAGGTGTTGTATGTTCGAAGGTCTTTTTCAACCGATGCACCTTCTGGTGATCTTCTTTATCGCTCTGCTGGTGTTTGGTCCCAAGAAACTACCCGAGCTTGGCAAAGGTCTCGGTGAAGGCATCCGCGCTTTGAAAGAGGGGATGAAAGACTCGCACGCCGAACCGACCAAGAACGCGGAAACTGAAGTACAGAGCAACAGTACCAACACCAAGAGTTAAGTTCGCCGAATATTCAAAGTTGTCCAAGTTAGCGCCCTTCGTATTTTTTTCTGAAAATCAAATTGCAGGCAGCTGGATTCATGCATTCGTGAACCGGCTGGGCCGGGTTCCCCCTATAGCGGGATTCCGACATCTGCGATAAGTTAATTCCATCGTTAGTGTTGTCTTTTCCACCAGGGCTCGAAAACGAAAGTACAAATTCATGATGGAGAAATGTTATGCGTAAGGTGCATCTCTGCGTAGCGTTGTCAGTATTCGTGTTCAGTTCCGCGCTTTTCGCCGATCAGGTAGTACTGAAGAATGGGGATCGGCTGACCGGCACCATCACAAAATCCGACGATAAGACTTTGCTGATCAAGACGGAATTTGCCGGCGACGTTACGGTTCAGTGGCCGGCGGTACAGGAAGTGACTTCCGCCCAACCGCTCCACGTGGCGCTTTCAAATGGCAAGACGGTAAGCGGCCCGGTGACAACGGCTGATGGCAGCCTGGTCGTGGCCACGCCGACAAGCGGACCGGTAAATGTAGCGAAGGCCGACGTGACCGCGTTGCGCAGCGATACCGAGCAGGTGGCGTATGAGAAGTCGCTGCATCCCGGACTCACCGAGGGCTGGGTGGGGGGAGCGAATGTTGGCTTTGCCCTCACGGCCGGAAATAGCGAAACCAAGAGTCTCGCCATCGCCTTCACCGGTGATCGCAAGACGCAGAACGACGAGATCGCTCTCTACGAAAACACGGTCTATGCCACAAACAACTCGCCTGGGACAGAGCCAAGCACAACCGCGAACTCGAATCAGGGCGGTCTTCGATATTCCAGGAACCTAACCCCTCGGCTGTTTGCCTTCGCGGGCGCCGATTTCGAGAGCAATGCCCTGCAGGATCTGGATCTTCGGTCTATTCTCGGAGGCGGTCTGGGATTTCACGCCATCAAGACTGACAGGACCACGCTTGATTTTCTGGCTGGCCCGAATTACACGCGAGAAATTTACAGCACGGTTACGAACTCTTTCGTCGCGCTCACGCTCGGCGAGGAGCTGACCCAAAAAGTAGGAACAACCACCGTGGTCAGCCAAAAGCTGTACTTCTTCCCCGACCTCAGTTCCGGCTTGGTGGGGCAATATCACGCGACCTTCAATCTCGGGACGGTAACGAAGATCAACAAGTGGCTGGCGTGGCAGAATGCGTTCGGCGACATCTACGTGACCAACCCGCCTGCTCAACCCGTGGGCACGCTGCCGCTCAAAACGAATGACATTATCCTGACCACCGGCCTGAATTTCTCGTTCACTCACTGAGGAGGCGAGGATTCTGTTTCTTCGGCTCCGGCTGCGGCATCACAAGAGTAAGCCGGAGGAGAATGCTTGAGCCAATGTTCAAGGGAAGAGCCGAGAGACCCTGAGGATCGGGAGATTGATGAAAGCAATCTGATCGAGAGAAAAGGCAAAATGCAAAATCATGGATAAGACCGTGGCGGATACGTTTCCCGCGAGCGATCCGCCGCCGTCGCTTCCGGACCCAACCGAGGGCTCGTTCGCCGCCTAGCGGGAAGCGTCACTCCAACATGACCGACTTGACCAGGTTGCGCGGCCGGTCGACGTCCAAACCTTTTCGCACCGCCATGTAATAGGCAAACAACTGCAGAGGCACAATTTCCAGGAGAGGTGACAACAGTTCCGAAGCCTGGGGAACAAAAATGGTGTGATCGGCGAGATGGCGCATTTCCTCATCACCCTCGGATGCAATCGCAATCACCCGCGCGGACTGCCGTTTGAAACCTTTGATGTTAGCGACATTCTTCTCGTAACGCAGGACTGAGCCGTCGTCGTCGCGGTCGCACGTGGCAATGATGACCACGGGCAGATTCTCGTCGATCATGGCGTTCGGGCCGTGTTTGGTTTCTCCCGTCGGATAACCCTCGGCGTGAATATAGGAAACCTCTTTCAATTTGAGCGCGCCGTCCATGGCTACGGGATAATGAATGGCGCGGCCGAGGAAGAGAAAATCTTGGACCTGGTAATAGCGATCGGCAAGCGCCTTGCAATCGGACGCGGATTTTAGCACGGTCTCGGTTTTGGCGGGAAGCTCAAGCAGCTCGCGGATATATCTGCGCACTTGCTCTTTCGTGATTTTGCCGCGAACCTGTCCCAGATAAACTGCAAACAGAAAAAGCACGGCCATCTGCGCGGTGAATGCCTTCGTGGACGCGATGCTGATCTCGGGTCCGGCGTGGGTGTAAAGCACGCCATCCGCCTCGCGGGCAATCGTGGAATCCATTACGTTGGAGATTGCAATCGTGCGCGAACCCTTGGCCTTGGCTTCACGCTGGGCTGCGGTCGTATCGGCAGTTTCGCCCGATTGCGTAATTACGATGGTAAGTTCGTTGCGGCAGATCAACGGATTTCGATATTCAAACTCGCTGGCGTAATCCACTTCAACGGGGACGTTCGCGAGATCCTGAATCATGAACTGGCCGGCTATGCCCGCGTGGCGACTGGTTCCCGAGGCCACAATGTTGATGCGCTCCACGGAACGTAGTTCGTCCACGGTGATGCGCACGTCGTCCAGTCGGACCTGACCCTCCTCGAGCGAAACGCGAGGCGCGATGGTGTCGCGCAAGCTCTGCGGCTGCTCGAAAATCTCTTTCAACATGTGATGGGGAAATTCGCCCTTATCGGCCATCGGCATCCTCAGTTTCTGTTTGCGCTTCAGCTACTTCACCGCGAATGATTGTGCGCCGCACTTCACCCTTGGGACTCAACACCACGAAATCGGCTTCGGCCCCAACTTCAAGCTTGCCGCGATTGGCCAAGCCAGCCACCCGCGCGGGATTGAGCGTGGCCAGACGAAGCGCTTGTTGCAGATCCCAATGTGCGAACTGCATCACGTTGCGCACCGCGCGATCCATGGTCAGCACACTCCCCGCCAATTTGCCATCAACCAGGCAGCGGCCATCTTTCACTTCGACTTCAAAGGTTCCGAGACGATAACGTCCATCGGGCATGCCGGTGGCAGAAATCGCGTCGCTGATGAGCACCGCCGCTTCGGGTCCCTTGGCTTTGAGAAACAATTCGACGATTATGGGATCGAGATGAATTCCATCGGCGATGATGTCGGCCGTGAGCCGCGAGTCAGTTAGCACCTCGCCAATAATTCCCGGTGCGCGATGATCCAGTGGGCGCATCGCATTGAAGGTGTGCGTAGCATGTCGCGCTCCCGCAGCTACGGCGGCGCGAGTCGAACTCAGGTCAGCGTCGGAATGCCCGAGGCTGACGCAGACGCCGCGTCGCGCGGCTTCAGCAATCACTTCCCGAGCGCCTTCCAACTCGGGTGCGATGGTCATGACGCGAATGTGCCCACGCGCCGCCTGCCAGAACCGGTCGAATGTCGGCAGCGTGGGCAACAGCAGGTTTTCCGGCGGATGAACGCCTCGTCGAACGTGACTGAGAAACGGTCCCTCCAAGTGAATACCGAGGGGCCGAGCTCGATCCGTACGAGAATCGTCGTCCCGCGACGCGGTCTCAATCGCATTCGCCAAGCGATCAAGGGCGGACCAAGTTTGATCGAGAGGCGCTGTGACGGTCGTCGGAAAATAACTGGTCACGCCATGTTTGAAAAGCAGCTGCTCCATTGCAGACAGCCCCGATGCGTTGACTTCCATTACATCCTGACCTGCGCTGCCGTGAATATGAATATCGACGAAGCCGGGAGCCAGAATGCCATCGCCAAAATCCACCACGCGCGCTCCTTGAGGAACCGCACGCGACACTCGCGAGCTGCACGCAACGATCACGCGGTCTTCCACCAGAAGCAGCGGCTGCTCCACGCGTTCAAGCGGCGTGTACAGACAATTTGCGGTGAAGGCGATCATTATTAAAACGTTACTCTGAAGGGAATTTGCCCACTAGCCGAGCCCTCCCCAACGGGAAAAAGCTCTAATAAAGCATACCAAGTTATACGATATTCCCACGCACTGCGCCTGTTTTTCCTTTTCTGCCGAACCTTTCGCCTAGGCACAGAGCGTGCAGTGCGGAGAGCAAGCGGACGGATACTGAATGTTATAATTGAGAGCAGTCGCGGTATTTCGAGGCCTGCGCGGTATATTTCCCGTCCTCTCTGGCGCAGACTATCGATTTTGTCGGGGAGTGGCTCAGCCTGGTAGAGCACCTGGTTCGGGACCAGGGGGTCGGAGGTTCAAATCCTCTCTCCCCGACCAATCTTTGTTCAATTCACTTTAAGTGGAGACCGCACGATCTGCCACGGACGTCGTTTGATTCGGTGTATGGCGGTTGCTGCGCACGCCTAGGACCTCGATTTAAAATACAGCCAGCAGTACTCAAAGACATCTAATCACACGGATATTAACGTCTGCTCCCATGGTTTTTCGCGGAGTCGAAATTAAGTAAATACGGCGTCTCGGCGCGGTGAGGACTTGACTCAACAATCACAACTAGATGCGGGGAAATCTCTCCTGGCGCGGCACGAGGCGCTTTTTCGCGTGTCCCGCGCCATCAATGTTTACCGCGATCCCAGAGAATTATTTAAGGTTCTTGCCCACGAATTGCAGTACGTCGTGGACTTCGACTTCGTGGCTTTGTTCTTGTACGACCAGGCGACTAATAAGATGCAGAATGCTGGTCTCGAGACGCTGCAAGGGCCGGGATTCTTGATCCCCTCTGATTTTCCTGTCGAAGAAACGATCACCTGGTGGGTGTATCGCCACCAGGAACCCGTGCTTATCGCTTCGCGTGACGGAGAGGCGCGGTTTCCCAGGATGATGGAAGTCTTCAAGCATTATGGTGTGGAGTCCGCGTGCATTCTGCCGTTAACAACAGCCTATCGCCGCTTGGGCAGTTTGAGTTTCGGCGCCCGACACGCCAACGCTTATTCCTCCGATGAGGTTCGTTATTTCTGTCTGGTCGCGGACCAGGTGGCACTGGCAGCGGACAATGCACTGCGTGAGGACGAACTTAGAAAGCAGAAAGCTCATTTCGAAAAACTATTCGAGCTTGCTCCGGAAGCCATTGTTCTTCGGGATATTAATAACCGCGTGTTAAGGGTGAATCAGGAATTCACTAAGCTGTTCGGCTATACGGTTGAGGAGGCGCTCGGCCGCAATATCAACGACTTGATTCTGCCCGAGGTATCGTTGGAAGAATCGGAGGCGCTACGCCTGGCGTTGAAATCCGGCGAACGTGTCAATGCTGAAATAATCCGCAAACGAAAAGACGGCTGCAACATTAC
>Ga0209530_1000729_pt1 | contig 19676 bp, 16 predicted proteins | sample BlaSpr_A8_Ref_O1_FD_187987 | JGI IMG/M metagenome (GOLD analysis project Ga0209530, IMG submission 187987) | Forest soil microbial communities from Thunder Bay, Ontario, Canada - Black Spruce, Ontario site 2_A8_Ref_O1 (SPAdes) (version 2) | ecosystem: Environmental > Terrestrial > Soil > Boreal...
CCAAGGTGAGGGCCACGATCCGCTGGGCCGGGCTGAGCCCGGCGAACGTGGCCAGGTAGCCGGCCGCGGGGTCGGACCGCTCGACCTGCGGTAGCGGCAGTCCGGCGACGATCTCGGCGGCCGGGGGTGCGGGCAGCCGGCTGGCCGGGGTCGCTGGGGCGAGGTCGGCGGTCGTCCCGATGGCTTGGACCTCGGGGCTGAACAGGCTGGAGAAGGCGGGCCGCGGCACGCCGTCGGCGACCGCGAGCACCTCGCGGAGCACGCCGGTGAGCTGCTCGGCCATCTCCCCCGCCGACACGAACCGGCGGTCCGGATCATGGTTGGTGGCGCGCCGCAGCAGCCGGAAGAACGACTCGTTCTGCTGCAGCACCGGTACGTTGTCGGGGAAGGTGAACTTGAACTCCCCCTGGTACTTGAACTCGAAAGTCATCACCGCGAGCGCCCGCCCGACCGTGTACAGGTCGGAGGTGACCGAAGGCCCGTCGGCCTCGATCTCCGGCGCCTGGTAGCCGACCGTGCCGTAAATCGCGCCGTCGCCGTCGATGGCTCGCACGCCGCCCATGTCGATGAGCTTGAGCTGCTCCTCGGTCTGGATGACGTTGTCCGGCTTGAAGTCGCAGTACACCAGCCCGCGGTCGTGCAGGTAGCCGAGCGCCGGCAGTACCTCGATCGCGTAGGCCAGCGCGTACTCCACCGGGATGGACCCGCCGGAGCGCCGGTCCTCCTGCAGGACTTCCTTGAGCGACTTGCCGCCGACGTACTCCATCACGATGTAGCCGGCCCCGTCGTGCTGGACGAAGTTGTAGATCCGCACGATGTTCGGGTGCTCGACCTGGGCCAGGAACTGCCCTTCCGCCACGGCCGCCGCCATCGCGTCCGCATCACCGGTGTTCAGCAGGCCCTTCAGTACCACCCAGCGGTCGCTGACATTGTGGTCCTTGGCCAGGTAAATCCAGCCCAGTCCGCCGAAGGCAAGGCAGCCGAGCACCTCGTACTGGCCTACCAGCAGGTCGCCGGGCATCAGCTTCGGGCTGAACGAGAACCGGGTGCCGCAGTTCCTGCAGAACCCTTCGGCCAGCCCAGGCCGTCCGTCCCTGCCCCGCCCGACCGGCTGCTCGCAGCCGCCGCAGTACCGCCGGCCTTCCGGCACCTCCGGGTGGGCGAGCACCGCGCTCGCCGGATCCCGGTGCGGTACCGGCGGGATGTCCACCAGCCCGGCGCCCAGCCGTCCCCGCGCCGACCGCCTGCTTGCCCGCCGCGACCCGCTCAGTCGGCTAGCACTGTGCCTGCTTGTGCTCGACTGTGACCCCACCGACGAGGCCGAGGTGGAAGGCACCGACGGTGCGGACGGAACGGCGGCGGCCGGCGCGGCCGCGAGCCCGCAGACCGTGCAGTAACCGTCCTCTATCGTCCCGCCACAGGACGCGCAATTGCTCACTAGCGTGCTCCAATCGCCAGCACGGCCTGCTGGTAGCTCGTTACCGCCGCCGCCGCGACGCGCAGATCACAGGGGGCGGTCCACAATAGCTCACGAACCTGGTTATACAGCCTGGCCAGGCCCGGGTCCTCCGCCGCCCCTAGCCGGCCTGCCTTGGCGCGGTAAGCATCGAGCAAGCCCCGTAGTTCGTCCCGCTGACTGATCAGGGAAACCAGAGCCCGTTCTGATTCAAGATTCTTATTCAGAACGGCCTGTGTGTTACGTTCCAGGTCATCCAGCGCGGCGGCAAGGGCCGGCCAGTTGCCCGCGGCCAGCAGCGGGTCAAGGCCAGCCAGCCGGGGTGTCGGGTCGGCGAACACGCCGATCGGCGTGACGGCGGCGATCCGGGCGCAGGCCTGCTGGTACGCGACGTCGGCCCGGGCGTACGCGGCGCGGGCCGCGTCAATGGCGGTCCGGAGCGCGGCGATGCGCTGGCGGGAGCTGTCCCGTACGCCGGCCAGCCTGGCGGCCTGCGCGCCTGCCGTGCGGGCCCGCTCGGCGAGGCGGTCGGCGGCGGCGGCCTGCGCGCCGAGCGGGTCGGTGTTCAGTGCGTTGCGCTGCCTGGTCAGCTCGGCCGCGATGGCGGCCACCTCAGAGGCGAGGACGGGGTCGCCGAGCGCGTCCACGCCCGCTAGGGCCTGCGCGGCGGTGTCCAGGCTGGTTGCCGTTGCGTTCCAGTTCGTCTCCGCGGCGGCCACCACCTCGGTGACCTGCTGGAACGGCTCCCGCATCCGGGCACGGGTGGTGGCCAGCGTCAGCTGGTCGCGGCCGCTGTCCCCGAGGTCACGGCGGGGCCCGGGGGCGCGAACGACCTCGACGGACGGCCCGGTGAGCAGCTGGGAGATCTCGGCGAGCTCCCTGGGGCCCAGCCGCCCGCCCGCGAGCCCGACGGCACGGTCGACCACACCCGAGTAGGTGCTGAAGGTGTCCCACAGCGCCGACAGTGCAGCCGAAGCGGCCTCCCATCGCTGCTTGCTGACGCCGGTCAGCGCAGTCCCGGCCAGCAGCCGCTTGCCGAAGCTGCCGTCCAGGTCGAGCAGGTTCGCCTGCATGGTGTCGCGCTCGTCCGCAGCCTGCTTGGCGGCCACCGGGGCCTGCTGCTTGGTGAGCGTCATCATGGCGCGTACTGCGCGGGCGGCGGAGCTGGGACCGGGGTGCCGACCCAGTGCGCGTAGCTGGCGGCCCACTGGCCGTCGGTCCGCAGCTGCTGAAGCACCGCGTTGACGAACGCGACGAAGTCCGGGTGCTGCTTGGAGATCGCCAGCCCGTACGGCTCGGCGGTCAGCGACGGGCCGATCAGCTTGGTGAAGGGGTCCTGCGCGGCCAGCCCGGCCAGGATCGAGTTGTCGGTGGAGATCGCGGCGACGTCGTACTGCTGAAGCAGCACCAGGCAGTCGGTCCAGTACGGCACGGCCACCGGGATCGCGCCGGCCGCGGAGATCGTGGCGATCGAGTCCGACCCGGTAGTCGCGCAGACCTTCTGGCCCTTCAGCGACGCCAGGCTGGTAGCCGGCGAGTTCTTCAGCACCAGCACCCGCTGGGCGGCGTCGAAGTAGACGCTGGAGAAGTCGACCTGCTGCAGCCGCATGCAGGTGATCGTCATGGTGTGCGCGACGATGTCCACCGAGTCGTTGAGGATGTCCGGGATCCGCTGGGCGTCGGAGATGGCCTTGAACACCACCTTGTCCGGGTTGCCGAAGATCGCCTTCGCCACCGCCCGGATCATGTCGATGTCGAAGCCCTCGATCTGCCCGTCCAGCGGGTTCAGGAAACCGAAGTGGTACGTGCTCTGGTCCACTCCCGCGATCAGGTAGCCACGGGTGCGGATCTGCGCCATATACGAACCGGCCGTGACCTGTGGCGGGCCGGACGGGCGGATGCTCGAGGCGTCCGGGTTACAGGTGCTGGCGGCCTTACTGGCTGCGTGCGCGGTGCTGGCCGCGTGCGCGGTGCTGGCTGAACGCGCGGCGCTGGCTGCGTGCGAGGCTGCCTGCGGGCTGCGGGGGGCGGCGTCGGCGGCCTGCGTGACAGCCTGGGTCGCGGCCAGCGCGCCGGCCAGCAGCCCGGCGGCGGTGAGCGCGGCCAGCCCGGCCCGGGTCGCCCGGTTCACCGGTACTCTCCGAGCCGGCGGTTCAGGCCCCAGACGCACCCTGCAACCATAACAATCGCTCCCCCCGCCATGCCGGCTGCCAGGCCGGTGAACGCGGACCTGCCACTGCGCGCGTCGCTCGCGAAGACCGCCTGGTCCGCGGTGATCCCGTTGCTCAGCGCCGCGGACAGCTTCGCGAACTGTACAGCGGCGGCGCCGCTGAGCGCCGACTGGACCGCCGCCGCATGGTTGCCGTTGTCGTCCAGCGCGCGCAGCGCGGCGTGCGCCCGGTACCAGGCCTGCGCGTCGGCCCCGGCGGACAGCGACCCGGCCGGGGCGGTGACCGCGGCCAGCAGCGGGCCGAGCAGCTTCTGCTCCGCCACGAAGTCGCTCTGGTAGGCGTCGTCGCCGCTGTTGTCGATAAGGGTGAGGCTCTCGTCGGCGTGCATCTGCAGCGCCACCACATCGGCGCGGGCCAGCGCCTCGGCCGGCGCGGAGCCGTGCTGCTGGGCGTGCAGCAGGTCACCGCGGCCCGTCGCGTACGCGCCGGCCAGCCACACCAGCGACACAGCGCCGACCACGGCCACCACGAGCAGGCCGTAGTTGAGGATCCGGCGGGTGCGCCTGGCGAGCCAGCGCCAGGACCTGATCAGCACGAAGCCGCCGGCCAGGCCGGCCACGATGGTGAAGATCAGCAGCGGCAGGCCGGTCGCCTGAGCGCTCGCCGCGGTCAGCTGCGCGTTCTCCCTGGTATAGATGTCACTGGCCGCGGTCAGCATCGGGCCGCGGAGCAGGGTGGACGCCTCACGCAGGTAAGCGGCGCCGAGCGGCAGGCCGAGCCGGTTGTCGGCCTGGGCTGTCTGCACCTCCCCGGTGTAGACAGGCAAGTCCGCGGAGAGGGTCCTCAGGTCGGCCTGGACGGCGGCATCCTGCGCGGTGCCTGACGCCTCGATCCTGACCGCGGCGGCGGCGATATCCGCGTTGTAGCGGTGCACGGCGGCGGCCGGCTCGAGACCGCCGGCCAGGAACGCGCTCGCGGCCGTGTCGTTCGCGTCCGACAGGTTCTGGTAGATCTGCTCCGCGTCCAGGCTGAGCGGTTCGCTGACGCTGACCACGTTGCCGGCCGCGGAAGCGTGCTGGTCGGCGGTCAGCCAGGCGAGCGCTCCCCAGGCGAGGCTGAGCACGATCAGCAAGCTGAGCAGCAGCGCCAGCATCCCTGGCGTGGTCGCCGGGTCGACATGCGACCGCCACCCTGCCGGCCGCCCCTGGTGTGACATCGTCCCCTGTACCGCCATGCCCGCTCCCGTCGCACCGGCATTTCGGTGCCTTCTGGTCTAAGTTAATACCAGAGGCAGGGTAGTGGGCGGGCTGTTCTGCCGTGCCAGTGCGGTACGCACGGTCACTACGTTCGCAAACCCTCACACATTTCCCATATAGGCCCGTTTTGACGGAACATTGACGCCTGGCGGAAGAAAAAGAGTCAAAAACCACCACCTATGTTCCGCCAAGCATGAATATTCCGTCAAAAGCCCTCCTCGCGGCCGGCGCGACGACGGCCTGGTCACTCGCCAGCCCTGCGGGGCTCCGTCTCCGTGATCGTGGGTAGAAACGACCAAATGCTGGTCTTTTCTACCCACGATCATGGAATCCGGGGTCAGGCGACATGGAAGCCCGGGTCAGGTGAGGGGGCGGGCGGTGGGAGGGATGGGGGTTGGGAGGGTGGTGGGGATGGCGGTGAGGTAGGTGTCTACGTGGGCGGCGGCGCTGCGGCCCTCGGCGATCGCCCAGACGATCAGCGACTGGCCCCGGCCCATGTCACCGGCGGCGAAGACGCCGGGGACGCTGGTCTGGTAGCCGGCGTCGCGGGCCACGTTGCCGCGCTGGTCGAAGTCCACGCCCAGGTCGTCGAGCAGGCCCGCTCGCTCCGCGCCGGTGAAGCCCATCGCGAGCAGCACCAGGTCCGCCGGGATGTCCCGCTCGGTACCCGGCACCGGCTTGAAGCTCTCCGCGTCCGCGATCCGCAGCGCCCGGACCCTGGCATCCCCGGTGAACTCCAGCGTCGTCACCGCGTAGGCACGGGTACCGCCTTCCTCGTGCGCGCTGGCGACCCGGTAGATCATCGGGTAGGTGGGCCACGGCTGGCCCTCCGACCGCGACTGGGGCGGGCGGGGCATGATCTCCAGCTGGGTGACCGATGCCGCCCCCTGGCGGTGCGCTGTCCCCAGGCAGTCCGCACCCGTGTCACCGCCGCCGATGATCACCACGTGCTTGCCGCTGGCGCTGATCCCGGCCGCGGTGCCGGCCCGGTTGGCCTGCGGCAGGTACTCCATTGCCTGGTGGACGCCGCTGAGGTCGCGGCCGGGGATCGTCAGCTCACGTGCCACCCGTGCACCGCCGGCCAGCACAACGGCGTCGAATCCGCCGCGCAGCTCGTCGGCGGTGACGCTCGCATCGCAGGTGAACACGGTGCCCTCGGCCCGCATCTGGTCCAGGCGGCGGTCCAGGTGGCGTTTTTCCATCTTGAACTCGGGAATGCCGTAGCGGAGCAGCCCGCCGGGTGCGTCGTCGCGCTCGAACACGGTCACCGCATGCCCGGCCCTGGTCAGCTGCTGGGCGGCGGCCAGGCCGGACGGGCCGGAGCCGATGACGGCCACCGTCTTGCCGGTGAGCCGGGCGGGCGGCAGCGGGGTCACCCAGCCGGACGCGAACGCCCGGTCGATGATCTCCACCTCGACCTGCTTGATGGTGACCGGATCGGCGTTGATCCCGAGCACGCAGGCGGCTTCGCACGGCGCCGGGCACAGCCGCCCGGTGAACTCGGGGAAATTGTTGGTGGCGTGCAGCCGCTCGGCCGCCGCCTGCCACTCGTGGCGGTAGACCAGGTCGTTCCACTCGGGGATCAGGTTCCCCAGCGGGCAGCCGTTGTGGCAGAACGGGATACCGCAGTCCATGCAGCGGCCTGCCTGCTTCTCCAGCGAGGCGGCCGGGAACGGCTGGTAGACCTCGCGCCAGTCCTGCAGCCGAAGGTCGACGGGACGCCGGGCAGGCGTCTGCCGTGACGTGGTCAGGAAGCCCTTCGGATCAGCCATTTACACACCCCCGTGCGCCGCGGCCATGACGGCCTCGTTGATGTCGCGGCCCTCACGCTGGGCGGCGGACGCCGCGGCCAGTACTCGCTTGTAGTCCTTCGGCATCACCTTGGTGAACCGCTGCACCTGGTCGTCCCAGGCCGCGAGCAGGCGCGCGGCGACCAGCGACCCGGTCTCCTCGCAGTGCCGCTCGACCGTGTCCCACAGGAACCTGATGTCCTCCTCGGTGAGCGGATCCAGGTCGACCATCTCGGTGTTGACCCGCTGGGCAGGCAGGTCGAGCACGTAGGCGATGCCACCGGACATGCCGGCGGCGAAGTTCCTGCCGATCTGGCCGAGAATCACCACCCGGCCGCCAGTCATGTACTCGCAGCCATGGTCACCGGTGCCTTCGGCGACCGCGAGTGCGCCGGAGTTCCGCACGCAGAACCGCTCCCCCACCACGCCACGCAGGAAGATCTCCCCGGAGGTAGCGCCGTAGCCGATGACGTTGCCGGCGATGACCTGCTCGTGCGCGCTGAAGGTGGCGCTGGCGGCGGGCCTGACGATCACGCGGCCGCCGGACAGGCCCTTGGCCACGTAGTCGTTCGCGTCGCCCTGGAGCCGCAGCGTGATGCCGCTCGGCACGAACGCGCCGAACGACTGGCCGGCCGACCCGGTGAAGGCGATGTCGATGGTGTCGTCGGGCAGGCCCTCGACTCCCCAGCGGCGGGTCACCTCGTAGCCGAGCATGGTGCCGACGGTCCGGTTCACGTTCCTGATGGGGAGCTCCAGGCGGACCGGGCGGCCCTCCTCCAGCGCCCCCTCGGCGAGCTGGATCAGCATGTGGTCAAGCGCCTTGTCCAGGCCGTGATCCTGGGTGGTGACGCAGCGCCTCGGCGTGTCCTTGTCGGCCGGCTCGTATAGCACCGGGGCGAGGTCCAGCCCGGCCGCCTTCCAGTGCTCGACCGCCTGGACGGTGTCCAGCAGGTCCACCCGGCCGACGATCTCTTCCAGCCTGGTGGCACCGAGAGCGGCCAGGTACTCGCGGACCTCCTCGGCGATGAACTCGAAGAAGTTCACCACGAACTCTGGCCTGCCGGAGAACCGCTTGCGAAGTTCCGGGTTCTGGGTGGCGACGCCGACCGGGCAGGTGTCCAGGTGACAGACCCGCATCAGCACGCAGCCGGACACCACGAGCGGCGCGGTGGCGAAGCCGAACTCCTCCGCGCCGAGCAGCGCCGCGATGATCACGTCCCGGCCGGTCTTCAGCTGCCCGTCGACCTGCACCACGATCCGGTCGCGCAGCTTATTGCGCAGCAGCGTCTGCTGGGTCTCGGCCAGGCCGAGCTCCCACGGCGCGCCGGCATGCTTGAGCGAGGTCAGCGGCGCCGCGCCGGTACCGCCGTCGTGCCCGCTGATCAGCACCACGTCCGCGTGCGCCTTCGACACCCCGGCCGCGACCGTGCCCACTCCGGCCTCGGCGACCAGCTTGACGTGCACCCGCGCGGCGGGGTTGGCGTTCTTCAGGTCGTGGATCAGCTGGGCCAGGTCCTCGATCGAGTAGATGTCGTGATGCGGCGGCGGCGAGATCAGCCCGACGCCGGGCGTGGAGTACCTGGTTTTCGCGATCCACGGATACACCTTGATGCCCAGGAGCTGCCCGCCCTCCCCCGGCTTGGCGCCCTGCGCCATCTTGATCTGCAGGTCGTCCGCGTTGACCAGGTACTCGCTGGTGACCCCGAACCGGCCACTGGCCACCTGCTTGATCGCAGACCGCCGTGAGTCGCCGTCGCGGTCAGCGGTGAACCGCTCCGGGTCCTCCCCGCCCTCGCCGGTGTTGGACCGCGCACCCAGCCGGTTCATCGCGATCGCGATGGTCTCGTGCGCCTCCGCCGAGATGGACCCGTACGACATGGCACCGGTGGCGAACCGCTTCACGATCGAGCTGACCGGCTCCACCTCGGCAATGTCCACCGTCTGGCCGGCCGCCTTGATCGTCAGCAGACCGCGCAGCGTCATCAGCCGCTCGGACTGGTCGTCGACCAGGGCCGTGTATTCCTTGAAGATCTCGTACCGGCGGGTGCGGGTGGCGTGCTGCAGCTTGAACACGGTCTCCGGGCTGAACAGGTGCGGCTCGCCCTCGCGCCGCCACTGGTACTCCCCGCCGGTAGCGAGGCGGCGGTGCGCGCTGGCCGGCGTCGCGGCAAGCCGGGCGGACTCCGTGCGCTGAACGATCTCCTCGGCCAGCACGTCGAAGCCGATACCGCCAAGCCGGGAGGTGGTGCCGGCGAAGCAGGCGGCAACCACTTCCTCGCCCAGTCCGATCGCCTCGAAGATCTGCGCGCCGGTGTAGGAGGCGACCGTGGACACGCCCATCTTGGACATGATCTTCAGCAGGCCCTTGTTCAGCGCCTTCAGCAGGTTCGCCTCGGCCTTGCGCTCTGTGACCTCGCCGAGCACGCCGCCGCGGGCCAGGTCCCTCACTGTCTCAATCGCCAGGTGCGGGTTCACCGCGGCCGCGCCATAACCGATCAGCAGCGCGACGTGGTGGCATTCGCGCACGTCCCCGGCCTCGACGATCAGCCCCGCGCTGGTCCGCGACTTCTCCCGGATCAGGTGGTGATGCACCGCGCCGGTCAGCAGCAGCGACGGTATCGGGACGGTGTTTCCTCGGGGGGAGCGATCCCCCCCAGACCCCCAGTCGGCACGGTCGCTGAGGATGATGAGGCGGGCGCCGTCGGCTATCGCGGCCGATACTTCGGCGCAGATGTCCGCTAGCCGCTGCCGCAGCCCGTCGCCGCCGCCCGCCGGATCATAGCTGCCGTCGACTAGGTAGGAGGCAAGGCCGGGCAGGTTGCCGTCGTCGTTGATGTGCGTGATCTTGGCCAGGTCGTTGTCGCTGATCACCGGGTACGGCAGCGTGATCAGGCGGCATGAGGCGGGCACCGGCTCCAGCAGGTTGTGCTCAGGGCCGACCGCCGAGCCGAGCGAGGTGACAAGTTCCTCGCGGATCGCGTCCAGCGGCGGGTTCGTCACCTGGGCGAACAGCTGCGTGAAGTAGTCGAACACCAGCCGCGGCCGTCCCGACAGCACGGCAAGAGGCGTGTCGGTCCCCATCGACCCGATGGGCTCCGCCCCGTTACGCCCCATGGGTGCCAGCAGCACCCGCAGCTCCTCCTCCGTATACCCATGCAACCTCTGCAGCTCCACCAGCCCCACCAGCCCCACCGCGTCCTCGCGGTCAAGGGGACCCGTGGCGCCCGAACCGCCACCAGAGGGGGTTTGTGCGCCACGGGTCGCCATGCGGGACGCGGGGGCGGGCGCCAGGGGGGGCCGGGGGGATGGCATCCCCCCGGACGGGGGGTCACCGGGGGAGATACTGCGGTCGGGGAGGTCGTCCAGGTGGATCTGGCCGGCGTGCAGCCAGGACTCGTAGGGGTGCTCGGCGGCCAGGGTGGCCTTGACCTCGTCGTCCTCGATGATGCGGGCCTGGTCGGTGTCGGCCAGGAAGATCTTGCCTGGCTGGAGCCGGCCCTTGCGGATGACCGTGGCGGGGTCGATATCCAGGACGCCCACCTCGGAAGCCAGCACCACCAGGCCGTCGCTGGTCACCCAGTAACGGCCGGGGCGCAGGCCGTTGCGGTCGAGCACCGCGCCGATCACGGAGCCATCGGTGAACGCGATCAGGGCCGGGCCGTCCCAGGGCTCCATCACGCACGAGTGGAACTCATAGAACGCGCGCCGCTCGGGCGGCATCTCGGCGTGGTTCTCCCACGGCTCGGGGATCATCATCAGCAGCGCGTGCGGCAGCGACCGGCCGCCCAGATGCAGCAGCTCCAGGCACTCGTCGAAGCTCGCCGAGTCGCTGCCGTGCTCGTTCACGATCGGGAACAGGCGGGAGATGTCCCCCGGGATGACGTCGCTTGCCAGCATCGCCTCGCGGGCACGCATCCAGTTCCTGTTGCCGCGGATCGTGTTGATCTCGCCGTTGTGCGCCACGTAGCGGTACGGATGGGCCAGCGGCCACGACGGGAACGTGTTCGTGGAGAACCGGGAGTGCACCAGCGCCAGCGCTGAGCCGAACCGCGGGTCGGACAGGTCGGGGAAGAATGGTCCGAGCTGCACCGCCGACAGCATCCCCTTGTACACCAGGGTGCGCGCGGACAGGCTGGCGAAATAGATGCCAGCCTCATGCTCGGCCCGCTTGCGCAGGCAGAACGCCATCCGCTCCAGCTCCAGGCCCGTCTCGCCGTTCTGCCCGGCGACGAACAGCTGGGCCAGCTCCGGCATCACCGCGCGGGCGCCGGCCCCGCAGGCCGACGCGTCATAGGGGACGTCCCGCCAGCCGAGTACCGTCAGGCCTTCCGCCGCCGCGATCTGTTCGAGCACACGTGAAACCACAGGCCGTTCTGCAGTGAGGAAAGCCAGGCCGACGGCGTACGAGCCGGGCGCCGGCAGTGCGAAACCAGCTACGGCGCGGAGGAACGCGTCGGGCACCTGGGTGAGGATGCCGGCGCCGTCGCCGGTATCCGGGTCGCCGCCCTCGGCGCCGCGGTGCTCCAGATTGCACAGGACGGACAGGGCCTTGGCCACCACGTCATGGCCGCCGCGGCGGCCGGACAGATCAGCGACAAACCCGACGCCGCACGCGTCATGCTCGAAAGCGGGGTCGTAAAGGCCAGCGGACGCCATACGCGCTCCTGTCGTCTCGACACTGATGAGGTCGGGACGGCACTGGCCCTTGTTACGTCGATATTACATGACCCGCCGATTCGCCTGCCAGAGGGGTCCTATAGGGGCGCCTGGGGCGCCTGGGGCGCACGAGGATGACAACCGCGAGGACAAGGACCAGCAGGTAACCCCAGGAGGCGTAGGGCATGCCGAGCAGTCGCGGCTGCGGGCCGATGCGGACCGACTCCACCCACAGGCCGCCGGCCGCGTAGCCGGCCGCCGCCAGCATGAAGGTCCGCACCCCGGACAGCGCGAACCGTCTCGCCGCCCAGATGATGGCGAACCCGACCAGCACGCACCAGGCCGACTGGTACAGGAAGGCCGGCTGGTACAGGGCGTAGTACTCGTAGCCGGGCAGCCGGTGCACGGGGGCAATGGGCTCGGCCAGCCACCAGGACGTGGGACGGCCGTAGAAATCCTGCGCCCACCAGTGGGCGAGGCCGCCGATCGCCACTCCGAACGCGAGCCCGGGCGCCGCGGCCCCCGCCACCGTCCCGAGCGGGACGCCGGCCCGCCGGCAGGCAATCCAGGCGCCGAGCGCACCGAGCGCGATCGCACCGGACAGGCCGATCGTCGCGACGGTCGCGCTGGCGACGTGCCACAGACCCTGCTGATGCCGGATGTCGATGAGCAGCCCGTGCGCGAAAACGGCCGCCAGGCCGAACGGGATCGCCCAGGCGGCCACGTCCAGGATGATGCCGGGCTTGCCGCCAGCCTTGCGGTAACGCCGCGCGGTGACGGCCACCGCGACAGCAATGGCGACGATCAGGCACAGCGCGTACGCGTGCAGGGGCCCCCAGGACGCTCTGCCCGGTTCGGGGATCGACGCAAGCGGCACGTATGCGACGTTACCGGGCTAGCTGCGTGTTCCGGCGGATAGTTCCGCGGTGAGCTCGCGGACCGCTTCGATGCCTTCCGCCGGGCTGGCGGCGTCGAGCAGGCGGCGGACGAAGGCGGAGCCGACGATCACGCCGTCCGCGAAAGCGGCCACCTCCCGCGCCTGATCCCCGGTGCTGACGCCGAGGCCCACGGCCGCGGGCAGGGATGTCCTGTCCTTTATCCGCGCCACCAGGCCGCCCGCGCCGGAACTGACGGCGGCACGAGTGCCGGTGATGCCCATGAGGCTGGCGGCGTAAACGAAGCCGCGGCAGTGACGGGTGATGTAGCCGATGCGCTCGTCGGTAGTGCTCGGGGCCACCAGGAAGACCCGATCCAGGTCGTAGTCCTCGGAGGCCGCGAGCCAGGGGCCGGCCTCCTCCGGGGACAGGTCAGGGGTGATCAGGCCCGCGCCGCCCGCCTTGGCCAGGTCACGGGCGAAATTAGCCACCCCGTAGTGGTCGACCGGGTTCCAGTAGGTCATCACCAGGGTGGGCGTACCGGTGCTGGCGACCGCCTCCACCGTGTCCATGACGTCCCTGATCCTGGTCCCGCCGGCGAGCGCACGATGCACCGCCTCGGCGATCACCGGGCCGTCCATCAGCGGGTCGGAGTACGGCAGGCCGATCTCGATGACGTCGGCACCGGCCTCGGTCATGGCGATGGCCGCGTCTATCGCGGTGCTTACCGTGGGGAAACCTGCCGGCAGGTAGCCGACCAGGGCCTTCTGGCTCGCATGGGCGAACGCTTTGTCGACGTTTGTCACAGGTTGAACCACTTCGAGGCGGTATCTACGTCCTTGTCGCCGCGACCGGAGAGGTTCACGATCATCAGCGTTGACTCGCCCAGTTCTGTGCTAGCCAGTTCTGTGCTAGCCAGTTCTGTGCTAGCCAGTTCTGTGCTAGCCAGTTCTGTGCTAGCCAGTTCTGGACCTATCTGGAGCGCGCCGGCCAGGGCGTGCGAGGACTCGATGGCGGGAATGATGCCCTCGGTGCGGCACAGGATCAGGAACGCGTCCATCGCCTGCCTGTCGGTGATGGCGCGGTAGCTGGCGCGGCCGGTTTCCATCAGCCAGACGTGCTCGGGGCCCACTCCGGGGTAGTCCAGGCCGGCCGAGATGGAGTGGGTGTTCTGGGTCTGGCCTTCGTCATCCTGCAGCAGGTAGGTGCGCATGCCGTGCAGCACGCCGGAGCTGCCGCCGGTCAGGGTCGCGGCATGGCGGCCCGTATCCACGCCGTCGCCGCCCGCCTCACAGCCGAACAGCCGCACCCCCGAGTCCGGGATGAACGCGTGGAACAGGCCGATCGCGTTGGAGCCGCCGCCGACGCAGGCAACCACGGCGTCGGGAAGCCTGCCGTGGTCCCTGAGCACCTGCTCCCTTGCCTCTACGCCGATGATACGCTGGAAGTCGCGGACCATCATCGGGAACGGGTGCGGGCCGCCGACGGAGCCGATGCAGTAGTGGGTGTGGCCGACGGTGCCCACCCAGTCGCGGAACGCCTCGTTCATGGCGTCCTTGAGGGTCCTCGTCCCCTGCTTCACCGGGATGACGGTCGCGCCCAGCATGCGCATGCGGCTGACGTTGAGCGCCTGGCGCTCGGTGTCTTCCTCGCCCATGTAGACGGCGCATTCCATGTCGAGCAGCGCGGCGGCGGTGGCCGTCGCCACGCCATGCTGGCCGGCTCCGGTCTCCGCGATCAGCCTGGTCTTGCCCATCCGCTTCGCAAGCAGCGCCTGACCCAGCACGTTGTTGATCTTGTGCGAGCCGGTGTGCGCCAGGTCCTCGCGCTTGAGCAGCACCGTGCAGCCGGCCGCCTCGCTGAAGCGCTCGGCGTGGTACAGCAGGGTGGGGCGGCCCGCGTAGTTCCTGAGCAGGCCCGCCAGCGTTGCCGTGAAGGCCGGGTCCTTGCGGGCCTGGTCATAAGCCTTCGTGAGGTCATCCAAGGCGAACGTGAGGGCCTCAGGGGCGAAGCTGCCGCCATACAGGACGTCGTTGACCGGGAAGTGGCCGCTGGTGTCGGGAACCTGGGCGATGTCCGGCTCAGCCGGACCGGCCGTGGTCATCCGCGCTCACCGCGCAGCGCCGGGTGCGAGCCCGCGGTCACCAGGTCGGCAACGGCGGACCGCGGGTCCTTCTCGGTCACGATGCTCTCCCCCACCAGGACCGCGTCCGCGCCTGCCGCCGCGTAGGCGAGCAGATCACGCGGGCCGCGGACACCGGACTCGGCGATCTTCACGATACCGTCACCGATCTTCGGCGCCAGCTGGGTGAAAATGGTCCGGTCCACCTTGAGCGTGCCCAGGTCACGTGCGTTGACGCCGATGACCGTGGCCCCGGCGTCCATTGCCCTGACCAGCTCGGGCTCGGTGTGCACCTCGACCAGTGGCAGCAGTCCTATGGAGATGGCCCGCTCGACCAGTGAGACCAGCGCGCCCTGCTCCAGTGCCGCCACGATCAGCAGCGCGACGTCAGCGCCATGCGCCCGCGCCTCCCACAGCTGGTACGAGCTGACCACGAAGTCCTTGCGCAGCACTGGCACCTGCACGGCCTTGCGCACCGCGTCCAGGTCCGCAAGCGAGCCGCCGAACCGCCGCTCCTCGGTCAGCACGCTGATGATCTTCGCGCCGCCAGCCTCGTAATCGGCTGCCAGCGCGGCCGGGTCGGTGATCGCCGCCATCTTGCCTCGGGACGGGCTGGCCCGCTTCACCTCGGCGATGACCGTGACGCCTTCCGCCTTCAGGGCGGCCAGGGCGTTCCGCGGCGACGGCGCCCGCTGCGCCATCTGCTTGAGCTGATCAAGGGAGACACGCCGCTGCCGGTCGGCGAGATCGGCACGCACGCCGTCTAGGATCTCGTCGAGAACACTCACGCGTCCGCTCGTCCCCTCATGTCGGTATTGGTCTTGACGATGCTAGCCCGGCGGGCGGGGTGCTCCCGCTACTGGCCCCTCGTTTTCGGCCGCCGCCGGGGCGGCAGCCCAGCTCAGGCGGGGCCGCCGCGCTGATTATGCACGGTGGGCGGCTGGGCTGGAACTGCCGGTTCGGTGAGGGCATAGCCAGCGCCGCGGACGGTGCGGATCAGGCCCGGCACGCCGATCTTGGCCCGCAGCGCCGCGATGTGCACGTCGGCGGCCCGGTCCGAGCCAGTCCGGCCGGCCGCCGCCAGCAGCTGGCCGCGGCCCTTTGGCCGACCCGGACTGGCCAGCATCATGGCCAGCATCGCGAACTCCGTCCTGGTCAGCGGCACTTCCTCGCCTCGGACAATCGCGAGGCGCCGGCTCGGGTCCAGCTGGAGCGGGCCGTTCCGTCCGTGCTCGCCGTTCCGTTCGTGCTGGCCGGCGGCCGGGTCGGCCTGCTCGCGGGTTCCCGGTTCGGCGCGCATCAGGTCACGGACGGTCGCGACCAGCTGACGCGGTGCGAACGGACGAACCAGCCAGCCTCGGGCGCCAGCCCCGTTGAGGCCGCGCGGACGGGGCCCTGGAGCCACCAGGAAGATCACGGGTACCCGCACCGCCTGGCGCAGCAGCGCGTGCCTGACCCGGCGCGGATCGAGGCCAGGCATGGTGAGATCGACGACGGCCACCGCCTTCTCGCAGGTGTCCGCGAGGCAGGCGAGCGCTAGCTCGGGCGAGGCGGCCAGCCGGACCGCCAGTCCGTCCCTCGCGAGGTACCGCGCCAGCATCTCGGCGACGGCGTCGTCATGCTCAGCGAGCAGGACCGGCGTCATTCGCGGGCCCCGCGGTCGCAGGTTCCGTGCTCAGCGTCGGGTCCTGGTCGCGGCTCAGCGACTCCCACATCGTGGCGGAGTCGGCCCTGACCGGCTGCTGGTGCTGCCGGTCCGGCCGCTCGAACCGCGCCGACATCACCGGCCACCGGGTTCCGCGCCATGCGGTCGCCACGCCAGCCAGCACGATCACCGCGGCTCCGGCCGCCGCGGCCACATGCCATGGCCAGCCGGTGAGGACCCCGTGTCCGGCCGTGGTCAGCGCGAGGGAGGGACCGCCGCCCGACGCGCCGCTGGTCGTCGATCCAGCCCCAGACCCGGTTCCCGCGCCGGGTACCGTGTTGGCCCCGGACGCGGCGGCGACCACCGCGGCTGCCTTTACCGATGCGGTCGCGGTCACCAGCGCGCCCAGCCCGATCGCCGCGAGCAGCAACCCGGCCGCCCGCCGCGCTACTCCCCTGGTGGCGATAACCGCGGCCAGGCAGGCCAGGGCGGCGATCGCCAGCGCGCTCGCCAGCGGCACCAGCTGCTGACCGGTGACCGTGAAGACCTGCTGCGGCAGCGGACGAGGCGCGGCGTAGAGCGCCCGCCCCCAGACCTCGTGCAGTGCGAGCAGTATGAGCGCGGCGCCGGCCGCGCCCGCGACCAGCATCAGTGCGTACTCCCGGCGTCCCTGATCAGGTAGTTGCGGCTCAGGTAGTTGCAGATCAGGTGCTTGCGGCACTGGCTCGTTCCCCACTCACGGCTTCCCCGCTCACGGCTTCCCCGCTCACGGCTTCCCCGGTCACGGCTTCCCCGGTCACGGCTGGCAGCGCGTCGGCGTCGAAGCAGGTCCGGTCGCCGGTGTGGCACGCGGCACCGACCTGATCCACCTTGACAAGCAGCGCGTCACCGTCGCAGTCGAGCGCGACCGACCTGACCCACTGCTGATGACCCGACGTGTCGCCCTTCACCCAGTACTCCTGGCGGCTGCGCGACCAGTAGGTGCAGCGCCCGGTGGTCAGCGTGCGATGCAGTGCCTCGTCGTTCATCCAGCCCAGCATCAGTACTTCGCCGGTGTCATACTGCTGCGCGATCGCCGCGACCAGTCCGTTGGGGTCACGCTTGAGCCGTGCGGAGATGGCCGGGTCGAGGCCGCCCTCGGTCATGGATTCCCTCTTTCCTGATCCTGATGCAAGGGTAGCCGCCCCTACCGCCCGGCGAGCATCACGCCTACCATCAGCAGGTGAGCTACTCACGGCAAGAACGTCTCGCTCTGTGTGCACTGCTGGAACAGACCGGCCCGGACGCGCCCACGCTCTGCGCGGGCTGGACGACCGGTGACCTGGCTGCGCACCTGGTGCTGCGCGAGCATCGCCTGGACGCCGCGGCAGGCGTGCTCGGCGGCCCGCTGGCCGGGCATACGGCCCGGGTACAGCGCCGCATCAGGGACAAAATGACGTTCGGCGCCCTCATCACGGCAATCAGGTCTGGTCCGCCGCGGCTGTCGCCGATGGGCCTGCCTGGCATGGACGAGCGCACGAACACCGTCGAGTACTTCGTGCATCACGAGGACATCCGGCGTGCCGTTCCCGGCTGGACGCCCCGGGACCTCGCGGACGGGGAGGAAGCCGAGCTGTGGCGGCGGCTGCGGATGGCCCGGATGCTGCTGCGGAAGGCGCCGGTAGGCCTCGAGCTGGCCAGGGAGGACCACGGGAGCACCGCCAACGGCGACAGGTTCCGGATCACGGCAAGGAACGCCACGCCGGTGGTGACCGTCATCGGCTCGCCGGCCGAACTGACCATGTGGGCATTCGGCCGCACCACGGCCGCCGACGTCCGCTTCGACGGCACCGAGGCAGCAGTCAGCCAGCTGTCCGGGAGCAGGTGGGGGCTAGGCGCCTCAGGCTCGGTGCCCTAGGCCGGTACGTGCCTCAGGAGCCCATTTCGCGCTTGAGGCGGGCCAGCTCGTCGTCGACGTCGCTCGCGGCGGGCCGGCTGGTGGTCTGCGGCGCGGACGGGACTGAGTACTGCTCGACGTCGGTACGCGGCAGCGCGGTCGAGGAGTAGTCGTCGCGGATCTGGCGCTCCTTGGGCTTGCTGGAGACCTGGTTCCGCTTGCTCATGACCTTGATCGCGATGGCGACGGCCCCGACTGCGAGCGCCACGAACGCGGCGATCTCCACGATGTGGATGATGGTCCCGATGACCGCCAGAACGACGAACAACCCGATGAGTGCCCCCACCGCGATGGCGACTGCCTTGAAACCGCTCATCCGCCGCCCCCTCTCTGATCCGGGCTAGCGCTCCCGAAAGAGCCGTTAGAACAGACATTACCCGACGGATGCCCCGCCTCCGAGCGACAGCGGACGCCCGGCGACGCGCCAGGCAGGGCGGCGAATAGGCTTAGCCGCATGCACGCATTCGGCATTGACATCGGCGGCACGGGCATCAAGGCGGCACCCGTCGACCTGGCCGCGGGAAAACTGCTCGCTGAGCGGAAGAAGATCGAGACCCCGCGCCCAGCCCTGCCCGACGCAGTGGCTGGCGTGGTTCATGAAATAGTTTCTGATTTCGAATGGTCGGGTCCGATTGGCATTACCTTCCCCGGTGTGGTCACCGGCGGGGTGACCCGCACGGCTGCCAACCTGGACCAGGCCTGGATCGGCCTGGACGCCGGGGACCTGTTCGGCAAGGCGACCGGCAACCCGGTCCGGGTGCTGAACGACGCCGACGCGGCGGGCATGGCGGAGATGACGTTCGGCGCCGGGGTGGGCCAGAAGGGCACCGTCCTGATGCTGACGCTCGGCACCGGCATCGGCAGCGCCCTGTTCGTCAATGGCATCCTGGTGCCCAACACCGAATTCGGGCATGTCGAGATCGACGGGCACGACGCGGAGAAGCGCGCCTCCGAGCACGCCAAGGAACTGCACGACATGGGCTGGGGCAAGTGGGCCGGCCGGGTCGAGGAATATCTGCAGCACATGGAGGCACTGCTCTCCCCCGACCTGTTCATCATCGGCGGCGGCATCAGCAAGCAGTCCGAGAAATTCGTGCCGCTGCTGAAGGGCATCCGGGCCAAGATCGTGCCCGCTACCCTGCAGAACGACGCCGGCATCGTCGGCGCCGCCATGGCCATTGCCAGTGAGCAGAAGTGAGATCTGGTGCCGGGCGGCAGCACCGGATGACCTGACGGCGATCACCGGCCTGCTGCGGGGCGCCTACCCCGACAGCCAGGCCGCGGACCTGACCCCCCAGCTGCCGAGCTTTACCGTAGCGGTCGCTGACGAGCAGATCGCTGGATACGGGAAGCTGCGCCACTTCACCGGCCTTCCCGGCGTGCCTGACGGCCATTACCTAGGCGGCGTCGTGGTCGGGCCGCAGTGGCGGCGGCGAGGCATCGGGACGTCGCTGACCACGCATCGCATACAGGCCGCGTGGGTCGCGGGCGCGGACACCGTGTACTACTTCGCGAACTCGCGGAACGAGGCATCCATCGCCATGCACCTCGGCTTCGGCTTCCGCGAACTGCAGCGCCCCTTCGCCTTCCCCGGCGTGACCTTCACCGGCGGCGAAGGCGTCCTCTTCGGCCTCACCCACCCGCTCCCCGACCAGCCCCGCATTAGTTTTGACCAGACTTAGCCTCGATCCACCGGTCAATTCCGGTAGCTCGTGTCCGGCTTGATTTCTGTATCAGGGGTTTCGCGGGCTGGTCGGGGGCGCGGGTGT
>Ga0209530_1000730_pt1 | contig 19571 bp, 17 predicted proteins | sample BlaSpr_A8_Ref_O1_FD_187987 | JGI IMG/M metagenome (GOLD analysis project Ga0209530, IMG submission 187987) | Forest soil microbial communities from Thunder Bay, Ontario, Canada - Black Spruce, Ontario site 2_A8_Ref_O1 (SPAdes) (version 2) | ecosystem: Environmental > Terrestrial > Soil > Boreal...
GATTCTTTTGACCTGAGTGCCACTTCTCTGAAAGGCAAAGTAAATAATGAAGCCAGCCTCACGCCCAAGGCCCACCAGCAACATCTCTACAGCCGCTTTGGCAACAGTTTGTTCGGCACCTTCAACGCCGGCCGCGCCAAAGTCGAATTAACGACCTTCGATGGTACAATCAACATTCTCAAACGTGATTGATTGCTCCATCCCGCAATTACACCAACCCGCTCTCGGTGTTCCGCTCCATGGTTAGTGAAACTCGCGCGCGTACGCTCGTTTGCCTCACCGGATTTATGGGCACCGGCAAATCCACGGTTGCGCGGCTGCTTGCTCGTCAGGTTGGATGGCAGCACGTGGATCTCGATAAGCGCATAGTGGAAGCCACCGGGCAGACCATCCCGATCATCTTCGCCAGGCTTGGCGAGCCGGAATTCCGCCGCGCGGAACATGACCAACTCGCGCGCATTCTTGGCGAAGCCGCCGAACAACAAAAACCTCGTATCGTCTCTCTCGGCGGCGGCACCACGGCCCAACAACAAAATGTTGCCTTGCTACGCCAGAGCGGTGCGGCGTTGATCTGGCTGCACTGTCCCATTTCCGATCTTCTCAAACGCGCCGCTCACATCACGGATCGCCCTCTGTTTCGCGACGAAGCCAGCTTCCGAAAACTCTACGACGAACGCTTGCCGTCCTACGAACTCGCCGACTACCGAGTCGAAACAAATACTGAGCCTTTGCGCGTGGTGGAACAGATTCTCGCGCTGGGAATCTTCCCCAGGGTGACTGCATGATTCCAAAGCTGAACTCTTCGATTTCTCGGCTTACGATGTTTCTAATCCTGACCGTGACAGCCGCCATGGTCCTTCTTGCAACCTCGCCGTCCCATGCAAAACGCCGCCAGGCGCCGGCCGCTGCCGGCTCCGCCAATGCTTTTGTGGCTGACAAAGGAAAATTCCGCATCATGGTTAACGGGCAGAAAATCGGCACGGAAGAATTCGAAATTGGACCGAGTGGGAACGACTGGGTGGCCCACGGCACATCCGAAATCCAGTCTCCGCAAGGCTCCTCCCGAGTCAAGGGAACGCTGAATCTCAAACCCGACGGGACGCCCATCCGATATGAATGGTCCACGGAAGGTGCAAAAAAAGCCTCCTCCGTGATTGTCTTCAATGGCGTTGAAGCTAATGTGGAGCTGCACCTCGAAGGCGCTCGTCCTTATACCCAGCAGTTCACCTTCAACTCTCCGCGCATCGTCGTGCTCGATAACAATCTCTATCATCAGTACGCCGTTCTTTTCCGCCTCTACGATTGGGACAAGAAAGGTGCGCAATCCTTTGCCGTTCTGGTCCCGCAGGAAATAACGCCCGGTAGCATCACGGTCGAATCGGTCGGCAAGCAGGACATCGGCGGCGCCAGCTTGGAAGAATTGCGAGTCAAAACGGAAGACAATGAAATTGATGCGTTCTTCGATGGTCCCAAACTCATGCGCCTTTTAGCTCCCGCCGCGAATGCCGAAATAGTCCGGGAATAGCATTCGTATCCCCGGCGCTGGCAGCGTTTCCTACCAGCAAAAATTCATCGCCAAATTAAAAGGCCCGGGAGCGTGCCCGGGCCTTGGGGTGGAATTACAGGTGAATACCGATTCGCTTCTAGAGTTGCGCGCGACGCATCATGTGCGTTGACTCCATGGGTTGTAGCTTCTCAATTGTGATCGCGACGTTCATCTCCGAGCCCTTGCGAAGGATCCCGAGGCTCACCGATTTTTCATCCGTTTTGTCGCGCAACTGCTGCCGCAGCTCGCCCAAAGAACTGACCGGCTTGCTGTCTATATTGATGATGACGTCACCGGCCTTCAGTCCCGCTTTGTCAGCTGCAGTCCCGGCGCGAACTTCGCGCACCAGAATTCCGCCGCCCTCAGGCGCGCCAAAATAAGCCCCCAGTTGCCCGGTAAGGTCTTCGGCGCTGATTCCCAGCAGAGGCGTGCGCCCGTCCATCGCGCCGAAAACCTCCGGCCCGTCCAGACGAAAATCAAAGTTCGGCGTCGCCACCGCATACGCAGCGTCAAAATCCCGCATCTTTCCTCGCATTTTCTTTTCCAGCAGCGCGCTGCGATCGCCAAGCTCTACGGAAATATTTTGTGCTGTGCCGTTTCGAGAAATCGCGAGCGGGATATTCCGCCCCGCTGGCGTCTCGCGTACCAGCCGGCGGAACTGCACGGTGCCCTCCACCGCTTGTCCGTCATACCGAGTGATAACGTCATGTTCCTTCAATCCAGCTTTCGCTGCCGGGCTATCTGGTTCGACGTCAATCACCTCGACTCCGCGCACTTCCGAAAGTCTCAAATCCTTGGCCTTATCGGCGGTCATCTCGCCGATTTCCACTCCCAGCCATCCGCCGCCCTCATCCGAAAAAGAGCTGAATACTTTCGGCTCCTGGCCCCAAACCTCAGCCGCTTTATCCTGCGCTAATGCCGAAAGCTCATCGGCGTGAGATGCGAACTCTTCTGCGCGGGCCTGCCACTCCCTGCCCGCAACCTGGGCCGAGAGACTCTGCAGTTTCCCGAGTTCCGGTGCGCTCATCTCGACCTCCTTGGCGATCTCGTCCTGCAGATTTGCAAGCTGCAACTGCAGTTCCTGTTCAGTAGTACGTTTGGCGTTGCTCAATAGTTCCGTTAATGTTTTGGAATCCGGGCACGCCTGCACCGGTCCGGAAAGGACAGGCGAAGCGGGCGTGGCGGCTGGAGTCTTGCCTTGAGTTTGGGATTGGCCGTTGAGCGTTCCCGGCGCGCTGCCCAAAGCCAGTAGTAACACGCCTGCAAACACGAGGTTCGAGCACACCAAGTTCTTCATGTAGTTCCTCCTCACTCGAAAGTTGCGCCCCTCAGACGCCTGGCCGCTGCAGGAACAGGTGAATGCCGCCGTTGATTGTACGAACTGAAATCTGGCCCCCGCCGGCTCCCAGCTTCGCTTGAAACGCACGAGCGCCTGGAGATCCCGCGGTCGATGTTACCGGCAACTCCGAATACACGTCGCCGTTCATGCTTAGCACTTTCAAATTCGCCCGTGCAGTAGAAGGCAATCCCAGCACTACGGAGCCGTTGACCGTCTCGAGATTCATGGGACCGCCGTCAGACAATTGCCGCAGCTCCAGGCGCACATTTCCATTTGTCGTTTTTTCGCTGAATCGCCCGGTGCTGTCGGTCACTTCTACATTCCCATTCACCGACCGCAGTTCACCGCTGCCTTCAACGCCGCGCACAGTCACGCTTCCGTTGACCGTTTCCACGTTGCCCAACAGCACTCGATACGGCACATGCACGTGATACTCGACGGCCACCTCAACCCCCTGGCCTTTCGGATAAGACGTGTGCACCGCGACCTGTCCGGGTTTGCTGTCGACCTCAATCTTGACGAGTTCGAGGTCATGTTGGTCGCTCTGCGCCGTTTTCACCGCGCTCACTTCCACTTCATCCCGCTCCCACCCGTCTACGTGAACCGACCCGTTCACGTTTTCGAGTACGAAGCTCCCTCCTGGCGGCAGCGGATACGTCTGCTTAAAAAGTTCGTCAGCCGCAGAACAGCGCAGGGAAATACAAAAGAGCCCGGCCAGCAACAAAAATACTGTGGCCGCAACTCTGATTGGCCGTTGAGAGTAGGATTGATACCGAAAGTTCCGCATCGTCGTTTGCACAGTACGCCCCCTTCAAATTCACTTCCTTCCCCTGTGAACGTTCGGCCCGCCTGCGGCCGGGAAACCTCTCGCCTGCCTGGGCGTATCATCACCCTTTACTGCTCAGGCTACGGCGCGCTCTCATGCGATTGCGATTGTTCTAGTAGCTGCAATTGCAATCGAACCTTCTCATCAAGCTGTGCCATCTGTTGCTTGTAAAGCAGCACTTGTTTAGCGGCGTCACTTGCGACCACGCGAATATTGCCCGCCACCGTGCGCAAATGCAGAATCTCTCCGCCGCCATTCAGCGGGCCCTCGGCGCGAGCCAAATGCCCGCCGTTCGACGCGGCGTCAAAGCTCATCTTGAGTTGGAACGCGGGATCGACAATAACGCGGTGCTCGTCTCCCAACTGAACTTGGGCGTCAATCGTCACCGGCATTTGCCGCGGGATATACACCACGATATCGCCATCATCCGATTGCAGCTGGCACTGGCTCGGCGACTTTACTGGCCCGACAAACCACGCCGTTATCAGACCAGCTCCTGTGGAAGCCTTCACCGCGCTATCCACTTGCGTCAGATAAATGCTGCCGCCCACCGTCTCGAGGTCCGTCGGGCCCGACACGCGCACCACCCGTATTCCGCCTCCGCCTGTCTTCGCACGCACCAGACCCGTCGTTTCTCCCACCTCAATTTGCCCGCCGGTTGTCTCCGCGTTCAGCTCGTTCCCCGAGTGCTCCACCGTCACATTTCCGCCGCCCGTGCTCAATCTTGCTATGCCCTCCACAGAGGCCATACGAATATGCCCGCCGCTCGTATGGAGCGTCGCTCCGCCGGAGACCGCGCCGGTAGTGATATGGCCGCCCCCTGTGTTGGCGAATAATCCGCCTGCGACGTTCTTGACCGTGATGTGTCCGCCACCGGTTACCAGCCGCGCCTTGCCACTAACATTTCCTGCCGTGATGTTGCCGCCGGAAGTTAAAACTGTCTCGGTTCCGTCAACGTTGTCGCTATCAATATTTCCGCCGCCCGTGGAAAGCTCCAGGCTATAGCTCTTCGGCACGTTGACAGTCACGGTCACCCACAGCCGTCCGCTGGACCCGCGCAAAGTCTGTCCACGCAAGTAGACGCCTTCGGGAGTCTCGTGCGCGCTGACCGAAAAACTTTTCAGTAGTTCTTTCGCGTCTTTCTGGGAAGAGTCTGCCTCCAGATGAACCGTGTAATCAATTTTGCCGGAATTCTGGGTGTGGATGACGATGTTGCCGAGATCGAGCACCAGGTGAATTCGCCGGCCGTCGCTAGTTGGAATCTCGCCCCTTAAATCGGACTTGAGCCGCGGGCCGGATTGGGAGCTGTCTGGTTTCCTGTTGCCATCGCGGCCGGCAGCCGCAGAAGTGGACGCTGGGAGGCCAGCAAGAATCAGCAAAAGAACAACTGCAGTCACACAAGTGAGGAAACAACCGGAGAACGCACCGAAGTATTTTCTCGCAGCGCGCTGGGGCGGAAGAGCAAGCAATGCGCTTTCCATTTTAGAACTTTTGTCGCGGGCCTAGATCGCGAATCGCAGCCGCGCTTTGAAGCCGAATGTATGTGCTGGGATCCTTTTGCATGCGGTCGCGTAAAACGGCGAGCATGTGGCCGTCAGATTCCACCTGCCCTTTCGCTGCCATCTCCCGCAGCGCATTGATTGCTTCCACACGTACGCCGGGGTTTTGATCGTCCACCAACGCATCGAGCAGCGTCTGTTGGATGATGTCCTGCGGCTCCGCGCCGTCCAGCGCTTCCAGAGCTTTCAATCGCACCGCGGCATTATGGTCCGTGTGTACCGTCTGGCAAAGTGCCGCGCGGACATCCGCATCGTTGTTCCGAATGCGAAGCAGCTCCACCGCGTTCATGCGCACATCGGGGTCGAATCGCTGGCTGTTATCTAGGAAAAAAATTAGAACGCGTTTCACTTCGTCGTCATTCACAGTTCCCTGCACCGTGATCGGCTGCCGCGCCCGGAGCTGCAGTTCTACCTGTGGCGGCTGATTGTTGCTCGACGGAAACACGTTGATCCCGGCCACGTCGGCCGTGTGCAGGTCCAGCGGACTCAAAGAGGAATTTCCGGCATCAGCCGGAGTCGTTGCTCCCGTCAGCGTACTCGCCGAATTCGAAGTCCCGAATTGGCTGGCGCTGTTCGGAGCAATGGAGTGTCTCACAACCTTCGCCCCCAGTATTCCCACCGAAAAACCAATCACAAGTAGCAAAGCCGCGCTCCACGCCGGCGCCGGTGAAATCCAACTCCCGGGCATCCATGTGCTCACCGCTCGTCGCAGCCAACCACGCTCTTCTTCCTGATCCAGAGCATCTTCCAGACTCGCTCGGCATCCACCCAGCAAAGCCGCGTCTGGCTCCCTGCGATTCGAGGAAAGCAGCGCAAGCAGCGCATTCTCTTGCGCCAGTGTTGCGTTGCAATTCGCGCAGTGCAGGACATGCTCGTTCATTTCCGCCACTTCCGCCGCGTCGAGTTCGCCCGCGGTAAATAGCGTCCAGCGCGGCCCAAATTCTTCGCACTTCTTACCCGATTTATTTCCGTGCTGCTCCGGCTGCATTCTTTTCATCCTCGCCTACTAAACTTGTTGAGCCTACCTCATTCCGTCCAGGCTGGCGCGCAGCTTTCGAGTCGCGCGAAACAGCGAATTTTTCACCGTCTCTTCGGAGGTTCCCAGCATGTCCCCGATGGCTCGCAACTTCAGTCCTTGATAATGCTTCATCTCGAAGACCATTCGCTCTCGCGGAGAAAGCCGCTCTAGCGCCGTCGCGATATGCTCGCCCAATTCCTGCCCTAGCAAATTTCTTTCCGGATTCGCCGCTGCCCTCATCTCCGGCTGGCGGTCGAAGAAATCTCGCGTCCCGCCTTCTGCTTCTTCAGGCACCGGCGCTTGGTCTTCACGCCGGCTCGTGCGGCGGCGCAGATGATCGAGCGCCACATTCGTCACGATCCGGTAAAGCCAGGTATAAAAACTGCACTCAAACCGGAATCGGTGCAAATTCCGGTAAACCCGCAAGAAACTTTCCTGGTAAATGTCCCGTGCATCCTCGGGACGTTTCACTAGATTCAGCGCCAGACGCAGCACTTCGCGGTCAAAGCGTCGCACCAGTTCCTCGAACGCCAGGCGGTCTCCCGCTTGTGCGCTCCGGACGAGTGCCTGCTCTTCCGCAAGCTTCACCGTCGCTGCCGCGCGCGCATCACCTTCAAATGCGACGCTCATCCCCATGGTGTTTACCGCCGGTTTAGATTCGCTTCCGACCGCTTTTTCGGATTCGCGAACCCCGCTTTGCCCGGCATCTGGCCTTTCTGCGAGATTCGGATAAATAGACGGCTGTACTGGCCGTTGGTGAGCACCCGCGGACGTTGATTTCCCACTATCGGACATTTGCCCCACAGCTCGCCCTTACTTGCGATGCGCCTCTGCCGTAATCTGTTGCAAACCCAGCCCTTAATTGAACAGACCACTAGCCAACTAGTGGTTCTACCGTTGCGCGAATTAATCCGGAAATTGAATTGCACGGCGTGCGCCAATCAGAGCTTTCCGCCCAATCGGATCAATCCATACACCGCCAGACAGATCACGAAATCGATCAGGCTGCCCCAATCCAGAAGAAATCCTTGGTGCCGAAGCGCCTGCGGAAGATGAGGAACCAGCGAAAAATAGTAAATTGCATTACCCAATAGAATGGCTACTGTATATTCAATCCATCGTCGAAACGTAACTCCTAGAAATTTGCGTTCCATGAGCTTTGCGTCGCGTGTCGGCAGCTAATAAACAAATATAGAGTAGCCTGTGCAAGCCGATGGGAACTAGAGAAGGTTCAACCGCGTGCCGCAGTAGCGAATCTTTCTGTGGACCGAGCTTTGGCTCTTGCGGCTTCCTCTTCTCGATTCCTAGGCGATGAATTCGTTTGCAGCGAACGGAGCAGCCGGCTCGATATTCCCGCGATTTCATCCACGGCACCCTGAAACGCAGCTTCGTTTGCCTTCGACGGTTTGCTAAACCCACTGATCTTCCTCACGAATTGAAGCGATGCGTTCCGAATCTCCTGTTCAGTAACGGGCGGATCGAAATTGAAAAGAATCTTGATGTTTCTGCACATTAGCTATCACCCCAAGATGTCGCAACTCTCGACTTGCGACCGCAGAAGACGGCCCCTTCTTATCTGGCAAAACCCGCAAACGTGCTCCAAGGATTGCCGCTCTCAGCATTTTACACGTTCTTTTCTTGCACGAAAGGCGCGCGCCGGGTATTTGTCCGGCCACGTCCGAACTTTTCTCAATCTAGAGTCTGACTCTGCGCATCAGATACCTGATCGCGTTTACTTAATCGGGTAAATTGCGCGCACCGCGATTGTAAAAAGGCCAAAGGAGATTTTATGTCTACATTAAATAAGAAGGTAGCACTCGTCACCGGCGGCTCGCGTGGTATTGGCGCCGCGATCGCGAAGCGTCTGGCCGCTGATGGAGCCGTCGTGGCCATCACCTACTCGAAAGATGCAAACGCCGCCTCTTCAGTGGTCAAAGCGATTGAACAGAAAGGCGGAAAGGCCGTCGCATTTCAAGCCGACGCCGCAGACGCCGATGCAGTTAGGGCCGCGGTCGAAAAAACCGTCGCCACACTCGGCGGAATCGACGTGCTGGTGAACAACGCCGGCACCGCCATTCCGAAAAAGTTCGAAGACGCCACGCTCGAGGAACTAGACCGCGTGTTTAGCATTAATGTCCGCGGAACAATGATCGCCACACAGGCCGCGCTGAAGCACATGAAGAGCGGCGGCCGCATCATCATGATCGGCTCCTGCGTGGGCGAACGTATGATGACGCCCGGTTTGGTCCCCTACTCGGCCACCAAGGGAGCCATCAAGATGTTTAGTCAGGGGTTGTCAAGAGAGGTCGGCAGCCGCGGCATCACGGTCAACAATATCCAGCCGGGTCCGATCGACACCGACTTGAACCCCGCCGCCGGCGATTGGGCCGTACCGCAAAAGGCCGCCACAGCGCTCAACCGCTACGGAAAAGTTGAGGAAGTTGCCGCGCTAGTCGCATTCGTTGCCAGCCCCGACGCGTCCTATATCACCGGTGCCAACCTTACCGTGGACGGCGGTACTAACGCCTAACTGAAACCGATCACGGAATGGGCTCTCGACTGACCCCGCCGCGGAAACGATCAGAAGGCGAAACGAACGCCGATTGTCGGAGCGAAATTGCTGTGGTGGTTATAGGGGACGCCAGGGCCATGAGGAATGGCGATGGCCAGACCGCCGTCCACGTAGGAATACGCAATTCCGGCAAAACCGTCGAAACGCTTGGTGAAGCGATGGTCTAGATAGGTTGATACCTCGTTGAGCGTGCCCGCGCAGGAAGCGCGGAAACCGGCTGAGGCCGAGCACTCCGGCGGAAGACGGAAGTCATTCTGCCGCTGTTGATACCAAGACAAGGTGACGTCGGTTTTGCTGCGGTAGGTGTACTTCGCGCCCATCCACCAGATATTCACCAACTTCTCAGTATCAAGATTGTTGTCTTCGACCCCGCTCATGATGTAGCCGCCTTGGTCCGAGGCGCCCACGCCCAACGGGTGCGACGGGTTGTTCTGCCAGATGTATTCGTAGCCGGCGAAAAACTTGAATGGGTCCCACTTATACTTGACAGCGAGCATAATGGCGTTATTGTCGGTCACGATGCCATAGACGGTGCCGTTCGGGTCGATCAGATTGCCGAAGGTGATGGGGTTTGTATTGATGCTGTCAGTGGTGGACTGATATGGCGCCGACAGACTTTGCGGCCCCAACAAGGGGTTCAATACGCTGATCGCCTGGTTGTAATGTTGGTAGACGGCGTCTGCGGAGAACTTGCCGTGCTCTCCGCCGAGGTCAAATCCAAACGCGTTGTTATGCGGCACTTTCGGCGTACAGTCGGCGGCAGTCCAGACTGTGGCGGCCGAGAAGCAGCCGCCGGAACCATTGACGAATTTATACATCGCGCCGAAATGGACCGGGCCATAGGTGAGGCGATACTTCAGGGCGTCGTCCCAACGGCTGTCCTCGGTGTCGCCGCCGCCGGCCATCGTGCCGTTATATCCGATGTAGGAAAACGCATAGCTTCCGTTGGACGGATCGTACTGGAGCATGGCATCGGTGCCTAGAGAGCGCTGACGGCCGAAAGTCAGCGTGCCGAACTGCGTGGACGATATACCGCCATAGTATTCGTCATTGAACGGTTGGCCCGCGCGCGCGCCGTCGATGGCTTCCGAATAGCTGCCCCTGGGAAGGCCGTTGTTCACGATATTGGTCTGGGACGCGTTGGCCATCAGGCCGGAGTTCGGATTGATGCCAGTGGAAGCGTTGAATACCACGGACCAGCCAGGGAGAAACTCTTCCTTGCCCTTGACGCCCACACCCGTCTGCTGCAGGTTGTTCGGCGCGACGAGGAATCGAGATCCGGCGCCGTTTCGGTTCACCAGAGATTCACCTTCATAGTTGTAGCCGTTTACCGGCAAGCCGTGGCTGACCCAGCCGACGCCGATGTCATAGGCACCGTACAGCGTGACGCCGTGCCAGGTCAGCGTGCAATCGGTGGTGGCGAACTCGCGGGGGTTCGTGCAGGGATCGGTAGTCCTCGGCTGCATCTTAATGTCCACCGTGGCGGCCTGCCCAGACGCCAAAGTAATTCTCTCGCGCGTTTCATCGGCGAATCCGTGCTTTGCCGCTCGAATCTCGAAGCGCCCCGCAGGCAGGCCGGACGTCTGATAGTGTCCCGCGCCGTCCGTTGCCACCGTCCGCGTTTCAGATTTGTCGAGGCTTTTGATTGTCACCGCGACATCGGAAAGGCCTGCGCCGGTTTGGTCCGTCACCACGCCGGAAAGGGCCGCGCCGGTTTGGTCCGTCACCACAGCCGAAAGGCCCGCTCTCGTCTGGGCTTTCACGGGGAACGCCCCCATCGCAAGCCACAAAAGCAGCAATAAGGATGGGCCGGAACGTAGATTGCGAGAGATCATGCAAAGATGCAGTTCCAGTGTTCCGCGATTCCAGTGGGGTCTCACAGGTTTCTCCTTGCGTTTTGCGGCTGCGCAGATTCGATTACCAATCGAAGGATTGGCGAATCTATACGATTGATACCGATATGTCAAACCCATTTGGTACGGTTATGCGGGCGTTTGGCGGATGCGGCGCCGAACACAACGGTAGGCCTTCAGTAGCAAGCGCGGAGAGCAGCGGAGAATTGCGTTACATCCGGACGATCATGACCTCGGTGGATTTTACCAGGGCCGCGACGGTCTGGCCGTTTTTCAAGCGCATTTCCCGGACGGCATCGGCGGTGATGATGGACGTAATCCGCTGGCCACCGATGGAAAGCGTAACCTGGGCCATCAGGCCGCTGACCTTGATGTCGGTAACACGCCCGACGAGCTGGTTCCGGCCGCTGATGCGTCGAAAGTTCGTGCGACGCTCCGCAACTTCCTTACCTTCCGTCGCCCGATACAGAAATCGATCGACTTCCTTCTCCGGAATTCGGTGGTGGCCGCCCGCCGTCTTCACCGTGCGAATTTGTTTCTTATATATCCACTGTTTAAGCGTTGGGTAGCTGATTCCCAGTACCTGTGCTGCATCGCGAGGCGTGAACAGTTTGTCTGTCGGCATAGCGATTTACTCGGATTCCTTGATTGGGATTATGGCTCGCCGATACGAAGCGAGCGAATAACGATGCTAAGCTCCGGCCGTGCGAGGTGTCAATCCATCGTCGCAGCGATTCGTTCCACTAACAATCGCAGCCTGAATATCCGCAGCGAGGAACACCTACCCCGCCGACAGTGGTATAAAAGTCCTGCGAGTCTCGTTGCGCGAAAGCATCAGCCCCTGCTCGCTGCCCTTAAACACATGAGCATCTCCTTAACCAACCCGGTGAAATATCTCCGAGGCGTCGGCCCGCATCGCGCCGCGATTCTCGAAGAGCGCGGTTTGCCCACCGTCGGCGATTTGCTCGGCTATCTTCCCTTCCGCTACGAAGACCGCATCCGTTTCACGCCCATCGCGGAAATTATTCCCGGCCAGGTGCACACGATACTCGCGGAAGTCACCGCCGGCGGAGGCGGTACGGTTCGCTTCGCGCGCGGCCGCGCCGCAATTTTCCACGCTTCGTTTCGCGACGGCTCCGGCACTCTCCACGCCCGCTTCTTCCACGGCGCATACCTCGAAGCCACCATGAAAGAAGGCCGCCGTTTTGTTCTGCACGGAAAAGTGGAAGTGGATCCTTACCGCCCCGCGCGCCTTGAAATGGTGAATCCGCAAATCGAATCCGTAGGCGCCGCCGAAACCGCCGCAACCGATTCCACCGAAGTGGGCCGCATCGTCCCGATCTACGAAGCCGTAGGCGGCATCAGCTCGCGAATGCTCCGCCGCATCATCTACTCGGTACTAAACAATTTCGACGGAAATATTCCTGAAGCGCTCCCTCCCGAAATCAGCGAACGTTATCGCTTTCCATCTCGCCGCGACGCCCTGCTCTACGCGCACTTCCCTCCCAAGAACGAGAGCATCGAGTTGCTGAACAGTTTTCGCAGCCCCGCGCAAACCCGTCTGATCTTCGAAGAGTTTTTCTACTACCAGCTCGCCCTCGCTCTCCGCCGTTCGCGCGATCACGCTCAAAAAGGCATCGCCATGCGCGTCCGAGAGGAAAAAATCCGCGAAGCAGTGAAACGCATCCTTCCCTTCAAGCCCACTTCCGCCCAAAAACGCGTCCTCGTCGAAATCGCCGCAGATCTTGAGCGCCCCTATCCCATGCACCGCCTCCTCGAAGGCGACGTCGGCAGCGGCAAGACAATTGTCGCGTTCGAAGCCGCCACAATCGTCATCGAGAACGGCTACCAAGTCGCCCTGATGGCGCCCACGGAAATTCTTGCCGCGCAGCATTATCTTTCCGCCCGCCGCATCTTTAAAAATGCGGGTTACGGCGTCGAATTGATCGTAAGCGGCAGATCGAAATCAGTGAAGGATTCCGCACTCGCGCGCGCCGAAAGCGGCGAAGCACAAATTATCGTCGGCACGCATGCCTTGATCGAAAATCCCGTCATATTCAAAAAGCTCGGCATGGTCATCGTGGACGAGCAGCATCGTTTCGGCGTCCTCCAGCGCAAGCGCCTCAGCGAAAAGGGCGATTCTCCGCACGTTCTTGTGATGACCGCCACTCCCATCCCCCGCACGCTCGCTCTCACGCTCTACGGCGACCTCGATCTCTCCGTGATTGACGAAATGCCTCCCGGACGCACCCCCATCGAAACTCGCTGGAGCGAAGCGACACAACTCCCCGGCGTCTGGGAATTCCTCCGCCGCGAAATTGCGCGAGGCCGCCAGGCTTACATCGTTTATCCCGTAATCGAAGAATCGAAGCAGGAATTAAAAGCCGCCACCGCCGAGTTCGAACGCTTGGCCAAGAATGTATTCCCCAAATTGCGCGTTGGTTTGCTTCACGGCCGCCTGAAGAACGACGAGAAAGACGCCGTAATGGAGCAATTCCGCCGCAACGAAATCCAAATCCTCGTCGCCACCACGGTAATCGAAGTTGGCGTGGACGTTCCCAACGCAACCATGATGGTCATCGAGCATGCCGACCGTTTCGGCCTTGCCCAACTCCACCAACTTCGCGGAAGAATCGGCCGCGGCACCGAAAAATCGCAATGCATCCTCATCGCGCCGAAGAAAATTACGGGAGACGCGCAAGCCCGCCTGGAAACCATGGTCGCCACATCCAACGGTTTCGAAATCGCCGAACGCGACCTAAAGTTGCGCGGTCCCGGCGAATTCTTCGGCACCCGACAGCATGGCGACGCCGCCTTCTCGGTCGCCCAGCCTTTGCGCGACCACGAACTCCTCGAGTTCGCGCGCCGCGAAGCCTTCGCTCTCGCCGAAGATCCCGCCAAAGCCGCCGAGGTGGTCGCACGTCTGGAATCGTTTAGCGCCGCCTGGCACAAACGCTACCAGCTCGCCTCCGTCGGCTAGCGCGCAGAAATGCAGCCTTCATATTTCGCCGCCGCGTGTATCACAGGTCCAAGATGTTTATGTAGCGCCGGGCTTCAGCCCGGCATCTTTCCTTTGCGCACGCCCTCACGTCTTGCCGCTGCCTGCGGAGCGCCAGCGTCTCACCGCCTGTCTCACCCACGAACGAGGCCGAAAACGGAAGGGCCGGGTTTCAACCCCGCCGAAAACAAAGCCCTGCGAGCGGGGCTTTAGCCCGGCATCTTTCCCTTGCCCACATCCCCACATCTTGCCACTGCCTTCGCAGCGCCAGCTTCTCGCCAGCTGTGTCGCCCGCGCGATGCCGAAAACGGAAGGGCGGGGTTTCAACCCCGCCGAAAATAAAGCCCTGTGATCGGGGCTTTAGCCCCTGAAGCCATCTTTTGGTATTTGGATTTTGGGCTTGGTGGCTCCAGCCCTCCGGCTCTAGCCGCTGAAGTTCCGCTTCCGCAATTTCCCCATGCCGCCTATAAAGTCTCCCGCAAGCATTCTTCTGTGTTATGAAGCTGGTGTAAATTGTCGCGTGCCGCGTCTAACTAAATCATGCGCGTAATCGCCGGAAAATACCGCAGCCGCCAACTGAGAACTCCAGGGTTCCTGGGCATCCGCCCCACCAGCGACCGCCTGCGCGAAACGCTCTTCAACATTCTCGGCCCTTCCGTCGAAGACTCGCTCTTCATCGACTTGTACGCCGGCACTGGCGCAATCGGAATCGAAGCCGTCAGCCGAGGCGCGCGCGAAGTTTTCTTCATTGACCGCGATCCCGACTGCATTAGCCTGGTGCGCCAGAACCTCGCATCCCTCGATATTCGCACCGGCGTAGAAGTAATCTCAGCCAACGCCATGCGTGGCCTCGATAAACTCGCCGCTCGCCACCTCATCGCCGACTTTATTTTCTTCGATCCTCCCTATGCCGACGCCGGCTATGCGGACCTCCTGGAATATCTCGACGTATCGCATCTCGTCGCCCCGCGTGGCATCGTCATCGCCGAGCACAGCTCCAAGATCGACCTACCCGAGCGCTTCGACCGCCTCGAACGCACTCGCCTCCTCGAACAGGGCGACGCCGCCCTAAGTTTCTACCGCCTCGCCGCCGCCGCTTAGAAAATTCTCCAGAGCCAAGGGCGTTATGAAGTGTCGAAGGTAAGATGTGTGGGTGTTAAGAATCTTGCGGCGGTGCGTCACCGGACTCTTCCCAGTGATACCCGCAAGAGTGGCACTTCCAGCCGAGGTGTTTCAGTGGAATCGGCACTCCGAGGAGCACCGTCGCATAAGCAGCGTGCCTGCGCAATTCCTCGAAAAGGACGTTAGCCGACCCGCATTGTGGACATCGAGGCTGTTCGTTTTCTTCTCCGGCCTCCGCCTTAAAGCCCTCCGCCGATTGTCGTCCAAGCAGTTCGGAAGCGGTAGCTGCATTCTCCTCTGTCACCCAAAGCTTTATACCGCCGAGGAGGTTGGACCAGAGCCAGTCCATCCGAATCGTATTCTCATCGGCCAAGAAGCATTCAATGCCAGCCGAATCCAGAACGCTCTTCGCCAGGAGCGCCGCTGGCAGGTCTCTGAATTGGCGTAGCGTGACGAGCTTTGGATGCGGCACATTATCGGCGCTCGTCTGCGGATATTCCAAACCAAACTTCGATCTTCTATTAGATAACTCCGTCTTCAACGCATTTACCGCCGCATCCGTCAAAGATCCAGCGTCGCTCGCGAGCTTCTTCAACTCGCCTTCAGTCATGCCTCCGTACAACTCGGCTAAGCGCTGACTCTCGTCTTTTGGGTCACGAGCCATCGTTCATTGAAATATACGCCAGGAGAAGTTCGCTTCCAACCAGAACCCCAAAGGTTCAGTGCAGTGCGAATGTGAGTGTGTTTCACCCCCGCCTAGCTCGGAGCTGAAAAATGTTTTGGGCCAGATAGATCAGAAACAAACTGACGTATAATCCCGCGCGCCGGATGGAGAATAAATAAAACATACTGCGCCTTCGAAAACGGGGAAACTAAACCATGACTTCTTTTGTTCGTGCCATCTTCACCTTGATTGTTCTGATTTGCGTCTCCACAGCGGTGCCCGTGCGATCTCCTTATGCCCAAAACAAGACCGCGACTCCGGCAACCGCCGACAGCCCACGCGAACAACTCCGTTCTCTCTTCGACGAAGAGTGGCAATACACCTTGCGCACCAACCCCGAGTGGGCCACGGCGCTAGGTGACTCCCGTTACAACGATCGCCTCAGTGACAACTCTCCCCAGTTCTTCCAATCCGATTTGGAACAACGCCGCAAATTCCTAGCTCGCTTCGAAGCCATCAACCCCGCAACTCTTCCTCCGCAAGATGCGCTCAGTCGTCAGTTGATGATGCGCGCGCTCCGCGAGCAAATCGAAGGCTCCCAATTCAAAAATTGGGAGATGCCCGTCAATCAAATGGATGGCCCGCATCTGGATCTCCCGGATCTGGTCGTACTAACTCCATTCAATACGGTCGCCGACTACCGCAACTACATCGCGCGCCTGAACCAGGTCCCGCGCTTGTTCGGTCAAGTGATGGCGAACATGCGCCAAGGCATGCTGGACGGCCTGATGCCTCCTCGATATCTTCTCGAGAAAGTCGCCTCCGAGGCAGACGACATCGCTGCCAAGCCTGGCGAGAGCAGTCCGTTTGCCACGCCGCTGAAATCGTTTCCTTCGAGCATCACCGCTCCCGAACAGAAGCAGCTTCGCGAAGCGCTACTCGCAACTATCAACGAGCAGGTCGTTCCCGCTTACCAGCATTTCGCGGACTTCGTGCGCAAGGACTACGCGCCGCATGGACGCGCCGAACCCGGCGTTTGGTCCCTGCCCGACGGAGCGGCACGCTACCGTTTCGAAATTCGCCAGATGACCACAACAGATCTGACGCCGGAGCAAATTCACGAAATCGGCCTCAAGCAGGTGGACGAAACCGAATCCCAGATGCTCGCCCTCGCGCACAAACTCGGTTTCAAAGATCTCGCTACCCTCAACGATCACATCAAAAACGACCGCCGCTTCTACGCCACTTCCGGCCAGCAGATCCTCGACCTCTACGCCAACTACGTGCGCGAAATGGAACCTGAACTCCCCAAGCTCTTCGGCCATCTTCCCAAGAGCAAACTTGCAGTCATTCCCATGGAAGCTTCGCGTTCCAAAGATGCCGTTCCCGCCGACTACACCGACGGCACCGCGGATGGTTCGCGCCCAGGCCACATCAACGTAAACGAATGGGACCCCGAACAGCGCCTCACATTAAATATCGAGGCCATCGCCTACCACGAAGGCATTCCCGGACATCATCTGCAGATCTCGCTCGCCCAGGAATTGCCCGACCTGCCTGAGTTCCGCAAGCACGCCGGTTACACCGCTTTCGTCGAAGGCTGGGCTCTTTACGCAGAACGGCTCGGTAAAGAAGTCGGACGCTATCAGGATCCCTACAGCGAATACGGCCGCCTCGAAAACGAAATGTGGCGCGCCATCCGCCTCGTCATCGACACCGGCGTCCACGACAAGCACTGGTCCCGCGATCAAATGGTCGCCTTCTTCCATCGCTACACCGCCATGGACGAGCCCAATGTTCAAAGCGAAGTGGACCGCTACATCGCCTGGCCCGGCCAAGCCCTCGCCTACAAACTCGGCCAACTCGAAATCCTAAAACTCCGCGAGTCAGCCCGCCAAAAGCTAGGCGACAAATTCGATCTGCGCGCCTTCCACGATGAAGTCCTAGGCAACGGCGCCCTCCCCCTCGATGTCCTGGACTCGCAAGTAAACGCCTGGATCGAAGCTCGCTCCAAGCAATAGTTCCGTCGCATGTGGAAGGGGCGAAGCGCGGAAGCATTTTCCGTAGTCTCGCTGGCCGTCGTAACATCGTGACCCTGAAGACGCTTCAGGAAGAGTAGTCCGGGCGACGAGCCGGGGCGCGATGCCGCAACTCCCTCGACACCTTGCCAATCCACCGCAATTCCGTGCGAAATTGCGCGATCACCAGCTCCAGCATCCAAACAGCCTCGTGATAGCGGTGCCCAACTTCCCTGCGAACCGCACGCAGTGTCATTTGTTCTCCGGCAAGCTCCGCGCGCAAAAATTCCCGCCTCCGCTCCAACTGCCGAGCGGTAACTCCCGGCCGCGCTTGCCAGGACAGTGCCACCCAAGTAAGAAAAGCCGGCCGGTCGCGCTGAATAGCCCAATCTTCGCGTTCGAGCGCGGACGCAAGAGCAGCGCGGCCCTTCGCGGTAGTGCCAAACACTCGCCGGTCCGGGCCTCCCGATGGCTCATCGCCGTCCGCGGCTGCAATCATTCCCGCGCGCGCCAGCTTCTCAATCGAGTAGTACACCTGCGGCCGCGAAACCCCCACCCAATCGCGCCATTGCCGGCGTTCGAGTTCCGCGTTGGCCTGATAGCCGTGCATCGGCCGCTCTGCGAGCAGGCTCAAGAGCACCAGATCGGGAGTCGTAAGATTGCTTGGCTTATTTTTCGGCATCGCGAGCCTTTCGTCGGCGGCTCCAATACCACCACCGGCACTTTTCCGCCGGAAGCAAGGGGTTGCGAGCCTGCGCCACCGCCGCTTGGAATGTATCGAGACAACAAACATCGATGCGCTGGCCCTTAATTCTGCAAAGCCTGTCGTACATTTTGCGTGGATTCTGCCGCGCGAGCTGGCTCATCGAGCCCACGCCCAGCAATTCGAAATCGCGAAGCATCGCCGGCCCCACGGAAATCAGATCCCGCAAACGGCGCCTCCGAGCTTGCATAAATTCCTCCTTGACAAGCATACAGCTTCTGGATATTCTTCACTAGTCTAAACAAGACTAGTTGCTTTAGGCAAGGAGAAAATTCCAATGCGCCCTCAAATTCTATTCCTGCCGATTCTGGTGCTCTTCCTGCTTCCCCCCATCGTTTCGGCACAAGGAGACGAACACGTGAAACCCATCGCAGTGAAAAGAGTAACCGCCGTATTGTTGGTGGATGAAATCGAGCCTTGCCTGAATTTCTGGGTGGATCGACTGGGATTCACCAAAGCCGGTGAAGTTCCCGAAGGCAACAAGCTGGCTTTCGTCATGCTGCAGAAAGGCGCAACCGAAGTGATGTATCAAACCTACGCCAGCGTCCAGAAAGACGACACCCAGGCCACTAAAGACCTGCGCAAAGGCCCCACGTTCCTCTACGTCGAAGTCGACGATCTCGACGCCGTGATTGCCGCGCTAAAAGGAGTCCCGGTGGTGATGCCGGTCCGCACCACCTTCTACGGCGCCAAGGAAATCGGAGTTAAAGACCCCGCCGGCCACGTCGTCACCTTTGCCCAATACGGAGCCGCCCCCCAGCACTAAACGAGGAGAGCCATACGCGCGCCGTCAGCGGAAACATTCGTCCTTTTATGAAAAGCGGGTGGCTGTGTTGGCTCCGTCCAAAATCGAGTGTTCGTCCGTGATTCCGCTTTTCGGAATGGGAGTAGTTCAGTCGGCTGCCGGGCCGGCAAAGAGGATGAGATTCTCATCTGGATCCGAGACTACAAACGTTCTGGCACCCCAAGGCTCCTTCTTAAGTGCCTGCTCGAAGGAGACTCCCGCAGCCTGATAACTCAGAAACAGCTGTTTGATTTCGTTCGGCGTGGCAACCGTGATGGAAGCGGACAGCAGATGTTCGCGCTTTCGAACATCGCCGGCGAAAACAGGTTCGCGGACCAGCCTCAAGTTGAGTCGTGCATTGTCGCGGACAACCTGCCCGTAGTATGGCGGATCGCCATAGATGAATTCGACCGCGAAGCCTAGCTTTTTTATATAGAAATCACACGACTTCTTGATGTCCGCAACGAAGAGTTGTGCCTCGATTGAAGTGAGAATGGGACGTGGCGTCG
>Ga0209530_1000732_pt1 | contig 19537 bp, 23 predicted proteins | sample BlaSpr_A8_Ref_O1_FD_187987 | JGI IMG/M metagenome (GOLD analysis project Ga0209530, IMG submission 187987) | Forest soil microbial communities from Thunder Bay, Ontario, Canada - Black Spruce, Ontario site 2_A8_Ref_O1 (SPAdes) (version 2) | ecosystem: Environmental > Terrestrial > Soil > Boreal...
GTCGACTACGCCGAAGTCAGTCATGAACACAATTGTGGGAATTGGCTTGGCCGAGACGCTGTCTGAAGCCCTGGCGGCGCGGCTTCTGGCACACAGAGTCATAAACATCAGTCCAATGAAAAAACGCGACAGCATTTTCCGGCGGAAAGTTTCTCTCAGCATAGTTTGCTCGCGATAAAGCCTATCAGTTTAATAGAGTTTGCGAAATTTCGGCACAATCATGCGATTCTCTTCGCGATGTTCGAAACTCTTTGAACGAGTGCTAGGCGTAAATTGTAAATGCGCTCTGGCCAAAATACTGGGCACAACACGAAACCCATCATGCCGTCTATAATTCTCCCAACTCGGCTTGGCAATATTAACGCAAGGAGGATGTGATGCCTGAAGCTATTCCGGAGAAATATCGCGATCTTTTCAGCAAGCGCGCCTTCGCCAGTTTGGCAACTTTGATGCCCGATGGCCGTCCACAAGTAACTCCGGTGTGGTGCGATTTAGAGGGCGATTACGTGGTTTTCAACTCTGCCAAGGGCCGCCAGAAGGACCGCAATGTGCGGCGCGATCCGCGCGTGGCTATGGCAATCGTCGATCCCGACAATCCTTATCGTTATCTCGAAATCCGCGGACGCGTAGTCGAGATCACCGAACAAGGAGCGGATGCGCACATCGACAAGCTGGCCAAAAAATATTTGGGCGTCGATAAATATCCTTACCGGCAGCCGTCTGAAACTCGGGTGATCTATAAAATTCAGCCCGAGCACACGACGACGATGGGCTAGTTGTAGCGTCTGCATCCTGCCGTCTGTCCGGGCGCATCTTGCGCCCGGAGCCCTGCCAGGAGACAAATCATTCGTACTTATAATCTGTGCCTGCTCGGCTTCGGCAATGTGAATCAGGCGCTAGTTCGCCTGCTGCAGAAAAAAGATCCCGACCTGCGCGAACGGGGCATCGCTTGGCGGATCACCGGCGTGGCCACGCGGAAAATGGGTTGGGTCGCAGACGAAAATGGACTCGATCCAGCTGTTCTGCTCAGCGACAGCGTCGCCGCACAATCGCGGGCGGAGGCACCCGCGCCACATGACGTTCGCAGTTGGCTGGGTCTGGCGAAGGCTGACGTATTGTTTGAAGCGACGTCGCTCAGCCCGCGCGACGGTCAGCCCGCGATTGATCATATTCGCGTCGCCCTGGAAATGGGCGCACATGCCATCACGGCGAATAAAGGCCCCATCGTCCACGCGTACGAAGAGCTGAATTCTCTCTCGATTGCCCGCGGCCGAAAATTTCTTTTCGAATCGACGGTGATGGATGGCGTTCCTATCTTTTCTTTATTTCGCGAAAATCTGCCCGCCGTTCATCTTCTGGGATTTCGTGGCATTCTGAATTCCACGACGAACGTCATTCTCGGCGGGATAGAAGAGGGACTCAGCTTTGAAGAGTCCCTGGTCAGCGTGCAGGAACTCGGGATCGCCGAAAGCGATGCAAGCAATGACATCGACGGCTGGGATGCCGCGGTCAAGGTCGCTGCTCTGATTCGCGTGTTGATGGGCGTGCCCGTTCGACTGGAAGAAATTCAGCGTGAAGGCATCGGCAAGCTGAGTGAACAAGCGGTGCGCGCCGCGCGGGCTCAAGGAAAACCCTATAAGCTGGTGTGCCGCGCCCAGCGCACTGATCAGGGGATGGCGGCGAGCGTCCGGCCGGAGCAGGTTCCGTTAAATGATCCGTTGGCCTGGGTCGCGGGAACATCGTCGATCGTGTATTTTGAAACAGATATCTTTCCGGGGCTCGCGATTACGGAAAACAATCCCGGACTGGAAGCGACCGCATATGGAATGCTGGCTGATTTCGTCCGCGCGGTGAAGGAGACTTAGCAAGCTACGCCTCTAAAGATCTATTAAATTCTATGTTGACCACTCACCACGAAATCGCAAATGCGCTTGATCTTGATTGGGTTCGCTCCCAGTTTCCCTCGCTCGCGCAAACCGTCAACGGCCAGCCTGCAACTTTTCTCGACGGACCCGGTGGAACTCAGGTTCCGCAGCGGGTGATTGACGCTATCTCCGATTATCTGAAGCGCGACAACGCCAACACTTGCGGCGCCTACGCGACCAGTCGCCGCACCGACGCGATGATCGCGGGCGCGCGTTCTGCCATGTCAGATTTTCTCGGGTGCGATGCGGACGAAATTGTTTTTGGCGCCAACATGACTTCGCTGACTTTCGCCATCAGCCGATCGATTGGGCGCGAGCTTGCTTCCGGCGACGAAATCGTGCTCACGCATCTCGACCACGATGCCAATATTTCCCCCTGGCGCGCCCTCGAAGACCGGGGCGTGACCGTCCGCATGGCCGAGATTCATGAAGACGACTGCACTCTCGACATGGACGATTTGGCGCGCAAGATCACCGATCGCACAAAACTCGTCGCCGTCGGCTACGCTTCGAATGCGGTGGGCACAATCAACGATGTTGCGAGGATCGTTCGCCTCGCTCATGAACGCGGCGCGATGGCTTACATTGACGCGGTCCACTACGCGCCACATGGGCCCATTGATGTCCGCGCGCTCGACTGCGATTTTCTGGTGTGCTCAACTTACAAGTTCTTCGGGCCGCACATGGGCGTGCTCTACGGCAAGCGTGAGCATCTGAAGAGACTCGAACCCTACAAGCTTCGAGCCAACACGAATGCGATTCCTAACCGCTGGGAGTGGGGCACCCTTAATCATGAGTGCATTGCGGGTATCGCTGCGTGCGTCGACTATCTGGCTGATCTTGGACGCCGGACAAATCCTTCGGCATCCGCGCGCCGCGCGACTTTGCTCGCCGCTTATGACGCGATTCAGAAACATGAACGCGGATTGATGGAAAGTCTGATTCGTGGACTGCTCGCGATTCCTGGACTAAAGCTCTACGGCATCAGCGACCCGAAGCGATTCCATCAGCGTTGTCCTACGGTGGCTGTGCGCATCGAGGGTCACACGCCGCTCGAACTCGCTACTCAGCTTGGCGAGCGTGGAATCTTCACCTGGGACGGCAATTATTATGCGGTGAACCTCACCGAGCGCCTCGACCTGGAAAAAGATGGCGGCTTTCTGCGTATCGGGCTAGCGCATTACAACACGGCGGATGAAGTGAAGCGAGTGCTATCAGCCCTTCGGGATATCGTCGGCTAACGATTTTTACTTGCGGCGGAGTTCCTTAACGTTCTCGCCTTTAGCGCATAACACCACGGTGGCCAGATCGATGAACAACCCGTGTTCAACCACTCCGGGCATGTCGCTTAATTTGCGCGCCAGAGCGGGCGGATCGGGAATCTGGCCGAAGTGGCAATCCAGAATGTGGTGGCCTTCGTCGGTCACAAAAGCATTTCCCTTCGCGTCCTGACGGAGCTTTACGGTGGCTCCGAGGGCGGTGATTCTCTTCGCAACTAGGGGCTGGGCGAAGCCGACGACTTCGACTGGCAGCGGAAATGTTCCCAGCACTGCGGCTTGCTTGCTTGAATCGGCGATGATGACAACTTGCCGCGACGCCGACGCGATAATCTTTTCGCGCAGCAGCGCGCCCCCACCACCTTTGATCAGGTTGAGTTGCGGATCGAATTCATCCGCTCCGTCGATGTCGACATCGATCTGTTGACATTCATCGAGGGTGGTCAGCGGAATTCCTAAGCTCGCGGCCAAATCTCTAGTATGGACAGAAGTTGGAATGCCGCGGATCTTCAATCCCGCCCGAACTTGGTCTCCCAAGAACCGTACTGCGTAGGCCGCAGTTGAGCCCGTCCCCAGTCCAACGACGTTGCCGTCGTGCACGAAACGCAGGCTGGCGCGGGCAGCCGCTTCTTTCTCCAGATCGCTCTGCTTCAGTTCGTTCGCCATGTCTGTCGCGATTCCTGTGATCGATTACTCTACCGCTTTCTTAACCGCGTACCAACTCCAATTTCTGATAATCTTCCGCCGACGTGCGCGCAGCCGCCATCTTCGGGCCGGGAGCTTCTAACAAAGATCTGAAGCCGTTCCAACAGAATCCCAAGGTGACCTGGCTTCTTGATTCACCCACCGACTCGAGCGAGGCTGACGCGATTCTCATCTTCGGTGGCGACGGCACGATCCACCGTCATCTGGCACAACTGGTCACAATGCAGCTTCCCGTCTTGATCGTGCCTTGCGGCAGTGGGAACGATTTCGCCAGGGCCCTGAACCTACGCGGCGTGCGGGATTCGTTGGGCGCGTGGGGCAAGTTCTGCTCCGGCGGTAAGAATGTTTGGACTATCGATCTTGGCGTGATCACGCCATCGATTGCGGGCCAGGATGCGGGCGAGGCGACCGCACCACACGGGACGGGGCACTATTTTTGCTGCGTGGGTGGCGTCGGCTTGGACGCCGAAATCTCCCGCCGCGCCAATCGGCTTCCGCGCTGGCTTCGCGCTCGCGGCGGTTATGCTCTCAGCCTGCTGCCTGCGCTGTGGAAATTCGCGCCGATTGCCGTGACGATCTCACTGCCTGGCATCGGGAATCCGCCGACACTCGGCAATAAGTCGATGATGGTAACGTTTGCTAACGCCCCATCTTACGGCGGTGGAATGAAGATCGCACCACGCGCCCGGCTCGATGATGGACAGCTCGACATTTGCGTCGTCGGCCACATGAACAAGCTCAAACTGTTTTGTCTTTTCCCCACCGTTTATTTCGGACGGCACTTGAAAATCCCGCAGGTGGAATATTTTCAGGCCAACCGTCTCAGGCTCGAAACGGATGAACCGCAGAGCGTTTACGCGGACGGCGAGTATGTATGCCGCACGCCTATCGACGTGAGCGTCGCCCGAAGCGCGCTGCGGGTGATCGTGCCCTAGTCGTCCCTCCGGTGCTAAACTACTTTCACTGTATGGCTGAGAATGGTCGTTCCCGCACTCTGCTCTGGATCGTGATTGGCGGAGGAGTTTTTTTCCTCTTCGTCCTGGCCGTGTTCACGCTGGTGTATCTCACGCTGCGCGCGGGTGGTGAGCACGCGTCGCTCAACGGTTTTGGCGACAAGATTGGAGTCATCGATCTGGAAGGTGTGATTCTCGACTCCGGCGTGATCGTGCCTCAGCTCAAGAAATTCGGCGATGACGATTCCATCAAGGCCATCATTCTGCGGGTGAATTCTCCCGGAGGAGGCGTGGCAGCGTCCGAGGAAATTTATCGCGCGGTAAAGCGTGTGCGCGACGAAAAGAAAAAGCGCATTGTGGCCTCGATCAGCACCGTGGGCGCAAGCGGCGCGTATTACGTATCGTCTGCGACCAATAAAATCTTTGCCGACAATGGCAGCGTCGTCGGTTCGATCGGCGTGATTGCCGAGTGGGTGAATTACGGCGACCTCATGAAGTGGGCGAAGCTGAAGCCGGAAGTGCTGAAAGTCGGCGCGCTCAAAGACACGGGCGACCCCAGCCGCGAAATGACCCCTGAAGAGCGAGCCTACATGCAATCGCTCATCGACAACATGTACGGGCAATTTGTGCAGGCCGTTGCGGATGGGCGTCACCAAAAAGCTTCCGACATCAAGGCCATTGCCGACGGCAGAGTTTGGACCGGGCAGGAAGCGCTGCCCATGCACTTGATCGATCAGATCGGCGACTTCCAGAACGCGGTTGATGATACTGCGAAGTCGGTCGGAATCAGCGGTGAGCCGGTGCTGGTGCATCCCGACAAAGATCGCAAGACTTTAGCCGATCTGTTATTCGGAGATATTTCGCAGTGGCTTCCCACTCGGGAGAAGTTGATGGATCAGCAGATGGGTTTCTATTATTTGTGGAAGTGACGGGGCGGGCTTCAAGCTACGGGTGTGTCGTCCTGAGCGAAGCCAAGGACCTGTGCATTTTCTTTTGAGCGGGCGAGTACAGAGATCCTTCGCTTCGCTCAGGATGACACACCAGAAGCCCGTTCTAAAAATGCCACTTGCGCACAACCCCTGAAATTTGAGAAGGTTATGCAGGCCCTGACGTGGCTCGGGAGCCCCGACCCCAGGTACAAGCCACTTTCATTACGACACCGACGGAGCGAAGAGGCGTATGACCAAGGCTGACCTGATCGATGAAGTGTCCCAATTGGCGGAGTTAACCCGCAAGGACAGTGAAGTGATCGTCGAAACTATTTTCGACAGCATTGTGCGCTCGCTTCGGGTGGGCGACAAGATCGAGATTCGCGGCTTTGGCAGCTTTCGCACCCGGCAACGCAAGCCCCGCGTCGGCCGCAATCCCAAGACTGGCGATCGCGTCGAAGTCCCTGCCAAGAAAATTCCCTTCTTCAAGCCGAGCAAGGAATTGAAGGATCTGGTGAATACGGGGGCGGCCGAGACCGCCGCATCACCGGCTCCGGTGGCACCCGCATCTCCGACGCACTGAGCGCTTGCTGCGCTCGCTACGCCCGGACGAGGAGTCGGGCGTACGTAATTCTAGAGTAAGTCTGTTTTTATCCCGCATGTGTCCCAGATGTGCGCTGTGGTTAAATCAGATTCATGTTCGCCCGCAAGATTCGCGTGGAGTATGAGCAGAATGGTCGACGTGTTCCCTGCCCGCTGAAGTGGCTTGACAGCTTCTCCATGCGCAACTTCACCAACGCGACTGCGTTTGACAACACGTTGCCCGTCGCTGACGGCGAGATGGAGATTGGCACCCACGTCCCGCTCGCCGAATTGAAAGACGCGATGGAAGATTGGTTCAAGCGGAAAAGTTATATCGAGAAAGACGCGTCGTTGCTTCTGACCGAGACGGCTAAGGCTTGAGGCATCAGGCTTCGGGAAAAGCGTTTGGATCCGGAAGCCTGATGCTTGAAGCCGGATCATTTGTCATAGTGCAGCAGCGAAAACACTTCGTAATCGCGCAGCTTGTCGCGGCCTTTCAGGAAATCCAACTCCACGACAAATCCCAGGCCCTCGACTTTCGCGCCCAGGGACTCTGCAAGCTTGGTCGTGGCCTCGGCGGTACCACCCGTGGCTAACAAGTCGTCGACGATGATCACGTGCTCGCCCTTCTTGATGGCGTCCTGGTGAATTTCAAGCGTGTTGGTGCCGTATTCCAAGGCGTAGTCGTATTTCGTGGTCGCAGCTGGAAGTTTGCCGGGCTTCCGGACAGGAACGAATCCGGCGTTCAGCCGATAAGCCAGCGCCGGGGCAAAGATGAATCCGCGGGCCTCCATGCCCAGCACCAGATCGATTTTCTTGTCGAGGTAATGCTCGGCCAGGGCGTCGATCAAAGTGGCGAATCCTTTTTTATCTTTCAGTAAAGTCGTGATGTCGTAAAAGAGAATCCCCTTCTTGGGAAAATCGGGGACTTCACGAATCAGTTTCTTTAGCGGCTCGCAATTGATGGCCGCTTTGATGGGGGCTACGGTACTTTGCATTTACCAGGCTCCTTCGATGCGAAACTTTGTCAGGCCGGCAACCGGCTTGGCTTCCGATTCTTCGACATCGTCCACGCGGGCGGCCCTGGGGCCTTCCCGCAGACGCGAGCGCAATCCGGCCAACTGATCGCGGGTGCCCATGGCTAAAACTTCGACGCTGCTGTCGGGATTGTTGCGCACCCATCCGGCAATGCCGAGAATGTGAGCCTCGCGTTCCACAAACCAGCGAAAACCCACGCCCTGCACGCGACCGCGCACTAGAAAGCGGCGAGCCAGTACGGCTTTTTCGGTCGTAGCCATTTTTCCATCGGGGAAATTGTCATCCTGGGTGCAGGATGACAGCTTGATTCCAATTCTCGCAACGTGCCCGAGAGCTGTCCTCGAATCTATGCCCGCGACAAGTACACGCCTTCGGCAGTGTCCACGCGGATCTTCTCGCCTTCGTTGATGAACGGCGGCACCTGGACCACGAGCCCGGTTTCGGTCTTCGCGGCTTTGGTCACGCTGGAGGCGGTCGCGCTCTTCAGCCCCGGCTCAGTCTCCACCACGGTCAATTCGACGGTCTGCGGCAATTCAATCCCCACCGCCTTTCCGTCGAAGAATTCCACTTTGATCTGCAGATTCGGAATCAGGTAGTCCACCGCGTCGCCGAGAATGTCGCGAGTCAAATGGGTTTGCTCGAAGTTGGTCGTATCCATGAAGTAGTAGCTATCGCCGTCCGCGTAGAGATACTCCATCTCCTGCTCATCGACCGTGATTTTTTCAATGGGATCAGGCGAGCGAAAGCGATGTTCGAACATGGCGCCGGTGCGCAGGTTGCGCAGTTTCGCCTGGATAAAGGCGCGCAAATTGCCGGGCGTTCGGTGCTCCACGCTGAAAACCGAGTGCAGATCATTGTTGTGTTTAATGATCATGCCGGGGCGTAGCTGGGTTGCGGGAATCGACATTACCGAATGAATCTCCTTTGATATGATAGCGGGTTTCTAGCAGGCGCAGGTGGTCCACATGCTCCGCCAGATACGAGGCTCAAAGTGCTTATTTTACAGGACTTGATACAAGATGGGAAATCGCCGCAGATTAAAACTTACGAATTCGGCCGCGCTCAGTGCCGCAGGCAGCTAGAATGACCTTTAGCGAATCCAAGCTGTGAGTTTTTTATCAACCGAGAGGAGCTTTTATGCGAACTGGAAAATATGAGTCTTCCGAGGGAAACGCGGCCGGAACCGCAATCACATTTCTACTGATCGGATTAGGCGCAGGCACGCTGATTGGACTTCTCTTCGCGCCGAAGGCGGGAAAACAAATGCGCAAAGAACTGCGCCGCAAGTATGCGGATGCCCGCGAAACCCTGGATGATTGGAAAGACGAAGCCAAAGAAGTTGCTGAAGACGTTCTGGAGCGCGGTCAGGAAATCGCCGACGAACTGCGAGAGCGAGTGGCGCCGATCGCCGCAAACATGAAGCGCCGGTGAGCAGACTTCAGCTGCAAATGTCTAACTGAAGATCCCTGCGAAGAACCCTTTAATCTTGCCGAAGACGCCATGGTGCGCAGGCTTGGCGTGACTTTGCGGCGGCGGCAGAACTTCAGCCGAGAAGGTCGCCGGACGCGGGAAATCCGCCGCAAGCTCGACTTGGGGAATCGGAGCCGGCTTCGCTGCTGTAGGTTTACTCGCCGGCAAATCCTCGGCCCGAAATACGAAGGGCGCGTCCACCTGCACGTGAACGTCATTGGGCTTTGACGCGGGTAACGCAGCCGTCTCAGGTGGAAGGTTGACCGGCACGGCCGGTTTCGATTCATCTCCCGGCTGCGACAGGCGAATGGGCGAGGTTAAACTGGCGTCCGTCACCGGCGCCGACGGAGCCGAGGCGCGCATTACAGGAATTTCCGGCGGGGGGCAGCCGCAGCTCGCAGGGACAAGCGCATCGACCAGATTCAGGCGTCCCGAGTGAAATACAATTTGTTCCGTCGGTTTGACTTGGTAATTCCCATCTCCAAGAAGTTCGGAAACGATGACGGAAGCTGTATTCCCCGGCAGGGCGCGCACGCACGTGTTACCCCGCGAGTCAGCGCTGACCGCGTAATGGAATTCGCCCGGACCCGCCAGCAAAATGCGGAAGTCAGGCGTCAGAATCGAATCCGCCGACGCATCCAGATTGTAGTGTGCTTCAAGCGCCCCAGTGTTTATCCCCAACATAAGCGCGCGCCCGTTTTGCGAAGACGTGACCGAAACCGTTGTCCCCGGGCAGACCAGCACTTCGCCGCCGCGCTCCAATCGTAGAACCGACGTCTCCGACCCCGCCGTCACCGACGATCCCGCAGCTGCATGCCTGCCCGCGAAAACTAACGTGCCCGAGGAGCCAGGTGCGAGCGGAACCGCGACCGGCTGGATGCCTTCAGTAAACGCTGGGACAGAAGTCGGCTTGGCCCTAACCTCATCGTCGGAGCGTAAACGAACCATCAAGCGATTGCCCGCCGCGTCCCAGGTGTGTCCGACAGGCTTGAGCAAATCCACCACCACGCGGGCGACCGGCGGAGTGTTTTGATATTGGTTGATTCGCACTCGGCGAATTTCCTGGCTGGGAGAATCGATCCGATTCTTGCCTCCGGACAGCAGCCCATTGGGCACGTCCGCATCCGGCAGATCGATTACCAACCGCGGCGGATTATCGAGGCTGCTGATCACCGGAACCAGCGGCCGGTTTGACAGGATTTCCACCGCAGGCCCGGGCAATATGCGCACACTGCGCACGAAAGCCGGAGCATCCGTGGTTGCCAGCAGCTTGGGCTGCGACTGCGCCGCAGCCGAGGCAATCAACAACGCTGTGAGTAACAAAAGTGCAGCGGGCGAGTTCCGGACGCAGGGCTGGGACTTCATCGCAGAAATAAGTGCTTACTGCAACGATACCACCGGCCTGCAAAGGAGAGAAGTGATCGGGAGGACACCAAAGTCATCAAGGAGGACTTGCCCCCAAGCCTACGCGGCACAAGCTGAGGGCGCCGACCCGGACTTTACGGTTCGGAGAGAAACTCGTATTCATCAATGACCGCGGCAACCGCCACTTTGCCGGGATTGTCACCTTCATCCACGCGAACCACTTTGCCTTTGCATCGCACCCGAATGCTCTCGGTCAAAGTAATTTCCGGCGGAAGCGTGAGGGTGAATTCGATATTCGCTCCCGCGGCAATCGCCGAATCCACGTAAAAGCAGATGCCGCGAGCGCTTACATCCCGCGTCTGCGCGGCTTTCTCGTGCACGCCATCCTCGGTGTACGTCACCGAAACAGGCAACCGCAAAGCGAAGCGGCGGGTGGCCCGCTTGTTATCCTGCTCAACCTCGGCCATGAGCCCTCCAATAAGGCGTGTAAAGCATGGCGTTTTGCGTTGACCGTGTCAAGGCTGTAGTTTTGGCTGAGATAAATTGTCATCCAAGGCAGGCCCTGTGCGCAGCGAGGGGCGAGCAACTTTACTCAGCGTTCTCTGCGGTCTTTCTCCGCGTCCTCTGCGTTTTAAGGTTTTGGGGTAAGCTTATGGTTGGCAGCGAGCCATGGTCTTCGTTCTGGACAATTACGATTCCTTCACCTATAACCTGGTCCAGTATTTAGGCGAGCTGGGAGCCGAGGTCGTAGTCCGTCGGAATGACCAAGTGACCGTGGAAGAAGTCGACGCCATGCGCCCGGAACGCATTTTGCTCTCACCCGGACCATGCACCCCGCAGGAAGCCGGAATCAGCATCGATCTGGTCCGCCATTTCGCCGGCAAAGTTCCCCTGCTCGGAGTCTGCCTGGGACATCAAGCCATAGGCGCAGCCTTCGGCGGCGAAATCGTTCGCGCCCCCAAACTGATGCATGGCAAAACCAGCCAGGTGCAACACGACGGCAAGACAATTTTCAAAGACCTGCCCACTCCGATGACCGCTACCCGCTACCACTCCCTGATCGTTGAAGAAAAAAGCCTGCCCAAAGATCTCGAAGTCAGCGCCTACGCCCCCGAGAACGGCAGTTCCCGCGTGATCATGGGCCTGCGCCATAAACGGTTTCCGGTCGAGGGTGTGCAATTCCATCCCGAAAGCGTGTTGACCGGCGAAGGCAAGAAGTTGATCAGTAATTTTCTGCGGATGTAACCCGCCTGCGATTCGCGGTCGGGGGAGTCGACGACGCTGGGAGGTCGTCACTTGACTTTCTCCAGTCTTGGAATCATGGTGTCTCTCGGGCCGTCGATGGTTCCATCTTTGTTAATCGTGAACACGACCGTGTGCGGAAGCATCATTCCAAAATCGCCGCTGGCGATGATCTTATCGCCCTCAATTTTGTAAGTCCCGTCAACCGCGTACGCGCCAAGGGCGATGTACGCCTTGCCGTCTTTAAATTCCGCGTTTATGGTGCCACTCGGATCCCGGTATTTTCCCTCAGGACTGCTGCCACATCCAATGCCCAGAACTGCGCAGGCCAGCACTAAAACTAGAAGGGCTCTGCGTATCGACAATTTATTCATGACGTCTCCCGAAGCCGCGTTTGCCATCACTACACATTGCGCAAAACCGTGGGGAAAACTGTCATGCCGATGGGAAATTTCAGCCGCATGGTCGAGCAAAACTGCGAGTGCGTAGCCCCGAAACGGCGGAAGAATGCAACCCACGGCGTTGAGGTTGCGGAAAAGGGCATGTTTTGTTGACTCGGGAGCTAAAAACCCTTATGCATTCGAGGGCGGTCACCGCAGAACTGAAGCTCTGCGCCCCCCAGAATCGGAGTTTTCCCGACCCATGAGCGGACCCTCCCGCCCTTGCAAAGAACGCAAAGATGGGGCACCCGATCGGTTTGGTTGGGAAATGAAAAACCCTATTCGCCGGTTCGGGCGGTTTGTACCGCTCTTAGCACCGCCTGGGCCTTGTTCATGCTTTCTTGAAACTCACTGGCGGGATTGGAGTCAGCGACGATGCCCGCTCCAGCTTGCAAATAAGCCTGCTTGCCCTGCATCAGCATGGTGCGGATGGCGATGCAGGAATCGAGATTACCGGCGAAATCGGCGTAGAGTACGGAGCCTCCGTAGAGGCCGCGGCGCACAGGTTCGAGCTCTTCGATGATCTGCATGGCACGCACTTTTGGCGCCCCGCTCAGGGTGCCGGCGGGAAAGCACGCGGCGAAGGCATCGAGCGCATCCAGCCCGTCGCGCAATTTGCCTTCGAGCGCGGACACGATGTGCATGACGTGCGAGTAGCGCTCCACGTACATCAGGTCGCGGACTTTCACGGAACCGTACTCGCTGACGCGTCCCAGATCGTTGCGGCCGAGGTCGACCAGCATGACGTGTTCGGCGCGTTCTTTTTCGTCGGCAAGCATTTCTTTCGCGAGGCGTGCGTCTTCGGCTTCGTCTCGTCCACGCGGGTGGGTTCCGGCAATCGGACGGTATTCCAGTTTGCTGCCAGTCACGCGCACCAGCATTTCCGGGGACGATCCCAGAACATGAATGTCGCCCATGCGCAGAAAGTACAGGTAGGGCGAAGGATTCACGGTCCGAAGGGCGCGGTAAATATCGAACGGCTCGACCTCCGGAGAAAAGTCGAGACGCTGGGAGAGCACGACCTGAAAAATATCTCCGGCGGCGATGTACTCTTTGGCGCGCTCTACCGACTTCATGAAGCGGCTGCGGCTGGTTCCAGCGTGAACCTTCAGCTTAGCTTTGCTCGGTCGAGGCAACTTATGCCAATGAGCCGGACGCAATCCGGCGGCCAACTTCTTTTCGAGGACGGCGATGTCGGCGATTGCGCGGTCGTAGGCGCGCCGCGGGCTCTCACGCGAAACATCGGCGCTGGCGATGATGTGAATCTGGTGGCGCAGGTGATCAAAGGCCAAAAGGCGATCGAAGAACATCAGCACGCAATCGGGCAGAGAAAGATCGTCCTTGGCGTGGTCGCCGATTCGTTCCAGTTGTCGAACCGCATCATAGGCGAAATATCCAACGGCCCCGGCGGTGAATGGCGGCAACCCGGGGATGGTCGCCGGGCGATGCTGCCGTAGCAACTCTTTCACCACAGACAGCGCGTTGTCCTTCCGTTGTTCGCGCACCCTTCCACGCTGCAGCACAACATCTTCGCCCCGGGCTCGCACTTGCAAATAAGGACGCGCGCCGAGGAAGGTGTAGCGCCCGATCTGCTCGCCGCGCTCGACGGATTCAAGCAAGAAAGCATCAGGCTCCAGGGCAGCAATCGCGAGAAAGGCAGACACCGGAGTCAACAAATCGGCGGCGACCGACTTGACTACGGGCACCAGCGTGAAGTCGCGGGCGAGGCGCGAAAATTCCTTGTAATCGGGGCGTAGCAAGACTTTGCCGGTTAGACCCTTTCAGATGGATTCGCGTCTGCCATTATAAGGGCACAACCGCGAGTTACCTCTGTAACCAGCGAATGAATTGACGGATTCGACGGCGCAGCGGAAGATGGCAGTTTAGCCAGCATCCGTAAGAGGACTTATGCGTATCAAGTTCTGGGGAGTTCGCGGATCGACGCCCGCTCCCCAGCCGGAAAACATGCGCTATGGAGGGAACACCTCCTGCGTCGAAGTGCGCGTCGGAGACAGCGTATTTATTTTCGATTGCGGCACCGGCTTCCGCGTGCTGGGACAAGCGCTGCGTCATGAGTTCAACGGAAGTCCGGTTTCCGCTCACGTTTTTGTTTCGCATTTCCATTGGGACCACATTCAGGGGCTTCCGTTTTTTGGTCCGCTATACGATAACCGCGAGAACCGTTTCCAATTTCATTGCTCGAGCCGGACGCGCAGCCTGAAGCGGGTGCTTGAAGAGCAGATGGCCGCACCGTACTTTCCTGTAGGCCTTACCGAAATGCGGGCTCACCAGAATTTCTATGATCTGGATGAAGGCCGCATCCAGCTGGGGGATGTGAGTTTGCAGACGCTCTGGTTGAATCACCCTCAGGGCTGCATGGGCTTTCGCGTGGAAACCAAAGAAGGAGTCGTGGTCTACGCCACCGATAACGAGCCTGGGGATGCACTATTCGATAAGAACGTCAGGAAACTTGCGGCCGGCGCGGACGTGCTGATTTACGATGCGCAGTATCTTCCCGAAGAGTACGAACGCAAACACGGCTGGGGACACAGCCACTGGCGCGAGGCCGTGAATGTAGTGATGGAGAGCGGCGCGAAGGAGTTGGTACTGTTCCATCACGATCCCGATCATAACGACGCGTGCATCGACAAAGTGGTGAAGGAAGCGCGCGATTACTATCCGCGGCTGCGGGCAGCGGCTGAGGGCATGCAGATTGAAGTATTGGGCAAGCCGTAGCTCTTTCAGTCTCCTGCTTACGCTTGTAATCTTCTATCGCTGAATCCTGGATTACAATGAATTTACGGAGAAATGGCGTCTCCAATCATTGTCATTTCGAGCGTTTTCGGGGCCAAGCGGATATTACTTTGAAAGGGGCCGTGAGTGACGCAGTTCCTAACACCGTGGCCACATCTGTCGGTGATCTCGGTCATCGATATTCTGCTGGTCGCATTTATCATTTACGAATTTCTGGCGCTGATCAAAGGCACGCGTGCGTCTTTGATGGTGGTGGGCGTAGCCGCTCTGGCACTGGCTTTCTATCTATCCAGGCTGGGCAACCTGGCGGCGCTCAATTGGCTTATCAGCACGTTACTTCCGTATACCGTGTTTGCCTTGATCGTGGTTTTTTCCGCTGAGATTCGGAAGGCGCTGGCGCGGCTTGGACGTGGACTTACGCTGAGTCGCAGCGCGGGTTCGGAGGCGGACGCATACGACGACATTGTGCTAGCCGCAAATTTGTTTTGCCAGAACCAGACGGGCGCTCTGATCGTCATCGAGCGCGAGATTGGGTTGCGGACATATATCGAAAGCGGCGTTCCGCTGGACGCGCGCCTATCTTACGATCTGCTGGCGACGATTTTTCGCCCGAGCGCTCCGCTGCATGATGGTGCCGTAATCGTGCAAAACGACCGCATCGCGGCGGCTGCCTGCTTTCTTCCGCTGTCCATGAACCCGGTGCTCTCTACTCAGTTAGGCACGCGGCATCGCGCGGGTATTGGCGTAACCGAGGAAACTGACGCCATCGCCGTGATCGTTTCCGAGGAGACGGGCAGCATCAGCCTGGCGGTTTCCGGCAAGATCGAGCGCGACCTCAGCGTCGACCAATTGCGTGGTCGCCTGGGCGAATTGCTTCGCCTTTATGTGCCGCCGTCGACGCTGCCGACGCCAATTTCAAATGGCAGCGAGATGTTCGAGAGCCCGGAACTGGAAAGTTCGCGAGGATCCTCTCAGCCACGGCCCGGAGAATCCCGTTCCGAGTCGCGAGCAGGTGATACGCGTTTGAGCGACTCCCGCCTGAACCAGGGAGCGGATCGTTAGCATGCGAGACTTCCTGCGCCGCTACGTATTTCATAATTTGGGCCTGAAGCTGATTTCGCTTGGTCTGGCCGTGGGCTTGTGGCTTGCGGTCGCGCGCGATCCCGTGGCAGAGGTTGCAGTCGAGGTGGCCATTGAGTTTCACAACATCCCGCCGAACCTAGAGATCAGCTCGGAAAATATTCCCCGAGCACAAATCCGGCTGCGCGGCCCGGAGCGGGTGATTCGGCGTCTTCAGCCTTCTGACGTTTATGCCGAAATCGAGGTCAGCGGGCTGAAACCTGGCGAGCGCACCTTTGATTTGACCACCCAGCAGATTCATGAGCCGTCGGACCTCGAGGTTGTGCAGGTAGTTCCGAGCCAGCTCCATCTTATGTTCGACACGCGACTCACCCGGCAGATACCGGTGCAGCCGCGCGTGGTGGGCACGTTTGCTTCCGGTTATGGCATTGAGCGAGTCGTGGTCGAACCGGCGACCATCACGATCAGCGGGCCGAAGAAACATGTAGAGGCAGTGGAGTCGGCGATTACGGATCCGATGGACGTGAGCGGGGCGATCAGTCGCGTGACGTTCTCAAGGCACCCGTATGTTTCCGATCCGCTGATCCAAGTTGCGAGTTCCGATCCTGTGCACGTCACGGTAATCATGCAGAAACTTTCTGACATGCACGACAGCGTTCAGCCCACGAAGCCAGAATGACATCCCAGACTCGACAGCTCTTCGGAACCGACGGCATTCGCGGCGTAGCCGGCGAATTCCCGTTGACCGTGGAAAGCACTTACCTCATCGGCCGGGCGCTCGGTCATGACCTGCGTCGTAGCTCGCCGCAGGCCAGTGTTGTGATCGGGCAGGATACACGAGAGTCGAGTTGCTGGATCGCAGACCGCGTGACGCTCGGATTGGTTTCCGCAGGCTGTGTGGTTCACAGCGCTGGTGTGATTACAACTCCGGGGGTGGCGTATCTGGCGCGATCTCGCAAACATGCCGCCGGCGTCGTGATCTCGGCCTCGCATAATCCGTGGACCGACAATGGCATCAAAGTTTTCTCAGGCGATGGATACAAGCTACCCGACGCGCGCGAGCTCGCTATTGAGCAGGAGATTTTTTCTCTGCTGCAGAATCCTGAGGGCCACCCACCTGGGTCGGTGAACACCGCTCCCAGTTTGCCCGGTGAGGCGAGCCTTCGACATGCCTACGTAGAATGGCTGGCGCAAGGGGTGAAGGCGGATCTCAGCCGGTTGAAAGTTCTGGTGGATTGCGCGAATGGCGCGGCCACGGCTGAGGCGCCTGAACTGTTTCGCACCTGCGGGCTTCGGGCAAGCTATTTGTGTGCGTCCCCTGACGGAAAAAACATTAACGATAATTGCGGCGCGCTGCACCCTGAAGCGCTGGGCCGCGCCATCAATGAGAAGAGGGGCGAGTTTGATTTAGGCGTAACTTTCGATGGAGACGCGGATCGCGCGCTGTTCTGCGACGCGAGCGGCCGCGTGGTCAATGGCGACGCTGTCCTTTTACTGGTTGCGCGCGATATGCAAGCTCGCGGCGCGCTCACAGCTTCGACAATCGTCGCCACCACGATGTCGAACATGGGGCTGGAAATCGCCTTGCGCAAAGCGGGCATTCGCATGTTTCGCGCCAACGTTGGCGACAAGTACGTGCTGGAGGAAATGTTGAAGACCGGCGCGATTCTGGGTGGCGAGCAATCGGGACATATCATTTTCCGCGACGGCGAGGCCACCACCGGCGATGGCCTGCTCACCGCCTTGCGAGTGATGGAAATCATAGCGCGCTGCGGCAAGCCGCTCGCGGATTTGATCGGCGATCTTAAAGTCTTTCCGCAGATCATTCAGAATGTTCGGGTTCGCGAAAAGATTCCGTTTGTTGAAGTGCCCGAAATCCAGCGTGCGATTGAAGCTGCGGAACGCGATCTCAATGGCAACGGGCGCGTGGTTGTTCGCTACTCGGGCACGGAAGCGCTGGCGCGAGTGATGGTGGAAGCGGAGTCGGATGAAATGATGCAAGCGCTCGCGGGAAATATTGCCGGCGCGATTAAGAACGCGCTGGGAGTTTGATTGTGTGGTGACGGGCGACTCGCCCGTCTTCTGAGCGATGCTCGGCATTGTGGCTGTTTATGAAAACGCTGTTATCTAACGCCGCCGCGATTTGGAATCTGCTTCTATTCCTGGTGGTGATTGGAACACTAGCCTGGTTCTTCTACTGGTTTGGCTTGCGAAGGCTCATCCGAGCCAAAAGAATTGCGAGCTCGCGCGACCGGAGAATGCTGAGAGAAGCCGCCGAGCGGGAAGTAAATCGAGAAGATCTAAACTAGGAGCATCAGTGATCAGGCCGTTCGGTCACAGCTTTGCCCGCCGACCCTGGCAACGGAGCTTTCGAGCCTCCGGCAGACTCGCCTTCGAGCAGAGCTTCCAAATTGGCATAGGCATAAATTGTTGGCGCATGATTTTGCATCAGCCCGCCGGTATCCGCCGTAGGGCCGTAGTTACTGTGCAAATCGCGCCCCAGCATGCGAAGCATGGCCATCAGTTGTCCGCGATGGTGTGAAGTGTGGGCGATGCGGCGAGTCATGACCCACGCATGAGAACGCGGCACTGAGAAAAACTTGGTAGGTTCCTCCCACCACCCCTCTTCCTTCTCTTCCAGTTTCGCCAGTCGTTTTCCGCTGTCCTGCGCGTACTGCTTTATGAACTGTAATCGCGTTTCTTCCTTCGGCAAGGGTGGCGCCTCGACGTCGATGCCGAGCATGGTGCGGAACCACAAGTCTTCGCTCACACACTGATGCACCATCTGCTCATGAACGCTGCGTCCGCGCGGATCGTCGTGGCGGGGACGCACTGCAAGATCGTTGTCGCGGAACTCGCTCCACACGCTGATGACTTTGATTCGTTCGGTGGCGTAGGTCTCGACCAGAAAATCGTATCTCATGGCAAGCTCCTCGTGGTTCTGTATGGTTAACAAGCGTAAGACCATCTGAAAAATGGTAACCTAGCGTCCCAGTTTCGCGAATCGTATGGCACACCGCCTTCGAACTCAACCGCTTCGAATCGCCATCGACACGGGTGGCACGTTTACCGACTGTGTATGGGTCGAACGCGGACGCATCCGCATGCTCAAAGTTTTTTCTACGCCCGAGGACCCGTCGCAAGCCATCGGGGGAGCACTGGAAAAGATCGGGGCTCGTGACCCGCTGATCCTACTTCACGGAACGACCGTCGGTACCAACACCTTATTACAGCGCAAGGGAGCGCGCGTGGCGCTCGTGACGACGGCTGGTTTCGAGGACGTAATCGAGATCGGGCGGCAGGCGCGTCCCAAACTTTACGATTTTTTCTTTGACCGCATTGAACCTTTGGTGCCTGCCGATTTGCGCTTTGGCGTGGATGAGCGAGTGAGCAGCGAGGGTGAAGTCTTGCGGGAGCCTTCGTCGGCGCATTTGCGCGACTTGAAAAATAAAGTACTTGCGCTAGGGCCGGAGGCGATTGCGATCTCGCTGCTGTTTTCATTTGCCAATTCCAAGAATGAAGCTTTGGTCGTGGCTGCGCTGCAGGATCTGGGCGTACCACTTTCTGTTTCCCATGAGATTCTGCCTGAATTTCGCGAATATGAGCGCACCAGTACGGTCGTAGTGAATGCGTATCTGCAACCGGTGATGAAGCAGTACTTGGACGGGCTTGAGGCTCGCGCCCAAGCGTGGAGCGGAAAAAGTCAGGGCGCACATATTTTTGTCATGCAATCCGGCGGCGGCATTACGACGCTGCGTTCCGCCGCGCGCGAACCTG
>Ga0209530_1000735_pt1 | contig 19511 bp, 17 predicted proteins | sample BlaSpr_A8_Ref_O1_FD_187987 | JGI IMG/M metagenome (GOLD analysis project Ga0209530, IMG submission 187987) | Forest soil microbial communities from Thunder Bay, Ontario, Canada - Black Spruce, Ontario site 2_A8_Ref_O1 (SPAdes) (version 2) | ecosystem: Environmental > Terrestrial > Soil > Boreal...
GTGCTGATCACCGGGTTCGTGTTGCACGCGCTGGACCGCCCTGCACACCCGCTCATCGATCTGCGGCTCCTCAAGAACCGGGTGGTAAGGCTGGCTAACGTGGCGGTGTTTCTGTTATATGTGGCATTTACCGGTGTTGTGCTGTTCCTGCCGAGCTCGTTCCAGCAGGTGTTCCATCAGAGCCCGCTGCAGTCTGGCGTGTCCGCGGCCCCACTAGGAATCGGTGCGATGGTGATCGTGCCCATTGCCGGACGGTTGGTCGACAAACGCGGCCCGGCCATGGTCGTCCTAACCGGTATCGCGCTGAGCACACTCGGGTTGGGGACGTTCGTCTACGGCGTATTCGTGCATGCGGCATATGCGCCCATCCTGCTGACGGGGTTGATAATCGCTGGATTCGGCTTGGGCAGCGCAGTGCCGCCGCTGTCGGCGGCGGTGATGGGGTCCCTCAGATCGGATCAGGTGGCCCGTGGTTCGACCATGCTCAACGTCAACCTGCAGGTGGCCAACTCGGTGGGTGCCGCGTTGTCGTCGGTGATCGCGAGCAGCCAATTCAACCGAAGCGCCTATATCACCGCCGCGAACAAACTCGCAATTCTGCAGCACGCGGCCGTTCGGCAGGGTGTACCGCTAGACCCGACGGCGATACCGCGGCAGATCCATGCACCGGACTTCGCGAGCACCCTGCTGCACGACCTGTCGCACGCGTACGCGGTGCTGTTCGCCGCGACGGTGGCGGGGGCGACACTGGCCTACATTCCTGTGGCGTTGCTTCTGAAGAAGAAGCCCACCGACGCCATCGAGCCCGCCTGCACTACTCCGCAAGCAGCATCGTCGTGATCCGCCGCACACTCACCATCGGATCGGTAGCCTTCACACTGCAGGGCATCGGCTCGGCGGTGAGCGCCGGAAACGCCGCCGCGGCCGGCCCGACGGCCGGCGTGGTTCCCGCCGCCGCCGATGAGGTGTCGGCGTTGACGGCCGCGCAGTTCGGCGCGCACGCCCAGATGTATCAAGACTTCATCGCCCAGGGCGCAGCGATCCACGAGCAGTTTGTGACCACCCTGGCGACCAGCGCCGGACCCTACATGCCATCGAGGCCGGCCAACGCGGCCGCGGCCGGTTAAGCGTGGCAGATATCGTCCTCAGACTCATCGCGTAGACGCTCCGTGGCCGCCTCCTGAAGACGCCGTATCAGCGCGTTCGCCGAGGGACTCAGCAGCTGACCAGCCGCCGTCGTGATGCCGACACTGCGTTCGATCGGCCCGAACGAAATGGGAAGTGCGCGAAGGCCGGGCTCGTGAAGCGTAATCAAGCCGGACAGCGCCGCTACAAAGTCGTTCTCCAGGACCAGCTGCCGCACGATCAGCCAACTAGGTGTCTCAATACGGTTTTCCGGCAACGGCATCGCGTGCCGCGCGAAGAGTTGGTCTATCTCGCGCCGCAGGGCCGACTCGGTGCCCGGGATAATCCACGGGTATTCCCCGAGATCGGCAAAGTTGATCGTGCACCGTTGCGTCAGCGGATGTTGTGCGCGGGTGAAAATCTCGATGCGTTCGTCATAGAGCGGGATGCGCAGCTCGGATTCGGTTGTCGGTGATGTGAATCGGCCGACGATCAGGTCGATGTTTCCCGCCTCCAGCTCGGCCGACAATGCCTCAGGGGAGTTCTCTCGCACGATCACCGTCAGCAGTGGGTATTCGCTCTTTAGCCGGGCAATTGCTATGGGCAGCAGGTGGTGTGATCCGGGGGTGGACCCGACGACCACCGTCCCGCGGTAGGGATTGGCGAATTCGGTCACCTGTCGATCCGCCTGGCTGAGCTGGGCGAGGACGGCTCGCGCATGTCGGGTGAAGGCTTGCCCGATGGTCGTCGGAGTGACGCCGCGCGGACCGCGTTCATACAGCGACACGCCAAGGATGGACTCGAGTTCCTGCAAGGTTCGCGTGGCCACCGGCTGAGTCATATGAAGAGCCGCAGCCGCGCCGATGACGCTTCCCTGACGCGTCAGCGCGTCTACCAGGACGAGGTGGCGCATTTTCAACCTACCGTCGAGCAGCCTTAGTCGGTACATCAGGCCTCCCACCACTGAAACGCGGATATGCCTGTGTGAGCATCAGGGCGACGATGCCGACCCACGCGACGGGTCGAATTGCTGCTAGGCGGCATGCCGCCGTCCATTCACCGTCGCTGTCACACGCAGGCACCCGGAGCCATCCGTCCCAGTTACCGCGACAACGCCGAAGGATCGGCCCAGATGAAGGGCCCGCGCGATCGCGGACACCGGAGCCCCGAGAGCGGGTAACAGCCGCCCCTCGGGCCCGTCCTTTGTGCGAACGACGGGAACGGCGCAGTGCTCGTCGGCATCAAACATCGACAACGTCATCGAGGCCCTTCTCATAGGAGCCAATCGTTTGGTTCATATCAGCCTAGCACCCTTGGGACGCATTCCGCCACAGCGTCACGGCGGCTTTAGGCCCGGCGGACCCGCAACTCGACCACCGTGCCGAGTTCCGACTTGATTGCTGGTCGCGATCACCACCACCCACATCCGCTCGCCGCTGTCCGCGGTCGACCTCGGCCCGACGGGCTGATCAGCATTTAGAACGTCCACCGACTGGGTCATGCGTGCGGGGGCTCACTCCGACTGAGCTTTCCAGAATCAATTCTTGTTATCAAAAGATTGCCAGCCGCCGGCGCGATCCGACGGCCAGGATGACTACTGCAAGAAACGGTCTTGACGTCGCCGCCCCGCCAGCGCTGAGGCCAATCTGCAAACCAGATTCGATTCTGGGTTCACATGATTGTCAGCGCTGATCAAGCACGCGCCAACCGAGAGGGACTGCACCAATGAACAAGCCAGGCCCGGACAACGTTCCGCGTCGAGCCCGGGCCAGGGCCCGGCTCCGCACCAACCCACCACGACATCCGACGAACGGCCGAGCCTTTCCTACCGGGCCGGGTGTCACACTCGTCGGTGGATCGACCACGTCATCTCACTTGCCATCAGTGCGGTCCGCCGCGATCGAAAGAGGAGGATGGTAACGTCGAGCAGTGGATCAACCAACGCCCGAAGCCCCCTCCCAGCGACGGCGTTATGAGCGCAGGTTAGCGGTGCATCAACCAATGCCCGCCACGCCCAAAACAGCCCCCCAACGACAGCGTTATGAGCGCATGTTAGCGGAGGCTTCCGCGCTGCTCTCGGCCGGCGGTGCGGACAACCTGCAGATGAAGGACATGCCGCAGCGGGCTGAAGTTTCCCTGGCCACGCTATATCGCTACTTCCCGACGAAGAACCACCTCATACTGGCAGTCTCGTATCGTCGATATGAGGACGCGCTCCAGAAGATCTCCAGCGAACCGCCACGCGGAAGCAGCGTGCGCGAGCGGGTGACCAACCACCTCCTGCGCGAGTTCAACGCCGGTCAGCGTGATCCGAAGCTGACGGCCGCGCTGACATACGTGAACTGGGAAAGCAGCCGTACTTTAGGCAACACGCTGGAGCAGATCAGCGATCTGCACCGCCGCATCATCCGCCGCGTCGCCGAATCGGGCGGGCCCATCAGCTCCCAGCAACAAAGACTCCTGCCGATCGTGATCGACGGATTCGCTGGCGCGCTCCGGGGTTGGGTGGCGGGTGTCAGTTCGGCGGCTGATGCGCGCTTCCAGATCCGGGTGGCATGTCGGATCCTCGATCTGCCCGACGAGCTGATCGACGACGACCTGGCATCGGCCGCCTCCCCAGAACGGCACCTATATTCGATACATCATTGACTTGTTTGTGGTTTGTTCAACGAGGCGGTAGGCGATTGTCCGACCGTGATCGTGCCGAATCCCAGTCACCCGTGCCACATCGGTCCGCCCCTGTCGTAGTGGATCGACTTCGGGCCTAGGGGGACTCCACCGAGGAAGTTCTGTCGACAAGGCCGTCGTCGTCCCGCGCCGGCATACCACGGCAGACACTGCACACCTTCATCGAGCACGACAAAGATCAAGCGAAGCCCTTGGTCCGATGCCCTTCGTTCGCAACAAGGATCATCAACCAAGGGCTTCAACCGTGATCAACTGAGTGTGCATCACGCCGACCACAGGTTAAGGCTCAAGGTCATTTCTTGTTGATGAAGCCCGCGTCGACCGGAAGCGTCACGCCGGTGACGTAGCGGCCGTCGTCGGAGACGAGGAAGAGGATCGCGTTGGAGATGTCGACCGACTCGACCATCTCGACCGGTAGCGCGTTCATCATGGGTTTCCCAATCACGGGGTCCGACTGCAGGAATTTCTGCATGGGCTCGTTGTTTATCATCGGCGTGTCCACGCCGGTGGGGTGGACGGTGTTGACACGGATGCTGTGCTTCGCGAGGACGTTGGCGTAGCACCGCATGAGGCCCACCATGCCGTGCTTAGCCGCGGCGTAGCCGAGTGCGCCTGGTGTACCGCCGCCGATGCCGGCAAGGCCCGCGGCGGAGCTAGTCAACACGATCGCGCCGCCCTTGCCGCGCTCGATCATGCTCGGGACGGCGGTCTCCACCGTGTGGTAGACGCCGGACAGGTTGGTGTCGATCACGTCCTGCCATTCGTTGGGCAGCGGGTCCCGGGACATTACGGAGATACCCGCGTTGGCAAGTACGATGTCTACCGGGCCGATCTCGGCCGTCCCCCGATCGAACGCTTGCTTGAGGCCCTGGGCATCGCGGACATCGGCCTGTGCGGTAAAGATCCGCCGGTCCAGTGCCTCAACCTCCTTGGCTGTCTGGGCGAGGTCCTCCGGGGTGGCCAAAGGGTACGTCACACTGTCGATCTGCCGGCAGATGTCGACGGCGATGATGTCGGCACCCTCTTGGGCCAGCCGGACTGCATGGCTGCGACCCTGCCCGCGCGCCGCGCCGGTGATGAAAGCGACTTTGCCTTCAAGCTTTTCCATCAGTCGAGTACCCTTCGTCGGTGTAGTCAGTCCCGGAGCCGGTATATGAGCTCCGGACATTAGGTCAGTGGGTGACGCCTCGGGTGGGGACGCTCAGTCCGGGGCTAACGCAGGGGTGTCTGAGCCTGACAGCAGCCGCGAGTTGTCCTGACCGTGCTCCGGGGCCCGGGCAACGTTCAACTCCCGGTGGCCGAAGACGGTGACCGGGCGGGTGAGCATCCGTACCGAGCGGCCGGGGGCCACCTCGACATCCTCGATCCAGCCGTTGGCTGCGAGCTGCGGATCCTCGAGCACCTCGGCCGGGGTGTTTACCTTCTGCCACCAGGCCCCCGCCTCGTCGAGCCGTCGAGCCCACTCGTCGTAGCTAGCCTGGGCAAATGCCGCGTCCAAGATCGCGATCAGGTCGCGGCGGTTCTTGCGGATCGATTGAGCGTCCGCGAACCTCGGGTCATCGACGAGTTCGGGGTGGCCCACCGCGGCGCACACCGCAGGGAAGTGCCGCATCGCTTCGACACCGGTTAGGAAGATCCACTTGTCGTCGGCTGTGCGGTAACTGTTCACCAGAGGGGTCACCGCCTCGCTGCGGTGCGCCACCGGGTGCACTTTCCCGAATGCGGACAACACGGCCAGGTCCGGTCCGAGGATCCACGACGCAGCCTGCAACAGCGACGTCTCGACCAAGCCACCTCGTCCGGTACGCGACCGCTCATAGAGGCCGGCCATGACTGCTGCGAACAGCGCCAGCCCGGTGATGTGGTCGCCGTAGGAGCCCGGTGCGTGTAGCGGCGCATCCCCCGCGAGCTGGTGCGACAGTCCGCTGCGGGCCCAGAACGAGCCCACGTCGAATCCCGGCTGTTCGGCGTCGGGGCCGGCTAGGCCGAAGGCCGTGATAGAGCCGTATACGAGATGGGGATGGGCGGCCAGGACCGTCTCATGGTCGAGGCCGAGCCGTTTGAGGGTGGTGATGCGCATGTTGGTGATCAACACGTCAGCTGTTTCCAGCAGCTTGTCGAGCCCCGCCCGGTCCGCCTCCTCGGCGAGATCCAGGACAACGCTGCGCTTGCGCCGATTGTCGAGGGCGAATGTGGGCTGGATCCCGACGTCCAAACCGATCGACTTGAACCAGCGTCGACCCGGGTCGCCGCGCGGTGGTTCGACCTTGATCACGTCGGCGCCGAGGTCGGCGAACAGCGCCGATGCCGCCGGTGCGGCAATCCATTGGCCCAGTTCGACCACCCGCAGCTGGGCGAAGGCGACCAGTGAACCGGGAACCGTCGTGCCGCTGGCCTCGTTGGTCATCGGTTAGCTGCTCCGTGCGTCGGCGGTCTGCAGACCAAGCACCTTGGCGGTGTTGTCGTGCATGACCTTGCGCAGCGTCTCATCGCCAACTCTGCCCTCCAGATGGGCGAAGAAGTCACGAGGCACCACCTCGCCTTCGGGATGGGGCCAGTCAGAACCGGCCACGACAGCGTCGTCACCGAGCAGCTCGATCAATCCGAGGATGTTGTCCTCGGGGAACGGAGAGACGAGCACGTGCCGCTTGAAGACCTCCCGCGGCCGCTCGGTGACCGCTCCGAACGGCCAGTCGCGGGGACCGCACATCCGGGCGGCCCTGTCCATCTTCTTCAACAGCGGGCCCACCCACTCGCAGCCGTGCTCGATCGACATGACCTTGAGGTCGGGTATCCGACCGAACAGGTTGTGCGTGACGAGCGCGAGCAGCGTGTCGGAGATGGCGCGCTCGCCGAAGCTCGTCACCCGCTGAAAAGGGCTGAAGCGGTGGTTCGGCGGGTTGGGCGACTCGCCCCACAGCGCCGAGTAGTACGCGCTCTCCCCGCTGTTGCCCAGGTGAAAGTCGACGGGGACGCCAGCCTCCGCGCACCGCGCCCAGAACGCGTCGTGCGCCGGGTCGGCCGGGGAACGGGTGCCGGCGACCGGGCCCGGGCGCAGATGCACGACCCGAGCGCCCGCGTCGAGGACCCGCTCGAGTTCGGCGACCGCCCACGCCATGTCGGTCAGATTGAGCATCGGCGCACAGTAGATCGGGCTGTCGGGGCTACCGAAGCCCCAGTCGTCCTCCATCCACCGGTTGAACGCCGTCAGTGCCGCGTTCAAGGCCTCAACATCGGCCTGCAGCTGGTGCTCGACCCCGACCCCGAAGGTCGGAAACATGAGTGTCCCGCTCACCCCCTGCTCGCGCATCCACTTCACACGCAGCTCCCGGCTACGCGACTCCGGGATGTCATCGGCCTTGACATTGCCTGCGACGGCGTTGCCGGTACCGGCGGCTGTCTTGAAATACTTGAGCAGTGCACCCGGCTCCTTGGTGGCCTCCACAGGGTTCACGCCGTAGAACGTGATCTTCTGATCCCCAAAGAACAGCCGCCCCTGGGGCCGGTCCTTGGTGCGGATGACGCGAACCGCGCGGTTCTCCTCAATGAACCGCGCCGGAAGATAACGGGTGAACGCATCATCGGGCTCGTAGTAGTGCTGGTCGGCATCAAACATCGGCAACGTCATCGGGTCCCTCTCCTATGAGCCAATCGTTTGGTTCATAGGCAGCCTAGCATCCGTGCGACGCGTTCCGCCACAGCGCGTCACGGCGGCTTCAGGCCCGGCGGACCCGCAACTCGACCCACCGTGCCGCCGAGTTCCGACCTGACTGCTGGTCGCGATCACCGCCGGCATCGGGGGACGCCGTTGCTGTGGTAGGTGCCCTTGGCGCACGCCGCGTCCTCCAGCGTCACCTGATCGACATCATCCGCAATGACCACCGGCAGCGCAGCCTGGGGCCACCACATCACCAGCCACCAGCATCGACGTTGATACCGCCGATTTCCGTCCGTCAGTGCTCGTCGCGCCGTCCAGTCACCGTCGCTGTCACACACAGGCGCCCGGTGCCATCCGTCCCGGCTACCGCGACAACGCCGAAAGATCGGCCGAGATGAACGGGCCGTGCGATCGCGGACACCGGAGCCCCGAGAGCGGGTGACCGCAGATAGCTGACATGGACATGAGCCGTCCTCAGGCCCGCATCTGCGAACACTTCGGCGGCCACGAGTTCGACCAGGCTCGCCCACACGCCGCCGTGCAGGCCCCCGAATGTGTTCGTCCACAGCCCGGGCTCCATCAGTTCTGCCCGCGGATCACCACCATCCGAACCCATCCGAACGCCCAAGTGCGCGGCAAGGGTCACGGCCAATGGCCGAGCAGGGTCGCCGACCGCGCCAGATTCGTCCATCTCCGATGGGCTACCCACAGGAATGCACTGGACCCACGTGGTACCGACAGCGAGTAATGTGCCGCGCTCGTCGACCATCTCAGCCTGAGCAAACCCGCCGCGCTGGCCCCGGCCGGCCACCCAGCCGCTGACGTGCAGCGTCTCGCTCTCCCACGGCGGAAGCAGGACGATGTCAAAGGCTAGCTCGGTCGTGACCTGCCAGTGGTTCGGCGGCCCGATAGCGTTCAGCGCTTCGCCCATCACATGGTCGAAGTGCACGCTGATAGCGCCCGCCTGCAGGCCTCCGCGATCGCTGTCCATCCACGGGCCGACGCGGGCGACCGACCGGCGCATTCTGCCTTCGGTCAGGCAAGCCGCGATGCCGAAGCGCTCCTCCACCCGGCCCAGAACGCACTCCTCCGACGCGGCCACCGCCGCCCCGTCACTCGCCCACAGCAAAGATATCGCACTCCTCGAGAAGGGCCGGCTTACCAGACAAGAAGGACCGGCTCACCACAGAAGCCATTGACTTTTCACTTCGAACTGAGCAGGGACAGGCCGCCCCTGGTGTTGGAGACGTCCGCAGCGACTAGCCGAACAAGTTGAGGACCGGGTTGTCCGAGGTTCCTGCCAGAGTGCGAATGTGTACTGGATCCCGACGTCCAAACCGATCGACTTGGACCAGCCTCGACCCGGGTCGCCGCGCGGTGGTTCGACCTTGATCACCTCGGCGCCGAGGTCGGCGAACAGCGCCGATGCCGTCTGCCTAGCAAGACGCTCGACTTGCTTTCATAATCCAATGGCATTTAGTACTCGGTCAGCTGGCGGCCCATGATCGCACGTGGCCGCCTCGGGTAGCTCACCTCGGTCTTGGACGACGCGATGATCTCGCGACACCGCACGACGACCTCGTCCACCCGGCCGAATCGGCTGTGTGACGCGCCTGTTGCCGGAGTGCGGACCGCGGCCAGCGAGAATGCAGCGAACTCCCGACCCAACTGGTCCGGAGTGAGCGGGCCGCCCGGCCGATACCAGCGGTTGTACGAAGTGATCACGCCGAGTATCGCGAAGCTGCAGTTGCGGATATTCACATCCGGGTCGATTGAGCCGTCCTTCCGGCCAGCGGTGAGGACATCGCGCAGATACCGCTCGTAGTCATCGCGGTCCTTGACCAGATCCCGCCGCCGGTCGGGCTTGACCTTTTCCCAATCGTGGAAGAACACGCTGGCCCGCTCGATGCGCTCCGGCGTCGCGTTCAGGCACACGTGCCCATAAGTGAACGCGATTACCTGGTCGATCGGCGATCCGGTGAAGTTATTGCAGAGCGTGATGTTCTCCTGCAAGCCCTGCTGGCCGAGCTGGACCACGTCAGCCAGCAGATCTTCCTTCGACGTGATGTAGTGGTACAGGCTCCCCTTGAGCACGCCCACCTCGTTGGCGATGTCCTGCAGCGATGTGCCGTCGAAACCTTGCTGCGCGAACAGACGCCCGGCCGCTTCAACGATCTCGCCGTACTTCCGCTCGATCACCGGTGAGCGTACGGCCCGTGGTCTGGCGGCTTCACTCACCGCGCGTCCCCCTCCGTGTCACTGCGGTCCTCGGCCGGTGAACGTTGATCAGTGGCATGTGCCCTCGAGTCTGTCTGGTGTGTTGTGGGTAGGGTAGCCGGTTCTTGGGGCTGCTGGGGTTGTGGTGTGGTTGGGGTTGCTATGTGTTGCTCCGAGGGGTGGGTCGTGTGTTGTGTGATGGCGGCGAGGGCGAGTTCGAGAGCTTGGTAGGTTTGTAGGCCGGGTTGGCTGGTGTGGGCGAGTAGTCGTTTTGATAGTTCTATGGCGTGCCGGTTTGCGGTAGCGATCTGAGTTGCGAGCGTGATTGCCGCGGGTAGTGCTTGGCCGGGTTCGGTTACGGTGGTGATGAGGCCGGCTTGAGCGGCGTCGGGTGCGCTCATGCGGCTGGAGGTGAAGATGATCTCCGCGGTTTTCGCTCGGCCGAGGCGTTGCGCGAGTAGCCAGGCAAGTCCTCCGTCGGGTGGGAGGCCGAGTTGGACGAATGGTGCGGAGAAGTAGGCGTCGCGGGCTGCGATGGTGATGTCGCACGATAGGGTCAGGCTCCAGGCGATGCCGATGGCGCCGCCTTCTACGGCTGCGATGACTGGCACCGGTATCGTCTGGATTTTTGTGAGTACCCGGTGTGCCAGTTCCAGGCGGGCCGCCGCGGATAGCGGGCCGTCGCCGTGGGATGGTCCGATCTTTCGGTCGCCGCCTGCGCTGAAGAAGCCCTTGCTGCCTGTGAGCACGATGCAGCGCGTGTCGGGTTCCGCGGCCAACTTGTCGAGATATGTTTCGAGTCCTTCCCAGCTTTCCCAGATGAGCGCGTTGCGCTGGGCGGGGCGGTTCAGAGTGAGGATCCCGACGAAGCCTTGTTGCTGGCGGATGACCGGTCCGGTTTCGCGCGGGCTCATCGGTCGAGGATCACTAGGGAGTCGAGGGCTACCGGCGTGCCGTCGGGTCGCAGCACGAGCGGGTTGAGGTCGATTTCGCGGATCTCGGGCACTGCGGTGGCGAGCCCGGCGAGTTTGGTCATGACGTCGGCCAGGGCGTCGATAGCCTTGTGGGCGTGGGCTGGCGTGCGGTCGAGCAGGTACTGCACGATGCGCAGCCGCCTGGCGGCCGCCCGGGCGGTGGTCTCGGTCACGGGCGGCACGGCGTGGGCGACGTCGCGCATGAGCTCGACCGCGCCGCCGCCGGCGCCGCAGACTATTACTGGGCCGAAGACGGGGTCCCGGATCACGCCACACATCAACTCGGTGGAGGTGTCCAGCGACTCGGCGATGAGCACGCCGTCGACGCGCGCTTCGGGCGCGTGGGATCCAATGTGGGTGACGATCCGGTCGTAGGCGTGGCGGACCGCGTCGGCCGAGTACAGGCCCAGCTCGACCCCCCCGGCGGCGGCCTTGTGGGCGATGTCGGCCGATACGACCTTGGCCACCACGGGGAAACCGAGCTCGGCGGCGATCCGGCCAGCGTCGGCGGCAGAGTGGGCCACGTGCGCGCGCGGCACATCGATGCCGGCTGCCAGGACGATCTCCCGGGATTGTGCCTCGTCCAGCGCGGTGGTGGTGATCGCCGCGACTTGCGCGCGGAGGGCGGCAACTGATTCTGGCTCGGTGCTGGGCGGGGGCTGCGCTGACTCGTCGGCGTGGGCGCTGAGCCGCTCATGCCAGGCGGCCCAGGCGGCGATCGCGCGCATGCACCGGTCTGAGGAGCGGAACAGCGGGATGCGGGGATCGGCGTCGAGTACTTCCGAGCCGGGCCCGTCGGTCCAGTTGCTCAGCCAGACAGCCGCGATCGGGGTCCGGACGCCGGCGCCGGCCGCGGCGATGGCGGCCGGCCGCTGCGCTGTCGACGGGCCGGTCATCGTCGCGGCGAGTATCACCGTCGCGGAGAATCCCGGGTCCTCGGCGGCTGCGACCAGCACCTCGGTCAGCACCTGATCGGGGGGTGAGGCTGTCGTGTCGATCGGGTTGTCGACGGCGGCGAAGGCCGGTATCAGGTCGGCGATGCGCGCTACCGTGGCGGGCTGGGGGAGCGGCAGCTCCACTCCGGCATCGGTCGCCGCGTCGGCAGCGATGACGCCGGGGCCCCCCATGGTCGTCACGATGCACACGCCGCCGCGCTGGTAGGGGCGTCCGGTCCATTTCGCGAACATGGTCGCGGTCTCGATGAGCTCGGCGGTGGTGTCCACGACGTGGATGCCCGCCTGGCGGGCCGCTGCCAGGAACACCTCGTGGTCGCCGGTCAGGCTGCCGGTGTGGGAGACCGCGGCTCGCCCGCCGGCGGCGGTCCGGCCACTCTTCATCATGAGGATCGGCTTGCGGTTGCACAGTGCCTTCGCGCCTACTGCCGCGAGTGCCGACGGGTCGGCGAGCCCCTCCAAGGCGAGGATCACGACGTCGGTGGCGTCGTCATCGAGCAGGAAGTTCACATAGTCCAGCGCGGTTACGTCGACGGAATTCCCCGTCGTGATCGTGTAGGACATGCCGATCTGCCGGTGCCGCACGTGCCCGAGATGGGTGGCGAGACCCCCACTCTGCGATACGATGCCGATCCGGCCGGCCGGCAGTTCCATCGCGAGGTCGGACACGAACGTGAGCGGCAGGCCATCGCGGTAGTTCAGGATCCCCAAGGTATTGGGCCCGCCGAGCCGCATCCCGTGCGCGCGGGCGACTTCGAGGATCCGTCCCTGCGCGGCGATGCCGTCCTGTCCGGCCTCTCCGAATCCGGCGGAGAAGATGATGGCGCTGCGGCATCCTGTCGCTGCGGCATCCCGGACGATTTCCTCGACTGCCGCGGCGGGTGTCGCGACCAGCACGCAGTCAACCGGGGCCGGCAGCTCGCGCAGCGACCGGACGGCGGGCACGTCGCAGATCGTCGAGCCGGCGCGTGCACTGGTATGGACGGCGAAAATCGATCCGGGGAACTTGGCGTCGGTAAGTGCGAGCAACGCTCGGGTGCCGAAGCCGTCCTTGGTTGCCGACGCCCCGACGACCGCCACCGAGCCCGGGCGTACCAGCGGCTGGAGGTCGTCGTAGGTGTACAGCTCGCGTTTGCCGGCTGTCCCGGTCTGCATCCTGGTCATCGCTCTTGCATCAGCTCGCGGTGTCGTGCGGCATGACCCAGACCGGCTCGCGCCGTTCGGTGAAGGCCCGCGGTCCCTCTGTGGCGTCGGGGTGCGAGAAGTGCCTCGCCCAGGCCTGGTTCGCGTCCGACAGGACCACCTCCTGCTCGGAGTCGATGGCGATGTACCGCAGGAGTTCGTGGGTCACTCGCACGGCCTCCGGGGATCCCGCGACGATGGTAGCCGCGATTTCCTGCGCCCGGGCCCGTGCGTCGCTAGCGGTGTCGAGCAGTTCGTTCACCAGGCCGAGTGTGTGGGCCCGCTCGGCATCCAGGACACCGCCGGCGAGCGCGACCCGGGCAGCCTCGCTCGGCCCAACGATCGACGTGAGGCGCAGCGCGCCGTAGCCGCAGATCTGCCCGACCCGCACGTGCGGGTCGAGGAGCTTCGCGCGGCGTGACGCGACGACGATGTCGCCGTCGGTGACGAAGCCGAGCCCGCCACCGGCCACGGTCCCGTTGACCGCCACCACCACGGGCTTGCGGATCCCGGCGTGCCGCCACGTGAGGGTAAACACCTCCCCGGGCTTGCGCAGCTCGCCGCCGAGGGCGGAAACGTCGGCACCAGTGCAGAAGTGACGGTCACCGGCAGCCGTGAATACGACAACCCGGATGGACGGGTCCTCCGCGATCCGGCGGTAGGCCTCGTTGAGCTGCTCATAGATCGGGCGCGTCAAAGCGTTCCCGCGGCTCGGGTTGTCCAGTGTCAGCGTGATGACTGCTCCGCTCGTCTCGGCGAGCAGGCGTGGCTCGTCGCTCACGCACCCTCCTTCAGTAATGCCGCCGCGACGAGGCTGCGTTGGATCTCCGACGTCCCACCAGCAAGCCTCAGCACCCGCACGTCGCGGTATATGCGCGAGATAGGGGACTCGGCCATAAACCCCGAGCCCCCGAACACCTGCAGGCAGCGATCGGCCACCCGGCCGGCCATCTCAGAGCAGAACAGCTTGACGATCGCGGCCTCGTGCGGCTGAACGGTGCGGTCGGCGAGCCGCCGTGCCAGGTCGTAGGTCAGCGCCCGCGCGGCGGCCAGCTCGGTTGCGCTGTCGGCCAGTAGGCCCTGGACCGCCTGGAACTCACCGATCGTCTGGCCGAAGGCGCGGCGGGTGCGGGCGTGAGCGGCCGCGAGCTCCAGGGCCCGCCGCGACGTGCCCAGCGCGCCGATTGCCATCACAATGCGTTCCTCGGCGAATGTTGAGAAGACCGCCCGCAGCCCGCCACCGACCTCACCGAGGACGCGATCGTCGCCGACGACGCAGTCCTCGAACACGATCTCGGCCTGGTCGTGTGGGGGACCGGCCATCGTCTCCTGATAACGGGCGATCCGGTAGCCCGGGTTACCCTTGTCGACCAGGAACAGGGTGAAGCGCTGCCGGCCAGGCTCCTCGTCCGGCTTGATCTTCATCTTCGCGAGCACGAACAGGCAGTCCGCCAGGCCGCCGAAGGTGATGAAGTGCTTGACTCCGCTGATCGACCAGCCACCCTCGACCCGCGTGGCGGTGGTGCGGATGGACTGGACGTCGGAGCCGGCCTCGGGTTCGGTGACGGTGATCGCCGGGACGATCTCACCGGCGGCCATGCCCGGCAGGTAGGTGTTCTTCTGATCCCCGGTCCCGAACCGGGCGAGGAGCCGCGACGCGATACCGTTGGTGCAGTTGACGAGGTTCCATACCGGCTTCGGCGACCGGGAGAGCTCCTCAAGCACAGCGCAGTACGCCAGGTGCCCGAGCCCTAGGCCGCCGTACTCCACCGGGATCGTCATCCCGTAATAACCAAGGTCGCGCAGCGTCTTGCTGATGTCGTCAGGAACCTCGCCGGTGAGACCGATGTGAGACTCGTGCTCCAGGACATGCCGATCTACGAACTCCCGCGCCGCCTGTTTCATCTCCAACTCGTCCTCGCCGAGACTGACCTCGCCGAGGGTGTCACGAACTCCCATTATCCGGCACCCTTTCGATCGCTGACAGAGGAACCAAACGGTTGGCTTGTATACTATCGTAGTCGTCACCGCCCCGGTAGGACGGGTCCATCGCCGGCCGTGAAACTGGCTTCAATCCGGCCGTTTGCGGGCGGTGGCGTGCCGTACTAGCGTGACACACCAAACGGTTGACTCGCCACGGCACCCCTGGCTGCCCGCCTGGCCAGGAGGCACCCGCTGGGCTTGCTGACCGGCGGAACCTGGAAACCACCCTGTGAGTGGAGGCGCGACGATGTGGATCTCGGCGGGTGCCGATCAGTGCGAGGCGCACGGGCAGTGCGCGATGGCGTCCCAAGAACTGTTCCCTCTCGACGAGGACGGTTACACGACCCTCGCCCACGCTCCCCGCGAGGTCCCCGCCGGCTCGGAGGATCTGGGCCGGCGGGGGGTCGACGCCTGCCCGCTGCGGGTCCTGCGGATCTCGGGGACAAGGCCTGCCGACTCACGGGTGCCCGGGGGTGCTTGACGGACCGCTGGCCCTCGCCTACGCTCACGAACCAACCGTTTGGTTCAAGGTGGCGCCGCGGCCTCGCCGCTAAATCCGGTACCGGTTCCGAACGCATGTGATTTCAGTGAGGAGCGAGGGCGTGAATTTCGATCCGCTGGATCCTGGCTACCAGGTAGATCCCTACCCGCACTTCAAGGTGCTCCGGGAACAGCCCGCGGTTTGGGTCGGTACCCTCGGGGCGTGGTTCGTCGGTCGGTACAAGGACGTGCGCGCCATGTCCTCGGACACGGAGACCTTCTCGCAGAAGCGGTTCGCGCAGATCTCCAAGGGTGAGTTCGACTACGCGCCAGCGGCTGATCAGCTCATCTCGACCGACCCGCCCGAGCACACCCGGCTGCGCAAGCTGTCCTCCTATGCGTTCCGGCCCAGACAGGTCCGGGAAATGGAGGAGGCCATCGTCGGCATTACCGACTCCTACGTTGGCCCGCTCGCGGCCCGGGGCGGCGAGTTCGACTTCCACGACGACCTCGCGAAGCGGATACCGATCCACTCGATCACGCGCATGCTCGGCGTCCCGGCCGAGAAGGGCCCGGTGTTCCAGAAGTGGACGATGGACATCCTCAGCGCGGCGAACCGGGCGCGCATGACGTCAGCCGAGCTGGCGGAAGTCCGCTCCTCGGTCGATGCCGCCCGGGCCTATTTCACTGGCGTGATCGCCCAGCGGCGGGTGGTGCAGGGCAGTGACATGATCTCGGCCTGGGTGCAGGCCCAGGAGGAGGGCGACACCCTTATCGACGAGGAGATCCTCGGCCTGTCGATCTTGCTGCTGACGGGTGGCGACTCCACCACGGCGCATCTGATCTCGAACGCGATGACCGCGTTCTGGCGTTTCCCGGGCCAGTATGAGGAGGTCCGCGACGACCGGTCACTGCTTCCGAAAGCGATCGAGGAGACGCTGCGGTACGAGTCGCCGGTGCAGACCGTGTTCTGGACGACCACCCGCGACGTCGACCTCGACGGGGTGCACATCCCGGCCGAGGCTAACGTGATCGGCGTTTGGAGCTCAGCCAACCGCGATCCCGAGCGGTTCGAGAACCCGGACGAGTTCGACATCCACCGCGAGCAGGCCCACCTGGCCTTCGGCTTCGGCCCGCACTTCTGCCTCGGCGCCGTGCTGGCCCGGGTGCAGGCTCGCATCGTGCTCAACGCCGTGCTGGACAAACTGCCGCACTTGAAGCCGGCGGAGGGCACCCATGTCGAGTGGAACCCGTCCTACTGGATCCGCGGCCCGCGTCGACTGCCGGTTACGGCCTGAGGGTGGTGGCCCGCACGGTGCTTGATCCTCAATCCACGAGGTGGCGATGACCAAGGTGGTCCCGGACTGGAAGCGCATCGCCGTCACCCGCTATGCCCGGGTCACCGAGGCGCTCGTGCACACCGACGGGGGCCCGCTGGTTTTCGACGCCCTGGTGCACCGCGAGCTGATGGAACTCGCCGACTGGCTGCGGCAGGACCGCCAGACGAAGGTGCTGGTATTCGGCGGCACCGGCGATGCTTTCTGCGCGGCATTCGACACGCGGAGCTACCGGACACCGGACAGCAGCTTCCACGACATCTGGGTCGAGGGACGCCGGGGGGTTGGCGGGCTGCTGGACCTTGACATCCCGATGATCAGCGTGGCCAACGGCCCGGCGCTGTACCACTCCGAGCTGCTTGTCATCGGCGACATCGTGCTCGGCTGCCCGGAAACGACCTTCGCTGACCACGCCCACTTCACCAAGAACATTGTGCCCGGTGACGGGGTGCAGGTCGTGTGGCGCCAGCTGCTCGGCCCCAGCCGGGCAACCTACTTCCTGATGACGGGCGCCGTGATCGACGCCGAGGATGCGCTGCGGCTCGGGGTCATTCACGAGATCCATCCGCGTGGACAGCTGCTGGTGCGCGCCCACGAGATCGCCGGGCCGATGTCCACGCTGCCTTCCGAGACGCTGATGTATACGCGGATGGCGTTGCGCGCCCAGGACCGGCGGGAGTTCAACGAGAGTGTCAGCCACGGCCTGGCCTTATCCGGCCTGCAGATGCACCTGACGGGACAGCGCAGACCGCCGGTGCGGCGCCCGGACGAGTTGGACTGAATCAGAATCATGGGCGCCGGTGATTCCTTTTTCGGGCCGCCGATCCGTCTCAGCCGCGACGGACCCGGCTGGCTCGTTGCTGGCGGGGCAGACGCCGTGGGCCCCGGTCCGTCCGGTCGGGGAGATGCAGCGGCCGTAGCCGCTGCCGTTCACACAGGAGGGTTGAATGAAACTAGCCGTAGCCCGGGTCGCCGACTCCGAGGACCCGGTACTCGTGGAGATCGACAACGACAAGGCGACTGTCATCGAGGGCGCTCGGCCCGCCGACTTGCTCGCCGTCGCCCTCGCCCCGCAGGACTGGCCGGGAAGGATCGGCCAGCCCTGGGACATCGTTGACGTGCGGTTCATGGCGCCGATCGCCCGTCCAGGCAGTCTGCGTGACTTCATGGCCTACGACGCGCACGTCATCAACTCACTGTCCGCGCTGGGGCAGAAGCCGAGCCCGGAATGGTACGAGCAGCCGGTCTTTTACTTCAGCAATCCGGCCGCCATCCTCGGCGACGGCGAAGGGGTCCGGCGCCCACGCGGTTCGGCCAGGGTCGACTACGAGGTCGAACTCGCTGCGATAGTGGGGCGCGAAGTGAGCGACGTCGACGCCGAGGACCCCCACGCGCTCGCCTGCCTGGCCGGGTTCACCCTGATGAACGACTGGTCCGCCCGCGACATAGCGGCCCAAGAGATGAAGCATTTCCTCGGGCCGGCCAAGGGCAAGGACTTCGCGACGTCGCTCGGCCCATGGGTGGTCACGCCCGACGAGCTCGACATCGACGCCAGCGGCCGCGTAAATGAGCCAGCCCTCAGCTATGTCAACGGCCAGATCTACACGGACAACACCTTCTACGACATGACGTTTCCGTGGCCGAAGATCATCGAGCGAGCCTCCGCAAACACGACGCTCCTGCCCGGCGACGTGATCGGCTCGGGCACCGTCGGGTTCGGCTGCATCTTGGAGTTACGCACCAGGGACAAGGTGAAATACCCGTTCCTCGCTGACGGGGACGTCATTGAATTGAGTTCTCCCAAACTTGGCGTGCTCCGTAACACCATCATTCCCTGCCGGTGAGCGGTAGACGGCTCACCGGCAGGGCCGCCCTGGCCACCGGAGTCGAAATGACACGCTGCGGGCAAGGTTCGGGGGTATCCGCCGGCTCCCTCCGATCAAGTAAGGACTTCACATGACGGATTCCATAGACTTCAGCGGCCAGGTAGCTATCGTGACGGGTGGCGGCCGCGGAATTGGCCGCGCACACTGTCTCGACTTGGGGGCGCGCGGCGCCCAGGTGGTCGTGTCCGATATGTCAATGGCCGACGCCGATGCTGTGGTCGAAGAGATCGTGCAAGCGGGCGGCAGGGCCGTCGCTGCTTATGACGACGTCGCAACCAAGGTCGGCGGTGAGCAGATCGTTCAGACTGCGCTGGACCAGTTTGGCCGGGTCGACGCGGTGATCAATAACGCCGGCTTTCTACGAACTGGATACTTTGAGGACCTGACCGAGGCTCAAATCGAGTCTGTCATCGCCGTCCATTTGAAGGGTGCGTTCTTCGTTACACAGCCGGCCTGGCGCGTGATGAAGCAACAGAGATATGGCCGGGTGGTGATGACATCCTCGACGTCAGGCATGTTCTCCCACCAGGGACTGAGTAACTATGCCGCTGCCAAGACTGGCCTGTATGGGCTGACCAAGGCACTCGCTTTCGAGGGACGCCCCTTCGGGATTTCCGTGAATGCGGTTCTACCCGCTGCGACCACGACGATCCAAGACGGCAATCAGATTCCGGGATTTGACCTGGACTGGGGCAGCCCCGACGGAAGCGAACCGGGTACCCGTCGAAGCTGGTCATCGGTGATGGCTGTTATCGATGCGCGGCGTCCGCCAAGCGCGGTCGCAGCACTGGTCACGCTACTGTCCAGTCGAAACTGTCCAGTGTCCGGCGAAGCATTCATCGCGGCGGCCGGATGGTACGGCCGGGTTCTAGTTGCCAAGGTGCAAGGTTGGCTGGCCGCCGACGTGAATTCTGTCCGTGCAGAAGACGTTGAACTCCACTGGGCAGAAATCCGGGATCAATCGGCGTTGACGGTGCCTACCGATACCTGGGAGGACATGAACGCGATCGCTCAAGCGATCAACGCCT
>Ga0209530_1000736_pt1 | contig 19474 bp, 20 predicted proteins | sample BlaSpr_A8_Ref_O1_FD_187987 | JGI IMG/M metagenome (GOLD analysis project Ga0209530, IMG submission 187987) | Forest soil microbial communities from Thunder Bay, Ontario, Canada - Black Spruce, Ontario site 2_A8_Ref_O1 (SPAdes) (version 2) | ecosystem: Environmental > Terrestrial > Soil > Boreal...
GGGCGTCTTCGCCCGCCGGCCGCTGGTCTTGCTTGGCCTGCTCGTGTGTGCCTGCTCGGCTCTTTCGTGCCTGCTCGGCTTTGTGGGTCAGGCCTGGCTGACGAGGTCCGGGGTCTCCTGACCCTGGCGGATCTCCACCTTGCGCGGCTTGGCCTGCTCGGCGACGGGGACCGTTACCTCAAGGACGCCATTGCGGTAGCTGGCCTCGACGCCATCGGCGTTCAGCGTGTCGGACAGGCGCACCCGACGGGTGACTGTACCCATTACGCGCTCCCGGACGAAGAACCGGTCCGAACCCTCGTGCTCCTCCTGGCGCTTCGCGCTCACCGAGAGGACCCCGCGGTCCACGGTGATCTCGATCGACTCGGGGTCGACGCCCGGGACGTCGAAGCGGAGCAGCACGTCATTCTCACGCCGCACACCGTCAACCGGCATCCCGGTCCTGGTCCCGGTCAGCTGGCGGCGATAGCCGGCGGTAAACGGGTCAAAAGTTGTCAGGTACATCTCTGCCTCACCTTCAGAAGTCTTCGATGCGGACGTCGCCCGTCCGGGCTCGTCCTCTGGAAGCAAGTAACTTACAACTCGAATTGTATATTCCTTGAATGAACGAACGCAAGAAAGCTCACCCCCGCCCGCATCTTCGAGAAACCGCACGGCTGGCCAGCCCAGGCAGGCCCTTCAAAGCACCAGAAGTCAACTTTCGCCACACGAGAAGCGCAAGTACCAGTCAGCGCGGGTCCGGAGCGCGCGACCGAGCGCGCCAGAACCTGAAGGCAGACCGACAACCGACTCGATATGATCCGATTAACGAGCTATGTCCGATTGCGCGTTCTGCTTTAGGCGGAAGTTTGCCGCCCGGCGGAGAAAAAGGAGTCAAGAATGACTCCTTTTTCTCCGCCGGACACGAATGTTCCGTCTAATTTGCCCAGGCTGGAAGCTGTCCGTCGGCTGGGCCGCCGACACCGCCTGAAGAGTCGCGCGGTGAGGCGCGCACGCAGAACTGCCGGCGCACGCAGATAAGCCGACGGCGTCGGAAGACGCGGCGCGGCCACACGAACCAGCGCGGCCACACGAACCCGAGGCGGCTAATAAGCCGGCGCGGGCGGAGAAGCCGGTGCGGACAGAGGAGCCAGTGCGAGCAGAGGAGCCAGTGGGGTCAGAAGAGCAGGGCGGAGAGGGCGGCGCGGGCTTTGGCTACCTGTGGGTCGCGGGGCGGGAGGATCTCGAAGAGCTCGACCAGGTGGACGCGGGCCTTGTTGCGCTCCTCTCCGGATGTCCGGCGCACGACGCCGAGGAGCCGGTCGAACGCCTCGTCTACCCGGCCCGACGCGAGGTCGATGTCGGCCACCTTGGACTGGGCGTCAGGGTCGGCCGGGTGCTCAGCGGCATCCCTGCGTACCTTGGCCTCGTCGTAGGAGTTGACCCGCCGGATCAGGTTGACCTGGGCGAGCCCGGTCTTGGCGACGGGGTCGGCCGGCGAGTTCGCCAGTTCGGCCTCGAACGCCCTGGCCGCCGCGTCGAAGTCGCCGCGCTCCATTGCCTGCCTGGCCTCGAGGTATGCGGGTGGCATCCCGGCATCGGCACCGTAGGAATCGTCGCCGTAAGCGCCAGGTTCACCCGACGCGTCGGCCCCCGCAGACGCACCGGCCGCATCCTCCGGGTCGCCCGCCGCCGGCGGGGAAACCTGCAGGCCCATTTTGGCCGCTACCGCCAGCACCTGGCCGATCCACTGGCGGACCTGCGGTTCCGGCACGGCGCCCATGAAGCCGTCGACCAGCTGACCGCCGATCACCGCGACCACCATGGGAATGCTCTGTACCTGCAACGCTGCGCTCAGCTGCGGGTTCGCGTCAACATCGACCTTGGCGAGGATCCACTGCCCTCCCGCCTCCTTGGCCAGCTTCTCCAGCACGGGGCTGAGCTGCTTGCACGGCCCGCACCATTCGGCCCACAGGTCCATGATGACCGGGGTGGTACGCGAACGCTCGACCACGTCGACGTTGAAGGTCTCCTCGGAGACGTCAATGACGGCCCCGTCGCTGGCCCCATCCTGGCCAGGGGCGGAACCGCTGGACTCGGCCGCCTGCTGCCTGCGCTGCGCGGCCGCCTGCCGCGCACTCAGATCGACGGCACCGTATAGCGAAAAATCACGCGGCTGCATATCTCTATCCTGCCGTATCCGCGCCACTTCCCTGGCCCTCACTCCGGTCCTGCTCTGATCTTCCCGTCGATCCTCGTGCCACCGCCACACCACGCGCTCCACCGATCCGGTGTAGGTAGCATCAAGCGTGCTACGGTGGCGCCATGAGCTACGCGTCGGATGACGACACTGAAAACAGCGACTCAGGCGGGGATCAGGCCTGGGAACGTCGGGCCGCCGCTGCTCAGATCGGCATCAGGGAACTCCGCCAGCACGCGAGCATTTACGTCGACCTCGCGGAGAAGGGTTACACCGTCGACATCACGAACCGCGGGCGCCTGGTCGCTCAGCTCATTCCTGCCAGGTCGCCGGAAAGCGTGCTGGAACGCTGGATCGCGGCTGGGCTCATCGAGCCGGCCGAGGAGTCCGGCGGCGTCACGGACCTCGAGCCGTACCCGTCGACAGGGCGTTCGGCCAGCGACGTCCTGCGCAAGGTGCGGGAGGAGGACCAGTGATCTACCTCGACTCATCAGCGCTGGTGAAGCTTGCCCTGTCCGAGCCGGAATCTGGCCCACTGGCCCAGTGGCTCGCCGAGCGGGCCGACCAGCCGCTCGTCTCCAGCATCCTGCACCGCTCCGAGGTGCCGCGCGCGGTCTGGATCGCCGAGCCTGGCGCGCTGCCGCGCAGCTACCGGGTAATCCGCCGGATCGCGCGGGTCTCGCTGACCCAGGAAGTCCTGGACATCTCGGCCACGGTGCCACCGAAGACCCTGAGTTTCGTTCACGCCATCCACCTGGCCTCTGCCCTGGCGCTGAAGCGGGACCTGGTTGCGTTCGTGGCCTATGACGAGCACCTGCTGAACGCCGCCAAGGAGGCAGGCCTTCCCATAGCCAGCCCCGCGTAACGGATCGGAACGCGAGCTGCTCGGTATACGCGCCCGCAGAACCCCTTCAGATCCCGCCGTGAGCGGCTTCGACGCGCGCGGTCGCCAGCATCAGCGGCATCAGATTCTCCTCAGACGACCGCCCTGCCGCCGTAAGCGCGGCGTCTACCGCGCCCGGTGCCCGGATCCGGGCAAGCCCGGGGTGCGAGGTGCGGGGCGGAACGGGGAGGCTGGGCCGGGTGGGCGGCAAGCTGCGTGGGCGAAGCTGGGAGAAAAAGGACGCAACCAAATGGGGCGGTGTGTCGTCTTTTATGAGCGCAGGGCAGCCAGGGGTGGCCTGCGCGTTGCTGTGGTCCGGGCGGTCACGGGGGCGCGCCCGGACCGGACGCCGAGGATGCCCGCGTGTCAGGTTGGGTTCGGCGAGCTGAAATGTGGTAGATCTTTGGCGTATCAAGCGGGCGTTCTGGAGAGCGCCCCGACCGGGCCCAGCATGGTGATCATGCGGGGCGGCGGGAGCGCGGGACGTCGGCCAGCCAGCGGCTGGGCCAGTACCGGCTGGAACCGGACCACTGGAAGTGTCACGTTGTTCCCGGCGCCCGCTGAGGCCCTCGCCGAGGGAGAACCGGTGGGTACTTATCCGGCAAGTGCCGACGGCGCTGCCGACGGCACAGAAGCGGAGCCCGAGGCGAGTACGGGGGCCAGCACTGGGGCTGACGCTGGCATTGAGGCCAGCACGGCGACTGGCTCTGGGACCGCTGCCCGGCAGGGGGATGCTGATGAGCTGTTCCGCACCGCTTACCCCAAGCTTGCCGGGTGGATCCGCCGCTTGGTGGACGACGACGACACGGCGCACGAGATCGCGTCCGAGGCTTTTGTCCGGCTGCTGTCCCGGTGGACCAAGGTGGAGAGCCCGCAGAGCTACCTGTACATGATCGCCACAAACCTGGTGCGGGACCACTGGCGCAAGACCGAGCGGGAACGGCGGGCGATGCGCAGCGTCGGCGCCGTCGCCGAGGCCGACATCGTCACGCACCCCGGTCAGGACGTCGATGTCCGCAACCTCATCGAGACTCTGCCGGGCAAGCTCCGTGAACCGTTCCTCCTTCACTATTACGCCGGGTTCCCGATCCGGGAGGTCGCCGCGCTCCTCCACCGGCCAGAAGGCACCATCAAGGCGGACCTGTATGCCGCGCGTGCCAAGCTCAAGACCGCGCTGGGAGAACGAGATGCCTGACCGGCACGACGACCTTGACGAGTGGCTGCACGAACGGATCGAGCCGCTGTCGCCGCCGCCTGGCACGTTCAGCGCGATCCGGCGGCGGGCCCGGCGCCGGAAGTACCGCAAGCTCGCGGTCAGCGCCGGCGCAGCGGCCGCGATCATCGCCGCCGGGGTGGCCGTCCCGCAGTTCGTCAAGCTGCCCATCGAGAACGCCAAGACTGTCGCAGGGGGTGCCCCTAGCGCGAGCAAAACGGCTCTCCCGCACCCGACAGGCGGCCCTGATGTGGAGGGGCAGAGCGCGAGCCCGGTTCCGCTGCCCAGCGGCAATCCGGTCCCGCCGAACTTTCAGCCGTCCTCGCTCACCGCGGTGAGCAGCAAGACAATTTTCACCATCGGCCAGGCCGGCACGCCGGGGCACTGCGCCACGATCTACTGCACCTCGATGGCCCGCACGCAGACAGCCGGTGCCACCTGGACCGGCCTGCCCGCTCCGCTGACCGGCTCGCCGGACGGGGCGACGGGCGTGGGGCAGGTCAGGTTCCTCGAGGGCATCAACGGCTGGGCCTTCGGACCGGAGCTGTGGTCTACCCATGACGGCGGTGAGCACTGGAAGCAGATCAGCACCGGCGGCCGGCGGGTCATCGACGTGGAGACCGTCGGCGAGCGGGCGTTCGCCATCGAGGCCACCTGCACCGGGACGGGGGCCGACTACGCCACGCAGTGCACGAGCTTCACGCTGTACTCCACGCCCGCCAAGGCGGATGACTGGACCAAGGTAGGCGGCTCCACCACGGGGCTGACCGCGAGCGGCAACACCAGCGGCGGCGACAGTACCAGTGGCGGCACCGCGACCGCGGGTAATAACGCGGGCTCGGCAGCGCTGATCCTCACCGGAAGCCGCGGCTTCCTGCTGGCTCCGGACGGCACCCTTTATTCCGGCCCGGTGAACGGCAACGGGGAATGGCAGGGCCGGGACCAGATCCCCTGCTCGCCCGGCCAGGCGCAGGGGGCCGGCGAGCCATCCGGTGCCTTGCTCGGTGCGCTCAGCCCCACCAGCCTGATCCTGGCCTGCACCCAGAGCCGGGCGGTATACGTCTCCACGGACTCCGGCAAGTCCTGGCAGCAGACGTCGACCGCACCCGCGGGCGTTAGCGCGACATCCATCGCAGTGAGCCAGGCTGCTTCTGTCATCCTCGCCACCGGCCAGGGCATCGAGGTGCTGCCGACCGGGACCACCACCTGGCGCGCGGCAACGCTGACAAGCACCAAGGGCAATGCGTCGGGCAGTGGTCCGGCGGGAGGCTTCAGCTATGTCGGAATGACCAACGGCCTGGACGGGATGGCGCTACCCGCCAATCCCGCCGACGGCACCGTCTGGTTCACCACTGACGGAGGCCTCAACTGGGCTCCATCACCCGTGCAGGGCCCGCCAGGACGATTACGACGGAACATCCGTGCCCGGCGGAAGAAAAAGGGTCAGGAATGACCCCTTATCTTCCGTCAAGCATCGAATTTCCGTGAGAATTTATGGTGGGGCCAGCTATATCGCGGCTCCAGGGCCTGGAGCGGGAGCTGCAACAGGAGCAAGAGCAGGAACGGGGGCGGGAGCTGCAATAGGAGCAGGGGCGGCGGCGGGGGCCGGGACGAAGTCGCCGGCGGACAGGCGCAGGCCGCGGAGCAGGGTGAACATCTCGCCTAGTTCGGCTTCGGTGTAGGCGCCTAGGCCGAACTCGGCTGCTGTCAGGTCGGCGGTCGCCTGGCGCATCACGGCAAGGCCCGCCGGTGTGATCGAGGCCAGCTTGCCGCGGCCGTCATCCGGGTTCGGCCGCAGCTCGACGAAGCCCTGTCCCGCTAGCCGGGAGATGATGTTCGTCACGCTGGTCGGATGGACCATGAGCCGCTCGCCGATCATCCGCAGCGGCAGGTAACCGGTCCGGCTGAACGACAGCAGCACCAGCGCCTCATACCGGGCGAACGTCAGCCCGTAGGGCCGGAGCAGGCCGTCCAGCTGGCCGATCAGGATCTGCTGCGCCCGCATGATCGAGGTGACAGCAGCCATCGACGGCGACGCGCCAAAGTGCCGCGCCCAGATCGACGCCGCGCGGTCGATCGGGTCGAACGGCAGGTCCAGAGGCTTAGACATCGGGCAGCTCATCAGCTGCGGTGACGATCACCCGTGCCTTGCCGGGAGCGAGGATGGCCTCGCCACTCTCGACCCGCGACAGCAGCCGGGCCAGTGCTCTATCCATAGACGCGAAGAATCAGCCCTTCACCCTGGCCGCCGCCGCCGCAGAGCCCGGCCGCGCCGAGGCCACCGCCGCGCCGGCCCAGCTCATAGACCAGATGCACAGCCAGCCGGGCACCGGACGCGCCGATCGGGTGCCCGATCGCGATCGCTCCGCCGTTCACGTTCACCTTCTCCGGGCCGATGCCGAGGTCTCGCATGGACTGGATGCCGACTGCAGCGAACGCCTCATTGATCTCAATCAGGTCCACATCATCCACGCTGAGCGCCGCCTTGCCAAGCGCTTGCTTGATCGCGTTCGACGGCTGGGAATGCAGCGAGTTGTCCGGACCGGCCACGCTGCCGCTGGCCACGATCTCCGCCAGGGGCTTGATCCCCGCCGCCGCGGCGGCGGCCGCCGACATGACCACGACCGCGGCGGCGCCGTCGGAGATCTGCGACGCGGTGCCGGCCGTGATCGTGCCATCCTTGGCAAAGGCCGGGCGGAGCTTGCCGAGGGTCTCGGCGGTCGTGCCCGGGCGAATGCCCTCGTCCTCGGTGACGGCAAGGGTCTCGCCGCCCTTGGCCGGGATCTGCACGGGGACGATCTCGGCGGCGAACACGCCGTTCTTCGTGGCCTCAGCGGCACGCTGGTGCGAGCGGGCGGCGAACTCATCCTGGTCGGCCCTGCTGATGCCCAGCGCGGAAATGTGCCGCTCGGTGGACTCCCCCATCGACACGTGATCGAACGCGTCGGTGAGACCGTCGAGCGCCATCGAGTCCTGCAGCTCAACCGGGCCGTACTTGTAGCCGGCCCGGGACTTCGGGAGCAGGTGCGGTGCGTTAGTCATTGACTCCATGCCGCCGGCCACGACCACGTCGTACTCACCGAGCCGGATCAGCTGGGCTGCGTAAGCGATCGCGTTGAGTCCGGACAGGCATACCTTGTTAATGGTGACGGCCGGCACGGTCATCGGGATGCCCGCTGCGACCGCGGCCTGACGAGCCGTTATCTGGCCTGCTCCGGCCTGCAGCACCTGGCCCATGATGACGTACTGGACCGCAGACGCCGGCACGCCTGCCCGCTCGAGTGCCGCGGCGATGGCGACCCCGCCCAGATCGCTGGCAGACTTGCTGGCGAGGGAGCCGAGCAGCCTGCCTACGGGAGTCCGCGCGGCACCGACGATAACCGGGAGATCTGTCATGTCTGCCACCATACCCATGCTGACCCGCATCGATCATGTGGGCATCGCCTGCCGGAACCTTGAGGAAACGGTAGCCAGATACCAGAGCTCGTTCTCTCTGGAGGTTGTGTCTTTTGAGGTGAATGAGGCCCAGGGCGTCCGTGAGGCCATGCTGGGAGCGGGGCCTGGGTACATCCAGCTGCTCGAGCCGCTCGGGCCTCACACGCCCGTCGGGAAGTTCCTGGCGCGGCGCGGCGAGGGGATTCACCATGTCGGGTACGGCGTGGAAAGCATCGAGGAGTCGCTGGCGGCGCTCGGGGGGAACCTGCGGCTGATCGACGAGCGGCCGCGGCATGGGTCAATGGGGGCGGCTATCGCGTTCCTGCATCCCGCTGATCTGGGCGGCGTGCTCACCGAGCTTGTCCAGGCGGCTCTGCCGTCACTTTCACCTACCCACCGGCGCGAACGGGATTTACCGGGACGCATAGGATGTAGAACTCTGAAGGACACGCCAAGACCGGGGAGTCGGAGTAGTGTGCCTGTCACCGGGTGAGAGCCTGCGGCATGCGCGCTTGGCCCGACCGGTGTAACCCCGCCGCCGTCACGTAAGCCAGGATTAGGCCATATGCAATCTGACATTGACGCCCAGCTGACCAACTTCTTCGAGGATGCCCCGCCGCGCGAGTTCGCTGTCAGCATGCGGGGCTACGAGCGCCACCAGGTCGACGAGTACGTACGGCAAGCCGACGCTGAACTGCGGACGCACCGCGATCAGACGCAGTCCATGCGGCGCGAACTGGCCGATGCTCACCGTCAGATCCAGGAACAGGAACGCCCCACTTACTCCGGCCTCGGTGCCCGCATCGAGCAGCTCCTGCGGCTCGCCGAGGAGCAGGCGACCGAGCTGGTTCAGGCCGCCAGGTCCGAGGCCAACGAGATCAAGGCCGCGGCCAAGGTCGATGCGGCCGAGCTGCGCGCCGCCGCCGAGAACGAGGCCGCCGAGCTGCGCGCCAACGCCAAGCGGGAGACCGACGACCAGCGCGGCGCCGCTGAGCGCGAGGCCGACTCGATCAAGACTAGCGCGCGGCGCGAGGCCGATGAGCTGACCTCCACCACCGAGCGCGAGGTCGCCAAGCTGCGCGCCACCGCCGACCACGAGGTCGCCGAGAAACGCGCCGCCGCCGAGCGTGACATCGCCAAGCTGCGGACCACCGCAGAGCGGGAAGTGGCGCAGAGCAAGGCCTCGGCCAAGCGGGAACGCGACGAGATCCTCACCACGTCCAAGCGCCAGGCTGACGAGATGCGGTCCCAGGCGCAGCGGATCCTGGAGGAGAGCGAAGCACAGCGGACCCAGGCGGAAGCCGAGTTCGAGATCCAGCTCGCCGCCCGCAGGGAAGAGGCCGAACGCCAGGAAGCCGAGCGGCTCGCCGCGGCACAGTCCGCTACGCAGAAGCTGGTGTCCGAGGCCGAGCAGCGGGCATCCACAGCCGAGCAGCGTGCCGCCAAGGCATCCGCGCAGGCCGACCAGACCCGCCGCGACGCGGACTCGCACTCCCGGCAGCTGGTCGCCAACGCCAAGAAGAACGCTGACCAGATCGTGTCTCAGGCCAAGGCGCAGGCGGAGCAGATGCTCGCCGAGGTCAAGGCCGACGCCGAGCGCCGCCGCCTCGCGGCCCAGCGCGAGGTCGAGGACCTGACCAGGCAGAAGGACTCCATCGCTTCGCACCTCGCCCAGGTGCGCCAGCTGCTCGGCGGTCAGATGCCAGGCATGATGGACGCCGCGATGTCGGCAATGGGGTCAGCATCCCCAGCCACCAACGGGTCTCCGGCTCCGGTAGCCCCCGCGGCTCCCGCCCCCCAGGCTGCTCCGGCTCCTGCTCCTGCGTCATCGCAGGCGCAGCCGACGCAGGCGCGCACGCCCCAGCCGCAGCACCAGCCGACGCAGGCTGTGCCGGCCCACCAGCCGACGCAGGCTGTACCGGCCGCGGCAGCTGCCACTCCAGCCTCCCAGGCTGCCGGGCAGGGCGCCCGGCAGGCACCCGCGAACGGCAGCAACGGCAAGTCCGACGACGAAGACTGGTGGACTGAGTAACAGCCGTGGCTGTACCCACCTGGGAAGCAATCAGGTCCCGGCGGAACGTCCGTGCGTACACGGACGTTCCGCTTTCCGGGGATCATCTTGACGAGATCCTGGAGGCTGGCCGGCGCGCGCCTTCGTCGCAGAACTGGCAGCCCTGGGATTTCGTCGTAGTTACCTCACGCCCCGTGCTGGTATCGCTGTCCAAGGTGCAGGGCCGGGGCGGCTCCGAGCACGTCGCGTCGGCTGCGGCGGCGGTCGGCGTGGTCGCTCAGGTCCTCGACGGCTCAGCCTCGGTCACTGAACTGAGGGGTACGGAGCGGAGGCTGTACTTCGACCTCGGGCAGGCCGTGATGAGCATGATGCTCGCCGCGGCCGGCCTGAAGATCGGCAGCTGCCACGCCGGCGTCTCCGACCAGGACCTCGCGCGCGAGTTGCTTGGCCTGCCCGGCGACCGCTTCTGCGCTTACGTGATCTCGTTCGGCTATCCGGCCGACCGCGAACTCACGCTGATCCGCCACCCGGCTCGCCGCCCATTTGACGAAGTAGTGCACCGCGGCCACTGGTAGCCGCGGGTTAGGTTACTTCGACGATGGCTGACTTCAGGAGTTCGCCGTCCGCTATGTGCAGGACGCCGATGGTGCCGTGCGGCTGCCGGCGACGGTCGGTGGGCGAACCCGGGTTGAAGATGCGGAAGCCATCAACCTGCCCTGAATCAACCGGAATGTGCGAGTGACCGAACACCACGAGCTGCACGTCTGGAAAGCGCCGCCGCATCCGCACGAGCCGTCCGGTGGCCTTGCCGCTGTCGTGCACCATCCCCACTCGCACCCCGCCCACGTCGCAGGTGACGGTCTCAGGCGCGCCCCACGCGACCACGTCCGCGCCGTCGTTGTTGCCTGCCACCACCGTCACCGGCGCGTACTGCGCCAGTTCGTCTAGCACCCCGGCGGTGCACACGTCACCCGCGTGCAGGATCAGGTCGGCGTCCCTGAGCTCCGCGGCGACACGCGGCGGGCACGCGCGCCATCGCCGCGGTGCGTGCGTGTCGGAAACAACGACGACCTTCACGTTAAGTCAACGTGCCGCGGGCCGAGGTCGTGAATGGTGGGCATGACCGAGGTTATCGCACCGCTTTCCTCACGGGCAGATCTTCGCTGGTCATCCCTGGCCTCCGCGGCCGCCGCCACCGCCGCCAGGCGCTCGTTTACCTCGCGGCGGCGCTCGGCCCGCCGGATGACCTTGAGCGCCCGGTCTACTACGAGCAGCAAGCAGACGACTACGACAACACCGATGACAAGCAGCACACGCATGGGCAACTTCCGTCTCGTGCGGCTGGACTCAAGCTGGCATGAGCAGGAATCGTTTCAGTACCCAAGTAAACCTCGGTTATGCCTCGATATCAAAACGAGACGTATCACGCAAAGCCCGGCGGATCCTCTGTGCTGCCTGCTACGATGCTCCCGCCGGTGCCAGAGTGTGCCGGTGCGAGAGAGGAAGTGGGCCGCCCGGCGGAACGGGCCGGGCGGCCCGAATCTCAGCGCTCGTCAAGCACGCCGAGCAGCCAGCCGGGACCGAGAACGGACGCACCTGCGGCGACGCACCGTCCCCGCAGCTCGCGGTCGGCGGTAACCACGACACGTGGCCCGGACAGCTCGCGCACCAGATCCACGATCGCGTCATCCCCCGAGCCGCGCGCCAGCATCACGCGCACCGGATCGCCGCCAGCCGGGGACGCGGGAGAATCAGCCGGGGACGCGGCGAACCCGGCCTTCGCTGCGCCCTCCACCACGAGCACGACCTCCGGCGCCTCCGCGGCAAAGCCGGGCACCGTCAGCCCGGACGCGCAGGCCCGCACCAGCCGGTCCCGCAGCCGCACCGCCGCGCCCGCCCGGTCCCGCCACCAGCCGTCCGGCCGCGACCCCATCACGTTCGCCCCGTCCACCACAACCGTGACCACGCGCACCCCTCCCTCAGCCGTGCAACTCACAGTGGCCCGTAAGCTGACGGTATGGCGGATGTAAAGATTGCCGAACAGCTCACCCGGCTGCGCCAGCGCACGACGGCGCCGCTGATCCTTGAGATCGACCTTACCGACGGCTTGTCCGATCGCCCGGTAACCGACGTGCTGTCCGGCCTCGCCGCCATGCGCAAGACCCGGCTCTCCGACGTCATCGACGGCCTGCGCTGGGCCCGTAACGACGACCGGGTCCGGGTCGTCGTCGCCAAGGTGGGCGGCAGCGGCATCGGCCTGGCCAGGATCCAGGAGATCAGGGACGCGGTCGCGAGCTTCCGCGAGTCCGGCAAGCTCGCCATCGCGTGGGCGGAGAGCTTCGGCGAGTTCACGCACGGCAACGTGCCTTACTACCTGGCCACCGCGTTCGACAAGATCTACCTGCAGCCGTCCGGCTCCGTCGGCCTGACCGGTGTCGGCGTGGAGCAGCTGTTCCTGCACGACGCCCTGGCCAAGGCAGGCATCGACTTCCAGTCCGCGAAACGGCACGAGTACAAGAGCGCGACCGACCAGCTGACTGAGCGCGGCTTCACCGGCCCCGCCCGCGAGGCCGCCGAGCGGCTGACCATCTCCATCACCGAGCAGATCGCGCAGGCAATCGTCGACCGCCGCGGTAAGACACCCGAGGAGGCCGCGGACCTGATCGCCCGAGGTCCCTTCCTTGCCAGTGACGCGAAGGCTAACGGACTGGTTGACGCCCTCGGTTACCGTGACGAGGTGTATGGCGACGTACGCAAAGAGGCGGGCTCAACCGCCGTTCTGCTTTATATCGGCCGATATAACCGGACACATTCGCTCACACAGAAGGCCAGGCATCTCCCCTCCCCCAGGGAGAGCTTCGTCGCGGTGATCCACGCGTCAGGCCCGATCAAGTCCGGCCGCAGCGGCCGGGGGCCGTTCGGCGAGGGCCCGATGGGCTCGGATACCGTCTCCGCGGCGCTGCGCGCGGCCGGCCAGGACAACCGCGCCAAGGCGGTCCTGCTGCGCGTGAACAGCCCCGGCGGCTCGTACACCGCGTCCGACACGATCTGGCGCGAGGTGGTCAGGATCCGCGCGGCCGGCAAGCCGGTGGTGGTGTCGATGGGTGACGTGGCCGCGTCCGGCGGCTACTTCATCGCGATGGCCGCCGACGCGATCGTCGCGCAGCCCGGCACGCTGACCGGGTCGATCGGGGTCATCCTCGGCAAGCCGGTCATCGAGCAGCTCCTCGACCGGGCCGGCGTCGTCGTCGACACGGCCGGCGCGAGCAGCAGGTCGCGGATGTTCGCCGCCACCCACCCGTTCAGCGAGGAAGAGTGGGACCAGATCAACACCTGGCTGGACGCGATCTACCGTGACTTCACGAGCAAGGTCGCCAGCGGCCGCGGCATGACCGCCGAGCGGGTGCACGAGCTGGCCAGGGGCCGGGTCTGGACTGGCGCCGACGCCGCCGCGAACGGCCTGGTCGACGAGCTCGGCGGGCTGCACACCGCCGCCGCGATCGCCCGCACCAGGGGCGGCCTGCCCGCGAGCGCGCCGCTGCGCAGCTACCCAAGGCTGTCGCCGCTGGACCAGCTCCGCCCGCCCGAGTCGAGCGAGGCCCGCCCCGCGGCGGCCGCCCGCTTCGCCGAGGGCTGGGGTCCGGCCGCACTGCTCGCGGCCCGCGTCGGCCTGCCGCCGTACGGGCCGCTGATGCTCCCCGGCAGCTTCCGGTTCTTCTAATCAGAACGGCCTGTTGTGCCCGCTCAAGTCTCATTCCCGGCTGCCATGGTGGCGTGGGCGGGTGCCGTCACGCTGCTGACGATCGCCGACGGCCGCGACGATATCGGCGCGACGGTCAGCGCGTTCTGCCCGGTGTCGGCGGATCCGCCGCTCGTGCTCGTGTCGCTGATGGCGCAGTCGTATCCCGCTGAGGTGCTGGGTCGCGCCGATACGTTCGCGGTCACGCTGCTGTCGGCGAGCCAGCGGATGCTGGCCGGACGTTTCGCCGCCGAAGGCCGCCCCGGCGCCCGCCTCATGCTCGAGGACGTCCCGCACGACCGCGGCCCGGTCTCCGGCGCGCTGATTCCCTCCGATGGCCTGGGTGCGTTCGAGTGCTCGGTCTCGCAGCTGGTGCCGGCCGGTGACCATCTGCTGGTGATCGCGGCGGTCGTCGGTGTCCCCTACGCGACCGACGAGGGCGCCCCGCTCATCCGGTTCCGAAACCGCTACATTTAGTGTGTGCCCGGGCGTGTCTACAATTACTGGCTTGGATTACCTGCTGCGGCCTGCCGCCGATCTCAGCGATGTGCTGCCGCTCATGCGGCCGGACGCGGCGAGCACGCTCAGCGCCGATATCTTCCTGGAGCGGCTCGCGCGCGCGGAGTACCGGGCCGAGTGGACGTGGACGGCCTCTGACGGCGGCTCTGGTGTGCTGGCCGTGGTCGTCTGGTGGGGTTCGGGTTCTGCTGAGGGCTCGGCACCTGACGCCCTCGACGGAATCTACGTGCACGAATCCGTGGCGCGGGCCGACCGGGCCGGGCTTGCCGCCGCGCTGATCGCCGCCGGGCAGGCGCAGTTCGCTGTGCAGTACGGCTTGACTACACCACCGCCGGAGTATCACGTGTTCCTCCCCTGCGGCTGGCGTACGGATCCCTCGGTCACCGCGGCTCTCGGCTGGCGCATGGACGCAGTGACCCGGGCCGGGCTCACGTCGCTGCTGGAGCGGCTGCGCTTTGAATGGAGGTCGCCGGCCCGCGTGCCTGCGCGTTCAGGTCGGCTCTCGTTCCGGGTAGAGCCCGACGACGAGGTGTTCGTCTCGCTGTTCGCGCGAGTGCTGACCGGCTCGCTCGACGCATCCACCACCGCGGCAGCACTGGCGAGCGGCGCGCAGGAGGCGGCGCGCGAGGACGTCGCCTTCTACCGGGACCGGATGCTCGGTGAGCGCGCCTGGTGGCGGCTGGCCGTGGACGCCGCGGGCTCGGCCGTCGGCTTCGGCATCCCGTCGCGCAACCCTGCGTTTCCCGTGGTCGGCTACCTCGGCGTCGTACCTGAACATCGCGGTCACGGCTACGCCGACGACATCCTGGCCGAGATCACCCGCATCCTGGCCGACGAGGCGGGAGCCGAGGTCATCCGCGCCGACACCGACCTGGCCAACACCCCCATGGCCGCGTCCCTGGAACGCGTAGGATACCGCAACTTCTCCCGCCGCCTAGTCTTCTCCGCGCCCCTCCCCTTACGTCCCCTTACGACAGGCCTCCCCTTACGATGGGCGCACCCCAGCCGCCGTACTCCACTTACGGCTTGGCGTCCCCACCCCACCGCTACATCCTTGTATGCCAGATCGTCTTTGTATGCGAGGCCGTCACTTCAATCGGACAAATCGGGCATAAAAGCGACGGACTGGCATACAAAGACGGTTTCACATACAAAGCCGTGCCCGAAATGTGGCAGTTTGGGGGTGGTGCCGGGAGTGGTTATCTGGGCTGGGCAGGCGGTTCTGGGGTGTGGTGGGGTACTTGGTGGCCGGATTGCCAGACTGCGGCGATGAGGGGGACGCCGGGGCGGTAGGCAAGGTAGGCGTGCGACGGGGCGTCAAGCAGGATGAGGTCGGCGCGGGCGCCGACGCTCAGGTGACCCACGTCGGTGCGGCGCAGCGCGCGGGCGCCGCCGGCGGTGGCTGACCAGATAGCCTCCTCGGTCGTCATCTTCATCTCGCGAACCGCCAGGGCGATGCAGAACGCCATGCTGGACGTGAACGAGGACCCGGGATTGCAGTCAGTGGCCAGCGCCACGGTCGCACCGGCCGCAAGCAGACCGCGGGCGTCCGGGTAGGGATGCCGGGTGGAGAACTCGGCGCCGGGCAGCAGGGTGGCGACCATTCCTGTGCTGGTGATCGCGTCCACGTCGGCGTCGGTCAGGTAGGTGCAGTGGTCGACCGCGGCGGCAGCGGCCCGCGCCGCCACCTGGACGCCGGGTCCGGGGCCGAGCTGGTTGGCATGCACGCGGGCTTGCAGCCCGGCGGCCTTGCCCGCGGCCAGGATGGCGGCAGTCTCGTCACCGCCGAACGCGCCGTCCTCGCAGAACACGTCCACCCACCGGGCGTGCGGGGCACAGGCCTTCAGCATCGGGCCGCACACTAGGTCGACGTAGCCGGCCATGTCGTCCTTGAACTCGGGCGGCACCACGTGCGCACCGAGGTAGGTGACCTCCGGGGTGACCTCGGCGGCAAGCGACAGCGCGCGCTCCTCGTCCGCGACGGTCAGCCCGTAGCCGGACTTGCACTCGAATGTGGTGGTGCCCTGGGCCAGCATCTCATCGGCCAGCCGTCGCAGGTTCGCCCTGAGCGCCGCGTCGGACGCCGCCCGGGTCGCCCGCACCGTGGTGATGATGCCGCCGGCCTCATAGGGCCGGCCGGCCATCCTGGCGGCGAACTCGGCGCTGCGTTCCCCGCCGAAGATCAGGTGCGCGTGCGAGTCGACGAACCCGGGCAGCACCGTCCGGCGGCCGGCGTCCACCACCTCGTCGGCGGCAGGGGCTCGCGAGGCCAGCCCGGTCCACGCCACCACCCCGTTCTCGATGACGAGGGCCGCGTTCTCGATGGCGGTAAAACAGCCCAGGTCGCCTTCATTGGTGACGAGTTCGGCGATGCGGGTGATCAACGTAGCTGGCACGGCTCTAGTTTTCCCCATCTGCGGGGCAACCAATAATCCGCCGAGTTCGTGTGATGAGCATGGAACCGAGCACGTTTCGCGACGACGGCCTCGCCGCCGCGTTCCGGGCATACCGGCCCGACTTGGTCCGGCTCGCCGCGTTCATCATCGGCGACCGTTCCGCCGGCGAGGATGTCGTCCAGGACGTCTTCATCCGGCTGCATCAGCGCTGGGAGACCCTCGCCGTCGCCGATCCGCTGCCGTACCTGCGGACCTCGGTAGTCAACGGCTGCCGGTCGGCGCTGCGCAGGAACAAGGTCATCCGGCGGCACGCCGAGCAGGATTCCCCCTGCCCGCCGCTGTCCACCGAGGAGGCGGTGCTGCTGTCCGAGGACCGGCGGCGGGTGCTGACGGCGCTGGCCATGCTCGCGCCCCGGCGCCGGGAAGTGCTTGTGCTCCGGTTCTACCTGGGATTGTCCGAGGCTGAGATCGCCGCCACGCTCGGCATCAGCCCCGGCACTGTCAAGTCCACCGCGTCTCGCGGACTCGACACGCTCGCTCGTATGCTCAGGGAGCAGCCATGATCACGCCGGAAGAAGTCGACCAGACCGCAGCGCGCCTGCGCGACGCACTCCACGCGGCGGCAGACGTCATGCAGGTCTCACCCGCGCTCGCCCCCCCGCCGGTTCGCGCCGGCCGCCGGGTCAGGCGCCTGCCCGGGTGGCTCATTCCGCTCACCGCGGCCGCCTGTGTCGTGCTGATCGTCGCGGCTTCGGTCTTCGCCGCCCGTCATTTCGCGGGCACCGGACCGGCGCCGGCGCCGAGCACCTCCGTGCCGTACTACGTGACCGCCCCCGATGCATACCGGTCAACGCTGGTGCAGGTGCATGACTCAACCGACGGCAAGGTGATCGCGACCGCGCACGCCCCCGTACCCGCTGGGTGGCAGGTGACCGGTATCTCAGCCGCGGCTGACAACACCTCCTTCTTCGTGTCCGCAGCGGATGTCCGTGTTATCTGCCCCACGAACAGGTTCTACCGGTTCAGTGTCAGCGGCTCGGGAAAGATATCCGGCTTCGACCTGGTGGGCCCGGCCATGACCGGCGAGATAGGCGCGATGTCCGCATCAGCGGATGGCTCGCGCATAGCGGCAGTGGGAACCACCTGTATCTCCGCCGCCCACCCGAACCCGGTACTGACGGTCCAGGTGGGATACCTTGACACCGACTCCATCCGCACCTGGGAGAACTCGGTGACCGCGGCAGTTCCGGCGCGGGCCTCCTCGCTGGAAGATGACGACGTCCTTTCGTGGCTGTCAGACGGGCGGATGCTTGCGCTGTCCTACTCGTGGCAGCCGGACATGGCCGGGCAGGGGGATCAGGCCGTTCTCGAGCTGGATACCGATAGCCGGGGCGGATCACTGCAGGCGGACAGCCACGTGGTGTGGCAGCAGCCTAAGAACTGCACCATGTGCGTGTATGGCGGACAGGTCAGCCCCGATGGGACCACGCTCATCGCCACGGCCGCGCGAAGCGCGGGCACGCTCATCGCAAAGAACATGGGTACCTGGGACCTGCAGCTGCAGCGGATCTCGCTGGCAACCGGCCGTGTAGAGAGCACCATCCTGGCGACCACGTACTCCACGGTCCAGATGAGCCCGCCATGGATAGGATTCTGGCCCGACGGCTCGGGACAGCAGCTGCTTGTCCAGGCGGGCACCGAGTTCGGCAGGCTGCAGGACGGGCGGCTGGTCCGGCTCCCGTATCCGGCTAATCAGGCGATGATCGCCTGGTTAGCTGGCGAGAAGGATGCCGCTGATGTCCGCGGCGGTGGGCTGGCGGGGGGTGTTGGCCAGCACCTCGTCGTCGAGGGCGTCGGCGGCGATCTGCGCGTAGTCCGCCTCGGCGATGCCGAAGTCGCCCAGTCGCTTGGCCAGGCCGACCGTTTCCCGCAGCGCGATGATGGCGTCGATCGCGGATGCCGCGTTGCGGTCGGCGTCCGCGTGGGTGTCGCCGACGCCGAGAGCGAAGGCGATGTCGGCCATCCGCTGGATGCGGACCGGCAGGTTGAAGCGGAGCACATCCGGCAGGACGACGGCGAGCGTCACGCCGTGCGCGATGTTCCACCGGCCGCCGAGCGAATGGCCGATCGCGTGCGCGATACCGAGCCCGGTGTTAGCCATCGCCACGCCGGCCATGTGCGCGGCGAGCAGCATCCGCGCCCGCGCCTCCAGGTCGTTGCCATCCGCGTAGGCCCGCGGCAGGTTGCCTGCGACCAGCCGGATCACCTGCAGCGCGATCCCGTCCGACAACGGGTTCGGATGGATAGAAAGGTAGGACTCAAGCGCATGGGTCAGCGCGTCCATCCCGGTGGCCGCGGTCACCGACGGCGGCAGCCCGACGGTCAGCTCCGGGTCGAGGATCGCGGCGGCCGGCATGGAGGTGGCGTGCCCCACGTAGAACTTGCGGTGCGCGGCCGGGTCGGTTACCACGCCGAACGCGTTGGTCTCCGCCCCGGTGCCCGCCGTCGTCGGCACCGCGATGATCGGCAGCGCCGGTACCGCGAAATGGCTGCTGTAGTCCAGGTCCCGGCCCCGCTGCGGGTTGACCGCCGCGATCGCGATCCCCTTCGCGGCGTCGATCGGTGACCCGCCGCCGACCGCCACCAGCGCGACCCGCTCGCCCGCTTCCGACTGGGCAAGTGCTGTCGCCCCGGCCGCGATGTCATCCGTGGTCGGGTTAGGGTGCACGCCGGCGAACACATGGACCGGGATGTCAGCCTCGGCAAGATGGTAGGCGATGGCCGCGATGACCGGCGTCGCGGCCAGTGCGGCATCGGTCACGATCATCGCGGCGCTCGCGCCGGTGCCGTGAACGATCGCCGGCAGTTCCCTGATGGCGCCCGCGTCGACATGCGCCGCGGGCTTGGGGGTGATCAGCATGGGAGGCTCCTTTTGGGCGCGGAGGCGATATTGGGCGGCAGGGCGGTTTTACGGTCCGCAATAGGCGTATGCAGTTGCCAAACCGATTTCATGAAATGCAAAAATTTGCAGCTCATGAAATCGAAATCGGGGGCTAAAGCCTTTCTTGCCACGGCGGTCCTGGAGCTGGTGGCGGCAGA
>Ga0209530_1000739_pt1 | contig 19375 bp, 16 predicted proteins | sample BlaSpr_A8_Ref_O1_FD_187987 | JGI IMG/M metagenome (GOLD analysis project Ga0209530, IMG submission 187987) | Forest soil microbial communities from Thunder Bay, Ontario, Canada - Black Spruce, Ontario site 2_A8_Ref_O1 (SPAdes) (version 2) | ecosystem: Environmental > Terrestrial > Soil > Boreal...
GGTCAAACGGACGATTGCCCGTCACCCCGAGGTATTCCGCGATGCGTCGCCGATTGCGCGCGTGCATCGCGGTGCTCCGCCGTTCTTGGTGATTCACGGCAGCAAAGACAGCGTTATCCCGGTCGAGCAGGCGCGTAGCTTCGTCGAGCGGTTGCGGGCGGCCTCGCATTCGCTCGTCGGCTACCTGGAGTTGCCCGGCGCGGGCCACGGCTTCGATCTCATCGACGGCGAACGGGCCGGCGTGGCGGCACACGCGACTTCGCTGTTCCTCAACCAGGTCTATCGCACCAGGACAGAGATCGGCGCAAAAGAGGTTATCTGAGCTCAGGCCGCTGAGTAAGGTCGCTCTATGGGCAAGGGTCAGCGGTGAAACGGCTGAGCGGCTGGGACGCGGTACTGCTGTACAGCGAGACGCCGAATGTGCACATGCACACCCTCAAAGTCGCCGTGATCGAACTGGACCCGGACAGCCGTGGCCTCGATCTCGACTCGTTTCGCCAGGTGATCGGAGCCCGGCTGAACAAGCTCGAGCCGTTTTGCTATCAGCTCGTCGACATCCCGTTCAAGCTCCACCATCCCATGTGGCGGGAGCACTGCGAGGTCGATCTCAGCTACCAGATCCGCCCTTGGCGGCTACCCGCGCCCGGTGGTCGTCGCGAGTTGGACGAGGCGATCGGCCGGATCGCCGGCACCCCGCTGGACCGGGACCGTCCGCTGTGGGAGATGTACTTTGTCGAAGGACTGGCCAACAACCGGGTCGCGGTGGTCGGCAAGGTCCACCACGCGCTCGCCGACGGCGTCGCCTCGGCAAATCTGATGGCTCGCGGCATGGACCTGGTACCCACGCCGGAGAGCGGTCCGCAAGTCACCGACCCGGCACCCACCAAACGACAGCTGATGGCTTCGGCGTTTAGCGATCACTTACGGCAAGCCCGGAAGCTTCCGGGGACCATCCGCTACACCGCGCAGGGTGTCGGCCGCGTCCGACGCAGTTCGCGCAAGCTCTCACCGGAACTGACCAGGCCGTTCACTCCGCCGCCGACCTTCATCAATCACAGGATCACCCCGGAGCGCAGGTTCGCCACCGCGACGCTGGCCCTCGCCGATGTCAAAGAGACCGGCAAGCGCATGGGGGCGACGATCAACGACGTGGTGCTGGCCATCTCCACCGGGGCGCTGCGTACCTTGCTGTTGCGCTATGACGGCATAGCCGAACCGCTGCTTGCTTCCGTCCCGGTGAGTTTCGACTTCTCGCCGGAGCGGATATCGGGGAATTACTTCACCGGGATGATGGTGGCGCTGCCGGCCGACCTCGACGACCCGCTGGAGCGGCTGCGCGCCTGTCACGACAACGCGAACTCCGCCAAGGAGGGCTTCCACCTGGTCGGACCCGAACTGATCAGCCGCTGGTCTGCCTACATGGCACCGGTGGCTACCGAGTCATTTTTCCGCTGGGCATCCAGCCGTGACGGCCAGAACAAGGTGCTCAACATCCCGATCTCGAATGTCCCCGGTCCCCGCGAGCGTGGCCGGGTCGGCAGCGCGTTGGTGACCGAGATCTATTCGGTGGGGCCGTTGACCGCCGGCAGTGGCCTCAACATCACCGTCTGGAGTTATGTCGATCAGCTCAACATCTCGGCGCTTTCCGACGGTGCCACCGTCAAGGATCCGCACGAGGTGACCGAGGCAATGGTCGCCGACTTCATTGAATTACGCAGGTCCGCAGGGCTTTCCGAAGAGCTGACGGTCATCGAGACCGCCATGGCGCCGGCCTGATCAGTTCGGTCGGACTATTCGGGAAACGCGACTCTCGCCTGGTGTTAATGCCATTCTGGCCGGCCATTACCATCGGTCGAATAACAGCCACCCATATCCGAAGGAGCTTCGCAGCACTGTGAGCACTGGGAACGAAGAGGTCAACGAGCCCGAAGTTCTGGTTGAACAACGGGATCGGATCCTGATCATCACGATTAACCGGCCGAAGGCCAAGAACGCGGTCAACGCCGCCGTCAGTCGGGGCTTGGCCGACGCGATGGATCGGCTCGACAGCGACAACGGCCTTTCGGTGGCGATCCTGACCGGCGCGGGTGGTTCGTTCTGTGCGGGTATGGATCTCAAGGCGTTCGCCCGGGGCGAGAATGTCGTGGTCGAGGGCCGCGGCATGGGCTTCACTGAACGTCCACCGGTTAAGCCGCTGATCGCTGCGGTGGAGGGATTCGCGTTGGCCGGCGGCACCGAGCTGGCGTTGGCCACCGACCTGATCGTGGCGTCCAAGGACTCGGCGTTCGGTATTCCCGAGGTCAAACGTGGCCTGGTGGCCGGTGGCGGGGGACTGCTACGGCTGCCCGAGCGCATCCCCTACGCAATCGCCATGGAGCTGGCGCTGACCGGCGACAACCTGCCGGCCGAACGCGCCCACGCGCTGGGCCTGGTCAACGTCTTGGCCGAGCCGGGGACGGCGCTGGACGCGGCGATCGCGCTGGCCGAGAAGATCACGGCCAACGGGCCGCTCGCGGTGGCCGCCACCAAGCGGATCATCACCGAATCCCGCGGCTGGAGCCGGGACACCAGGTACACCGAGCAGATAAAGATCCTGGGTCCGGTGTTCGCGTCCAATGACGCCAGGGAAGGTGCGGTCGCGTTCGCTGAGAAGCGTCCGCCGCGCTGGACCGGCACCTGAGATCAGATGGACTACACTATGTTCGTAGAGTCCGCGTCGGGCGGCGAAAGGGTTGGGATTCAGAAGGATCGGGGATGAGCATTTCGTTGCTTCTCGAGATGGCTGCGTCGGGCAACCCCGATCGCACCGCCGTCGTCTCCGGAGATCTGCGGTTGACGACGCAGCAGCTCAGCGATCTCGCCGACGGCGGTGCCGGCGTCATCGCGGCATCGAGCGCTAAGCATGTGGCTTACATCGGCACCGGCGGCGCGATGCTGCCGGTGCTGATCTTCGCCGCGGCGCGTGCCGGGCTGGCCTTTACGCCGATCAACTACCGGCTGTCCGCCGACGGCATCCAGGCCCTCGTCCAACGGCTGCCCGAACCCCTGGTGATCGTCGACAGCCGCTACCGGGACATGCTCGGGGATGCCCCCGAACATGCCCCTGAACAGGCCACCGTGCGGGTGGTGATGGAGTCCGACGACTTCCTGACGGCCGCGCGCAGTAGCGAGCCGGCCACTGAGGGTCTCGCGTTTCCTGACCCGGACTCCGTCGCGATCGTGCTCTTCACGTCGGGCACCACGTCGCAGCCCAAGGCCGTCGAACTCTCGCATAACAACCTGACCAGCTATGTCACCGGCACGGTCGAATTCGAATCGGCCGACGCTAGCGACGCCGCACTGATTTGCGTCCCGCCGTACCACATCGCCGGGGTTGGCGCCGCGCTGTCGAACCTGTACGCGGGCCGCAAGATGGTCTACCTGCCCGATTTCGATCCCGAGGAATGGGTGCGGCTGATCGAGGCCGAGCATGTGACTACCGCGACGCTGGTGCCCACCATGCTGGATCGCGTCGTCACCGTGCTCGAGGCGGGCGGCCAGGGGCTGCCCTCGCTGCGCAACCTGGCCTACGGTGGCTCGAAAGTGGGCCTGCCGCTGGTCCGTCGAGCGCTCGAATTGTTGCCCGATGTGGGCTTTGTCAACGCCTACGGCCTCACTGAGACAAGCTCGACGATCGCGGTGCTGACCCCCGATGATCATCGCGCGGCGCAATCCGCGTCGGTTGCCGCTGTCGCCAAGCGGTTGGGGTCGGTCGGACAGCCTGTGCCCGGCATCGAGCTGCAGATCCGGGACGATGAGGGCACGGTGTTGCCGCCGGGTGAGACCGGCGAGCTGTTCGTGCGCGGTGAGCAGGTCTCCGGCCGCTACACCGGGATCGGCTCGGTGCTCGACGAAAACGGATGGTTTCCGACCAAAGACATCGCCGTGCTCGACGAAGACGGTTACCTGTTCATCGGCGGACGCAGTGATGACACCATCATCCGCGGTGGCGAGAACATCGCGCCCGCAGAGCTGGAGGAGGTGCTGATCGAGCACCCGCACGTGCGCGATGTCGCCGTGGTCGGTGTCGAAGACCCGCGATGGGGCCAGGCGATTGTCGCCGTGGTAGTGCCGAAGCCGGGCGTCGAACCGGATCCCGAGGAATTGCGCGAGCACGTCCGCAAGAGTTTGCGCGGGTCACGAACCCCGGACCGGGTAGTGTTTCGCGACGAGCTGCCGACCACTCCCACCGGCAAGGTGCTTCGCCGGGAGATCATCGAGACTATAGACGGACGCTAGAAGGAAAATGCGCGCATGATCAAGAACGGAACCCGCCTCGCCAGCCAGGTGTGTGACACCCAGGTCATCGTCGTCAGGAGCGCCGACAGCCTCGATGACCTGCGCTGCGGCGGCGCACCCATGGTGGCGATCGGCGCCGAGCGCTCGGGCGAACTCGACCCGGCGTTCGCCGGTGGCACCGTGATGGGCAAGCGTTATGTCGACGAATCCGGTGCCGAGGTGCTGGTGACCAAGCCCGGCGCGGGGAGCCTGAGCGTCGGACAGACTGCGCTGCAGCTCAAAGAGGTCAAGCCGCTGCCGGCCAGCGACTGACCGTCACGCTAGCGCGCCGTCTGCCCGTTTGCTCCGCTATTGCCGCCGCCGCTGCCGCCTCGTCCGCCGCTGCTGCCGGACCCCAAGCCGCTAACGGCAGTGCTGGGACCGCCGAACACGGTTGGGTTCATACCGCCCGCGCCGCCTATACCAGACAGCCCGCCGGTGCCACCGGCGCCGGCGCTACCAGCGGCGTTGGGGATGGCACTCAAGCCCGCGCCGGCGCCGCCCGGCAACCCGTTGGCGCTGCTGCCGATAAGCGCGGCGGGCGCGTTGACCACGCTCTGTAGACCTTGCTGCACGGCTCCCAACGGGTTCGCAACCGCGGCGGCGTTGGCGGCCTCGGCGGCGGCGTATGCGCTCGCGCCGGCACTGAGGTTTTGGACAAACTGCTGGTGAAACGCCTCGATTTGAGCGGCGAAGGACTGATAACCCTGGCCATGCCCGCCCATAAGCTCCGCAACGGCCATCGACACATCGTCAGCGCCCGCGGCCGCCAGCCCCGTCGTCGGGAATGCCGCGGCAGCATTGGCCGCGCTGATCGTCGAACCGATACCGCCCAGATTGCCGGCGGCGGCCGCCACCTCGTCCGGGACCCCGAACAGGTCCGACATGTGGCACCTCCCAACGGCGCATCAGCAAACCCAGCGCTCGCCCAGCCCGGGTTTTGGCAAGCCGTGCAGGAACAGGAAAACCCTATCGCGTCCCCCGCAGCAGGACTAGGTTTCAGCGAACTTTCCTGGCAGGACGTCCGCCCCTCGTCGAGCCGTACGGATATCGTAGCATCTGCGTACCCGCCGGTCTTGTCAGCGTGCGCCTATTACGACGGGAGGCGCGGACTGTCGTGAGCTCCAGGAATTCCATTGCGGACGACGAATTCTCTTGCCTTAACTAGGAATTCGAGTTGATCGCCGACCTGGCGCAGCGGTTCGGCGCTGCGAGTCGAGCGGGACAGCACGATCGCACCTTCCAGAGCGGCGATCGACATCACCGCCAGCGACGCGGCATCAGCCTCGTCGAAGCCGTCGTTGGCGAACGCCCGGGTCAACGCGGCACACCAGCGGCCCAAGATGACGCCGGCCTCGGCTGAAAGCCTGGGATCGTCGTCGTCCGAGCCAATCGCGGCTGCCACCACCGGGCAGCCCGCGGTGAATTTGCCGTCGCTCAGCAGACGAACCCAGAAATCGACGAACTCCTGCAGTAGAAACCTGGCGCCCCGGTCGGCGGCGTCATCGATCATGGCGGTAATGGAATCGCCCGAATACCGCAATGCCTCGGCCAAGATTTGATTGCGCCCGTCGGGAAAGTGGTAGTAAACCGAGCCACGTGGTGCGCCGCTGCGGGCGAGCACCTCGTCGATGGTTACACCGGCCGCTCCGCGCTCGCGCATTACCTCGGCGGCACTGATCAGCATCCTTTTCCGGGTACCGCCGCGCTTGCTCGGAGCCGGGATGGCGGACGTACCTTGGATGGCGGATGTCATGCGGCGTGTGAGTGCCACAGCATCGGCCAGTGCTTATTGCGCGGGCTGAACCGGAACGGCCGGCGCCGCAGGTCGGGCATCTCGCGGCTGAATCGATAGCCGGCGACGTTGAGCTCGATGATCCACATGATTCTCTCCGGGCCTGTGTGCTGCACTCACGCGCCGGGGCCAGCGGCTCATGATTATGCAAAGCACCATATAATACATCGGTAGAGTAAGCAAATTATTTTTGGCGTGATGGCCTGGACCGCTGCAGATGGCGGCGTTTGTGATCATTAGGGCGTTGACAGCCAAGCCGCACAACCCACCGATTATGCTCTATTGCATAATAAGTAGGGCTGAGGTTCACTGTGGTGATGGCTACTACTAGCAACGCTTCCCGCACTTCCCCTAATTCCCAGACCACTGGCCCCGCCGCCAGGCCCGCCCTCCCGACCCTGGACACCGTGTCTCTCGAGCTGGATGGACACGTTCTGCTGATCGGGCTGAACCGGCCCCACAAACGCAACTCGTTCGACCGGGCGATGCTGGCCGACCTGGCCCGCGCCTATGCGGTTCTGGAATCCGACACATCGGTACGCGCCGGGGTGCTATTCGCGCACGGGGACCACTTCACCGCCGGTCTGGATCTCGTCGACGTAGGCCCCGGCATCGCGACCGGGCAGAATCCGCTCCCCGACGACGGCCGGGACCCCTGGCGGCTGGACGGCGCTTCGAAACCAGCGCCGACCACACCGCTGGTCGCGGTCGCGCAGGGCTGGTGCATGACGTTGGGCATCGAGTTGTTGCTGGCCGCCGACATTCGCATCGCGGCGGTCGGCACCCGATTCACCCAGCTTGAAGTGCAGCGTGGGATCTACCCCTTCGGAGGTGCGACGATCCGGCTTCCCCGCGAGGCAGGGTGGGGTAACGCCATGCGGTGGCTGCTCACCGGCGACGAGTTCGACACCGCCGAGGCGCACCGCATCGGGCTGGTCCAGGAGGTGGCCGACGACGCGGCGGCGGCGCTGGCTCGGGCGCGCGAGATCGCGCACACCATCGCTGAGCGCGCCGCACCGTTAGGTGTGCGGGCCACGCTTGCCTCAGCGCATCTGGCCCGCCAACAGGGCGAGGCGGCCGCGATCGAGCGACTGCGCCCCGCCGTTGCCGAGCTTTTCGCCAGCGAGGACGCCGCCGAGGGCGTGCAGTCCTTTATCGAACGACGGCAGGCCAGATTCCAGGGCCGCTAGCTCTCGAGGGTGTAGCCCATCGGCATCAGCACGCTCTTCTGCTGGGTGAAGTGCTCGACGCCTTCCGGGCCGTTCTCGCGGCCGATGCCGGAGTTCTTGTAGCCGCCGAACGGGCAGCACGGGTCAAACGCGTACCAGTTGATCGCGTACGTCCCGGTGCGGATCTTCTCCGAGATCTCGATGCCGCGCGGCACGTTGGTGGTCCACACGCTGCCGGCCAGGCCGTACGCCGAGTCGTTGGCGATCTTGATCGCCTCGTCCTCGGTGTCGTAGGCGATGATGCTGAGCACCGGCCCGAAGATCTCTTCCTGCGCGATCGTCATCTTGTTGTCGACGTCTGCGAACACCGTGGGCTGCACGAAGAAGCCGTTGTCCAGCCCTTCGGGACGGCCGCCGCCGCACACCAGCCGCGCACCCTCCTCGACGCCCTTGGCGATGTAGCCCTCGACCCGGGCACGTTGCTTCTCCGAGATCAGCGAGCCGATCTGGGCGGCCGGGTCCGACGGCGTACCGACCGGCAGCATCTGCACGAAAGCGCTGACCGCGTCCACGATTTCGTCGTAGCGCGAGCGCGGCGCGAGGATGCGGGTCTGGGCCACACAGGCCTGCCCGGTGTTCATGATCCCGGAGAACACCAGCATCGGGATCGAGGCGGCCAGGTCGACGTCGTCGAGGATGATGGCCGCCGACTTGCCGCCGAGCTCCAGGGTGCACGGCTTGAGCATCTCCGCCGCGCGTCGGCCGATCTCTTTGCCCACGGCCGAGCTGCCGGTGAAGGAGAAGATGTCGATGTCCCGGTTGGACGTCAGCGCCTGGCCGGTCTCGATGCCGCCGGGCACCACCGACAGCACACCCTCGGGCAGGCCGGCCTCGGCGAACACCTCCGCGAAAGCGTTTGCGCTCAAAGGTGTTTCGGCCGCCGGCTTGAGCACGACCGTGCAACCGGCCAGCAGCGCCGGGCCCAGCTTGTTGATCGCCAGGAACAGCGGAACGTTCCACGCCACGATCGCCCCGACCACGCCGAGCGGCTCACGATGGACGATGGTCTGCCCGTAGCCGCCGTTGCGGATCTCCTGCCACTTGACCTGGTCGACGGCGGGGCCGGCGAAGAAGTTCATCGCACCGATCCCACTCATCCACTGCATCGTCTCGACCGAGGTCGGCGGCTGGCCGGTCTCGAGGCCGAGCAGCTGGACGAATCCGTCCTTGCGCTCCTCCATCAGCTTGAGCGCGTTGGCGATGACGGCCGCGCGTTCCTTCGGTGGCGTCGTGGGCCACGGGCCGTTGTCGAATGCGGCGCGGGCCGCGGCAACGGCGGCATCAACATCGGCTGCTGCTGCCAGTGGCACCTTGCCGACGTACTCCCCGGTGGCCGGACAGTGCACCTCGATGACTTCGGAGGTTGACGGTTCGGTCCATTTTCCGCCGATGAAAAGTTTGTCGTATTCCGTCTTAATGTCGCTCATATTCCGCCGCTCCTCCTCATCGCTCCGCTCTGCATCGTCGCCGGCGGGCATGGCGCCACCCTACCCAAGCAAACCGCAAAACGAGAACATGTTTCAGTCAACTAATTTCAGCGCCTTTTTGCGAGGCTTTTCTGCGGGCCTATCGTGGCCGGAGCACTAGTACCAAGTTGCTCACCAAAAATTCGCGTAGCACCGGCACCGATGTCAGCCACCACGCCCATCGGGGGTGGTAACGAGGAAATGCGGCGACCGCGGCACCGGTACTCGCCGTCCAGTTCAGTCCATCGGCGGCGGACACCGCGAACAACGACGACCCGTAGTTGTTTTTTGCCGGATGACCGTGTTTGCGGGCATAACGCGCAGCGGCGCGGGCGCCGCCCAGGTAGTGGGTCAGGCCCATCTCGTGTCCACCGAACGGGCCTAGCCAGACGGTGTAGCACAGCACCGCCAGGCCGCCCGGTTTGGTCACCCGCAGCATCTCGCCACCGAGCTGCCAGGGCCTCGGCACGTGTTCGGCGACGTTAGACGACAAGCAGATGTCCACCGAGTCATCGGCGAATGGCAGCGCCATGCCCGAAGCTCGGACGAATGAGTCCGTCGCACTGGCCAGAGCGGGTCCGGCCGCGTGCATCTCGCTCGGGTCCGGTTCGACACCGACGTAGCGGACACCGGCATCGGCAAATGCCGCCGCGAAGTATCCCGGCCCACCGCCGACGTCGAGCAGTGTGCGGCCGATTGGCGGCTCGGCGTGGCTCGCCAGCCACAGGTCACAGACCATCGTCGCGGTGTCGGCCGCCAGTGCGCCATAGAATCGTGCCGGATCCCGCTGCTCGTAACGGAACTCTGACAGCAGCCGCAGCGATCGGTTGAGTTTTGCCCGCCGCGCGAAGACACCGGTGACATCAGGGGCGCCAGCCACTCACCAAACCCTACGGCTCGCGACCGCTAGGCTGGCTATCGATGTCAGGCTCCGGTGGTGTGCGCGCGGTATTGCTGCTGTGTTGGCGCGACACCGGGCATCCGCAGGGCGGTGGCAGCGAGGCGTATTTGCAGCGGATCGGCGCGCAACTGGCCGCGTCGGGCGTAGCTGTCACGTTGCGCACCGCGCGTTATCCGGGTGCGCCGCGACGTGAAGTGGTCGACGGCATACAGATCAGCCGTGCCGGTGGACGCTACTCGGTGTACGTGTGGGCGTTGCTGGCGATGGCCGCAGCGCGGTTGGGGCTCGGGCCGCTGCGCAGAGTGCGGCCCGATGTGGTCGTTGACACGCAAAACGGTCTGCCGTTTCTGGCCCGGCTGGTTTATGGCCGCCGGGTGATGGTGCTGGTGCACCATTGCCATCGCGAGCAGTGGCCGGTGGCCGGGCCGATCCTCGGTCGGCTCGGGTGGTATGTCGAGTCGACGTTGTCGCCACGGCTGAACCGGCGAAATCAGTACGCGACGGTGTCGTTGCCGTCGGCTCGCGATCTGGTCGCTCTCGGCGTGGACGACGAACGGATCGCGGTGGTGCGCAACGGTCTCGACGAGGCGCCGCCGCAATCGTTGTCAGGTCCCCGCTCGGCCGTTCCGCGTGTGGTCGTGCTGTCGCGGCTGGTCCCGCACAAACAGATCGAGGATGCGCTGGAAACGCTCGCGGAGCTACGATCGCGGATACCGGGTATGCACCTCGACATTGTCGGCGGCGGGTGGTGGCGGCGGCGACTGGTCGATCATGTGCACCGGCTCGGCATTTCTGACGCGGTCACCTTCCACGGCCATATCGACGACGTGACCAAACACCATGTGATGCAAAGCTCGTGGGTGCACTTGCTGCCGTCGCGCAAAGAGGGATGGGGTCTGGCGGTTGTCGAGGCAGCCCAGCACGCGGTGCCCACCATCGGCTATAGATCCTCCGGCGGGCTGTCCGACTCGATCGTCGACGGGGTGACCGGGATATTGGTGGACGACCGTGCCGACCTGGTGGATCGCCTTGACCAACTGCTGTCCGATCCGGTGCTGCGCGATCAACTCGGTGCCAAGGCGCAGGCGCGCAGCGCCGAGTTCTCCTGGGCGCAAAGCGCCGATGCGATGCGCACCGTGCTGGAAGCGGTGCAAGCCGGCGAGTTCGTCGGTGGCTTAGTCAGCACCCCGGTCTGAGCCGTTCCGCCGGACTCGGCGCACCCCGGTGAGCACTGCGCCAACTGCACCCACCATCAGCATTGCCAGCCACGCCAGGTGTGCGAGCACTGCCGCTCGGCGTTGCGCGGGAGCTGCTCCGACGGTCTGGCCGCCGATCCGATACAAAGCGAACTCGTTGTCACGGTAGACCGGTGTCAGCGTGTCCAGGGTGCGTGCCGCCGCACCCATGTCACCTGCGCTGTCCGATTCGACGACCAGCCAGGCCAGGCCGGCCGGAGCCAAGGCGGAAGGAGCGGGCCCGGCCAGAAGCAACTGCTGCACCGCCCGGGCCCGATTACCCTCCCCGGGGATGGTCACCCCAGAAATGGCCAGGTCACCGGTGGTCAGTACGTCGGCGCGCACCCAGCGGGGCAGCGGATCGAGTACCGGCGCCGGACCCGACCAGGAGAAGCGCCGCATGGTGCCGGCGGGCAACACCGCGACCAGCCCGGGCTGCCTGTTGATCGCCGTCGCTACGGCAGCCCAGCCGGGCGGGTATTGCACCGGCTGGATCTTGCCCCATACGCCCCAGGCCAGGTCGGGCAAGACCAGGAGCAGCGCAAGGCAGCACGCCAACGCCGTCACTGCGGGCCGTACCCAGTGCCGCAGCGTCACCACCGCGCCTGCGCCCGCCAGCGTGTACCCCGGCACCGCCAGCGCCACCCACTTCTGCCCGTCGCGCAGCACACCCAAGCCGGGCACGGTGTCAATCACGGCGCCCAGCACATGGAGGCCAGGGCCGGTTGCCAGCGCCGCCGGTAACACCACCGACACCGCCGACAGCGCCAGCAGCGGCACCACAGCCGGACGACGCAGCGCCGTCGGTAGCCCAGTCACCACCACACTCAGCAGCACGATGGCCGACGACATCGCGAAAAGCGTTGTCCGCGAACCGGGCAGAGCCTCGCCATTCCAGATCCCGCCCAGGCTGGCCAGGCTGGCAAGCGTGCCAAGACCAGGTTCGGCGCGCGGCGCGAACGCGTTAACCCCCAGCGTGTTCGCCGCCGTGTGGCTCGTCAACGACGAGCCCACCGCCGACGCCGTCAACCAAGGCAGCGCCGCCACCAGCGCAACGCTCAATGCCGTTGCGGCACACAGCCAGCGTGGCCGGCCCGCGCCGGGCACGGCTACGCAGGCCAGCGCCACCGTCGCGGCGAGAATTAGCCCGGTCGGAGTCAGTCCAGCAACCGCGACCCAGAATGCCAGCGCGAAAAAGCCGGAAAGGCCGGTCCCGCCCTCCGACCGCAGCGTCAGCATTGCCGCGGCAACCCATGGCAGGCACCCGTAGCCGACCAGCAGACTCCAATGGCCCTGCAAGAGTCGTTCAGCGACATAGGGATTCCAGATCGCCAGCGTGATCGCGACGAATTGGCCGCCCAAGCCCGCTGACGGCAGTGCCGCCGCGACCAGTCGGGCCGCACCCCACCCCCCGAGCCACAGGCCGAGCACGAGCAGCGCCTTCACCACGATGCCGCCGTCGATGAGATGAGAGGCCAGCGCTATCGCGAAATCCTGCGGCGTCGCCCGCGGCGCTGCCGTCAACCCCAAGGCGGCATTGGACAAATACGACTGTGGCGTGGACACCGCGTCACGCAGCAATAGGTATCCCGGCCCCAAAAGCGGCGCAACCACCAACAGCGCGAGCAGCAACGCGTACCCCGGTTGTACCCAGCGCAGACCCCGACCGCGTACGTCCGTCACCCTTGGGCCAGCCGCGTTATGTCCGTTCAGGCGGGTCAGCCGGCCCTGAACCCGGCGGGTCACCCGAGCCTGGCTGGGGCGGATCGGTTCCGGTCGGATCCTGGTGCAGATCAGGGCGGTGCGCGGGCAACTTCTCGGTCTCCGCTTCGGCGCCGGGCACCCGTTCCTCGGGTCTGACGCGGTCGAGGTAGTCCTCGTCGCCCCTGTCCAGGCCGGGGTCGGTCAGCGCGCTCTCGGTCCGCAGGCTGAACGAGGCGAGCACGCCGCCGCCGACCAGCGCGATCACGCCAACCGCGGTGAAAGTGATCGGCAGCACCCGCGACCACAGCGCCAGCCGGTCACGCTCGTCGCGGGCCGCATTGACCTGGGATTCGACGGTTTCTTCGGTCGAGGTGACCTTGTAATCGGCCAGCGTCACCTCCGGCTTGAGCGCGTCGCGGGAGAAGTAGTGGTTAGCGTGCTCGGTTTCCTTGACGATGGTGCCCGACACCGGATCCACCCAGAATGTCCGCTGCGCGGCGTAGTAGCGGGTCATGGTTATTTGCTCAGCCGGATCGCCCTGCAAGTCCCACATCGCCGCGGAGGCGGTGACTTTGCCGTCCTCATCGCCGGCGTATAGCGACAGGTACCTGACGGGAGCCACCAGTTTGCCGTCGCCGTTGTACCCGATGTTCTGCGTGAAACGGTATGTGGTCAAACCGTTGACGTCTTCTTGGGTGTCGTAGTTGACGTCAAAGGCCTTCTGCGCGATCGGATCGAAATAGGGATAGGTCTTCTTCTCGGTGTGGAACGGGAACCGGTAGGACAGCCCTTCGTGTCGCAGCGGGATGGCGGTCGGCGGGTTCTCGTCACCGATGGTGCGCGGCTTCTGGACCGCACCGCCGGTATGGGTGTCGTCCGAAACGGCCATCGCCGTTTTGCGGTTGAAGGTCACGGTGTCGACGATCGCCAGCAGCAGACCGCTGTCCTTTTGCTTATCGGTGCGCCGGACCGAAGTGCCGACCTGCAGTGTGATGACGTCGGCGTTGGCGGGCGACTCGACACTGATCTGCTGCTGGGACGCCAGCGGCACGTTCTGGTTGATGACAAAGTGATCGCCGGACAAAGACGCCGAGTCGAGCGCGGTTCCGGTTCCGTCACTGGTCAACGTGGCGTCGATATCCAGCGGGATCTTGGTGATTCGGCTGGTGGTGTACGTCGAAAGCAGCAGCGCGGCGATCAGCAGGGCGGCCCCGAGTCCAATGATCCCGCACGCGGCCAACCGCAACATGACTGCTCGGTTCACGTTGCTGTGTCCTCCTAATGGTTCCATCGACTCGTCGGCCGCGACCCGCTCCGAGCCGACCGAGCAGCGAGGCAAACACGATTGACCCTAACAGCAGAATCTAAGGGCCCGGCGGACGAACCTGGCGCCACTTTGCCTAGTGATTTCAGGCACCCGATTCGTGTATTAACTCGTCAGAGGCAGACTGTGATCGTGACCGATGGCCGGCAGGTGGGAGGGATCCGCAGCTTCCTGCCCGCCGTGGAGGGTATGCGCGCATGCGCGGCTGTCGGCGTGGTCATTACGCATGTCGCTTTCCAAACGGGCCACTCCAGCGGCGTCGCCGGACGGTTGTTCGGCCGCTTCGATCTTGCCGTGGCGGTGTTCTTCGCGTTGTCGGGGTTTCTGTTGTGGCGTGGACACGCGGCGGCGGCAAGGGATCTGGGGCCGCGCCCGCAAACGGGCCACTATCTGCGGTCGAGGATTGTCCGCATCATGCCGGCATATGTGGTGGCGGTTGTGGTGATTCTGTCCCTGCTGCCCGACGCGGATCACGCCAGCCTGACCGTTTGGCTGGCGAACCTGACGCTCACCCAGATCTATGTGCCACTCACCCTGACCGGCGGACTGACCCAGATGTGGAGCCTTTCCGTCGAGGTCAGCTTCTACCTGGCATTGCCTGTGCTGGCGTTACTGGCCCGCCGTATTCCGGTCAGCGCTCGCGTGCCGGCGATTGCGGCGTTGGCGGCTCTGAGTTGGGCGTGGGGCTGGGTCCCTTGGCAATCCGCGCCGTCGGACTCCGGAATCAACCCGCTGAACTGGCCTCCGGCGTTTTTCTCCTGGTTCGCCGCGGGCATGTTGCTGGCGGAGTGGGTTTACTGCCCAATCGGCACCCCGCACCGGTTGGCGCGCCGCCGCGTGCTGATGGCCGTCATTGCGGTGCTCGCCTACCTGGTGGCGGCTTCGCCGCTGGCAGGCCCGGAGGGACTCGTTCCGGGCACGGCCACGCAGTTCGCGGTGAAGGCCGCCGCGGGCTCGCTGGTGGCGTTCGCGCTGGTCGCGCCGTTGGTGCTGGACCGGCCCGATACTCCACACCGGCTGCTGGGCACCACCGGCATGGTGACCCTGGGGCGCTGGTCGTACGGCCTGTTCGTGTGGCACCTGGCCGCACTGGCGATGGTGTTCCCGGTGATCGGGACGTTCCCGTTCACTGGCCGGATGCCCACGGTATTGGTGCTGACGCTGATCTTCGGTTTCGCGATCGCGGCCGTGAGCTATGCGCTGGTCGAGTCGCCCTGCCGGGAAGCGTTGCGCCGCTGGGAGAAACGCAGGCAGCAAAAGGACGACCCGGTCAGCGATCTTGAGGCGGACGCAATCGCACCTTGACCTGGATGGTCTATCGCTTCGTTCGGTGGGATTAGGAGATCACCGAGCCTGCAAGCGCGCGATGATCTCGGCGCGTACGGCAGACCGCCGAGCCTTGCCGGCGTCGTCGCGCAGGGGAGTGTCGACGAATTCTATGAAGTCGGAGGTGGGCGGCACCTTGTATGCCGCGATGCGCTCGCGCAGAAACTCCTGCACACCCGCGCCGTCCAGGGCCGACCCGTCAACCGTGTGCACCAAGGCATACGGAACCTGGCCCAGATCGCCGGCATTCGGGTCGGGAACACCGGCCACCAGACATGACAGCACGTCCGGATGCGCCGACAGGGCGCCCTCGATCTCGGCGGGGTAGACGTTGCGACCGCCGACGGTGAACATGTCGACCCGGCGGTCGGACAAGTACAGGAACCCCTCGGCGTCGAAATAGCCCAGATCGCCCAGCGAGTCCCAGCCGTCGCGGCTCTTGGCCTTGACACCGACATACCGGTAGGTCGGGGCGCTGCCGGGGGCGGGGCGCATGTAGATCTCACCCTCCACCCCGGGTGGGCAGGGATTGCCGTCGTCGTCGAGCACCTTCATCTCACCGCTGACCACGACGCCGACCGAGCCCGGATGGGCGAGCCATTGGTCGCCGGAGATGAAGGTCAACGCCTGTAATTCGGTGCCGCCGTAGAGCTCCCAGAGCTTCTCGGTACCCAGCAGGTCGATCCAGGCCTGCTTGACCGCCGGCGGGCACGGCGCCCCCACGTGCCAGAACCGCCGGATCGACGACAGGTCATAGGCATCCGGGTTGGCGTGGTAGACGGGCAGCACCCGCTGCATGATCGTCGGGACCGTCGTCAGGAACGTGACGCGATGCTCGGTGATCAGCCGGAGAAACTCATGCGGGTCGAACCGCGGCGACAGCACCAGATGGTGGCCCATCAGCAAAGCGATGGAGGCCGTGGTCATTCCGGTGTTGTGGCTCAGCGGAACCGGCACCAGCGAAGTGTCGCCCTCCTGCGCGCCCAGCCCATACCCGATCAGCGGCTGAATGCGGCTGTCGCCGCCGGCTTCGATGAGCTTGGGACGGCCGGTGCTGCCGCCCGATGCCAACGACTTCCAGGCCGGCGACACCGCTTCCGGCAGCGGCGCGTCGGACAATGCCGCGTTGGGCGTGAAACCCAAAGGCACACTGGGTATCTGACCGCGCGGGTCTTCCCCGCCGACCAGCAGCGCGCGCGGCCGCAAGTCCAGCAGGCCTTCCAACTCGGCATCCGGCAGCCGCGCGGACAGCGGCTGAGGCACCGCGCCCAGCTTCCAGCAGGCCACCGCGGCCTGTATCCATTCCACGGAGTTCGGCAGCACGATGGTCACGTAGTCGCCGACGCCGACGCCACGTTCGGCGTAGGCGCGGGCAAGTTGGTTGGTCGACCGGTCGAGTTCGGCGCGGGTGATCGTGCGCTCCGCGCAGCTGACCGCAGGATCGTCGGGAGCGATTTGGGCCAGCGCCGAAATCTGGGTGCCGATCGGCGGGACGGACTCGGTCACGCGAGGCTACTCATAGCTGCCTTGCCGTTCGAAAATGCGACGCGGGTTGTCGACCAGCATGGCCTGCAGCTGCTCGTTGGTGACACCGCGCTCTTTCAGCGCGGGGATCACGTCGTTGTGGATGTGCAGGTAATTCCAGTTCGGCGCCATCTGTGGCGTCAGCGCTTCGGGGAGCGCGTCGAAGTAGCAGTTGGCGTCGTGCGAGAGCACCATCTTGTCGGCGTGGCCGCGCTCGCACATCTGCGCCACGATGCCCACCCGCTCCTCGAACGGCAGGATCACGTCGATGCCGAACCGGTCCATCCCGAGGTACGAGCCGGCGGCGATGAGTTCCTCGAGGTAGCCGACGTCGGTGCTGTCGCCGGAGTGGCCGATGATCACCCGGCTCAGGTCGACGCCCTCCTCTTCGAAGATGCGTTGCTGCTCGAGGCCGCGCCGCAGCCCGGCATGGGTGTGCGTGGAGATCGGCACCCCGGTGCGCTTGTGCGCCTGGGCGACCGCACGCAGCACCCGCTCGACACCCGGGGTGAGGCCGGGCTCGTCGGTCGCGCATTTGAGGATGCCGGCCTTGATGCCGGTGTCGGCGATGCCCTCTTCGATGTCCTTGACGAACATGTCGGTCATGATCTCGGGGCCGCCCAGCAACCCGCCCGGGCCCTCGTAGTGGAAGCGGAACGGTAGGTCGTTGTAGGTGTACAGGCCGGTCGCGACGACGATGTTCAGTTCGGTTGCCGCGGCGACGCGGGCGATGCGTGGGATATAGCGGCCCAGCCCGATCACGGTCAGGTCGACGATGGTGTCGACGCCGCGGGACTTCAGTTCGTTGAGGCGCGCGATGGCGTCGGCCACCCGCTTTTCCTCGTCGCCCCAGGCATCGGGATAGTTCAGTGCGATTTCCGTGGTCATGATGAATACGTGCTCGTGCATGAGCGTGACGCCGAGATCAGCGGTATCGATGGGTCCGCGAACGGTATTTAGTTCTGACACGAAGTTGATGCTAGGTCGACCGGAGGTCGGCCAACAGAGGCGCTTTTTACGGCCGCCGTATTGCAGTACCGTCACCATGACTTTTGTTCCAACTCCGACCGCCCCTCGGGAGTCAGTCATGCTGCTCAATCCCAACCACTTGCAACGCAAATACCCGGACGTTCGCTCGGGGGAGATCATGGCTGCGACGGTGGACTTCTTCGAGTCTCGTGGAAAGGCGCGACTGAAGTCCGACGATCACGAGCGCAGGTGGTACTCCGACTTCCTCAACCACATCGGACGTGAGCGCATCTTCGCCTCCCTGCTGACGCCCGCCGAGTACGGCGCTGATGACTGCCGCTGGGACACCTACCGGATCAGCGAATTCGCCGAGATCATCGGCTTCTACGGACTGAGCTACTGGTACCCGTTCCAGGTGACCGCCCTTGGCCTGGGCCCGATCTGGATGAGTGACAACGAGGACGCCAAGCGCAAGGCCGCCGCCCAGCTGGAGCAGGGCGAGGTGTTCGCCTTCGGGCTCTCCGAGCGGTCCCACGGCGCCGACGTCTACCAGACCGACATGATCCTCACGCGAGCCGAAAACGGGTGGACTGCCAACGGCGAGAAGTACTACATCGGCAACGCCAACGTCGCCCGAATGGTCTCCACTTTCGGCAAGATCGACGGAAACCCAGAAAACCCAGAGTACGTCTTCTTCGCCGCCGACTCTCAGCACGACCGGTACGACTTGATCAAGAACGTGGTGAACTCGCAGAACTACGTCGGCAATTACGCACTGCGCGACTACCCGGTCACCGAGGCCGACATACTGCACCGCGGCCCCGGGGCTTTCCACGCTGCGCTCAACACCGTCAACGTCTGCAAGTACAACCTGGGGTGGGGCGCCATCGGCATGTGCACCCACGCCTTGTACGAGGCGATGACCCACGCGTCCAACCGTCTCCTGTATGGCACCCTCGTCACCGACTTCAGCCACGTGCGGCGACTGCTCACCGACGCCTACGTGCGACTGGTCGCCATGCGGCTGGTCACCACCCGCGCCTCTGACTACATGCGCAGCGCCTCGGCGCAGGACCGTCGCTACCTGCTCTACAGCCCGCTCACCAAGGCCAAGGTCACCAGCGAAGGTGAGCGGGTGATCATCGCCCTGTGGGACGTCATCGCCGCCAAGGGGGTGGAGAAAGACACCTTCTTCGAGACCGTGGCCCGCGAGATCGGCCTGCTGCCCAGGCTGGAAGGCACCGTTCACATCAACATCGGGCTGTTGGGCAAGTTCATGCCCAACTACCTGTTCGCCCCCGATGCAGCGCTGCCGATGCTCCCGCGCCGCGACGACGCGGCCAACGACTCATTCCTGTTCGCCCAGGGACCCACCGGGGGCCTGGGCAAGGTGCGCTTCCACGATTGGCGCGCGCCGTTCGACAGCTACGCCCACCTGCCCAACGTCGCGCTGCTGCGGGGGCAGATCGACGTGCTCGCCGAGATGCTGGCCAGCGCCACCCCGGATGCGGCGCAGCAGAAGGACATCGACTTCGCCTTCGGGGTGGGACAACTCTTCGCGACGGTGCCTTACGCCCAGCTCATC
>Ga0209530_1000740_pt1 | contig 19352 bp, 19 predicted proteins | sample BlaSpr_A8_Ref_O1_FD_187987 | JGI IMG/M metagenome (GOLD analysis project Ga0209530, IMG submission 187987) | Forest soil microbial communities from Thunder Bay, Ontario, Canada - Black Spruce, Ontario site 2_A8_Ref_O1 (SPAdes) (version 2) | ecosystem: Environmental > Terrestrial > Soil > Boreal...
CGGAGGATACTTTGTCGCGTTTGCGGGGTTCGCCGCCGGTGGCTTCCAGGTAAGCGTCGATGATTTCGGGGACGTTGTCGCCCTGCATCTTGATCATGCCGTCGTCCAGCCAGATCACCCGGTTGCAGCTGGCCTCGACCTCGGCGAGGTTGTGCGCTACCAGGAACACGGTGCCGGCCTGGCCGCGCAACTCCATGATCTTGTCGTGGCTTTTCTTCCGGAAGTTCGCGTCGCCGGTGGCCAGCGCCTCGTCAATCATGAGGATCTCATGCGTCTTGGAGGCGGCGATGGAGAACCGGAGCCGCTGCTGCTGCCCGCTGGAGTAGGTCTTCATCGTGCGGGCGATGGTGTCCGGATCGACGCCGGAGAAGTCCACCACTGACTGGTAGCGGTCCTTCACTTCCTGCCTGGTCATGCCCATGGCCAGCATGCCGAGTACGATATTGCGCTCGCCGGTGAGATCGTCCATCAGCGCGGCGTTCACGCCGAGCAGTGCCGCCTGCCCGCTGGTGTAGACACATCCGCGTTCCGGCGGGAGCAGGCCGGCGATGGCTTGCAGCAGAGTGGACTTTCCCGACCCGTTCTTGCCGATGAAGCCGATCGCGTCGCCGTGATTGACGATGAACGAGACGCCCTTGATCGCGTGCACCTCGCGAACCGACGGCCGCCGCTGCCGCTTCACCTTGCGCAGCAGCGCGCTCGCCGCGGTGCCCTTGTCCGCACCGGTGCCGTACACCCGGTAGACGACGTGCAGGTTGTCGACGATGATGGTTGGCTTAGCCACGGCCATACCTCGTTTCCGCCTGCCAGAAGAACAGGTAGCCAGCCACCAGGGCCGCCACCGCCCAGCCGGCTCCCCACAACCAGAGGTCGTTCATCGCGATCGGGCCGGGGCAATAAGAGCTGAGGGTCAGCGGGTTGACGTTCGTCGCGGCGAAGTGTGCCGCGGCTGCGTGGGGAAGAGTGCCATCCGTTGCCTGGTGATAAAGAGTGCACAGGCCCTCGTTGTAGGGCTTGCTTCCAGGCCAGGCCTGCCGCTGGGAAGCCAGGACCGCGTTACGCATCAGGCTGATGTAGACCGCTGCCGGGTTGATCTGGAGCAGGTAGATGATCGTCGGGTGGTTCTTGAGCGTGCTGATCGTCTCGATGCTGAACATGACCCCGGATGTGTACATCCAGGTGCGCACGAGGAACGGCATCAGCTGGCTGAAGTCATCCGCGCCGGCGCCCAGCCGGGCCAGGAACAGGCCCATCCCGACGTTGAATACCGACTGCAAGGCCAGCGCCGGGATAGCCAGCAGCCAGTACCAGGTGAGCGGCTGACCGGTGCCCAGCACGATCGCGGTGAGGATGACCAGTGACATGGCCAGCTGCTGCAGCTCGATGATGACATAGCCGATCGGCAGGCAGGCGCGCGGGAACGGCAGCGCCCGGATCAGCGGAAGGCTGTCGGGCATCACGCGGGAGGTGGTGATGAAGGTCCGCTGGGTGAAGTTCCACACGAAGATGCCCGTGATCAGGAACGGGATGAAGTTCGGCACGCCCTTGGCGGTGTCCAGGATCAGGCCGAAGATCAGGTAGTACACGGCCGCGTTCAGCAGCGGGGTGAGCACCTGCCAGAGCTGGCCGAGCCGGGCCTCGGTGTACATGGCGACGTTGCGGGCGGTGGCGAAGCCCATGATGAAGTGCCGCCGGCTCCAGAGCAGACCAGCATAGGCGACCGGGCTCGGCCGGGCCGCGCTGGGCCGCAGACCGTGCTCTAGGGCCAGCGCCACCAGCGCCGGGTCGCTATCGGACGCCTGGCTGTTGCCGTCGGGCGGCTGCGCCGAAACTTCGGGTGGGCTCACAACACTCACGGACAGACGTTACCGTGCCGGAGGCATCGGCCGGTGCCACCAGAGGTTTCTGTGCACTCGCCGTTACCGTTCAGATATCTGCCAGGTTCGCGTGTTTCCGAAGCACGTGCACGGGGCATTTCCGCTCGTAGCGGGTTGGGCCGGTTTGGCGCCCGTCGGCCTGGCAGGGAGGTGACTAAGTCGAGCATGCTGATGCTCCCCTTCGCACCTTCTAGCGCCGGTATCGCCCGGCGTCGTCTCGTCTCGGATCTGGCCGTGGCCGGCGTTACCGAGGCGGCCATCGGCGATGCCGCCGTGGTCATCAGTGAGCTGCTCAGTAACGCACTGAGGCACGCGAGGCCGCTGAACGGCGCGCAGATCCGAGTCTGGTGGCAGCTGGAAGATGGCGGCGTGCGGGTGTTCGTCAAGGATGGCGGCGGGCCGACCATGCCGGAGCTTGGCCAGCTCAGCCAGCTGACCACGGGCGGGCGGGGGCTACGCATCGTGGCACGGCTGTCGCGGTGCTGGGGTACCCGCTGCGATGACGAAGGCACGACCGTGTGGGCGGAAGTGCCTGCTCCGCATGGTTCTGCGTCGTATACGTCAATACGGGCGGCAGCGGGCTTAAGAAGTCGGCAAGAGCACACACACAGCGCACATCGGGGGATGGGCAGTGTCGGGTTACCGCGGAGCCGACAGCGAGGTCGGACGGCTACTTAGCGTTATTGTGCATCGGCCCGGAGCCGAACTGCGGCGGATCACGCCGCGTGACGGCGGACGGTTGCTCTTCGCCGGCGTGCCGTGGGCGGCGCGGGCGCAGCAGGAGCACGACCAGTTCACGCAGATGCTGCGCGACCACGGAGTGCAGGTGCTCTACCTGACCGAACTGCTGCAGGACGTGCTGGAATACGCCCAGGTCAGGGAACGGGCGATCGCGGACGCCCTTCGTTCGGTCACCCTTGGCGAGGGCCTGGCCGGCCAGGTGCGGCGGCATCTGGACGGGCTCAGCCCGGAAGCCCTCACCGAGGTGCTGATCGGCGGGCTGATGGCCGGTGAGTTCCGGGGCGGGCACGGCGCCGTATATCAGCTGCTCGGGACGGCCGACTTCATCCTGGACCCGCTGCCCAACCTGGTCTTCATGCGCGACTCGAGCACGTGGATCGGCGACCGGGTGGCCGTCGCGAGCCCCCTGCTGCCCGGGCGCCGCCGGGAGGCCCAGCTGGCCGGGCTGATCTACGGTCACCACCCGCTGTTCAGCGGGACCAAGATGCTGTACCAGCCGGATATGGAGCCTCTGGACGGCGGCGACGTGCTCCTGGTCGCCCCGGGAGTCGTCGCGGTCGGCTGCTGCGGGCAGACGGCACCGCCGGGAGTGGAGCGGCTGGCGCGGCAGGTCTTCGACGCCGGGCTCGCGCATACCGTCCTGGCCGTCGCGCTGGACTGCCGTCAGCCCGCGATCCGGCTGGATACCGTCTGCACCATGCTCGATGCCGACACGGTGCTCATGCGGCCCGCGACCGCGTACTCGCTGACCGCCAGGGCCATCACGCCACGCGGGGACGGCCTGCGGGTCTCGCATCCCCAGGCGTTCCTCGCCGCCATGGCCGAGGCGATCGGACTGGACCGGATCCGGGTCGTGGAGACCGGCCTGGACCCGGTCGCGGGTCAGGATCAGTGGGATGACGCCGGCAACCTGCTCGCGCTCGGGCCGCGGACCGTCGTCTCTCATGAACGCAACGTGGCGACCAACGCCAGGCTCGAGGACAGCGGCATAGAGGTGATCCGGGTACCGGCTAGCGAGCTGACCGGACATCGGGGTGGCCCCCGCAGCCTCTGCTGCCCGGTGGCCAGGGATCCGGCCAGGCTGCCGGACCAGCGGATGGCCATAGCCGGATGACCGCAGGCCATTGCCTGATGATCTAACGAAACGTAAACTATTTGCGTACCGAGCGTAGCTGCCTCGCTTTGTGGCGCCAGGCACGGTAAGGTTCCGCTCGTGGAGCTAAATGTCTCAAGTCGATCTCACGATGATCACACGATCGTGACCATTTCCGGAGAAATCGACCTATATACCGCTCCGCGGCTGCATGGCGAGCTCGCGGCGCTCATTGCTGACGGCAAGCCTGCGCGGGTTGTGGTTGACATGTCCGGAGTCGAGTTCTGCGACTCGACCGGCATGAACGTACTGCTTTCCTGCCTGCGCCGCGCGCGCGAGCGGGGTGGCGAGCTAGAAATCGCCTCCCCCAAGCCGGCGGTAAGGAAGATTCTCCAGGTCACCGGCCTCGATTCGGTGTTTACGCTGGTAGACGACACCGATCTGCAGAGGCTCAAGCCTGCGGTGCCGCAAAACTAAGGCTAGGGTAGCCCCGTGGTGGGCACAGTAGCGGTCGTCATCCCGGCACGGAACGAAGCAGATCGCATTCAGGCGACGGTTTCGGCTGCCGCCGGGCTGCCTGGCGTCGGCGTCGTCGTCGTGGTCGACGACGGCTCAGCCGACGCGACCGCTGACCGGGCCAGGGAAGCCGGTGCGGCCGTCATGCGGCATTCCCGTAACCGGGGCAAGGGCGCCGCGATGGAAACCGGCGCGGAGGCAGTGCGGCTGCTCGACCAGCAGGAAGGCCTGGACAGTCCCCGGCACCTGCTCTTCCTCGACGCCGACCTGGCCGAGACCGCCGCGCGAGCCGCGCCGCTGATGGAGCCGGTCCTGGCTGGCCGGGCGGACATGACGATCGCCGTGTTCACCGCTACCGTCAAGCTCGGCGGGCACGGGCTTGTCGTCAAGCTGTCCGGGAACGGCATCCGGCGGGCAACCGGCTGGCAGCCCCGGCAGCCGCTCAACGGACAGCGCTGCCTCACCAGGGCAGCGTTCGAGGCTGCGCGTCCGCTGGCGCATGGGTTCGGGGTGGAGACGGGGCTCACCATTGACCTCATGCGGACGGGGATGCGGGTTACCGAGGTCGAGGTTGACCTTGCGCACCGGGCCACCGGTACCGACATGCGCGCCCAGCTGCACCGGGCCCGCCAGCTTGCCGACGTTGCCCTGGCGCTCGCCACCCGGCGATGACCGGCTGGCCGGGACGGACTGGTAGCGGCGCGCGGGGCCCAGACGCGCAGGCGCGCGGGCGTGCGGGGCTTGCCGCGATCGGGCTCAGTATTGTCGCGACGTTCGTGGTGGCGGTGTCCGGGATCTCTGTCATGGAGCCGGCGCTTCCCGGGCGGTCCTGGCAGCCGCCGTGGGCCTTTGATCTTCATATCTCGGCGTATCTGGCGGTGGGGCTCGCCGCTGCCTCGCTGGCTGCCGGGGCGGCCGGGCTCGTGCTTGTGCTGCGGGCGATGCGCGGCGGATGGCGGATACCGGCGCGAGCGCTGCTGCTGGCCGGGATCGTCGCCGCGGCGGTGCTGACGCTGGTGCCGCCGTTCGGTTCGTCGGACCAGCTCAGCTACGCCGCGTACGGGCGGATGGTGGCCACCGGGCACAACCCGTACCTGACCACGCCGGCCGACCTCGCCAGGCTCGGGGATCCGGTGGCCAGGGCGGTGCAGGACTGGTACAACCAGGTGTCGGTGTACGGGCCGCTGGCCAGTGGCATCCAGGGGCTGGCCTCGCTGATCGGCGGCGCGTCGGTCCGGCTCACCGTCTTCGTGCTCGGCGTGGTGAACCTGATCGCCTTCAGCGGGACCGGGGTGCTGCTGTACCGGATGACCAGCGGGCAGCAAGACCGCCAGCTGCGAGCCATGCTGCTGTGGACCGCCAACCCGCTGCTGCTGCAGGTGCTCGTCGCCGGCGCGCATGTGGATGTGCAGATGATCGCCTGCTGTGTCGCGGGCGTCGCGGTGGTGTACCGGCAGGTGACGCCTGCCCGCGCGGCGGCGGCCGGGGTGCTTATCGGGCTCGGCTTCGCGGTGAAGGTGACGGCTGGCCTGGTGGGGCTGGGGATCGCCATCGCGCTGTGCCAGCAGCTGGGATGGAGGCGGGGCGGGCGACCGCTCGCCGGAGCGCTCGGCGCGCTGGCTGGCGGGTTCGCGGTGGTCGCGGCGACGGCCCTGGCGATCGGCGGGGCCGCGATGCTCAAGGCGACGTCCACGGCTAGCGACATGGTGTCCATCGGGTCGCCGTGGCGAGGGATTCGATCCGCGCTCAAGCCCGCGGTCGGTGGCAGTGCGGCCGGGGACATCGTGAAGTACGGGGCAGTCGTCCTAGCCGTAGCGCTCGTGGTGCTGCTGATCCGAGGGTTGCCTCGGGTGACGGGCGGCCCGATGCTGGCCGTCATACCGCTTGCCCTGGCGCTGGGGTGGCTGTTCGCCTGGCCGTATGTGCTGCCGTGGTACGACGCGCTGGGGTGGGCGCTGCTTGCCCTGGTGCCGGCCTCCGATGTGGACTGGCTGCTGCTCGCTCGGACCACCGCGCTCGGATTCGCCTACTTGCCGGCCCGCACACTGCCCGCGCGGCACTATGACGTGAAGCTGCCGCAAGGGCTGCACTGGGTGCAGCCGGTGTTCAGGAACGGGGTATCGCCGGTCGTCCTTACCGTCACGACTGTCTGGCTTGTCCTGCTGATGTGGCGGGCATATCGTGGCGCTCCCCGGGATCAGCATCCGGATCCGGTATCGTGCCTCGGGTGAGTTCGGTAGCGTTCGAAGTGCTCGGCCCGCTCGCCGGAGCGATCGGCATCCTGATAGGGATGATCGCTCACCGGCGCGCCGCCCGGGCGGTACGGGAATGCACGGAGCTGGTCCAGGGCAGCGTCGGCTCGCGCGGGACCGTCGATCCGCTCGCGCTGCGCGACCTCGCGATCATCCGCTATGACGCGCTGAGCGAGATGTCCGGCCAGCTGTCCTTCTCGATGGCAGTGCTCAACTCACTTGGCGACGGCGTGGTGCTCAGCTCCATCAACGGACGCTCGGAAACCCGCACCTACGCGAAGGTCATCCGATCCGGTGACAGCGCCCAGCCACTGTCGCCGGAAGAGGAGCACGCGGTCCGCTCGGCCCGCCTCGGGCGCGGAACGCCCGCGGCGGAGCACTCGGTAGACGAGACCGCCACGGTGCGGACCCGGCGGTCCGTCCCAGTCGCGTAGCCAACACTGGCATCATGGGCCTATGCCCTATGCCTATCTAGGCCCCGAAGGTACCTTCTCCGAGGCCGCGCTGCACGCCGTCAGTCCCAGTGCGGAACCGCTTGCCTGCCCGACCATCCCGGCCGCGCTCGCCGCCGTCAGGGACGGGACGGCCGAACGCGCCGTCGTCCCGATCGAGAGCTCGGTCGAGGGAATCGTCACCACCACCCTGGACGACCTTGCCACCGGCACCGGCCTGGTCATCACCGCTGAGGTGCAGATCCCGATCGCGTTCGCGCTGCTCGTCCGGCCCGGCACCGAACTCGCAGGCATCAAGCGGGTCGGCGGTCACCCGCAGGCGATGCCGCAGTGCCGCGACTGGCTGGCCGCCAACCTCCCGGACGCCGAGTGGGTGCCCGCCGCCTCGAACGCCGAGGCCGCCAGGCTCGTCGCCGACTCTCAGCTCGACGCGGCGCTGGCCGGGGCTTTCGCCGCTGACCGGTACGGGCTCGCCGTCCTCGCCCCGGACGTACATGACCGGCCCAACGCGGTTACCCGGTTCGTTGTCGTGTCGCCGACCGGGCCGCTGCCGGCGCCGACCGGGACCGACCGGACCTCGCTCGCGGCCTTCCTCGCCGATGACCATCCAGGTGCGCTGCTGGAATTCCTCACCGAGTTCGCGGTCCGCGGCATCAACCTGACCACCATCCAGTCCCGGCCCACCGGAGACCGGCTCGGCCAGTACTACTTTTTCCTCGACTGCGAGGGGCATGTCGACGATGCGCGGGTCGGGGAAGCGCTGATGGGCCTGCGCCGGGTGTGCGCGCAGGTGCGTTTCCTCGGCAGCTATCCACGCTGCGACGGCGGCAGCACCGAGGTCCGGCCCGGCACCTCGGACACGGAGTTCGCCGAGGCAGCCGCCTGGCTGGGGCGGCTGCGTTTCGGCCGGATCTAGAGGTAGGGACCTGAGCTTGGGCGCTGCGGCATCTCATCCGGCGGGATCATGCCGGGTGGGAGCGCGCGGCGCATCTGCTCGAGCTGGGCGCGGGCTGCCATCTGCTGCGCGAAAAGGGTCGTCTGGATGCCGTGGAACAGGCCTTCCAGCCAGCCGACGAGCTGCGCCTGGGCAACGCGCAGCTCGGCCTCACTCGGCACGTCGTCCTCGGCAAACGGCAGCGACAGCCGTTCCAGCTCCTCGACAAGCTCGGGGGCCAGGCCGTCTTCGAGTTCCTTAATGGAACTCGTGTGAATCTCCCGGAGGCGGGCGCGGCTCTTCTCGTCCAGTGGGGCCGCCCGGACCTCCTCCAGCAACTGCCGGATCATGCTGCCGATGCGCATGACTTTCGCGGGCTGCTCGACCATCTCCGTGACCGGCCGTTCACCGCCGGCCGTCGGCTCCTCGCCGGCGACGGCCATGCCGTCGGGGCCCAGGACCAGGACCTGCGGGTGCTCGGTTGACTCGTCGCTCATGCTTCTACCTTATGGGGCGCCAGCAGCAGGATCTTTCCGGTGTGCCCGCTCTCGGCCAGCCGCTGGTGCGCCTGCGCCGCATCCGGCATTGGCAGCTCGGTGTCAATCACTGGCTTGACCTGGCCACTGTCGATCAGCGGCCAGACGTTATCCCTGACCGCCTGAACGATGGCGTTCTTTTCCGCGGCTGGGCGGGCCCGGAGGGTTGTCGCGAAGATGCTCGCGCGCTTGCCCATCAGCGTGAGCAGGTCCAGCTCGGCGCGGCGGCCGCCCTGGGAGCCGATGACGGAGAGCCGGCCGTTCACGGCCAGTGCTTCGATGTTGCGGTGCAGGTAGCTGCCACCCATGATGTCAAGGATGACGTCGGCGCCGCCCTCCTGTCGCATGACTTTGGCGAAGTCCTGGCTCTTGTAGTTGATTGCGATGTCCGCGCCTAGCGCAACGCAGCGGGCCAGCTTGTCATCGGATCCCGCGGTGCAGGCAACGCGGGCCCCGGTCGCCTTGGCCAGCTGGATCGCCATCGTGCCGATGCCGCTGCTGCCGCCGTGGACCAGGAGGAGCTCTCCCGGCTTCAGCTTTGCCAGCTGGAAGACGTTGGACCAGACGGTGCAGGCGGCCTCGGGGAGAGCGGCGGCTTGGATCAGCGTGGTGCTGACCGGCTTGGGCAGTAGCTGGCCTTGCGGGACCGCTACCTGCTCGGCGTAGCCGCCACCGCCGAGCAGGGCGCACACCTCGTCGCCGGGGTGCCACTGGGTCACGTCGGCGCCGGTGCTTATGACGGTTCCAGAGCACTCCATGCCGGGGTACGGCGGCGCGCCGGGTGGCGGCGGGTACAGGCCCTGGCGCTGCATCAGGTCCGCCCGGTTCAAGGCGCTGGCCGCAACCTGGACGAGCACGTCGTCCGGGCCTGGCTCGGGATCGGGGACCTCCAGCCACTGCAGGACTTCTGGTGCACCTGGTTCGGTGATAACGATCGCGTGCACTGGTCGCCTCCTGTAACTATCTGATTGCTCAGGGTATGGAGATTTCGTGCTCTTCGATTTACCCTCGTGATAGGCAGCCACTTCGGGTACACAAGGAACCTATCGTGACCACCAGCAGTGAAGGACCTGGGTTCGTCTGGCGGGGGTTCATCCCGGCTGAGGACCTCGCACCGGGGGGTGCTGACTCCAGGACCGACGATGAGGCCGAGGTGGGTCTCATCGAGGAGATCGAGCCAGGATTCTTGCCGTTCCTCGGCGACCGCGACGCGCCCTGCTCCCAGTATCCACAGTATCCACAGGGTCAGTCTCCACAGGCGCAGCCCGCGCCTGGCCAGCATAGATATGAGGGTTATCCACAAGAGTCTTATCCACAGTTTCCGCAGGGGCCAGGGTTCGCACCGGTTCCCCACGATGATGGCAGGCATCCTGCGGCATCCGCTGCACCGCCATTGCCCTATCCGGCAGTGCCTTATCCGGCGCTGGACCGGGAGGCGGTGCGGGAGAGCGCGGATAGCCTCACTGCCGAGTTCCTGCTGCACGGCAAGCGCCCGACGCCGGGCGAGGGCTGGCGGCGGGCGGTCTACCGGGCCACCGGCGGGCTGCTCAGGATCGGCGAGTCCGCCGCCGACACCCGGCACCGGGACCTGGTGAACCGGGTCAAGACGCCGGTGGCGGGCGGGCATCACCGGGTCGCCGTCCTCAGCCTCAAGGGCGGCGTGGGCAAGACCACCACGGTGGTCGGGCTTGGCGCGACGCTCGCCTCGTTCCGCGGGGACCGGGTGATCGCTGTCGACGCCAACCCGGATCGCGGCACGCTGTCGGACAAGGTACGGCTGGAGACCTCCGCGACCATCAGGGACCTGCTGAACGAGCGCGGTCAGGTGCACCGCTACGCCGACGTGCGTGCCTTCACCACGCAGGCATCCAGTCGGCTCGAGGTGCTCGCCTCCGACCGGGACCCCGGCGTGTCCGTCGCGTTCAGCGCCGGTGACTACTGCGACGCCGCCAGGGTGCTTGAGAACTTCTACTCCATCTGCATCACCGACTGCGGTACCGGCCTGCTGCATTCGGCCATGTCGGGCGTGCTCGGGCTAGCGGACCAGATCGTGCTGGTCAGCTCGCCTTCTGTGGACGGGGCGCGTAGCGCGAGCGCGACGCTGGACTGGCTGGACGCGCACGACTGCGGTCCCCTGGTGAAGAGCGCCGTCGTGGTGCTGTCGGCGATCCGGCGGCGCAGCCGGAGCACGGTTGACCTGGACCGGCTCGAGGCGCACTTCGCGGCGCGCTGCCGGGCAGTGGCGCGGATCCCGTACGACTCGCACCTGGAAGAAGGGGCGGAGGTGGAGCTTGAGCTGATGAGCGCGGAGACCGCCGAGGCATACCTGGCGCTGGCGGCCACGGTCGGGGACGGGTTCGCCTGGCCGCGCCGGCTCAATTCCCGGGCCTCGTGACAGTGCGTTCTGCCGTACTCTTGGTGGCGGAGGACTCGCCTAGTGGCCGATGGCGGCAGTCTTGAAAACTGCTAGGACGCGTGAGTGTCCTCGTGGGTTCGAATCCCACGTCCTCCGCTCTGAGCTGGCACTATGCCGCCGCGCCGTCCCTGCGGCCGGGAGGATTCCGGCTCTGCGGGGGCTGATATGAGAACACGATGAGAACAGGCGGTCATGATCCTGTCTTTCGGCGGGCCGAACGGTCGGGCAACAGCGCCATGGTTTTTTCCGCGGCGTCCCGGTGCTTCTGTCGTCGTACGTGCGTGTAGATGTCCCTGGTGATCGCCGACGTTGAGTGTCCTAGGACCTCCTGCACGATCTTGATGTCGATGTCCGCGTCGAACATCAGCGATGCTGCGGTGTGGCGTGCGGCGTGAAGCTTGATCACCGGTAGCCCCGCCTCTTTGGCCAGCTCCTTGAACCTGCGTGTGATGTAGTCCGGGTTGAGCGGGCTGCCATCCTCGCGAGTGAACGCCCGGCCGGAGTCCTGCCACTTGCCGCCAGCGGCCAGGCGCTCGCGCTTGCGGCGAGCACGATGCGCGCGGCCGGCGGTCACGCTGCCCTCGTCGAGGTCCACGACGCGTTCGCCGGCCTTGGACTTGGGGCGGCCCCATACGAGCTTTCCGCCGACCATGAGGAGCGCAACGTTTACGCTGATAGCGGCGTCATCGAGGTCTATGTCCTTGTCGGCCATGCCGGCCAGTTCACCGCGCCGGAACCCGCGCAGCAGTGCCAGCCGCCACAGGAAATGCAGCCGGTCATCTGCGGTGTGGTCGAGGAAGTCGGCGACCTGTTCGGCGTCCCACACGAGGGGTGCATCACGGGTTTCCGGCTCAAGCTCAACCATGTAAACGGGGTTGAACGGGATTTTGTGGGCGCGCTTCCACTGGTAGTTCAGGAAGACGCGTAGCGCTGCGAAGATGCGGTGCTGTGTCGCAATACCGGTGTACTGGCGCCGCTGGCGTACATCGCCGGGCACATCTGGCTTGCGGCCGTCCTCGCGGGCCGCCTCGATCTCCTCATTGAACATCTCGACGCGCTCGAAAACCATGTTGCAGTGCTCGCCGTTGATCCGGTCGAGCGCGATGTCGGCGAGTACGGGCAGTAGCCAGTTCCGGCCGAGCTGCTCAAGCTGGTTCGCGTAGCTTGGGCGCGCTTTGCGGCGGCCGGCCAGCCAGACGGCCCACGCCTCGCCGAACGTCTCGCTCGTGTCCAGTTCGCGGCCGAGCCCAAGGCGGCGCCGCACGTCTTCGATGGTCGGCAGTTCACCGCCCCGGTTGGTCTTTTGGGCGATCATGTCGCCGATCTTCCGGCGGGCCTTGTCATCATCGGCAGCAAGCTTGATCAGGTCGGCGATCTGGTCAAGCTTGGCGCGGGCGTCCTTCTCGCGGGCGAACCCGGATCGGTCGATCTGGCGGCGTCCGCTCGTCAAGTCCAACCGGACTTTGTAGGACCAGGTGCCGTGGTGCCGCTTCTCAAGTTCGGGGCACTTGGCGCCGAGTTGCTTGTCGGTAGCGGGATCGGTGCAGCCGCACCGCTTGAGCGTAGACCCATTGCCACTCATGGTTATTCGCCTTTCCGGTCTGGCTCGTATCCGACGATCCTGGCGAGCGTCTCCACAGTGATTCCGGTGGCTTCCGAGATCCTGACCAGCATGGTTATCTGCGGTTTCACATCACGTCGCCACCTGTGCACCTGCGACTGGTTGACGCCGAGCTTCTTCGCGAACGCCGCGTCATTGGCGAACAATGCCGGAATGATGGCATCGAGCAGGGACGCGAACGGCATGCGCTCCAAGTCGGCGCCCGCTGCCGCAGGTTGATTCGTGGACATGGGGGACACGTTACATGTCTACTTGCTTTCATGCAAGCCATATGAGGCATAAACAAATACAAATGCGATTTTCGATCGCAGTGCCAGTTTGCAAAGATGCAGGTCAGAGCCTCGCGGAGGGCATCGTCGAGCCTAACATTGTTGCAGGTCAGAGCCTTGCAGACTACAAAACATGTGGTCAGAGATCGCTGTGCAAGGGGGATCATGCAAGGCGTGCTGCTGATGCAAGAACTTAACGCTAAGTAGGTGAACGTGAGCGACTATAATGGGCCTGTAGGCGTTGCCCCGTTGGAACGAACGGGGACCAATAGCCGCAAAAACCAAAACGGGCCTGGCAGGAGCGTCCAACTCAAGCTGCCAGGCCCAGCGCCGACCCAACCCATTACGGAGTGTCAGCTATGCCAGCATACAAGTCTGCCGCTGCGCGGTCATCCACAGCGCGGCCAGCGCCAAAGGTCCTTTACCGCGCTGAAGAGGCAGCAGTGATCATGAGCCTGAGCCGCACCGCGGTTTACGGCCTGATCCGCTCCGGTGACCTGGACTCGATCCAGATAGGCCATAGGCGGCGTATACCGCGCAGTTCGATCGATGACTACGTGGCCCGGCAGCTAGCAGTCGGCGACGACGCCGAGCTTGCTTCCTGACTCCATGACCAGCACAGAAAACGGGACGTCCCCCAGCCAGGGAACGTCCCGAGATGTTCAGCAGGTTGCAGACCTCACCGAACCAGATCCGTCACTGAATGTAGCACTAGATAACGCAATGCGTTTGAGGCGCGCCGCTGCTTTCCGTATGCCGCCACTGCGAAATGGCTGCCGTGATCCGCTCGACGCCCTGGCTCGCACCCGGCGCAGGGAGCGGGTCTGATGGGCTGGGACGCACGGGCCGGGGGCCGGTGATGGCGTGGGACGCAGACGGGTTCTGCCTCAGATGCCAGCAGCATCTCAGCGCCGGTTGCAGTTGCCGGGGCGTCGCGGCCGAAGCGAGACGGCGCAAGAACGACCCGCAGATTCCCGGCTCAGGTCCTAGCGCTGCCCGCGACGAGCCACCGGAGGCGGCCCCGGCTCCTGCGGACCAGCCGCACGGCGAGCTGGCCGCCGCCGAAGCCGGGCCGGCGGCGGTTAAGCCGGAGATCGAGACGGGGACGGCCCCGGAGACGATCCGCGCGATTCAGCGGGCTATAGACGGCGGCCAGATACCGGATACGTACGTCAGTGGCGGCCGGGTCGTGCATGTGGAAAAGGTATCTGGCACGGTCGGTACGGCCAGCGGGGAGGATGACTCGCCGCTGCCGGTCACCGCGAGCGACGTTAATGCGGCTGTGCTCGCGAACCTGCTTGCGTGGCATACCTACACGTTCAAGACCAAGCCGAGTAGCGCGGGCGGCGGCAAGGAGGAGGTCACGCCGCCGACCCCGGTGCTCGCCGCCGCACTCGCGCCGAAAGAGTGGGGGAATCTGCGCTCGCTGTTCGGGATCGTGGGGGCGCCCGTGCTGCGGCCGGACGGGTCGCTGTTCCAGCAGCCTGGCTACGATCCGGCTACCGGCTTGTACCTGGCTAGCAAGGTTCCCCTTGACCGGGTACCGGATGAGCCGACTGCGCAGCAGGTGAGCGAGGCGCGGATGTTCCTGCTGGATCAGTTCCTGGGTGACTTCCCGTGGGTCGGGCCGGCCGACAAGGCAAACTACCTCGGGTTGCTCGTGACACCCGTGCTGCGCAGCTACCTGCGGACACTGATCCCGTTCGGGCTGGTCACGTCGACCATGCCGGGCTCGGGTAAGACCATCCTGACATGCGGCCTGGGGATGCTGTACGGGCAGCGGGTGCTGACCTGGCCCGGCAGCGATGACGCCGAGCTGCGCAAGGCGATCACATCGGTTCTGGCCGATCCGGTCGGCGCGATCATCTTCGACAACATCGCCGAGGGAACGGTGATCGATTCGCCCGTGCTGGCCCGGCTGATCACCGACCGGACATGGGCCGACCGGCTGCTTGGCAAGAACACCACCGCGGCGTTCGCCAACGACCGGGTATGGACGGCCACGGGCAATAACCTGCGGCTGGGCGGCGACATGCGGACGCGTTCGGTCCTGGTGGCGCTGGATCCGGATACGCCGCGGCCCGAGGAACGGACCGGGTTCGCGATACCGGACCTGGATCAGTGGATCTTGGAGTCAGCTAATCAGCGTGCCGTGCTGTGGCACCTCCTGGTGCTCGTCGCCGACTGGATCAGGCACGGGGCGCCGCGCCGGGAGGGGGTGACCATGCGGCAGTTCACGTCATGGGCCGCGGCGGTCGGCGGGTTCCTGGCCCACCATGGGGTCGAGGGGTTTCTGGCCAATGCGGAGACTGTCCGCGAGATCGATGACGAGGAAGCCGACTGGACCGCGTTCTTCGCGCGGTGGCGCAAGATCTACGGCGATCAGTGGGTGACCAGCAACGACCTGCGCAAGTCAGCGAATATCACCGTCGACAGCCTGGGCACGCACGACCAGTGGGACGGGCTGTTCCGGACTGATAACCGCGGGCAGCCGGTCAGCGTGAAGTCGCTGGGCAAGATGCTCACCAGCCAGATCGGCCGGTACCGAGGCAGTTACGTGCTGAAGGCCCGCAAGGAGCCGCACGACAAGATCAAGCAGTGGAGGGTGGAGGAATGGACGGGATGATCGCCGGCGCAAGCAAGGACCAGGGGCGCCGGCGCCTCACATGCGCGCGTACGCGCACGTGAGGCCGAAGCCGAAACAAACCCCGCAAACCCGCAAACCCCGCAACCAGAATTCTGACCTGCGGAAACACGGAATCTGATGATCAACTCCAAACCCCGCAGTGCGGGGTTTGTAAACCCGCAGCCCCGGTTCGCTGCGGGGTGTTGCGGGGTTTACCGATTGGCAGCGGAAGCTAAACCCCGCAACTCCGCACCTACCGTGGCCTGCATGTTTCCCGCCGCTGCGGGTTTTGCGGGGTTTGCGGGTTTGTCTCGCGCGCGCACGTGAGGCGCCGCACTGGGGAATGGAAGGCAACGTCAATGCATCTTGAACAGTGGCGCACGGTCCTGGCGACCGAGCCGGCGACCCTGAATCAGGTGGGGAAGATCCACCGCGAGTTCGGCCGGCTGGGGTTCGGCGAGGATGACCGGCCCGAACGGCTGGAGATCTGCGCGCGCCTGCTCGACCTCGAGGAACTGGGCTCGCTGCGCGACCTGACCATGGGGGACGCCGGCCGGCTGATCAGCATCCTTGTGGGAGTCCGGGACCGTGCGCACCTCGCCGGGCTGCTGACCGAGCCGGACAGCCCCGCGCCGCCGCTGCCATCGGCTCTCATCGCTGCGATGGCGGCTGCGTACCTGCGGACAATGACCGTACCGGCCCCGCGCGTGACCGGGAGCGGCACGGGCGGCCGGCCGGACGCGCCGGCAACGGGCGGGGACGGTGCGGGGTGAGCGGGGCCGATGACGGCGCGCGGACGTGCGGGCGCGACGGGTGCACGAACACGTTCACGCCCAAGCGGTCCGATGCGCGGTACTGCTCGGATGCGTGCCGCGCGGCGGCGAGCCGGGCTAGCCGTACGCGAACCGTACGCCGTTCGGATAACCGCACGGCTGCGGGAGCTGCGGGGGCCGCGCGTGCGGGTACGGAAACGGGCGCGGTGGTGCTGGCGTGGGAACCGCCGTCGCTGCCGCGTGATCCGTGGCAGGTGAACGAGAGCTGCCCTGGTTGCGGGGACCCGCTGTGCACTGGCGGGCGGGGCACTGTCCGCGCGTGCCTGACGTGCAGATGCCGGGTGATCCCGCCCGGTGTGTCGGCGCCGTACCAGCGTGCCGACGTGGCCGCGCGGCAGGTCAAGAGCCAGCGTGAACGGGACATGGAAGCAATCGCGCTCGCCGCGCGGAAAGGCGTCATGCTCGGCCAGCTCGCCGAAGTGGCCGAGGACACGCGGCTGCACCCGGCCAGCGTCCCCATCGTGGAATGGTTCGCCGACCAGGTCCGCGCCGCCAGGACCGATGACCGGCTCACCGAGCTCGCCGACCTGCTCCCCGATGCCGGCATCCGCCGCCGCCACTGGTGGCAGGGCGAGCCGGCCGCAATCGACAGCAGCGGATATGACGACGGCGACCAGGCCGACGACGGCGACCAGGCCGACGATTACGGATATGGCGACGATGACCCTGGCGTGCACGGGCGCAACTTGCCTGCGGAACTTCCGCACGTGTCGATGACCAGCTATTACGCCGACGAACTGGCCGTGCGCGGTTACCGCCTCGGGGACAGTGCGCGGCCGGACGGCTGCCAGATCATCGAGACGATGCCGGCCGGGCAGCCGCCAGGCGGGGCGCCAGTCCGATGCGGCGGCCCCGGAACCCGCGCTATCCCCGGCGGCCGGGTCTGCCCGCCGCACTATGAAGCCCTGCAGCATCCCATGGCAAGGAAGGCAGCCCGCTGATGAACGAGCTTCCCGAGGTACCGCTAGCGCGGGTGCTGTCCCGCGTGGACGCGGTCTGGTCACCGCGGGCCGCGCCGCATCACCTGCTGTACGGCATGAGCGGGAGCGGCAAGACCACCCTGATACAGGCGCTGCTCGGGCTGTGCGCGATCGAGCGCGTGCTGATCATCGATCCCAAGCCCGCCGCCGATCCGGTCTGGGACGGCCCGGCCGATGACCGTGACCGGTGGGGGAAGCCTGTCACAGCGATCAAGCCCCGGTTCGGTCACGACGGCGAGCCGGGCGGCGGCCCCCGCCGCATGTGGTTCCGGCTGACCGGCGCCCCGGACCGCGCCGAGACCGCGCGGCGGTTCGCCAATGCGCTGGACATCGTCGCCGCCGAAGGCCACACCGTGCTCGTCCTCGACGATGTACGCGAGACATGCCGTCAGCTGCGCCTCGCGCAGAGCGTCGATTCGGTCATGAACCTGGGACGGTCAGCCAACGTCTGCGCGATCCTGTCAGCCACCGAGACGGGCTACGTCGCCGGGCGTGCGCAAGGCGGCATGGTCTGGGTCGGCCACACCACCGGACTCAACGCCGCCAAGGCCGGCGCCGAATTGCTGGGCTGGCGCGGACGCGAACGCCAGGACACATGCGCCGGCATCGCGCCGCATCACTGGATCTTCAGCGAGGACCAGCCCGGCAGCGCCGGCCCGTGCAAAGTAACCGCCTTACCCTCCCCTCAGCGGGTGCGCGCATAAAGCAACACACGGGCTTTACGCGCGCATAAGCCCGGGGGCTCGCAGCCACGCAATTTCGCGTGGTCAATTTGACCGGCTCCGTGGACATGTCTGCATATATGCGGACGGCAGGAATCGCGCGGTCCTATCGGCACCTTTTCCCAAACCGGATGGACTGTTTCACGGGAGCAGAAACCGGGGCGTGCTAACTGGCCTGTTCTTGCCGAGTGTTCTCCCGCGACCCGTGCGCTCGCATGGCACTCGCCAGCATTTCGGCGTATGACCACGGCGACGCGTCCTTATCCAGATGTGAAATATGAGCCGGAAGCTCGGGCGGGATCATGCCACGGTTCCTGATTTTTGAGCGCTGTTCCCTGATTCCCGCGAGGTGAGCGGCTAGTTGTTCTTCGAAACTAAAGTTCTCTGAGAGAGCTTCACCCGATTTTAGAACGTAGTCATACAGGTTTACATGGTAATCATGCAGTTCGAACATCGCGACCGGCTCGCAAGAATCCCATATGGGATTAGCGCTCTCTAGCGAGTTGGCGATATAGGACCGTGGAACACCGTAGAACCATCGAACCGCTTCCCATGTGGGCATGCTGCGATCTGGGGCTATATCGGTTACAGGCTCCTGCCCGAGTGGGAGCAGCAAGAGCGTCGGTGCGATTTCGAGAGCATTTGCGATCACGAGCAGCTCAGCGGTGCCGATTGCCTCGCGATGGCCGTTCTCCAGTTTCGCGATGACTGCCCGGTTAAGCGATGGCATGCCCAGCTCTGCGCAGCGGTCGGCGAGCTGCTGAGCACTCATGGCGCGATGCCGCCGATTCTCCGCGATTCTCCTGCCTATACCTGCTGTGTGTTGTTTTGACCATTCCCTATCTTGACCCATGAAGGCACGATAGTTGCGCCGGTCTGGTAGCGCGAGCCAATCCTTATCGACACGCTAGCTTTGGCCCGGTCAGTTCCCTAGAAGGCGGCGGAAACGAGTCTAGGCGCGCTTGCGCAAGCGTTGGCGCCGTTGTCGTCGCCTTGCTCGGCGGATCTTCGGCCGCGATTATCCTATCCTCCGGAATGCGGGCGAATCCGGCAAACCGCCCAGCCTAGGCGTCAATTTGACTAGGCTCTAATTTAGGAGCCTTCCCAATTTAGGGCCTAGGGCATCCGAAAAATCATCTGCGGAATAAAAATCGAGGCAGAGACGCAAAAACGCTGAGTGCCGCACGGGTGGTGCTCGAAGAGCCTGGTGGCCCTGGTGGCCCTGGTTGAGCTGGCGCGGTCCTGGTCGAGCTGCGGGCCGAATCGGCGAGCTGACGGGCCGGGCCGGTCGGCAAGCCCGCGGCCCTCGACGAGCCGGTGGCCCTAGTCGAGGTTAGCGGGGCCGGGCCGGTCAACGAGCTCGTGGTCTTGGTCGAGCTTGGTGGTCCTGACGGGCCGGTGGCCGGTCGGCAAGCCCGTGGCTCGACGAGCCGGTGGTCCTAGCGGGGCCGGTCCGGTCGACCAGCCTGCGGCGCTCGACGTGC
>Ga0209530_1000742_pt1 | contig 19305 bp, 16 predicted proteins | sample BlaSpr_A8_Ref_O1_FD_187987 | JGI IMG/M metagenome (GOLD analysis project Ga0209530, IMG submission 187987) | Forest soil microbial communities from Thunder Bay, Ontario, Canada - Black Spruce, Ontario site 2_A8_Ref_O1 (SPAdes) (version 2) | ecosystem: Environmental > Terrestrial > Soil > Boreal...
CAAGGGAAAGACTCACCTGATGGCGGAGAAACTTTCCGTCGTGATGGCTCGCAAGCATCTCGAAGCTGCCGATATCGCTTTGCTCGTCATCGACGCCACCGAAGGCGTCAGTCAACTGGACGCCGCCATCGCCGGCTACGCTCACGAGAGCGGACGCTCAATGATCATCGTGGTCAATAAATGGGACCTCATCACCAGCGGCGAGCTGAAACCTGGCAGACCTTCGAAGGCCATGCGCATGCGCGAAAGCAAGCGCCCCGGCGACCGCGAGGCCTATGAGGAGCGTCTGCGCTACGATCTCAAGTTCCTGAACTACGCGCCCATCGTCTTCATTTCAGCCAATACTGGCAAGGGCACGGAGAAAATTTTCCCACTACTCGAACAAGTCGCCACCGAGCGCCGCAAGCGTATAACAACGTCCGCGATGAACCGCTTCATTGAAACCGTGGACTTCGAACGCGCCTCCGTCCCCATGCGCTCGCGAATAAAAATTCTCTACATGACACAGGCCTCAGTCGCACCGCCCACGTTCGTGCTCTTCACCAACCGCGCCGTCAAATTGCACTTCTCCTACCAGCGTTTTTTGGAGAATCAGATACGGAAAGCCTTCGGCTTTTTAGGCACGCCGATCTGGATCAAAAACCGGGCGAGAAATTAGGGAGAATCAGACAGACGGTGCTTGGCATTAGGGTGGGGACGTTGACGGCCGGCGTACGTTGACCAGAAATGCAACTCGTTCGATTCCCGCAGATCCCACGCTATCGAGTGTGGGCCTAAGCGTTCCGTACCGCGCACGAGCGTCAAGCTGAATGTAGACCCTGCGTTCTACACTACGGTCCGTCAAACGATTCTGAATCTTCGAGCTCAAGTCGGCGGGCGAGACGCGTTCATTCCCGAAGTAGACACTGCCGTCACGCGTCACCGAAATTATCGTCGCATCCTCTCGAAGCGCGCCGGGCACCGCTGCTGCATGCGAAACGCGCGGCAGGTCAGGGCTGGTGCCATCATGAGGCGAACATTCGGCAATCATCATTACCACGAGGAGTACGAACATTACCGCCGCAAGCGCGGACGCGTCAACGTTGCAAAAGAGCTTTACTGATCTTGTGTGTTCTGGAAGCATGCGGTCTCCCGAAGTTCCTCCGCTCCCATTCTCCTGGTGCCCGAGTCCAACCGGCAGATACTCCCGCAACCTCCACACCATACCTACTCCCCCGCTATCTCCCGATCCATCGTCAGCAGCCCCACTCGGTCCACGCCCGCGTGATGCGCCACATCAATCACATCAGCCACATATTGAAAGTCCACATCAGCATCGCCACGCACGAAGACGACTTTCTCTGCGCGCGTTAAATAAATCTTCGCGAGCCGTGTCCCCAGGTCCTCCCAGCGCACGCTGTCCTGATTGATCTTCACTGTTGGCGGCTCATCTTCGCTCGTCCACACTACCTGGATGACGACCGTCCGCGGCTGGGAGAGGTTTTGCGTCTGCTTCTGATCGGGCTGTGGAATCTGCGCTGTCTCGCCCTGATCTTTGTCCATTGATACCGCGACCATGAAGACAATGATCAGGGTCAGCAGCACATCGATCAGCGGGGTAACGTTAATCTCGGGTCCACGCGCACCTCCACCTGCCATTGAGAACGACATAGAAATCTCCTCGGCTTCTCGTTTGGCGCGCGCGTGTCTGCAACATCAGACACCCGGAACGTGACGAGAGTTCCCTGGGAGAACTGTCCTTCTCTTCATCCCGCAGGTTCAGGAGCAGGTGGTAAGGGCGGCGGTTGCTGCGGGAACGCGGTCGATCCGGCTAATGTTCCGAGTACTGGCGGTGTCGATGGATAAAGCGCCGCGTGCAGTGGCGGATAGCGTGACGCGAAAAAATAGATTGAATACGCAGGGAAGAATACAACCACCGGCACAGAAATCAGCGCAATCAGATATATAAATATCGCCAGAAGAACACTGCCTACCACCACCGCCAGGGTAATGGTATAAGGGTTCCAAGTCAGGCCGGCCGTTTTACCGGTCAGCACGGCGATAATGCTCAGGCCTACCGTGGGTACGGCAAGGAACAAGCCTAAAATCAGCGTCGCAATCCCAACCACAATTCCGGCGCCAACGGCCATTAGGATCTTCATCGCGATGTAGATTGCATATCCGCTCATCTCGGCCTTGATCATCGGCCACAAACGGCGCCAGCCCTCGATCGTGCCGATATTCTCCAGTGCCATTTGCGGCACCACGAAATCCTTCGTCAATACGAAGATCACGGAGATTGCCAGAAAGAAAATCAGGAACACGAAGAATAGAAAGATGCCGCCCAGCACCAGCGGAACCAAATGCTCCTTTGGCTGCTTAAGCCAACCGGCTGCAAAGGCAAAAGCCGCGGGAATTCCAACCAGAATTACCATGCCGGCAAACGTGATGCACAGATAAAGCAGCTTCCACAGAAAGTATCGCCATCCGGGCCCTTGCCTGAGGCTCCATCCCCGGCCGATGTGACACTCTTTCGCAATGATGCTGTCGAATAGAACAAAACGCATCACGCTGCTCACGTACATCAGGATGATTGCCAAAAGCAGTCCCGTGACTACCAGTACCGCAATCACCGCCGCAACCAGCGCAGGGTCGACTCCCGCAAATTCTGGAAATATTCCATGCAAGTGCGCTACCGGATGTGCGGGCAGACGCAGGTTAGAGCGATTGCAGCCACCACTGGAGCCGAGTTCGCCGGCCAGCAGTCCTACCACAGCGAGCCTGGTCCATTGACCGAAGCGAAAAGGTTTGAACAGTTGTTGTTTGGTGTGTTCAACCGCAAGAGTGATCGTGTCAACGGCGGAGATCGGCAAAGCGCACCTCTCAGCTGCGAATGGCTCAGCAGCAAGGTACTGCGAATCGCTCCACGGATCAAGATCAAATCAATTCTCGCGGCCTTACTCGTAGCGCAGGGCTTCCACGGGATCCAGTTTGGACGCCCGCAAAGCCGGAACCAGGCCGCAAGCCACCCCCACAACCAGCAGCACGGTGCTCGAAAGAATGACCGTCATCATGGAGATCCGCAGATGAATATCGCCCTGCCCCGAGTCGTCCTCGAAGAGCGGCCCCATCATTGGCAGCGTTCCGACCGCCCATGCGATTGCATAGGAGAGCGCCACGCCAATTGCTCCGCCGAGCACCATGATCAACAAAGTCTCCGCCAGGAACTGCAGCGTGATGTGCCGCTTCCTGGCTCCTAGGGCGCGCCGAAGGCCGATCTCGCGGATTCGTTCATCCACCGAGACCAACATGATATTCATTACGCCCACGCCTCCGATGCCCAGGGTTAGCGTACCAACGAAGGCCAGCAGTACCTGCAACCCAATCGTCAGTGCATCGATCACGGGACGGAATTCGTCACGTCCGAACATCTGGAATGCCTTCGGGTCGGTGGGCGAAAAATTCTGCCGGGTAGCGACGGCAGCCAGAACTTGCGCCATCGCCTTTTTCTCGAATTGTGGCGCAATCGGTTCAAATAACAATACTGCTGCGTAGCGCGTGTTCCACAAATCTCCGGCGGTGGAGTACGGAATCCACGCCGACTCATCGTCACTGCTGAAATAATTGCTGAGCTGAATTTTGCGCGCCATCACCCCGATTACCGTGAAGCGAACGCCACCCACTTCCACGATTTCACCGATCGCCGGGCGCCCGCTGAAAAGTTGTTCCTTGGTGCGTCCCCCGAGAAAGATCACGCGCCGCCGCTCCAATTCGTCCCCGGCATCGATCCAGCGTCCCTCCGCGGGCACTTCGTTCCGCATCTCGCTGTACTCCGGACAAACCCCTCTCACTGCGGCCGTCCCGACCATACGATCGCCATAAGAAATTCCCGGCCGATTTACAGTTTCGCGGCATACGTGCTTCACCAGAGGCGCTGTAGCCTTCACCATATCGACGTCGGCTTGTTCGATAACGACTTTCTTTCCCGCGCGCTGCCCACCCGGTTGCTCGCTGGTTTGCTGCGGCCAACAAATCACTACACTCTTGCCGAACGCATCGAATCCGTGCACCAGAATGCTGCGAAAACTGCTGCCGTAGGCAATCAGTAGAGTAACCGTCGCAATTCCCCATACGATTCCAAGCATGGTAAGGAAACTGCGAGTCAAGTTGCGCTTCAGTGCAATCCAAGCTTCCAGAATGATCTCAATCAGCATCTGTTACCCACCAGCCTCGTACCGCAAGGCCTCGATCGGATCAATCGATGCCGCCCTCCGCGCCGGATACAGAGCCGCTCCCACGGCGATCGTGCCCAACAGTCCGGCAGCGACCAGGCCGGAAGTCCAGTCAGGAATCAGTCCGGCAAAAAAATCCGGCATCGGCAACATGTTGACCAAGGCACAAAATCCGAAGGCCACACCGAGGCCGATTGCACCGCTGAGCAAGGCAATGATCAGAGCCTCGACAAAGAACTGACGCAGAATCGTTCCGGCCGGTGCGCCGATTGCCTTTCGTACGCCGATTTCGCGGGTGCGCTCGCGCACTGCAACCAGCATTACGTTCATCACGCCGAGCCCGCCCAGTAGAAGGGTCACGACTCCCACCGCGCCCAGGAAATATTTCATGCCGTCGGTCATCTGCCGGAATGCCTTGGCTTCCTGCACCGTATCCCAGATGGGGCAGGCCTCTTTGTCATTGGGATCGTAGCGGTGCATGCGCGCCAGCGCGACCCGCACCTCTCGCTTGCAGGCCTCATGCTGCTCCACCGACTTCGGAGTCACCAACAATTGATCGAATGTAGACGCGGTGCCGGGAGGCTTGTCCGGAAAATCGCGGCGCATCGCGGAGAATGGTATAAACACCTTGTTCACATCCCAGCCGTCATAACTCGAATCCTGTTTCTTTTTGGCCATCACTCCAATCACGACGAAAGGGAAGTCATTCAGATAAACGTTCTCCCCTACTGGATTGCGCCCGGAAAACAATTGCTTAGCTGCATCTGACCCGAGGAAAGCGACACGCCTCGCGTCGCGCATATCATTCCAGTCATAGAAGCGACCCAACCCCACGTTAAGACTGCGAATCTCACCAAACTGCGGGTACGATCCGGTTACAGTGAATGAAGCATTGTTAAAGTTGCTGTGAGTCAAAACGGTTTGCTGCTCCAGTTCCGGGATGGCATATTCGCAGTCCATAGCCTCCGCCTGTACCACGGGCACATCTGGATCTTCCCAGTGCACCAGTCGTCCCGCGCGTGCTCCCCCCACTTGCAGGCTAGTACGGCCATGGAAAACAATCATTACGTCCTTCCCCAGTGTTTGCGCCTGCTCCTCCTGGCCCTTGCGCAAGCCTTCACCAGCTGCCACCATCAGAACGATCGACACAATTCCCCAGGCGATGCCGAACATGGTGAGGAAGGCCCTTAGCTTGTGCGACCATAAGGTCCGAACCACGTCGACAATGAGATCGCGAAGGGTCATCGTGCTCTTGGTTGGACGCAACCCGACGAGGAAAGTAAGCCCGCCGGCTCCTTTTGCCGCTCGACAGCAGATACGTATCCGGAGAGGTTTTGGTTGCAGGAATTTTGGGGGCCTCCGCCAGGAAATGTCCTAGACGGCTCATCAGTCTGCGCGCGGTTCGAAAGATATTTATTTCGAGCGGGAGATGCTCTTCTCCATCGTGAAAAGAGGGGTGCCAAACAACTCGTGCGGACCTTGCCGGCCGCGCCGAAATCCATGCCTTTCATACAAACGAATCGCTGAATCGAGGAAGGGGGTGGTGCTCAGAAACAGCTGGGTGCATCCTTGTTGCCTAGCCCAAGTGTCTGCGCGCTGCAGAAGAGACGCTGCGAGGCCGGATCCGCGCGCCGCAGGCCGGACCGCCATGCCGCGAAGGTGGGCCGCTTGGCCTTCTATGACAACGGCTACCGTTCCCAGCACCCTGCCGTCGCGCAGAGCCACCCAAACCGGACCTTCTTGCATCCGCGGTAGAACCTGCTCCGCGTTAGGAGTTGTCGCGGCAAAGCCCCCGTCTGAGTAAAGAGCTTTGAACTCTACGAACGCCTCGTGCAGCAGTTCGGAAATCGCAGACGCGTCTTGCGGACTCGCGCGACGAATCTCAACTTCTGCTCGCAACATCTTCGTGCTCTCGTTCTTGTTCGCGGCTGTCGTTTTCCCGCGCTCCGTCCACAGGTCGAACTCACGAAGAGCCAGTTCGCATTGCGTACGATGGCGCTCCTTGCGGTCACGAATCTTTTTCTCCAGAGCCGGCAAAAGATCGAATGTGATGTTCGCCGGCTGGAAGTTCTTGGCATCCGCATGCACCACGTAGTGAGTTAGCGATCCGAACGCGGATGCCCGCGGCGGAGGTGTTGCCTCCGCTCCCCGCACTAAAGCCGCGGCGTGCGTCCCAGCCATCAGTCCGGTTGCGATCGACTCCACGTAGCCTTCTACTCCGCAAATCTGGCCAGCAAACAAAACCCGCGGATGTGCTTTCATTTGCAGCGTCTCACGCAGCAATGCAGGGCCGTTGATGTAGGTATTGCGATGAATCTGGCCGTAGCGCAGAAATCGCGCATTTTCCAGCCCCGGAATCATGCGCAGCACCCGCCCCTGTTCTCCGAACTTAAGATGATTTTGAAAGCCCACCAAATTGTAGGAGTCCGCGCGCAGATTTTCCTGGCGCAGTTGCACCACGGCATAGGGCATCCGTCCCGTACGAGGATCCTTCAGCCCCACGGGCTTCATTGGCCCAAAGCGCAGTGTATCGCGCCCACGCCGCGCGATCTCCTCAATCGGCAGACAACTCTCGAAGTAGTTCAGCTTCTCCCAATTACGCTCCTCAACCGGCTGCGCCGCTAGAAGCGCATCGTAGAAAGCGTCATATTCTTCGCGGCTCATCGGGCAATTAATGTAGTCCGCCGATCCTTTGTCATATCGTGCCGCCATGTACACTCGCGACATGTCGATCGAATCGGCTTCCGCAATTGGACTGATCGAATCGTAGAAATACAAACGCGCAACCTGTGATCCGGCATGGTCAGCAGGCTGACGACCCGCATTCTCCGAGTTCGACTCATCGGGCTTCGAGCTTAGCCGCCCAATTTCTGCGACCAAGCCCTCAGAAGTCAGCGGTCCGGTGGCGACGATGGTGATGTGCTCGCCAGCTTCATCGATGCGCGTGATTTCTTCTCGGATCACCGTAATTTTCGGATCGCGCGAAATCGCCTCTGTCACTTTTGCCGCAAATGCGACTCGATCGACAGCCAATGCATGACCCGCTGGAACCGCACATTCGCGCGCTATCTGGAGCAGCAGCGAGCCCGCCCGCCGCATCTCTTCCTTCAGCAGCCACGGTGCCGTGTTCTGGGAATCTGATTTCAGGGAATTCGAGCACACTAACTCCGCAAAATTCGCCGTTTGGTGCGCCGGAGTCGATCGCGCGGGCCGCATCTCAAACAACTCCACTTCCACACCCCGCCGCGCGCACTGCCATGCCGCTTCCGTTCCAGCCAGTCCTGCGCCGACAATTTTGACCTTGGGCATAGCTATTTATTTACTTCGAGGAGTTGCGTGATTTACGGGGCTCGTGAAGTTTTTCGTTTCTTTCGAGCATGTCCACGAACCGTCGAATTTTTGCGGCCCGGGTTGCAGGTTTCTTTACGGTTTGAATTCGAAACAGGACCGCGTATCGGTTGGTTCGATTGAGCGATTGGAAAAATTCTCGCGCCCGCGGATTCTTATCCAGCGCCATCTGCAAATCGTCCGGTACTACTGCGGCTGTGGACGAATCATAGGCGGACTCCCAGCTCCCGTTTTTCTTGGCGGCTTCTATTGCTTCCGAACCCGCGGCCGTCATTCGGCCCTGCGCGATCAAAGCGAGAGCGCTTTCCCGATTAATCTTCGACCAAACGCTTCTCGCCGATCGAGGCAGGAACCTCTGTAGCCACGTTTGTTCGTTTTCGGCCCTCTTCTGTCCGTCGATCCACCCATGGCAAAGGGCAATCTCCAGCGCTTCTTTGTATGAAACCGATTTCAATCCCGAACCTATCTTCGCCAAGCGCAGCCACAAGCCTTCCGGTTTGCGGTGATTCTTCTCCAGCCAGGCTGCCCAAGCCTCCTGGTCTGCAAATAGACAGACGGACTTTCCAACAGCTGCTTTGCAGCTCTTTGTTTTCACCGGAATTCTCCGCAAGCCGCTTCCCTCCATTGCAACGATCTGTCCGCAAGAACGCCTTGGAAATAGCCGCAGATCCCACACTGGTTGATGGTAGCAGTTAAGAGAATAAGGGATCGCTGACGGAAAGATACGAGCGGCTAATCGATGACTCTCCGGAGACGGTTCTCATCGGCCGATCAACCTCGATGGGCTGGCTACGCATACCCAATTGTCGCAGCGGCGGATCCATGTATTGGTAAAGCGCATCCGAACCGAGTAGTGCTTCCCGTTTCTCACGCCGCTCTCATGGCACACGCCGTTCACCACTACCACCCCACGGTAAGAGTGTGCGCTCATAGATTCATCCACAATCGGTTCAGCATGCCCAGAGCGCTGATTCTACGCTGGCCAATACTCAACCTATTCATTTGCTTGCCATCCTAGTCGACGTAGACCAACTCTGGACCCAGCAGCATCTCAAGCGCCGCACTGACTTTTTGCTGCTCCGCCAGGTTCCGCGCATTTTCCAGTGTCAGGATTTCGACGCTGGTCGTCGGCGCGGTTCACAACCTGAGCACTGAGCTGAGGTTGCACCAACAGGAACAGCAAAAAAACAGAAAACGTATTCCACATCATTATTCCCAACTTTGGGCAAATTGTAAGAAAAATACCTACACTCCGAATGCCACGTTCCGGCATTCAGCGCAGAATTGGAGTCGTCGAAGCAGCAACGCATATCCAATTTCCATCGTTTAATACCCAGGTATCGGCAAAGCGCCCATGTTTCAAGTACGGCTTCCCGCTCTCTGTGCCTTTTACTCGGTAGGTTCCAACCACGATGGCGGTATTTCTGAACATTTGCACACTCAATTTCGTCCGACACGACCTGCTGTAGGTGGGTGGCATTTGATCTTACGCGTACCAGGTACGCAGCCTTCGTCAAAAGCGTGCCGTCGTAATCGACGTACGCCAGAGAATTGTCGAAGATCGAGGCGAGCGCTTTGACGTCTCCGCTGCCCAGCGCCTGGTCCCAGGCGTGTTCCAGTGCGAGTACGGTTGACCTGCTTTTCGCGTCGCTAGCGTCCTGCGCTCGCGCGAGCCCCAGCGCCGAACAGATCAGACTTATGACGATTGCATGCTGTTTCACGGAGTCACCCTTGGTGGTACATCGGCATCTGCGTCGTTTTCCTGCAGCGCTAGAAGTCGATGTCCCACTGAACCAGGTTTACCCAATAGGTCGCGTCGAATTCTCGATTCATCTATCATGAGTGGGATCTACGTTCATCTTGGAGGAATTGATGGCTCGCATTAGCTTGATCGCCACCGGCGACGCATCTCCGGAAGTGCGCGAGATCTATGACACCACGCTTCGCGGCAAGCCTGGCAACGTGCAGAGAGCGTTGGCCCACCGCCCGGAGATGCTTAAGAACTTTCTAAGTTTCTACGCCAGCGTGGGACGTTCCCTCGACCGCAAGTTGTACGAACTTATTTATCTCCGGGTTTCGTTTATCAATGGATGCCGTTATTGCACGCAGCACCATCTTGCGTCGTCGAAACGCGCCGGCCTCACCGCCGAGGACTGGGCAGCGCTGAAAGCGGGGAACTATTCGCGGTACAGTGAGAAGGAGCGAGCGGCGCTAGTCTACATTGAGAAGTTGACCCGTGCTCCCCACGAAATCAATGAAACAGATTTCAATGAACTCAAGAAACAATTTTCCGATCCTGAGATTGTTGATTTGCACATGCTTACCGGACTTGCCAACCTCACCAACCGCTTGACTGACCCTCTGGGATTGGAGCTGGAATTCCCGGAAGAGAAAATCTAAGGAATTGAGCAATCGGGCCATTGGGTGATTGAGCAATTGAAATTTGTGCGGGATTGCAATCGCAAATCACTCGATTACAAAATCGTCCTTGCATCCCCCACGCGCCTGGTGACGTGTTCGCGATCCAGATACTCCAGTAGCGGGATCGCATATTTGCGGCTCACTCCCGTCAACTCTTTGAATTTGGCAACGTCAATGGTTGCCGACTTCAGTTTGTAAGCCGCCATCTGCCGGCGCAACAATTCCAGCGCGCCGCGATGAAAAGCTAGTTCATCGGAAAGCTTAATCAGTACTTTATCGCGCAATAGCAGAGTGACAATCTTCTGCGCCCTTACCTTGTCGATCTTCAGGCCTGCAATCACGTCATGTAGCGCTGGAACTTGCAGCCCCGCCGAAGCAAACGCATCCTCGATCTTCTTTTTCGACTCAGCTTCCTCATCCTTCATTACTACGCCGTGGCCACGCAGTCGTATCAGATCGCCAACAACTTCGATCATGTTGTCTCTGACCAGCAAGGCCGCAACCGCCTCAAAAACCTCCGCTAGTGCGTCGGTTTGCACTCGCAACTCCTCCTTGCCAATTCCAGCGACCAAAGGATTCTTCTGGTGGAATGCTTTCGTTTCGGCGACAATTTGCAACTTCAGCGCTTCGAGTGCTGCGGCAGGGAGGAACCTTTCTCCGACGCGTATGATCGTGCCCGTCAGCAAGAGTTGATTCAGGCCTGCTTCGAGCACCGACTTCGTGCACCCAGTTTCGATTACGAGCCTTGAGATCAAAATTCCGGCACGTTGCCGTCGAGTAATCCGGGCTTCCAGAATTGTGTTGAGGTTGTCAGTCGTCAGTGCTTTCAGGAAGTCTCCATGTCCTGGCATACGCGGAATAGGCGCCGCGTCCAAAACGGTTCCACCTCCGATTGTCACCACCGGCGACAACTGCCGCAGAATGAATCGATCTCCTGGCAGGAGCAGCGCTGCTTCCGGTAGTTTGAGCCGTGCCAAAGCCTGGTCGCCTGGAGCAATCAGTTTCTTTCCGTAGAGCAAAACGTCTGCAATGGTTTCCATCGTGTATGAATGAAAGTGCACACGAGCTCGATTTTTCAAAGGGCGCGCCGCCGAACTCAGCAGGCGCAACGAAACGTCTGCTTGCCGTGTCGTCTCAAATGTCTTTGGAGGAGCGAGGGTCATGCCCCGCGCCAAATCTTCCGTGCTCGTCCCGGCCAGGTTCAGCGCCGTCCGCTGACCAGCAATGGCCGCGTTTGTCGTTTGCCCATGCACCTGCACGCCCCGCACTCGTGCATGCTCCCCCCCGGGGAAAATCCTCACCTCATCTTCGCGGCGAATTGTTCCCGCTATCAGAGTTCCGGTCACCACGGTTCCAAACCCTTTCATGGTGAACACGCGGTCAATCGGCAACCGGGGAATCGCATCGGAATCTCGTTGACGTACGTCGGCAGCTGCGGAAACCATTGCCCGCTTCAGCTCGTCCAGACCGCCCCCCGTCAAGGCGCTCACCGCGAGTATGGGGTTTGGATGATCCAGAAAAGTTCCGCGCAAGAATTCTTGCACTTCCAGCCGCGCAACCTCGAGGGTCTCGATATCAACAGCATCGGATTTTGTCAGAACGGTAATGCCACGCCGCACACCCAGCAGTTGCAGAATGTCAAAGTGCTCTCGCGTCTGCGGTTTGATTCCCTCGTTCGCCGCAATCACCAGCAACACCAGGTCCATACCGCCCACACCCGCCAGCATATTGCGCACAAAACGTTCATGCCCGGGAACGTCAACAAAGCCTAACCGCAACGTCTCGCCATTCGTCGATGGCATTTCCATGTGTGCAAAGCCCAGGTCGATGGTGATGCCGCGCCGTTTTTCTTCTTCCAATCGGTCGGCATCAATCCCGGTCAAGGCCTTGACCAGTGCGGTTTTACCGTGGTCGATGTGTCCGGCGGTTCCGACGATAATAGATTTCATCTGGCTGGCATCTTACCGGAAATGGGCAAGCTCTGAAAAAATCCCAGTTCTTAACAAATCTCGATAACTGCCCTACCCAGCCGTCCCCGCAAATGCGACAATAGAGCTTCCCCATGATCACCTCCATAACTCCTGCCTTTTCTCTGGACACCATCCGGCAACACGGCCTTAGTTCCGAAGAATACGACAAGATCAAGCGGTTGCTGGGGCAGCGCGAGCCTACGCTCACCGAGCTTGGCATCTTCAGCGTGATGTGGAGCGAGCACTGTTCTTACAAATCGTCGCGCGTGCATTTGAAACGCCTGCCGACACGAAGCAAGCGCGTACTGCAAGGTCCAGGAGAGAACGCCGGCATCATCGATATCGGAGATGGTTGGGCCTGTGCGTTCAAGATCGAGTCGCACAACCATCCGTCGTTTATTGAGCCGTTCCAAGGGGCGACCACCGGCGTTGGCGGAATCCTGCGCGACATCTTCACCATGGGAGCCAGACCGGTTGCGGTGATGGACTCGCTGCGTTTCGGCCCGATTCGTGTCGGCGTAGGCGACACGTCCGCACAGACCGCGGAGAAAGATATTCATCGCAACCATTCCATCCTCGAAGGAGTAGTCGGCGGCGTTGCCTCTTATGGCAATTGCTTCGGCGTGCCCAACCTCGGCGGCGAGACGAAATTTGAATCCTGCTACTCCGGCAATCCGCTCGTGAATGCATTTGCTATGGGCTTGGTTCGGAAAGACGAGATCTTCTACGCGCGCGCCGTCGGCGAAGGCAATCCAGTCATTTACGTTGGCGCCAAAACCGGACGCGACGGCATCCACGGTGCCACGATGGCGAGCGAGGAATTCAGCGAGGCCTCGGAGGCGAAGCGCCCCAACGTGCAGGTCGGCGATCCGTTTCTTGAAAAATTATTGCTTGAAGCGTGCCTGGAGGCGATGAAGACGGGAGCGATCGTCGGCATTCAGGACATGGGCGCGGCCGGACTTACCTGCTCAACCTGCGAAATGGGCGCGCGCGGCGGCGTTGGCATCGAGATCGAGCTGGACCGCGTCCCCCAGCGCGAAACCGGGATGACTGCATACGAAATCATGTTGAGCGAGTCGCAGGAGCGCATGTTGCTGGTCGCGCAAAAGGGCCGCGAGCAGGAAGTTTTCCGCGTCTTTGAAAAGTGGGGATTGGATGCGGTCGAAGTTGGCAAGGTCACGACCGATAGCATGTTGCGCGTGTTTCAGCATGGCGAAGTTGTTGCCGAGATTCCGAATCAAGCGCTCACCGACGATGCGCCGGTATACAACCGCCCACTTGCTCGCTGGGAGCCGCCCGTGCCGCGCGAGATGCCCGTGGGCATCCGACTAAATACCGGCGCCAACTTCACGGAAAATCTGAAGCGACTTCTTGCCAGTTCAAATATCTGTGGGAAGCGCTGGGTCTGGCAGCAATACGATCACATGGTGCAGACCAACACGGTAGAGAGTCCAGGTGCGGGTGACGCCGGTGTGATTCGCATCAAGGGTTCTCAGCGCGGCCTCTCGATGGCGTTGGATGGCAATGGACGCTGGTGTTATCTCGATCCGCGGTTGGGCGCGATGCACGCCGTCGCCGAGGCCGCGCGCAAGGTGGCGTGTTCGGGAGCGACTCCGGTGGGCGCAACCAATTGTCTGAATTTCGGCAATCCGGAAAAACCGCACATCATGTGGCAATTCTCGCAGACCATCGATGGCATCACCAAGGCCTGCGAGGAATTGGAGATTCCCATCACCGGCGGCAATGTGAGTTTTTATAACGAGACGCTGGGCGAGGGCATTTACCCGACACCGGTGCTCGGCGTGGTGGGGATTCTCGACGACGTACACAAATCTGCAAAGATGCATTTTGCCTCTCCCGGACGCACCATCGTGCTTTTGCGCGCCGGCGAGGCTGCCGATATCACCGATGTGGAGAGTGAATTCGGATCTTCGGAGTACGCAAAAGAAATTATGGGTGAGCTGTGGGGATATCCTCCGGAACTCGAGCTGGAAAAAGAAGCTGCCCTGCAGAAAGTTGTCGTCGAATCAATTCAGCGTGGGTTGGTGGAATCCGTGCATGACTGCGCTGATGGTGGACTGGCAGTCGCGTTGGCGGAAAAGTCTTTTTCCAAGGGCGTCGGCGCGCGGGTAAATCTCGCGTCGAACAAGCTTCCTCCGGAGTTTGTCCTGTTTGGAGAAGATGCGAGCCGCATTGTCGTCTCTTGCGACCCGGGTAACGTAGCCCGAATCCAACGGATGGCGGAGGAACACGGAATCGCCTTGGACGTGTTGGGAGAAACGATTCTGGAGCAGCTTGAGATTTCGATCGACGAGCGAGTGCTGATATCCGCGCTTGTTTCTGACCTGAACCAAGTTTACGAATCTGCCCTGGAGTTGAATTTGCGAATGGATCCGGGGTTAGTGGCGGCAGATTGAGGATGTAGGGTCAAGTGAATGGCTAAAGGCTGATTGCTAAATGCTGATTCCTGACAAATTCCACGACGAGTGCGGAGTCGTAGCGATCTTCGCTCATCCCGAAGCGGAGAAGCTTGCTTACCTGGGTTTGCATGCGTTGCAGCATCGCGGGCAGGAGTCGGCCGGGATTGTTACATCCGATGGTGTGAGTTCGCGGGTGTACAAGGCGATGGGTCTGGTTGCCGATATTTTTACCGAAGATGTGCTGGCGAAGATACGCGGCACACTGGCGATCGGTCACACGCGCTACTCGACCGCGGGCGATTCGGCCCTGCTGAACGCGCAACCGATACTAGTGCAATCAAATAAAGGGTGGATCGGGGTGGCGCATAACGGCAACCTAGTCAACGCCGCCGATGTGAGAAGCCGGCTTGAACGCCAGGGGTCGATTTTTCAGACCAATAGCGACACCGAGGTGATCGTCCATCTGATCGCACTTTCGCGAGAGCACACTTTGCCGGAGGCGATCGCAGACGCGTTGCGCCGCGTGGAAGGTGCGTTTTCGCTGGTGGTAATGAGTCCGGACCGGATCATCGCAGTGCGCGATCCCCGCGGGTTCCGTCCTCTGGCCATGGGTCGCATTCCCGCGCCTGAAGGCCAGAAACGGGACACTATCGTATTCGCCTCGGAGACATGTGCTTTCGATCTGATCGGTGCGACCTACGAGCGCGACGTGACGCCGGGCGAGTTGGTTGTGGTTGGGCCGGAAGGAATCACCTCGCGTTTCTATTCGACTGCCGCGCCGCAGTCGAGTTGCATCTTCGAGCACGTCTACTTTTCGCGTCCGGATAGCATAGTATTCGGCCGTGCCGTGCAGACCAGCCGCGAAGAATTGGGGCGACAGTTGGCCCGCGAAGCGCCGGTGGACGCCGATCTGGTGGTCCCCGTGCCGGATTCGGGCGTCACCGCGGCAGTGGGCTACGCGGCAGAAAGCGGAATCCCATTTCGTTTTGGTTTAATCCGCAATCACTATGTGGGACGAACATTTATAGAACCGAGCCAGAGTGTGCGCGATTTCGGCGTGAAGCTGAAGCTGAATCCAGTGCAGTCGCTACTTAAAGGGAAGCGAGTGGTGCTGATCGACGATTCGATTGTGCGCGGCACCACCAGCCGTAAAATCGTTCGCATGATTCGCAACGCGGGGGCGAAGGAAGTTCACATGCGCATTTCCTGTCCGCCCACCATTTCTCCCTGCTACTACGGCGTGGATACGCCTTCGAAAAATCAGCTGATTGCCGCCAACAAATCAATTGAGGAAATTCGGGACTACATTTGCGCTGATTCCTTGGCTTATCTTTCTCTGGAAGGGCTCAAGAAAGCATGCGGCGAGGGAGAGAAAACTTCCTATTGCGCGGCTTGCTACACTGGCAACTATCCTACAAATATTGTGGACGTGGAAGAAATATTGCCGGCGGCTGTGCCGCGATAACTATGCGGGGCGGCTGCGTTCTCGACCGCGAGTGATACAGTCAATTAGATTTTCCTGCGCGCTGCAATCACTCGTGAGATACCTTGAAGGTCCTTAGCGATTCGGATCTCTTGCCATCGGGTCAGCAGATCTTTCGTTTCCTCCACGATTGTTCCGCTCACCTCCATCACGAGCCAGCCTCCAACGCGAAGTGCCGCGCGCGCCTGCGGAATCAGGCGAGCGATGACCTCTATTCCTGTGGGGCCGGCGAACACGGCACTGCGGGGTTCGAACTTCCGTACTTCCATCTGGACCTGATCTTCTTCCGATTCGCCGACATATGGCGGATTGGAAACGATTAAGTCGAAAACGTTGTCTTGGAATCCGGTTAGCAGATCGCCTTGGTCGAAATGGATGCGGGCTTCCAGTTCATGGCGAGATGCATTGGCACGGGCAATCTCAAGTGCAGCAGCCGAGATATCGGTTGCGTAAAGCTCCGCGTGCGGTAATTCCTTGGCGAGTGCGAGCGCGATGCAACCGGAGCCGGTGCCTATGTCAGCAATCTCAAGGGAGCTTGCGGGCGAAGGATTCCGCCCTACGAGCTCCAAAGCTGTTTCGACGACGTGCTCAGTCTCGGGGCGCGGGATCAGAACGGCCGGCGTGACGATAAAATCCATTCCCCAAAATTCCTGGTGGCCAGTGATGTATTGCGCCGGGATACCGCGAGAGCGCTCCGAGAGTACTTCGGCGTAGCGAGTAGTTTCGTCGGAGCTGAGATCGCGCTCCGGATGCGCATATAGATAAGCGCGATCACACCCGAGAGCGAACATCAGGAGAAGTTCCGCATTCATGCGGGGCGAAGGGACATTTTCTTCGGTAAGCCGTTTAATTGCAGACGCGAGTTCAGCTTTCAGTTGCACCTGATCATTTCAACACACACAACCGTGCATGAAGAAAAGGAAAGTGGACAGTCGTTTGGAAGCTCTTCGCCTTAAGATTCCCGCGGATTAAGCCTTGCAATTTCCGAATTAAGCACCGCTGCGAAGGCGACCCATGCGGCATAGGGGATAAAGGCATTGCCCGCCGCGCGATCAACTTTTCGAGCCGCTTTGATGTAGGAAAAAATCATGCCCTCTAAAGCAATAGCGTCCGCCAGGGCGGACGTCGGGCTATGTTCGCCAAAAAAAAGCTTAGACCACTTGGCGTTGGTGGCAAGTTGCGAAATCCAAAGGCGCAACGCATGGTTCCGCTCGCGGGACGGTGCCGCGCTCCAGACCCGCCATCCTGACCACGCCATCATGGCGTACAGGGTTATCCAAACGACCGGGTACACCTCCTGGGGAGGCGCAAAGCTCGGTTTGTCCAGCCGTCGATACCATGTTGCACGGCTCTTCGGGCGGGTGTAGCGGCTTCCATACCAAGCTGCGCCGGCCGTCGCTAATCCGAACCCTGCAAGGGCCAGAAGGGAGCGTGATTTACGGTTAGACATAATCCAGTTTAGGTGCGCCACCAGTCGTTTCAGGTTGCTGTAGCGGAACCTAATTTCTGTGCGGACTGGTTCGTCAGCCTCCCTAGTTCGTAAGTAAGGTAGATCATTTGGCCGATATGGTGCTGCATGTGGGCGGCGCATGCTACTACCATGTCGAGGCGGTTGCGAGCTTTCGCCCCAACCCCCGAATACTCTTTTGACCAATCCCCTGCCGATTGATGGCGGATGCTTTCCAAAACCATCGCCACAGCCTCGTCGAACTGTCTGATAGTTTCTTCTTTCGAAGGCGGATTCGAATCGGCGAATTCCCGAGGACGGTTACGGATGTAGCCGCTCCCCGCAATCTGCGCGCCGACGTAGTAGTTCAAATTGCCGGTCAGATGCAGAACGAGGTGGCCGAAGCTGTTTCCGTAGGGGAAGGGGTTTTTCCAAAATTGCCCGTTCGTCAAGGGTGCTCCCAGTTCGTGGATTCTGGCAGCGTTCGTGGTGTAGCGCTCGGCGAGAACCGAATTCAGGTTTGAGTAAAGTTCGTCCATCCTTCTGTCCCTACTTTGTGACTTTCAAGAATTGTGTGTTTCGCGGCCGAGACGGACGCGCCGCACTCCACCCCGCGATGTTTTACACTACCGCGCTTCCTTCGGCTCTCAGCTTTTCCGCCTGGTAGTGCGTGGTGAGCGCCTCAATCAGCGGCTGGAGCTTGCCATCCATCACTGCTTCGAGTTGGTGCATTGTGAAGCCAATGCGGTGATCAGTAAGGCGGTTTTGCGGAAAGTTATACGTGCGGATCTTCTCGCTGCGGTCGCCGGAACCGACCATGGCCTTGCGCTCTTTAGCCAGTGCCTGTTGCTGCTTCTCCATTTCGATCTCATACAAGCGGGAGCGTAGCACGCGCATACCTTTTTCTCGATTCTTGATCTGCGATTTCTCGTCCTGGCAGCTGACCACCGTATTCGTCGGAATATGAGTAATGCGTACTGCGGAATATGTGGTGTTCACCGACTGCCCTCCTGGACCCGAGGAGCAGAAGGTATCGATGCGCAGATCCTTCGCTTCAATCTTGATGTCGACGTCCTCTGCTTCCGGTAGCACCGCGACCGTGACCGCCGAGGTATGAACCCGTCCTTGCTGTTCGGTGGCGGGAACGCGCTGTACACGGTGCACGCCGCTCTCATACTTCAGTTGAGAAAAAACTCGGTTGCCCTCGATGATGGCGATGACTTCCTTCAAGCCGCCGGCCGACGACTCCGAGGAAGAGAGTACCTCGACCTTCCAACGCTGCGTTTCCGCATACCGCGTGTACATCCGGAAGATCTCGGCCACGAACAACGTAGCTTCGTCTCCTCCAGTCCCGGCCCTGATTTCGAGGATAATATTTTTCTCGTCATTCGGATCCTTGGGAAGGAGCAACACCTTCAATTCTTCTTCGAGGGCAACGACCCGGGGTTCGAGGTTGTTGAGTTCTTCCTGAGCGTAGGCGCGCATTTCCGAATCCTTTTCTTCGGCCAAAATACCTTTACTCTCGGCTATGCCGCGCGTGAGGTCCTTGTATTCACGATATTTCTCGACGAGAGGAGCAATTTCGCTGTGCGCTTTGGCGGTCTTCTGGTATTTCGCCGAATCGTTGACGATATCCGGCGATGCAAGAGCTTTGGTCAACTCTTCGTAACGGGTTTCGATTTGATCAAGACGTTCAAACATATTCGGCTTTCTCAGGACGTAGAATCACCGCGCCTCGGTTTTGCCCGCCGTTTCCCGAACGGCGAAGACTGAACACCTCTATGGCATTGTAGATGCTGAATTGGAGAGGGAGAAATATGCGCGGCGGAGCCGCTAGGCAATTACCAATTCGCCGCCGTTGTCTTTCTCCAACGCCATGGCGTGATCGAGCGCGACGATGGCGCATTGCGCCTGCTCGTCGGATGGCGGCTGCGTGGTTATGCGCTGTAGCCATAAGCCAGGAGCGGTCATCAGTGCAAAGAGGGAGCCACGATGTTTGGCGGCG
>Ga0209530_1000743_pt1 | contig 19299 bp, 17 predicted proteins | sample BlaSpr_A8_Ref_O1_FD_187987 | JGI IMG/M metagenome (GOLD analysis project Ga0209530, IMG submission 187987) | Forest soil microbial communities from Thunder Bay, Ontario, Canada - Black Spruce, Ontario site 2_A8_Ref_O1 (SPAdes) (version 2) | ecosystem: Environmental > Terrestrial > Soil > Boreal...
TGAGGTCGTGGCTGAACCCACGACCTGCAAGGATTGCTCGCACCGAGATTCGGCCTCGGAGCGACTGCTGGTCGAAATGCTGGCTAGGAATGAAGCGCCAGGATGGTCAGGGAGTGCGCGGCGAACGTTTGACGGAACGCCGGGCCGGCGCCGGAAAATGAACTGCGTTTGACGCCGACGTTTTTCGGCTCGGCGAAAGTGTTCGTCGCATCGAGACTCGGGCCGTTTACTTCGTACAAATCACCTGTAGCCTGCAATTTGAATCCTTCGATGGCGATGTCCGCGGTTATATCCGCTGTGGGATGACGATTCACGACGGAAAGCGTGAGCTTATGGCCGTTGTCGTCGGTCGTGGCGGAAACGTCGAGGTATGGCGTGTCGGGTATGTCCGGAAAAGTGTCGGAGCGCACCAAAGCGTCGAGCGCGACGTTGCCGCAGTGGGTGGCGTAGAGCTGCAGCGGAAAATAAGTCGTTTGCAGCACGATTCCCGTCGGATTGGCCATGATGGGTGCGATCACGTTTACAAGCTGGGCGAGATCGGCCATCTGCACCGTGCGGCAATTGCGATGGAAAATGTTGAGCGCGGAGGCCCCCCAGAGGGCATCGCGCAGATTGTAGATTTCTTCGAGCTTGTGATCATCGCCGCGCTTGAACCAGGAGCGGAACCAGATATTCCATTCGTCGGCGGCGATTTTGACGCGTTCCTTTTTTTCATTCTTGCCGGCGACGGAAGTGATTACCGCGTCGAGCACTTTTATTTCGTGTTCGAGTTTACTGGCATCGTGAATTTCCTTGGGCGTATCGGTGCTGCCGCCGTAGTGGTGGAGAGAAATGTAATCCGCCACGTCCACGAGACGCTCGAGAACCTCGCGGTCCCAATCGGCATTATTTCCGCCGCAGGCAATCAGCTTGATGCTGGGATCCACCCACTGCATCATCTTGGCGAATTCCAGCGCGAGGTCGGCGTACGCTGTGGCGGTTTTGTGGCCGGCTTGCCATGAGCCGTAAATTTCATTCCCCAAGCCCCAATATTTCACGTTGTATGGTTCGGGATGACCGTTTTTTCTGCGCAGGTTGGCCCAGGCGGTGTTCATCGTGCCGTTGCAATATTCCACCCAGTCGGCGGCGTCCTGCATGGTGCCGGTGCCCATGTTCACGGTGATGTACGGCTCAGAGCCGAGCTTGCGGCAGTATTGAATGAATTCGTCGGTGCCGAAGCGATTGGATTCTTCGGCTTGCCAGGCCGTGTCCCAGCGACGAGGGCGAGAATCTTTCGGGCCGATGCCGTCTTTCCAATTGTAGCCCGAAGAAAAATTTCCGCCGGGCCACCGCAGCAGGGGAATGTTCAGGCCGCGCGCGGCTTCCAAGACATCTTTGCGAAAACCGTCGCTGTCGGAGAGCGGCGAACCTTCTTCGTAAATTCCACCGTAGATGCATCGGCCAAGATGTTCGATGAAGTTGCCGTAGATGTTACGGTCGATCTTGCCGATCTGGCGATCGAAATCAATTTTGATGCGCGCACTTGCCGCGGGCGGGGAAGCTTGCGGCGCAGCTGCGGCCGGCGCTGTCGCTGCCATCGCTGTAGCGGATTTGCTGACGAGCGGTGATGAAGAAATCAGCGGGAATGCAGCGGCACCGAGCGCCGCAGCCATGCCATCCTTCAGGAAATTGCGCCGTGCTGGAAGCTCGATGGTCATTGCAGTGTCTCCCTATTCGCCGCGCCTCGTTTTCATGTATTCGAACGATGGACCGTGTCCATGGCCGAAACGAAGGCGGAGCGGGCGGCAAGAGTATCTCTGAGAAAACGTTTACTCGTCAACTGGGGATTGTGAAGTTCGTGATTTACGGAAGTCGAAGTCATGACGGGGGGCCGCGACTTGGCTACACGCAAATCAGGAATGTTGTTCGCGATGGCGCTGGATGAATTCTTTTAGATATTCGCCGGCGGTAGTGATGTGTTTCCAGAGAGCCTCGGACGCGAGATCGGGATTTTTAGTGCGACACGCGTCGAGAAGTTCATGATGAGCTTTGCCGGCGAGGTGCAAGTCGCGGGTGAAAACCAGATGCAAGCGGGTGTAGCGGTCGCAATTGTTGTTGAGCGTTTTGAGGAAAGAGAGCATCACGGGGCGATCGGCGGGTGCGTAAAGCGCGGAATGGAACGCCCAATTCCACTGACCCCAGGATTTCACGTCGGCGTCGTCTGCGAGCGATTCCTCGAAATGCTGCAGAATTTCCTCGGCGGATTGAAAATCTTTTTCTGTGAAGTTGGCGATGGCTTGGCGGAGGATGTAGCACTCGAGGACGGCGCGCGTTTCGAACAGTTGCATGATTTCGTCGGGAGAGAGAGCGGAAACCACAGCGCCGCGATTGGCAACGATGGTAATCAGGCCTTCAGCGGCCAAGTGGCTGAGGGCTTCGCGCACAGGGATCCGGCTAATCTGAAATTCGGCGGCGATCGCGTCCTGACGGAGCTGTTCGCCTTCGCGGAGTTCGCCGTGGAGAATTTTGTCGCGGAGGCGCTCGACGACGGCGGCGGCTAAGGATTGGCGCGGAATGGCATTCGTTTTTCTTGGTACCGAGTGTTCAGGAGTTGGCGCCGGGACGGGTGCAGGTTGAGGTTTTGTCATAGTTAGTTATGTAACCTTATCGGGCTAGGCGTGGGCGGTGCGCAGCGTAATTCGAAGATTTCGGATTTGAATTGCCCGCATTTCCGGACCAGGATCTTTGCCGCGCCGCTCGTCCAGCCAGGAAATCGCCCCTTCCGGAATCATCCATCAGGACGACTACCGTGTCAATTCTCCGTCCACCATGCGCCAGATGCCAAGAGAATTTTCATTTTTCAATTCGTCGGGCAGAGCGGCGTCTGGAAAATCCTGATAGCAGACGGGGCGGGCGAAGCGAAAAATCGCCAGAGTGCCGACCGAAGTGGTACGCGAATCGGTGCTGGCTGGGTAAGGGCCGCCGTGAACGATGGCATCACAGAGCTCCAGGCCCGTGGGGTAACCATTGTAAATAATCCGACCAACTTTATTTTCGAGGATGGCGATGAGCTCGGAGAATTCCACGATGTCCTGTTCGGTGCCGTGTACGGTGGCAGTGAGATGGCCGTGCAGGCCGCGGGCGGCCTCCAGAATTTGTTCTTTCTTTGAATACTTGATCAGCAGAGTTTCGGGTCCGAATACTTCGCTCGAGAGATCCGGGTTGGCGAGGAACGAGGTGATATCCGTCTGAAACAGCGCGGCGCCTGCCTGAAATTCGGTGGCCGCGCCAGGAGATTTTTCTTCGGCGAGCAGGCTGACGTCGCCGCGATTTTTGCGATGGCGAATTTCGCGGGCGTACGAGGCGCTGATGCCGGAGGTCAGCAGCGTGAACTTTGGGGATTCCGCGACTTTGGTTTTTATGATATTTATCAGCGCTTCCGCAGGCTTTCCGTCCGATAAAAATACCAGCCCTGGCTTGGTGCAGAATTGGCCGCCACCGAGGGTGAAGGAGCCGTAGAGTTCTGCGCCGATTTTTTCTCCGCGAGCGGCGAGCGCGCCGGGAAGAACGAAGGTGGGATTAGTGCTGCCCATTTCGCCGTAAAACGGAATGGGCGAAGGGCGCTTGGCGGCCAAATCGAAAAGCGCGCGGCCGGCGGGAATGGAGCCGGTGAAGCCCACGGCTTTCACGAACGGATGCTTCACGAGCGCGGCACCGACAGAAAAGCCGGAGTCGAAGAGCAGAGAAAAAACGCCCTCGGGCAAATCGCAGGCGCGCACGCTGTCGCGAATGATGCGTCCCACGAGTTCGCTGGTGCCGGGATGCGCGGGATGAGCCTTGACGATTACGGGATTTCCCGCGGCGAAGGCGGAGGCGGTGTCGCCACCAGCGACGGAAAACGCGAGCGGAAAATTGCTGGCGCCGAAGACAACTACGGGGCCGAGCGGGCGCAGCATCGAGCGGACATCCGGCTTGGGAACGGGCTTGCGCTGCAGATCGGAGCGATCGATACGCGCAGTTACCCAAGAACCTTCGCGCACGACTTTTGCAAACATGCGGAGCTGCGTGCAAGTGCGTCCTGTTTCCGATTGCAGTCGAGCTAGGGAAAGCGCGGATTCCTGATTGGCGCGCGTAACCAACGATTCTGTTTGCGCTTCGATGCGGGCGGCAATCATTTCCAGGAATTCCGCTTTTTTTGCGCCGGATACTCGGCCGAATTCGACGCAGGCTTCCGCGGCGAGTCTTACGGCGAGGTCAACTTCCTCAGCTGTCGCGGAGTGAAAGGCAGGCTCGATTTTGTGGCCGGTGGCGGGCGCGAAGGCCTGAAACGCGCCGTTTCCGGCGTCGCCTGCCTTGCCCGCATTGCCGTCACGAAATCCGATTATTGATGTTCCTCGAAATTCCATTGTACGGATCCTTTACCTTGCGGCTTGCGCGAGGGCTGTGCTCGCATTCTTTGGCCGATTTTGAATTGCGTGATGAATCAGCTTCTTGGTGGATTCCAATTCTTCGCCTACTAATTCAAGTTTGGGAGCCCGGACGCGCGCGTTGCCGATACCGAGCTCCTGCTGAACTAATTTTATCAGCTGGATGAATTTGGGCACGGTATCGAGGCGCAGCAGCGGCAAGAACCAGCGATACAGTTCGAACGCCTGCGCGGATTTTCGTTCCATGCCGTAGTTGAACAGGTCCACGGATTCGCGCGGCAGAGCGTTGGCGAGGCCAGCGATCCAGCCGGTAGCGCCGACGCCGATGCCTTCGAGAATGGCGTCGTCCACGCCGAGAAATAAAACCAGGCGATCGCCGATGAGGGCGCGAATCGCGCTGACTCTGCGGACGTCGGTGCTCGATTCCTTCACGGAATGCAAATTCTCATGCTCGTTCGCGAGCTCCTGAATTTGCTCGGGAAGAAAATCGGTCCCGTAAGAGACAGGATTATTGTACAGCATGCAGGAAAGCCGAGTGGATTTCAGAACCGCGGCAATGTGAGCTTTCATTTCACGCCAGTCGCCTTTGTAAACATAGGGCGGAAGAACCATCAGGCCTTCGCATCCGGCGGATTCCGCGGCTTTGGCTTGGGTGACGGCTTCAGCGGTGGAGAGCGCGCAGATCGCGGCGACTACGGGAGCGCGACCGTTCAGGGTGCTCACGCAATTGCGCAGGATCGCTACTTTTTCGTCGAATGAAAGTGTGGCGCCTTCGCCCAGCGAGCCGAGCGCGACGACGCCGGTGCAGCCATTTTCGACGAGCCAGCGGCAGTGACGGGCCATGAAGGCGTGGTCAACTTTTTCGTTTTGATCGAAGCACGTGGTGATTGCGGGCATTACGCCTTGCCACTTCATCGGAACCCTCCGTTCAATTTCGTGGCGCAGAATGTGATGAAAGTGCCACCAGGCTCGAACAACGCACCGGAAAAAGCGGCGGGCGGACGGAATCAATCTGCCAACCGAAAAGAAATTCAGCAGCGGGCGCGCAAATGCGTCCCTGACACGGACCCATGCCACAGCGGGCGTGCAATTTCGCGGCGCGCCAGGACGCGTGTTCGCATAAACGTTCGTGCGGGACGTCCTCGCAGCGGCAGACCAGCGTGTCCGGCCGCGCGAGATTTTTCAGCTCGGGACGCAATGGAAACGCGTCTTGCAGAATGCGAACAACTTTTTGATGGCGTGCGCGTTTTGCGAACAGATGCTTGGCGCGATCTTCCCAGTTTGTCGCGGCGTAACCGGCGATTTCGCCTTCGACGAGCGCGAGTTCCAGGCCGCCGATTCCGGTGGGCTCGCCGGCGCAGAATATTCCGGGGACCGAAGTTTGCTGATACTCGTCCACCGCAACAAAGCTTTCCCGGAGCCTGCAACCGCACGTGCGCGGGAGCTCGACGTTGGGAATGAGATGAAAGCCGCACGCGAGATAGTCACACGCGATTTCGCTGGTCTGACCCTGGCGCGATATGCGCACGGATTCCAGGCGGCGATTTCCGAACGCTGCGACCGGCCAGCAATCGGTCCAGTGCGGGATGCTGCGAAGATCGTAGGCGAAGCGCAAGGCCTCGGCGGCTTTATCTGGAATCAGCATCATTTTCAGGCCGAAGCGCGCCATCTTTGGGCGAGTGGTCTGCTCGCAAATGCCAATCACTTTCGCGCCACATTTGCGCGCGTAGGCGGCGACGGCGAGCAGCAGCGGGCCAGTACCGGCGATGACGATGCGTTTTCCGGAGATTTCGAGGCCGGATTTTACGAAGGCTTGCAAGCCGCCCGCGCCCATCACGTTCGGCAAAGTCCAGCCGGGGAAAGGCAGGAAAAGTTCGCGCGCGCCGGTAGCGAGAATTAGTTTGCCGTAGCTGATCTGAATTACAGAGTCGTCGGATTCGGCGGCAAGCTCGCCTGCTGCGGCGTGAAAGACACGCGCGCCGCGAACGATTTGAACTGCGGATTTATTCAGGCGATCGAACCAGATAGATGATGCTGAGGGCCGAGCCGAGTTGTAAGCGCCGCGCCAGATTTGTCCACCCGCAGTGGGATTATCGTCGATTAGGCCGATCGTGCGGCCGGAATCGGCGGCTGCGAGGGCTGCGGCAATTCCGGCGGGACCTGCGCCGACAACCGCGACGTCGAATCTCAAATGTTTGACGCTATCCATTGGTTTCTATTTCCATATTCGCTTCGCAAAGCACCTGGCAGCTGCGACGCTGCGGTTCTCCATTGATTGCGACGCGACATTCAAAGCAAGTGCCCATGCCGCAGAGAGGCGAGCGATGCTGGCCGGTCACCGAAACGCGGCATGTCGCGCCGGAAGCAAGAACTGCGACGGCGACAGGGGAGCCGGCGTGCACGGACACGATTTTTCCATTTACGCGAACGGAAATCGATTCAGACATGGGCCTCCGCAGCTATTTGGCGCGACGGCAGATAAGGCTGAATGGGAATCGCGGGGCGCTGGCCGAGAATTTGCGCACAGATTAATTTTGCTGTGGCGAGCGATGTGGTGATGCCCAGGCCTTCGTGGCCTGCGGCGACTAATACGGACGGATCCTGCGGCGAAGGACCGATCAAAGGGAGTTTGTCAGGAGTGGCGGGGCGGAAACCGGTCCAAACGCGGATCGCGGAGAGAAAACTCAGGTCTGGCATGTACTCGAAGGCGCGTTGCAACATGCGCGCGAGAATGGATTCGTCCACGGCGGAATTTTCCGCGTCGTATTGGCGCGACGAGCCAATCAAAATTTGACCTGTTTTACGGGGTTGCACATTGAAGGCCACGGAATCGGAAGTGAGGGAGTGAGCGCTCTTCAGATAGCCGAGTTCGACGACCTGATGGTGGAGAAAATTCGGATAACGGTCGGTGATCACGAGATGGCCTTTGCGCGGCTTGATATTGATGCCGGGGCTGAGTTTCGGAGCGGACTGCCCTGCGGCATTGACGATGAATCCGGCCGCGAAAACGGTGCCGTCAGCGAGACGCGCGACGCCTTTTCCGATTGCGGCGACCGGCTGAGCCCGGATTACGCGAGCTCCCAGCGCACGCGCCTTCTGCAATAAAAACTCCGCGGCACAGGGGGGGTAAACTACCGAATCTCCTGGCACACGCAGCCCGCCCGCGAGCGGCGCGCGCAAATGAGGTTCCGCATCGCGAACCTGCTGCGAGTCGAGGATTTCCGCGCTGACGCCACGTTCGCGGTAGTAATCAAATTTTCGGCGGACTTCGCGCATTTCTTCTTCGTCGGCGGCAACCCACAGCGTGCCGCACGGGTCAAATTCCACGGACGTGGGAAATTGATCGCGCATATCGTCCCAGAGAATTTGCGAATAGCGCGTGATGGCAAATTGCGCCTCGGAATCGTCCATCACCACGATGTGGCCCATCGCTGCGCCAGTCGAGCCCGCGCTGGTGAGACTTTCGTCAATCACCAGGACGCGCAAGCCTTCAGCGGAAAGTTCCAGTGCGCAGGCGGCGCCCACAATACCGGCGCCGACAATCACGACTTCGGCGGGCTTGTTCACGGGTAGATGCCATTGCGAAAGGGATCGCGGGGATCGAGAATCACATCCGCCTCCGCCGTGATGAACGCGGAGCCCTTAATAATGGGCAGCACTTGGCCGTCCTCGATGCGAACTTGTCCTTCGAAAATACTGCCCACGATGCTTTCCTGGCGCCACACTTCGCCGCGCTGCAATTTTCCGTCGGCGTAAAGGCAGGCGAGTTTGGCGCTGGTGCCGGTGCCGCAGGGCGAACGGTCGTAGGCTTTTCCGGGGCAGAGAACAAAGTTCTGGCTTTGAATACCGGGTTTGCGCGAGGGACGAAATAATTCCACGTGGTCAATTTCTTTGCCGTCGGAGCCGGTGATGCCATTGGCGGCCAAGGCCTGGCGAATGGCCCAGGTAAACTCAGTCAACTTTTCAATATTTGCGGCATTCAACTCCACGGAATCATTGTTCGCCAGAAAAAACCAATTGCCGCCCCAGGCGACATCGCCGGTGACTGCGCCATAGCCCTGCACTTGGACGGTTACGTTGGCAGCGGTGCGTTTACTCGCGACGTTGACGACAGTGACTTCGCCCGTTTCGTGAAGCGTGGCCGTAACCGTGCCGACAGGCGTTTCGATGCGGTGATCACCGCAGGTGATTTTCCCCAAATACGCGAGCGTGGTGACCAAGCCAATGGTGCCGTGCACGCACATGCCGAGGTATCCGACATTGTTGAAGAAAATAACTCCAGCAGCGCTGGCGGGATCGGAAGGCTTGCACAGGATTCCACCGACGACGACTGCGGAGCCGCGCGGTTCGTTGGCCAATGCGCTGCGAAGGTAATCGTGATCGAGGCGAAAGCGTTCCAGTTGCTGGGCCACGGACCCGCCGCCGAGGTCTGGGCCGCCGCTGACGATAATCCTGGTCGGCTCGCCACCGGTATGAGAATCCATGACATGGATACGTTTGACGGCGTCGAACATATTCGCGGGGGTGCTTTCAACACGTGGTTTGCTAAGGCTCATGAGCAGGCAATCTGGGCGGCTTGCATATAATATACATCGCGACCGAGTCAGGCAACCGAAAACCTTGGATTGCTTGGAAGCGTTTGCCATACGCGGGAGTTGGTCGCCAAGGACGAGGTGGTTCTCCTTGTGTTTTCTGCAGTATGGGCGATGCGGATGCTTTAGCAAGTCAGCTGGAGCTACGGCAACGCATTTCCTTTGCCTGCACCGCGCGAACACTACGCGGGAGCGCGCTACGGCCACTCCTGTTCGGGCATTCTGCGATCTGAGGCGGAGCGGGCGATAAAAAAATAAACCGGCACGCCGAGGACGACGATGATCAGCCCCGGCCAGGTGGTAGCAGGGCGATAAGTGAACAGCACGATCAGGATCATCGCAGCGCCGATGATATAAAGTGCGGGGAGCCAGGGGTAGCCGAAGGCGCGGTAAGGCCGATCGGCATCCGCTTTCTTGATGCGCAGGCGAAAAACGCCGGCGATGGTCAGAATGTAAAAAATCAGCGCAGCGGAAATAATGTAATCGAGCAAATCGCTGTAGAGATTGCCGTAGGATTGCGTAGCCGTGTTGTAGGTTCGCGGAAGAACCAGGAACGCAGCCCAAAGGCCCTGAATGAGCAACGCCCAGGCGGGCACGCGCGCGGAATTCAGTGTGCCGGCGGATGGAAAAAACAATCCGTCGCGTGCCATGGCGTAGTAGGTTCGCGCTCCAGCGAGAGTCAAAGCGTTCACAGTGCCAACGGTCGAGACCATGATCGCAGCGGCCAGTAGCCCGGCGCCCAGCGTGGGGAAAATCGTTTGCAACATGGCGGTGGCGACGCGATCCGACGGAGCGTGTTGGATAGCGGCGAGTGGAAGCGTGACAAGATAGGCGACGTTCGCGAGGAGGTACAGCGTGATCACGATACTTGTGCCGATGGCAAGCGAGAGCGGAAGATTGCGGCGCGGATTTTTTACTTCTCCTGCGGTGAAAGTAATGTCGTGCCAGGAATCGGCGGAGAAGAGCGAGCCGGTTTGCGCGACGCAGATGGCGACGAGCAGGCCGAAGGCGGTGGTGGCGCTCAGTCCCGCGGCAAGCGGAGAAACGCCGCGAGCGGTCCAGGCACTGCTGAAATTTTCGTGAACGGCGGCGGCATTCCAACCGAGCGTGAGGCCGATCAAGATCAGGACGATGAGCGCGAGAATCTTGCCGACGGTGAAAACATTTTGGACCACTTTGCCGTACTGCAGGCCGCGGCTGTTGCTCCAGGTGAGGACGGCAATCACACCGATGGCGACGAGCTGCGCGGACGAAAGCGAAAAAGCGTAGCCGCTGGAAACGTGTATCGGCGCGATTAAATAGCGAGATTCCGAAACGGTAGGGAACAGCACGCCGGAAAAACGCGCGAAGGCGATGGCGACCGCTGCGATGGTGCCGGTCTGGATCACGGTGCAGAGCGTCCAGCCGTACAGAAATCCCCAGAGCGGTGAAAATGCTTCGCGCAAGTAGATGTACATCCCGCCGGCGCGGGGCATCATGGCGGCGAGTTCGCCATAGGAGAGCGCTCCGGCGATGGTGAGCACGCCGGTGAAAAACCACGCGACGAGCAGCCAGCCAGCGCTGCCGATTTGGCGCGACATGTCTGCAGACACGATGAAAATTCCGGAGCCGATCATTACGCCGACTACGACCATCACGGAGTCGAACAGGCCGAGGCCGCGCGCGAACGTCGGAGTTTGCGGAGTGGCGGCCGGGGAAGCGGCCGGCGCATGGGTGGTCATTAATATCCTTGTGATTCTGGCGATGCTTGTCGAGCGATTCGTACTTCGGCGAGCTTCGTGCTGCAGTTAGCCGCGTCAAGTAAGCTCATGGAGGCAAGAAACTTGCGCGGAGATGGACGGGCCGCGCATGAAAACGCTTGACGCGTGGATAATATATACAAGACTATACCTCCGTGTCGAACTCATCTTCCGACAATTCGGGCGCTCCTATTAAGGATGCGGACCGCGCCGAAACGAAATCCGCACGCATTTCTCGCCGCGAATTTGGCCTGGATGCGGCGATCGGCGCCGCCGCGGCAGCAGCGCTTTCACTCTCACCGCCGAGCTTGCTTGCGGCACGGCGCGACCCCGACAACATATCACCGGCGATTCCGACGGGCGAGCAGGAAACGGCGGGGGCCAAGCCGACGCTTACGCCCGAGCAGAGCCGCGAGGTGGACGCGAAGCTTGCGAATATTACTCGGAAGTACGGCGAGCGTTTGTCGGAGGAGCAGCGGAAACATCTGCGCAGGATTTTGGCCTACAACGAAACGATGCTGGCTCCCATTCGGGCGTTTGCGCTGCAGAATGGGGATCCGCCGGTGACGGTCTTGAAACTTTCCGGCGGGAAAAATAACGAGTGAGGAACCGGCGCTCTTGATTCAGGGGGCTGGTGCGCGCAGGTTCGGTGAGAGGGCGAATTAATCCGTGTTGAGCGAAGACATTCTCTATCTTTCGGTGCGCGAGCTCGGCGACCAAATTCGCGGCGGGAAAATTTCGCCCGTGGAGCTGGCGGAAAGTTTTTTGGTTCGCAGCGAAACGCTTGGGCCGAAGCTGAACGCATTTGCGACAGTCACTCGAGACTTGGCGCTGCAGCAGGCGCGGGGGGCTGAAAAAGAAATTGCTGCCGGGCATTATCGCGGACCTTTGCACGGCGTGCCGTATGCGGCGAAAGACCTTGTGGCGGTGGAAGGTTATGCGACTACGTGGGGAGCGCGGCCGCTGGCGAAGCAATCGTTCAACTACAACGCGACGGTGATTGAAAAATTGAATCGCGCAGGAGCGGTGCTGATCGGGAAAGCGGCGATGATCGAGCTGGCCGGCGGCCTGGGATATTCCGCAGGCGACGCGTCGTTGACCGGCCCGTGCAAGAATCCCTGGAACACGAAATATTGGACATGCGGATCGTCGAGCGGATCGGGCGCGATTGTGGCTGCGGCGATGGCGCCATGGGCAATCGGATCGGATACGCGCGGCTCGATTATTTGTCCTTCGTCGTGGTGTGGAATTTCCGGGATGCGGCCGAGTTTTGGGCGCGTGAGCCGGCGCGGTGCGATGGCGATTGCGTGGTCGATGGATAAGCTGGGTCCGATGGCGCGCACGGCGGATGATTGTGGGCTGGTGCTTTCGGTTTTGGCGGGACACGATCCGCTGGATTTCGATTCGCTGCCGGCGGGCGTTTCTGATTTTGCTTATTCTGCTGCGGCCGGAGAAACTGCGAAGCCGATTCGCATCGGGCGATTGACGAATGTGTGGAACGAGCAAGAGCCGGGATTGCAAGCGGCAGTGGATGCCGCTTTGAAAGTGCTGGCGAAAAATGGCGCGACGATTGCGGACGTGGAGATGCCGGACGGGCCTTACGAAGAGGCGGCGGAGCTGACGATATTGATGGAATCGGCCTCTGCGTTTCAGGACCTGATTGTTTCCGGACGCTGCGCGGAGCTGATTGATCCAGTCGGAAAGATAAATGGTTATGCGAGCCAGGAATTTTCCGTGGGCGATTATCTGCAGGTGCAGCGCGTGCGGACGTTTTTGCAGGCGCAGGTGGACAAATTGTTCGAGCGCTTCGACGTGCTGGCAACGGCCGGCGAATCGTCGGCGGCGTCGCCACTGAGCGCGCCGCCGGAAGATGATTCGGCGGGGCCGATCGAACGGCGAGCGCCGGACGGAGTTTCGAGTTTATGCGGATTGCCGGCGATCAGCGTGCCGTGCGGATTGAGCAAGGAAAAGTTGCCGTTCGGAGTGCAATTCATCGGGCGGGCGCTCGATGATCACACCGTGATTGCGGCGGCGCGGATGTTCCAGAGCCAAACCGAGTGGCACAAGATGCGTCCACCGATCAACTAGGAAGACGGCCTTCAAGGGGTGTTCGTGACGATTCATCGTATGAGCGTTCGCCGAGGCGTGGAGCTGAGTGTGCGCTCCGTCGAGAGAAATTTTGCAGTTCTAGTCTGCTGCGGCTTGCTGGCGTTGCTGCTTTTGATTTCTTGCGCTGCGTTGATGCGCGCGGAATCCGTAACGCAGCAAGCGTCGGCGCAGGCCGGCTCGCTGGAGCAGTTCGCGGCGGAGTTCTGGAACTGGCGGGCGCGTTACCAGCCGTTTTCGACGGACGATATTCCGCGGCTGGAGCATCCCAGTGGCGTGCGCGACTGGTCGGCTGGCTCAATCGCAAGACAGAGGAAACAACTCGAAGAATTTGAAGCGCTGTGGAAGCAGCTGGATCGCGCGGGTTGGAATGTCAGCGAAAAAGTGGACGACAAGTTGATGGGGTCGGCGCTGGCGCGGGTGCGTTGGGAACTGGATTTAAACCGGCGGTGGGAACGCGATCCGACTTTTTATCTCGATCAGACACTTACGGCTTTGCTGGAATCGCTGGTGGAACCGCCACCGTTCGACGCTGAGCGCAGTCGCGAAATCGTGACGCGCATGCAGGACATACCCAAGATTTTGAGCGATGGAGAGGCGAATCTGCACGCAGTGCGCCCGTTCGCGCAGCTGGCGATCAGTTCGCTGGGGCAAATCCGGCCCGAATTGCAGGAGGTGGGGCACGAGGTTGGGCCGATGCTGCATGCAGAGGGATCCCATGCGGCAGAGTTGTCCGCGGAATTCCAGGTCACGACGGAAAAAGCAATCGTGGCGTTGGAAGCCTATCGCGCGTGGCTGCAAGAACATTTGCAGAGCGTGCCGGAAAATGCAGCGGTGGGGCGCGCGAACTACGAATTCTTTTTGAGCCGCGTGGCGCTGATTCCATACACGCCGGAGCAGTTGCTGGCGATCAGCCGGCAAGAGTGGGAACGTGCGGTGACTTTCGAGCAGATTGAAAAGCAGCGCAACCAGGGGCTTCCGGAACTGAAGATCGCATCGAGCATTGACGAGCAAATCCGCACGAGTGAACGCGACGAGCTGGCGATTCGCGATTTTCTGGAGAAGAAAGGGATCCTGAGGGTTTCGCCGGCGATCGGCCACTACACGATTCAGTTGATGCCGGGATATGTGAACGCGCTTTCAGGTTTCGGGGAGACGGACGATTTTCTGCACGCGACCGGTGTGCGCTGGCTGAACGAGCCGTCACCGACGCTGGGATATTTCTGGCTGGCGACGGCGAAAGATCCGCGGCCCGACATGGTGCACGAGGGCGTGCCAGGACATTATTTCCAGATGGCGTGGTCGCGGACGCACGAAGATCCTATCCGGCGGCACTACTATGATTCGGGACCGAACGAAGGGTTGGGATTTTATGTGGAAGAAATGATGCTGCAGGCGGGGCTGTTTGATGACAGCCCGCGCTCGCGCGAGATTATTTACAATTTCATGCGGCTGCGCGCGTTGCGGGTGGAAGTGGACGTGAAACTGGCGCTGGGAATATTTACGATTGGCCAGGCCGCGGACTACCTGGCGAATTACGTGCCGATGGATCAAAAAACCGCCGAGGAAGAAGCTGCAAGTTTCGCCGTGGGACCGGGGCAGGCGATCAGCTATCAGATCGGCAAGGTTCAGATCATGCGGTTTCTGGCCGACGCGCGATTGAAGCAGGGCGATGCGTTCAACTTGCGTGCGTTTGATGATTATTTGTGGAAGAACGGGAATGTGCCGATCGTTTTGCTGCGTTGGGAATATCTGGGCTTGGATGACGATCTGCAAAGCCTGGACAAGGCGGCGACGGCTGCTGCGCGATGAGAGGCGAACAAATCGCGAGGCTGGGATGTTGCTGGAAAGTGAGTAAACGTTTACGCGGATTTGGTTATACTGAGCGGTTGAAGAGTGGCGGCTTCGATGGGAGATACACAATGGTTTGGCGACCGCTGAAATCCGGACCTCCTGCCGCGAGGTCTGGTGAAAATTATTGGGGGAGACCGGGATGAACAACAAAAAGGATATTTCGCGGCGGCGGTTTGTGACTTCGGCGGTGTCGGCGGGCGCGGCGGCTTGTTTGTTGCCGGCGAAAGGATTATTTGCCGGCGTGGCAAGTGATGCGCGGCGGGGAAATGGCTTGGCCCAACAGGCTGCGCCGACGCTGCTCGACAATCCTTCTTGGAAAGATCAGGGCATCGAAAATCTCACGCGGTCTCCTTATGCGAAGCTGAAAAATATTCCGGTTCATGCGGTAACGATCGACAGCGGATTCTGGGAGAAGAGGCTCGTAATTAATGTGGAGAAGAGCATTCCCAGCATGCACGACCTGCTGGAAGCGAACGGGCGCATGAATAATTTTCGCCGGCTGATAGGCAAGAGTACTGCGGCGCAAAGCGGACCGGTTTATTCTGACTCTGACATTTATAAATGGACGGAGGCGGTGGGGTTCACGCTGCAGTCGGGGGCATATCCTCAACTGCGCGCTTCGGCACAAAAATTCATTGACGACGTAGTGGCCGCGCAGCAGCCCAATGGTTACTTGAACACTTATTACGTCGAGGACAAGGCGCCGCTGAGCATGACGGTGCAAACGCAGACGACCGGGCACGAACTTTACAACCTGGGACATTATTTACAGGGCGCGATTGCATTTTATCGCGGCACCGGCGATCCCAAGATGCTGGATGCCGGGATCCGCTTCGTGGACGATTTTCTGCTGCCGAGTTACGGGCCAGCTCCGCTGAAACCGATTGTTTCCGGGCATCCGGAAATCGAGATGGCGCTGATCGAACTGTATCGCACGACGGGCGACAAGCGGCAACTGGAACTGGCGGGATACATCCTGCAGGGTGATGACCGGGCGCAACTGGAAGCGCGGCGCACGATTTATATGTTCAGCGGCACGCCGTTCACCGCACGCACCAAGCTGGAAGGGCACGCGGTACGCGCGATGTACGCCTGCTGCGGCGCGACGGATTATTACATGGAGACGGGCGACGCGACTTATCTGAAGCCCCTGAACAATTTGTGGAACGACATGACCAGCAGCAAAATGTACGTCACCGGCGGAGTGGGATCGCGCGCGGCGGGCGAAGCGTTCGGCGACGCTTACGAATTGCCAAATGCGCGCGCGTATGGAGAAAGCTGCGCGGCGATCGGCAACATGATGTGGAACTGGCGGATGCTCGCGGTAACTGGCGACGCAAAATTCACGGATGTGATCGAGCGAGCGCTCTACAACGGAATTAATTCAGGGATGTCGCTGGATGGGACGCTTTATTGTTACCGAAATCCGCTGGCGTTTGATCCAGCGACGGGCGACAAGATCCGCAACACCTGGTACGACACCACGTGCTGCCCGCCGAATCTGGAGCGGACGTTTGCGGCGCTGCCGGGATATTTTTACAGCACGAGCAAGGACGGCATTTACGTACATCTCTACGACAATTCGGAGCTCGACTGGCACCTGGAGAATGGCGCCGGGCTGAAGATCACGCAGAAAACAAATTATCCGTGGGATGGGAGCGTCGAAATTGCCGTGACGCCGGCGCAACCTGCGGAATTTACTTTTTACGTGCGGATTCCGGGATGGGCGGAACGCGCGCAGGTTGCAGTGAACGGCAAGCCCGTGGCGGGCGCGAAGCCCGGTGAATATTTGCCGATCGCACGGCGATGGGCGGCGGGCGACGTGGTGCATCTGAAGATGGAAATGGTGCCGCAAGTGATCGAAGCGAATCCTCACGTGGTGGAAGATGCGGGACGTGTGGCGGTGCAGCGCGGTCCGCTGGTGTATTGCCTGGAGCAACTCGATCAGCCGAACGGAACGGTGCTCGAGGACGTAGCGCTGGATCTAGGGCGCAAGACAACGGGCGAATTCCGTAGCGAGTTCAAGAGTGATTTACTGGGCGGCGTGGTGGTGCTGGAGCATCCGGGCGCGAGCTTGGAATTCGGAAGCGCGCACGAAGCTTTGTATTCCACGTACAGGGCGGATCCGCCGAAGCACAAGCCGGTGGCGCTCACGTTTATTCCGTATTACGCGTGGGCGAATCGCGAAGCGACGCCGATGCAGGTTTGGACGCCACTACTGAAGGTTTGAAATCCCGCCGCCGCGACGCAAAGGCGAGGTCGCGGCGGGAGGTTTCCTGTTGACTACGGCGCGGTGCCGCGCTGAGCGCCGTTCGATTAGGGGAGCAACTGCAAAACGCGGTGCAGAAGATTCTCACGCTTGTCCACCACGTCGGTAACGCCTTCGGGCAGGGACGGTTCCGCGCGAATTACGGCGGCATGCAAGGTATTCAATAATATTGGAACGTGCGGATGGATATCGTGGAGTTTGCGCGCCGCGTCCAAGCCGTTCATGCGCGGCATGGAAACATCGAGAATGATGAGATCGGGGTTTATTTCGGGGGCGCGTTCGACGGCATCGAGTCCGTCAGAAGCTTCGCCGCAAATCTCGAAGCCTGAAGGTTCCAGCAGCTTGCGTATTCCGGTGCGGACGGAAGGATTATCGTCAACAATGAACACACGATATAGCACGCCACCCCCCGGAACCACAGAGTGACAGCCGATCGCTGGTGAGCACCCGACTCCGTACCTCAGCGTACCAAACGAACTGTTGCTCGACCAGATGTTTCTTGGGAAGACCGCCAGGCTTCAGCTGGGTGTTGGCGGGCGATTTACTTCTTGGATTGCTTCCACTCTATTTTCAGGACACCTAGAGAATCGAGCGCGTCCTGCATCGCGGCGCGTTCCCCGGTGGACACATGGCCGTCGAGCGACTGACGCGCGCGGATGGCGTCTTCCACTGCTTTTACGCAAAGCTCCAATTTGACCGGATCGATTTCGAGAACGGCGGCTCTGTAGAGCGCGCGCCAGTTATTCTCGACCATGGGGCCCTCCAGCGGGGCGGCATTTTATGTTCGTGCGCGGGCTGTGTCAGTGCGGTAGCGTACGGAGGCGGATGAGTTCTCTTTCCCACATTTCGGTTTGTTGTTTGATGGAGGCGTAGCATTCGCAGGCGGCATCTTCGAGGCCGCTGCGGTCGTCAATGCGGACGCTGCCGCGATTGTAGGTGATGAATCCGGCTTTTTGCAGAATGCCGGCGGCAACGGTGACGCTGGCGCGGCGGGTGCCGAGCATGTGCGCGAGAAATTCCTGGGTTAGGGGGACGATGTCTCCGCCGAGGCGATCCTGGCTCATGAGGAGCCAGCGGGCCAGGCGTTCATCCACTTCGTGGAGGCGGTTGCAGGCGGCGACGTGGATCGCTTGAATGCCGAGAGTTTGCGTGTAACGATTCAGGCTCTTCTCCAGCACTGGCGAATGCGATAGAACTTCTTTGAAGTCTGCGGCGGTGAGCTGATAGGCGCTGCCCGCGACTTGCATGATGACTTGCGTGGGACTGGTGCTGAGTCCGACGACTAGCGGAAGACCTACGAATCCTTCTTTGCCTGCCAAGCCGACCTCGACGCTTTTTCCGTCGGTCATCACGTTGAGGACTGATGCGAGGCCGCTATTGATGAAGAAGGCGTGGGCGAGAGGCTCGCCCGCTTCGTGGAGGACGGAGTGAGTTGGCAGATCCACGAATTCCATTTTCTTGGCGACGGCGTTCATCTCGTCGGCGGGGAGGCCGAGTAGGATCAGATTTTGGATGTGGTTGCGGTCGCCATCGACGGTGGCGGGACCGGCGGTGACACGACGGGGTAATTTTGGAAAGGGCATAAAGACTCCTGCGCGGACGAATAGCGTCTGATTTCGCAAGGAGCCGTGGATTTTGGGATGAGAACGGCAGGATGCTAGTGAGACATTTCGACTGTACTCGTTACGTGGGCAGATAGATATGAAATACGGAGTGGAGGGCGGGCGAAGAAACGCCAAGTGGCGGATTGGCGTGCTCACGCGCGCGGCGGCCAAAATGGCCGAAAAACTACCGATTAACATGGGTCGCCGATGAGTGTTTTCAAAGGTTTGCAGCGTTTTTTAATATTTGGGCGACTAGCGATTAGGATCTGGTCGCCCCCCTGCCTGGTCGGCAGGCAGGCCTCGGCGGGCAGGCAGGAGGAAGCGCGGGGTGGCGGGGGCGTGCGTTGCAGGAATTCGGAGGGAAGTGGGTTGCCATTCGCGCTCTTGTTGCGCGGTTTGGACTGGTTGGGCGTAGGTGCGGACTTCGAGGTTGGGATTTTGCAGGGTGGTGAGGGCGAAGCGATCGTCGCGATATCTTTGAAGGTATCGTTTCATATTTCACTCCTGGCCCAACGTACCACCCGGGAAACGAAAAAACAGCTGTATGGAAGTACGGTCGAAGGACAGCTGTAATAGTTGCTGGACGAGATGATTTGGGGGTTGTAGTTCGGTGGGTTGGTCGGTAGTGGAGCGTCTAAAACCCGCACCCTCCAAAAAGAAGCTGTGAAGAAACGTCGCGCGCAGGTTGGTTTTTGTAGCGCGAGGAAGATTTTGGCTTTTTAGCCTGTG
>Ga0209530_1000745_pt1 | contig 19254 bp, 12 predicted proteins | sample BlaSpr_A8_Ref_O1_FD_187987 | JGI IMG/M metagenome (GOLD analysis project Ga0209530, IMG submission 187987) | Forest soil microbial communities from Thunder Bay, Ontario, Canada - Black Spruce, Ontario site 2_A8_Ref_O1 (SPAdes) (version 2) | ecosystem: Environmental > Terrestrial > Soil > Boreal...
CGCAGGGCACCCACGAGGCGCGGTAGCCGCCGCCCGGCATGAACTCTCCGGTGCCCTCGTCCTTCGCCGTGCCCTCCCGCCTCAGTGACACCAGCGGATGCCAGGAAACCGCGAACAAGTTGCGGCGTATTTCTCAAAGCTCTCCGTGAAGGACGGCGATGGTGCGTTCCCGTTGCGTAGTTGGGCTTTGAGGTCGGCGATCTGCCTGTCTTTGGCAGTCAGCCGGGCTCGCAGCGCGGCCACGATACCGGTTTCCGGCGAAGCCGTCGGAGACTGGCCACTGAATCTGGCGGATGAGCCACACTCGCCAATCTGAGGCCCCAGCGCGCTCCGCTAGTTTGATGGACCCGTGTGAAATCGGGTCGGCCGGCGTGGACCTTGAAAGTCCTACGGCAGCGCCGATCTCAGCGGACTTCGTAGGGCCGGGCCAGCCGTGAGAACTTCTCTGACACGGCGCCGGCGAGTTGGAGGTAAGCCTGCATTGTCGCGGGCTTGAGCAGTCCGAAGTCGAAATCGGCGCCATCGGCCAGGTGCGGTTCGAACGGAATCACGTGCGTCGACTTGCAGCGCGCCTCGAAGTGTTCGACGACTTTGTCCAACTTCAGCGCCGCCGAACCGGGTTTTGGTGCGGTCAACACCAGGTGGCCTTCGCGCACCAAAGCTCCGTGACCGTGCTGTATGAGCCAGTCCAACGTCGCCGACGCGCTGCGCGCCGCGTCAATGGCCGGCGAACTCACCAGCACGATCGCATTGGCCAAGTCCAGGACGCCAGCCATCGCCGAGTGCATGATCCCAGTGCCGCAGTCGGTGAGGATGATGTTGTAGTAATGCCGGAGAATGTCCATGGCGCGGCGGTAGTCGGTCTCGCCGAAAACCTCCGCCACCTCAGGGTCCTGCTCGCTGGCGAGCACCTCCAGCCGGCTGGGCGCCATTCGCGTGTGGTTGCGAACATCGGCATATCGCTTGATATTCGGATCCCGTAGTAGATCACGCACGGTGGACGCGGTCGATGTATCCGGTACCCGTTCGGCCAGAGTGCCCCGGTCCGGGTTTGCGTCGATGGCGATGACACGATCGGTGCGCACCGTCGCCAACGCCGAGCCCAAACCCAGTGTGGTCGTTGTTTTTCCGACGCCACCTTTGATGGATAGAACCGCGATCCGGAAATCACCGACGATGGGTTGTCGGATCTGCTCGAGCAGTTCTTGCCGGTCGCGGTCCTTGCGTGAGATACGGGGATCGATCCGGCCACCGGTGATTTTGTGTACCACACGTCGCCACCCCGACTCCGGCGCTAGCGGATCGCGATTGACAATCTCGGCCTCGTCGAGAGGAGGCGGGATCTGAAACGCGTGTGGCGCAATGTAGTCGGTGGGCAGCGTTGAGGGCAGGGGTGGCTGCACCCATTGCGGACCAGCTTGGCCGTGAAGGTGGCGTAGTTCAGTCGATTCCCGCGAGGCTGGCGGGTAGTCATCGCCACCGCGGCGGATCGGCGACAACTGTTCAGGCGAGGGCATCCACGGCGGCAGGCCCTGCCAACCGAGCGGCAGCGGCGGTAACCCGGGCGGCCATCCCGGAGGCGGCCCTTGCCAACCCGGCTCGGGCAGTGGCAGCCCAGGCGGCCATCCCGGCGGTGGCGGCAGCGCCGTGTCAGGGGCTGGCTGTCCCGAACCAGCGGGCGGCTCGTCGTGCTCGACCGCCGGTGATCGGGCTTCTGTCGAACGCTGAGTTGCATCCGGTGTCGCGTCGAACTCGCTGCCCATCGACGAGGTGGAAGACTGCCATGGCGGCAACGCCATGCGGCGCGTCGAGCGTGGTCTTCCCGGTTCGTCCGGCGCGGCCTGGTCGTCGGACACCCCCGCTGGCTGACGGGGGAGCGACTCCGGGGTTTCGATATCACCGCTGTTCTGGATCGGCGCGATGACTTGCGCCACGGTGGACTCGGCGTCCTCGGGCTCGGATTCGTGTTCGATTCCCCAGGATTCGGGGTCTGATTCCAAGGCGATGTCGTCGACCGGTTGGGGTTGCTGCGGCTGTCGTTGCAACCGTTGGGCGGCCATGCGGGCCATCAGATGGGCGGCTCTGCCTTCGATTTCGTCGAACTCATCGACCTCGGGCGACGGCATCGGCAAAGTCGGTGGAGCTTGCGGCGTTTCGTGCGCGTCACCGTGGTCAAAGGGGTCGGTTGGCGCTCGGGCATCCGCCGGGGTCGGATCCTGCTCGAATGGATTATTCATGGCCGATATCACACCTCGATTTTCGGGCAGAACCCTTGTCGCTCGATGGTAATTTCAATCGTCCCGGCATGACCTGAGACGTTGGACACAACTGCACGTTGGGCGGATCGCACACTGAGGCCTTCGATTTCACTTTCGGTTTCCCGCCAGGCTCTTGACTACCACGATGGCGACCGCCGCCAGTGCCACACATGTGCCAACCCCGATCAGCACAATGTCACGCGCTCGATGGCTGACCGGATCCGGCTCCGGCGGGCCGCTAATAGCATGGCCGGCAAGGGGAGCCGGCATCTTGCCGGCCGGTGGCACGTCGAAAGTCAACGCGGCGATCGGGTCGATGACGCCGTAGCCGGCTGCCGCGTTGGGACCGGCCTGCGGCGTCTGCGCGGTGCGCTTGATTCGTTCCATGATCTCTGCGGCCGACATATTAGGAAACCGGGACCGGATCAGGGCGACGAGACCGGAGACGAAGGGAGCGGCAAAGCTAGTGCCGTTGACCGGTACCAGACCGTGCTGCGGATCCTGCCAGGCGTTCATCAGCCCAGGCCCGTTGGGGCTCAGCGACGTCAGCTGCTCGCCGGGTGCAGCCAGGCCCACCCATGGTCCGTGCAGCGAGAAATCGCTGGGCTTTCCGTCCGGCGCCACCGCGCCAACGGTCAGGACATAGTCGCCAAACCATGCCGGGCTGGCGATCGTGCGCACCGAACGCCACGCGTCTGCTAGAGGAAGGTTCGGATCACGCACCTCGTTCTGCGCGCTGCACAGCCCTTGTGAGCTGATGTTGCCTGCGGCCGCGACGACCACGACGTTTCGCTCGAACGCGTACCGAACCGCCTGCCCGAGGGCGGCGTCGTCCAAGCCCGCACCCACCGGCGCGCACGCCGCCTCGGAGAGATTGATCACGGTCGCGCCCATATCCACCGCGTGGACTATGGCCAATGCCAAGGTGTGGGTGTTTCCGTAACCCGGCGACACCGCGTTTGGGTCGTTCTGTGTAGATCCGGCTCCTTTCACCGAATACAAGTCGCTGTTCTGGCGGATCGACAAGATGGTCGCGTCCGGCGCTACGCCTGCGAAGGCGTCGTCGGGGCTGGGAGCAGCGGCGATCAGACCCGCGACCAGGGTGCCGTGGGCATCGCAGTCGACCAAGCCGTCCGACGACGAGACGTAGTCGCCGCCACCTTCGAGCGCATGCAGCCTGGGATGGGGCGACACGCCGGTGTCGATTACCGCGACCTTTTGTCCGGCGCCGCGCGAAAACCTCCATGCGCCAGTGTAGTTGAGCATTGTGTCGGCACTCGGGCGCAACCCGAGCTGACTGCCAGGGAACATTGTGCCGATGCCGCAGGCGGTTTTCTGTTCGGTCGGGTCCGGCGGAGCGACCGCCCCGGGGGGTGGTTCCCCTGGCGGTATCAGCGGCGGCTCGATGGCCAGCGCTGGCGCCGGTGCGAGGCTCGTCCCCGCGATGAACAACATGACGGCTGCGACCGCGACCCAGCGCATCACACGATGCCCCATCGCCCGTACGCGCCGGCCACCCACAACGCCAGTGGGATCAACGCTGCGGTCATCAGGTAGTTCAGATACGCGAGCACAGTCTTTAGCCGCTCGGGCATCCGTCCGGCCCGAGCGCTGGCCCCGATGACCGCGAACGCGACGGTCGCCGCCAACAGTGCACCGAACCCCGCCAGCGGCATCGGCTGGCTACCCTCCTGGGCCAGCACACAGCTCAAGACCAGGATAGCGACGGCGGGTAACGCTAACCCCGCGCGCTCCACCGCGGTGACGGGCCGTTGAGTGTAAAGCCCCAGCGTCGCCGCGCACCCCAACGCGAAAGCCAGGCCGGACCACTGAACTGGGCCCCGTGAGGTCAGGACGGCCCAGACGCCGAGCCCGGCGCTAACGGTCAAGCCGGTATAGAGCGCCGAGCGTGTCAAGGTCTCCGCCCGCACGCGAGCCCAAACGCCTTCCACGGCGGGCGGTGTGACGGTGTCGATCTGCTTGGGCTCGGCCGCCTGCGGTGACGTCAGACGATTCGCAGACGTCGCGTCGTCGGGTTCAGGATCGCGCGACACCGGCTCGGCTCGAGCGAATCGGACCGTCACCCTGGGCACCGCGAGGCAGCCCAGCGTGGCGACCAGTGCCAGCCCGGTACCCACCAGATCGGCGCGGACCCCCGCGGTGTGCACCACCAGCGCAAGCCCATCGAGCCCGGCGATCACGCCAACAGCGAGATAACCCCAGTGCCCGGTGCCGATGGCGCGGAACAGCGCCACGGAGACGAGCACCATAGCCGCGCACCCGGCGGCCAATCCGTAGCCGCCCAGCCCGTGCAGCGCTACCCAGGCGACTGCTGCGGCGATCGGCAGTGCCGCCCACCCCGACGCTGCTCCGATATCGGACTGCGCGTAGGAGCGCTGGGCTAACACGGCCACACCGGCCAGCATCAGCGCTACAGCCGCCGACAACCCCACCATGGCGGTGCGATTCGGCGCGAACGCGTCAGCCACCAGGAAGTACACCGATACCGCAGCAGCCAGATACACACCGGCGAACGTCATCCAGCGGGCCGCGGTGGCGTCCCAGCCGGCATAGCCGGCCTTGTTCAGACGCGCAGCTGCGTCCACCACGTCGTCGTAGAGCGTCGGCGCGGACAAGGCGCGCACAGCGGTCAGCCGCAGCAGTTCGCCCTCGGCGACGCCGGCTTGGCGCAGCGTGATGTTCGGCCGCACTGGCGTCTTGCCGTCGCGCCGGCTCAGCACCCATATGTTGTGCTTGGCCTCGTTAGCGAACGGGTCGTCGTGGGTGTCGGTCTGGTCGGCCTCGCGCACCCGCGTGAGCTTCACTAACTGCGGGGTCAAGTTGGCGATCGGCACGTCGAGCGGCAGTGAGACGTCCACCTGAGTTCGGCTGCCCAGGAACGACACCCGCACCTGTTGGGGCGCGGCCGGGATAACCTGCAACTCGGCCGTCTCTCGCGCACTGGTCATAGGTCAGGCATTCGGGACAGTTGGATCACGTCGCTCTTCATCGTTCGGGAGATGAGCATGCCGCGACCCGGTGGCATCGGCTGGGCTTTATAGCCGAACAGCGCACCCTCCTCCTTGGTGCCGCTCATCACCAGACCGTTGCACGAGAGATCCTTGAGCCGGCCGATGATCGGATCCATGATGGCGCGCCCGGCGCCGCCGATGCGTCGGGCGATGGCGACGCGCAGACCGATATCCCGTGCCTGCGCAAGGTATTCGACGAGCGGCCCCAGCGGATGGTTGAGCGAGCCGCCCGGAATCAGGTCGTAGTCGTCGATCAGCACGTACAGCTGCGGGCCATGCCACCACGAGCGCTCTTTGAGCTGTTGCTGGGTGATGTCGCTGGGGGGCAGACGGTCCTTCAGCGATGCTCCCAGCGCCGTCATCAGCTCCGCGCAGGACTGCGCGGTCGTCGCGTACCCGCCGAGGTAATCGTTGTCGACGACACCAAGCAAGGTGCGCCGAAAGTCGACCAGGATGATCTTGCACTCTTGCGGCGACGTGTTCTCCATCAAGCCCTGGGCGATGTTGCGCAGCATGCCGGTCTTGCCGCATTCGGTATCGCCGAACACAACCAAGTGCGGTTGAGCATCGAAATCGAGTATTACGGGCGCTAACTCGGCTTCGCTGATGCCGATGGCGACCTTTGCCTTTCCCAGTGCGCCCGCCCGGCGGGCGACATCGACGACCGCGGTGCCGTCCACGCTGTGCGGGAGCATTCGCACCGGCGGCGCCTGTCGGTCGCCGTAGACCTGGCGGACCGCCGCACAGGCGTTGGCAACCCCGGCCGGTAGATCTTCGATGTTGGAGCTGGAATCCAGGCGTGGCAACCCGATCAAGATGTGCAGCCGCTCGGGGCTCATGCCGCGGCCGGGCCGGCCGACCGGAACGAGTTCGGCCCATTTGCGGCCGATGTCACTGTCGACCGGGTCGCCCATACGCAACTCGACACGAGTACCGAGCATGTCCTTGACCGCCGGCCGGATTTCCATCCAGCGGCTGGCGGTGACTGCCAGGTGGATGCCGTACGAGAGACCTCCGATCGCGATGGCCTGCAACGCCGGCTCGAGCATTTCGAAGTCGCTTCTGATCGTCGCCCAACCGTCGACCACCAGCACCACGTCGCCGAACTTGTCGTGGCTCAGGGGATCTTGGGCCGCGACATCGGCAGGCAACGTGGTCAACTGAGCTTTGCGCTGGCGGAAGTCGCGCATCGACTCGATCCCGAGGTCTCTGAATCGCAACTCCCGTTCCCGCAGCAGCCCGCTGACCTCGGCGACGGTACGGCGAATGCGGTCGGCGTCCATGCGCCCGGCGACGCTGCCGACGTGGGGCAGACTCGTCATGCTGCCCAGGGTGCCGCCACCGAAGTCGAGGCAGTAGAACTGCAGTTGCTCTGGGGTGTGGGTAGCCGCGGCGGCCATGATGATTGTGCGGATCGCCGTCGACTTGCCCGACTGTGGACCGCCGACCACCGCGACGTTGCCCTGGGCACCCGAGAGATCGATGACCAACGCGTCGCGACGCTGGTCGTAGGGGCGGTCTACCACACCGATTGGCAGCCACAGCCGTCCGTTGAGGTTCTGCGAATCGTTCCACGCCGAATTGGGCAGCAGGACGTTGACCGCGGGGCTGGCTTCCAGCGGTGGCAGCCACACTTCGTGTGCAGGGCGCCCGCGGCCTCGCAGCCTGCTGACCACCACGTCGAGCAAGGTTCTCTTGGTCGGTCCCGACGACGTCTCGGGATCGGGCTCGCTAGCGTTGTCGTCGACCGGTGCAGACGGTGCGGGGTCCTTTTCGACCGGAGTGGCGGTGAACAGCTTCGGTGACTGCGCACCGAGCCGTGACGCCCGCCCGGTACGTGACGATATGCGAGGGCCGACGTACTCACCGGAGACGTAGGACGAATTGAAACGAATGGGCTCGTCGGCATCGCACTTCAAGAATGCAGAGCCCGGGATGCTGGGCAAGTGGTAGGCGTCGGGCACGCCGAGCACGCTGCGCGACTCCCCGGCCGAGAATGTCTTGAGACCGATCCGGTACGACAAGTGCGAGTCCAGCCCGCGCAGTTTGCCCTCTTCGAGACGTTGCGACGCCAGCAACAGGTGGATGTGCAGTGACCGGCCAAGTCTACCGATCATGACGAACAACTCTGCGAAATCTGGCTTCTGGGACAGCAATTCGGAAAACTCATCTACCACGATAAACAGCGCTGGCAGCGGATCCAGCTCAGCGCCGTTGGCCCTGGCGCGTTCGTACTCGGTGACGTTGGGGAAGTTGCCCGCCGAGCGCAGCAACTCCTGGCGGCGGTTCATCTCGCCGGCCAGGGCATCGCGCATCCGGTCGACCATCGTCAGCTCGTCTTCGAGGTTGGTGATGATCGCGGCGATGTGTGCGACGCCGTCGAGTCCAAGAAACGTTGCCCCGCCTTTGAAGTCCACCAAGACGAGGTTCAACGCTTCGGGCGAGTGCGATGTGATCATCGCCAATACCAGCGTGCGCAGAAATTCAGACTTACCCGAGCCCGTCGCGCCGATGCACAGGCCGTGCGGGCCCATGCCGCCCTCGGCGGATTCTTTGATGTCCAGCTCGAGCGGTTGACCGGCCGGGGTGTAGCCGACGGGCACCCGAAGGCGCCCCCGCGGTGTGGGCTGCCGCCATACTTCCTCGGGAACGATCTTGGCGGCATCGACAATCTTCAGCAGCGCCATCAAGCCGGGATCGGTGGCACGTGACTCCGAATCCAGGTTGACCAGATGGGCGGCGCCGCCGAGCTGGTATTGGCTGAACACACGCCCGGCGGCCTGGGCTTCGGCGAGTGTGATGCGGTCCGGGGTGGCAAAGCGCTCGGTGCCGGCCGCAGTGCGCGCGCCGACGTCATCGTTTTCCACCACCAACTGCAGCAGGCCGCGCCGCGACGCCGGGCCCTCTCGGGGGCCATTGAGGTCGAGCACCGTGACACTGTCCAATCCGGCGTCGGTGATCAATCTTTCCTCACCGGTGACGTAGCCATCGTCGATGACCACGACCAGCTGCTTGACACCCTGCGTCGGCTGGGAGTTGCGGGTGAACCGGCCACGCTCCGCGAGATCGGACGCCAGTGAGTTCTCCAAGAGTTCCAGTGACGGGAACAGCATCCGCATGGTGCCGCACCCGTCTCGCGCCGAGGGATGTTGTGCCTGCGGCAGCCATTTCACCCAGCTCCAGGTCTCGTTGTCCGGATTGGCGGTCAGCACTGCGACCTGCAGATGGTCCGGGCCGTGGAAAGCGCACAACTCCAAAATCATCGAGCGCACCAACTGCTGGCCGAGTTGGCGGTCACCTTCGAAGGTGATCGTCGGAAAAGCGCGCAGCGACACCGCCGTCGGCAAGGCGTGCACCACCGAATGCGTGGTGACGAAGCGCCGCAGGGCATTCGTGGAGACCGGCTCCAGGTCTTCTGGCGGCCCCGTCTCCGGCGCCATCAGCCGGGTGGCCAGCCGGTGCGTGCCGACACCGACCCGAACATGGCAGAAGTCGTGATCGGTCGGGCGGCGTTCCCACATGCGGCGCGTACCGGCCAGGTCGATGAGGGTTCGTGGGTCCGGATGACTCCACTCCAACGCAGCGCGCTGGGCGTCGCCGGTTTCTTCGGCGTCACTGCGCAGGCCGACCAGGTAACTGAAGAAATCCTTGCGTTCCTCGTCGAGTTCGGCCGCGGCCTTGCCGGGTCTGCCGCTACCGCTCGCGAACATGCCTGCCACAGACATGACCATCATCATCGGAAACATCAAAAACATTGGGTTACGGCTGACGTCGCGACCACCTACCGTGATCATCAGCGCGATCATGCCGATGCTCCCGACGAGCATCATGAGCGGCATCAGTTTGGTCAGCAAATTGCCTGGAATGATGCGCGGCACCTCGGGTGGAGACTGGAGGAGGACCTCTCCACCAGGCATTCGCGGCGGCGCAACGCGCAGGCGGCGCACGAACCCGTGCCTGGCCAAGCTACCTCCCGTGACAATGCCTGCCCGCCCAGCCTGACGAATATTCAAAGGTATTGTCACACTGTATGGTTCGCGAGGAAGAGTCTACCCTATGACGTTACCGCCATCCTTGCCGGAGCTGGAATCCGAGTCGGACGACGAGCAGGAGCTGAGCCGGATCACGGTTTTGGTCGGCGGGCTATTGATCGACGTTGGCGTGCCGTCCCGCGTGAGTATCTCGGCGATCGTCAACGACGTCATCGACTTAGCCAACGACCAGCTTCCCGTACGGGCCGGCGTGGACGTCGAATTCGACAATTCCGAAGGCAAGTGGACCTTTGCGCGGCTCACCGACGACGCCATCGACCCGGACCGGTCGTTGGCTGAAGCCGGCGTCTACGACGGTGAGCTTCTGGTCGTCCGGGAAGTCAGCGCGCCGGCGTCATCGTCATTGGTCGACGAGCTCGAAGGCATGACCGAGTCCGCCGACAATCGCGGACGTTGGTTCGCCGAGCAACGTTGGATGGCAGGGTGGTTCGCGCTTGCCATCGCACTGTCGGCCGCGACGGCGCTGCTCCTTCCCGAAGTGGCCGTCGCGCCCTTGGTCGCCGGCGTGCCGATTGCTGCCGTGGCGGTGCTGGTGGTCGCAGTCGGATGTGCCGTCGCCGCTTTTGTGATGTCGTTCCGGTCCGGCGACCCGCGCAAATCCATCTGGTTGGCTGGGGTTTCGCTGCCGTTGATTTTCGGCGGATCGTTACACGTTGTGCCGGCCGCACATGGCGTTAAGGCGCTGCCCGTGGCGTTGGCGCTGACGGCATTGGTCGCGTTGTTGCAGCTGCTGGGCTCCGGCCGGGGCCGACCGCTGTATACCGCGGTCATTGCGCTTGCGGTGTTCGGCGTCCCTGCCGCCCTGGCGCAGCTGCTGCTGAACCCGAATCCGCGCACTGTGGGATCGATTTTGGCGACGGTCGCGGTCATTGTTGTGTACCTCGCGCCCAGGGCGACGATCATGCTGTCCAGACTGCCCGTGCCGCGTGTTCCGACTGCCGGTGAACCGCTCGATGACATCGAAACGCAGGGCGGCACCGCGGTGGAGGGTGTCAATGCGATTGGAAAGCAGGTCATCCCCACCGAGGTAGGCATGACCGACCAGGTTCGGCGGGCCAGAGAGCACCTAACCGGGATCGTTGCCTCTGCGGCGATCCTCGCCGTCGTTGGCTGCTACTGTGCCCTCGACGTCGGCAACGGATTCTTCTGGCAGGGAACAGTTTTTGGGATCGCCGTAGCAACGGTGCTGTGTTTGCGCGGACGCAGCCACCACGATCTCATCCAGTCTGCTGTGTTGATCGGCGGCGGTCTGGTGATCGTGTTGGCCGTCATCGTCAAGACAGCCACCTTCGTGACCGGCTGGCAAGTGAATGCTGCCGTTGCGCTGGTCGCGTTGACGGCGCTGTTGGTGGTGTGCGGGCTGGTCGCGCCCCGGCTGGAGTTCTCGCCGGTGCTGCGGCGTCGGGTCGAGCTCCTCGAGTACGTCGCGATCGGACTGGTGTTTCCGCTGGCGTGCTGGATCGTTGGGCTCTACACGTTCTTCCGTGAATTGCGGGTCTGATGTCAGCTCTTGGGTGGCGTGATCTTCAGGCCATCGGAGTCGGCTGCTATCCCGTCGTGGGCGATCAATGCGGCCTGCTGGGACAATTCGGGTCCGGATGGAAGTAGCGCCAACACCGACCACGGTGCCGACTGGGGCATCGCGTTGATGCTACCGGGCTTCTGCACTCCGGCGACACCCAGCGCTGTCGCTGTCGCCTCGTCCTTGACGTGGAAACGCACGCCAACGTCGTTGATGTAGAACAACTGACCTAACGCGCGGCTGTCGGGCTCGTCGCCCGTGGCCTGCACGTATTCGCCGGTCCCGGGTTTGAGGTACACGGTGTCGAGGCCGGGCCCGCCGCCATCCGCAGCGGCCAGGCGCACCGGCTGCGCATCGTTGGGCAGGGGCAGGCGGTTGCCTACCAGTAGGTGGGTGGTTGCCTCGGCGGCCGAATTGTTGCGCTGCCACGACATACACACCACCCGGTCAGGATCGGCGCGCACGAACCGCGGCGGGACCGCCGGATAGCGGTCGACAGGCAAGGTGTGCACGATGCGGACCCCCCTGACCAGGGCCGGGGAGATGCCCGTCGGCCCGGGCACTGTGGGCGATTGCGGGTTGCCGTACCGGATGATGTCGGCGGTCACCGCGGAGATGGGCTGAAGTCCCTCCCGCAACACCGCATAGAGCTGGTCACCCCGCGAATCGACGGTTTTGAGGATCGAGCCCACCCGGTACGTGTCTGGAAGATAGCTGGTGGGCTCTCCGACGCCCTGGATGTCAATCGGCGCGATCGGATCGACCAGCGGGAAGGAATTCAGCAGCCCTGGCGAAACCTCTCGAATCTCGCTGTCATCCAAGCGCAGTGCGTTGCGCAGCGTCGGGTCGGCCGGGTTAATCGCGGCTCGTAGGCCGTTGTATACAAGATATGTGGTGTCGCCGGCTCTGGTGAGGATCATCTGCTCAGGGGACGCCGCCCGGATGTCGTCGCCGAGCACGGGGTTATTGGCCAGTACTGTGGTTTCGACCACGGAGGCGCGGGCCTGCTCGGTGACCGAAGGGGGTTGTGTGGAGTCGCACACTGTCCATGACGACATCGCCATGTCGTCGCCGCCGTTGATGCTGCTGGGGGCGCCGACGATCCCGACCGCCGGACCCAGCGCAACAGTGTTGAGGAACTTGTCGTCCACTTGTTTTGGCGGGTCGTTCTTTCCGACGATCAACCGAGCTGACGCCAGGTTGAGGACCGGATGCAGGTGGTCGCCGATCCGCACGAACAAGGTGCCGCTTGATTTGCTGAGCATGATTGTCGAATTGCCGAAGTTCGGTATCGGCCTAAAGAACGCAAGCACACCGGCGGCACCGGAAATGAGCATGGCGATGACCATCCCGACCAGCAGCGCCCGGATCTGTCCCCGCATCGGGTCGTGGATCATCCGTGAGTCGGCGCGGATCAGCGCGTGTTCCAGCCGCCGGACCAGAAGCCGATACCCGTTGACTTGGGCGCGCGTGGTGACTTGCGCTGGCATAGCGGCCCCTATCAGCTTTCGACGGAATGCCCGAGGTCGAACTCAGTTTACTTGCACAAGGGAAGCGGTGGCTGCGGGTCGAAATCAGTTGCCGCGCAGACGAGGAACCAGCAAGTGACAGGTCGTGGCAGAAACGGGCAGCGGCCGACGCAGCCGCGCACACCCGCGCGGCTTTTCCCAACGGCTGCGATCATGCCGCAACGCGCGCTGCCGTTATCGGGCTTGTTGGTGGTGCAGTCCTTCATCGCTGCGGGTATGGTCGTCGGGCTGATGTTGGAGAGGCCCGGCTGGTATGGCGCTGCGGTCGGTCTGGGCGTGGCGTTGGTGTTTGTGGTGCGAATCCGCGGATGGTCGGTGCCGCGCTGGATGTCAGGGCGGCTGGGTTTCTGGTATGAACGGCGCCGCCGCAAGCACAGGACGCAGCGCTTCGAGCCGTTCGACACCGAACTAGCCGGCGGGTCGCAGATCGGTTTCTACTGGGACGGCAAAATCTTGATGTCGTTGGTGCGCATCCTGGAGAACCCGCAGGCGATGACGGTGATGGAACCCGCGATCATGGTGTCGGGCGAGACGGTTTCGGTGCAACTGTTGGCGGATTGTCTGCAACAATTCGACATTACGCTGGACTCCATCGATGTGATCAGCCAAGGTGCTCGATCCCACGGCCACGGCCAGATCGGGGCGATCTACGAGGCAGTGCTGGGGCCGCTGCCGGCGATTGCCCGACGCTCGGTGTGGGTGGCGGTGCGCTTGGATCCGACACTGTGTCCCGAGGCGGTGCGCCATCGGGGTGGGGGCTGGGATGGGATTATGCGGACCGCAGCGACGGCCACGCGACGGGTCGCCAACCGGCTGTCCGACGCGGGACTGCGGCCGCAGATCACGACGGCCGCCGAAATCGCCCAGGCCACAGACGAACTGTCAGACGGTGTGGGCCTGAACGCCCTTGACGAAACCTGGTTTGCTTGCTATCAAGCCCGGTTCGAGCTGCGCAGCTTTTTCGTCAAACCGTCGATGTTTACCACTGCGGGCCTCGGTCTGTTGTGGACGGTGCCGAGTGATTCGACGACAGTGTGTGTCTCGCTGCGTCGCGACGAGCGCAACGACCTGATCAAGCTTCGTGGCCTGGTGCGGTTTGACAGCCACGGACGCACCCGCATCCAGCTGCGTGGCCTCGGGCAGCTGCCGGGCCGGCAGTACGCCGCGTTGATGTCCACTCTGCCGTTGCCTTCGCCGCGGCGGTCGGTGCAGGAGTGGGTGTTCGGGAAGGGCGTTGACGCAGTTAAGGATCTCGAGTTGCCCGTGTCCGGGTGCGGTCAAGTGGTCGGGGCTGACGAGCACGGTCGCGCGGTCGCGCTGCCGCTATTTGGGCCGCGGGTGCAACGGGTGGAGATGTGCGGCACCCTGCATCTGGCGCAACAAGTGGTGCTGCGCTCCTTGGCGCTGGGGGCCTGGGTCCGTGTCCACACCGGCCGGCCGGCCGCGTGGCGGGTGATGGTCGAACAGGTCGGTGATCACAGTCTCCTGAGTGTCAACGATCGCAACGGCGACTCGATGCAGGCGGGCTCGGGTCGCAACTACCCGGTGGAAGTGTTTGACGGCCCAACCGAGCGGACGGTTCAGGGAGGGGTGACTACGATGGTGGTCAAACCATCGCATGCCGAGCCGTCACAGGATGCCGACGTGACGCTGCAACTGCTCGCCCATGATCACGACGTCGTCCGAGTGGGCACCCGGTCAGCCTCGGCGGTGGTGACGATGGTGGCCACCGACGACGAGATGCGTTACATCAAGTCGTCGTTGGACATGGTGGACTGACGTACTAGTGGTTTTGTTGGTCGGAGTTTTGTCGGCGGTGACGGCGATCGACCGGACGAGCGGGGAGCGGCCATGACCAACACTCCAAATCCCTCGGCGTACCCCGGATACGGGGCGCCAATCAGTGCGTATGGTTGGCATCCATTGACGGCCAACGTGCCGAAAAAACGGATGAGTCGGCTAAGTCGATTTTTGTGGACCGTCGTCGCGGTGCTTGGCCCGGTGACCTTTGCGGTGAGTGTCGGCTCGCCGGCGCTGCTCGGTTTTCCGGTGCGGCTCAGTGTGCTGGCAGCGATCGTGGCAGCGGTCGGACTGCTGCCCAAGCAGGCCGGGCGCGGCTGGATCGTCGTCGCACTCGCGGTCACGGGTTTCCTGGATGTGCTGGCCACCTGGATCAGGGCCGGCGAACCCGGCTGGGCCCTGACGGTCATCATGGTGCTCAACGCATTGCAGTCGCTCGCCGCGGTGGGTGCGCTGCTGTGCGAGATCAGGGTGTTGGGATCGGTTGAATCCGATGGCGTGCCTGATTATTCGGCGTATGCTCGCTTGGCGCAGGCATACCAGGCATACGCGACGCAGTATCAGCAGCCGCCCGCACCGCAGTACGACGCCGCCGGGCAGGCCACTGCACAAGCGCAGGCTCAGGCCACCGCGCGTGCCGCCGCTCCGCGCACCGATGCGGCGCAGGAGTGGTTTGCGGCGCTGCAAGCCAGATACGCCCAGCATGGCCTGGGCCCCCCGGCTCAGCAATCACCTGGCTCGGCCGGGGCACGGTCTGTGGTACCGGTGGCCGATACCGGCGTGGCCGGCGCGAACCGCGGTGTGCCGGAGTCTCATCGGTACCGCGGTCATGAGAACTCCGGGGGAAGCGTTATTGAGCCGAGTGGCCCGTAGCGCGACGGAACCCGTCGGCCACCGAAGCGGCCAGTTCCATGTACTCGTGGCGTGTTTTGCGGTTCATTAGGTTCAACGAGATTTCACCGCCTTCGGCGAGGTGGTGGTCGTAGGGAATAACGAATATTGAACGCACCCGTGACCGGAAATGTTGGGTCAATTGCTCGACATTGATCGGCATGGCACCTGGCCGAGCCGAACTGAGCACCACGCTGGCATCGGGCACCAAATGGGGGTAGCCGTGCGATTGCAGCCAATCGAGTGTCGCCAAGGCACTGCGTGCGGAGTCGATCGCCGGCGATGCGACCACTGCCAGGGCATTGGCGGTGTCGAGAACGCCGCGGGTGGCTGAATGCGTTAAGCCTGTGCCGCAGTCAGTAAGGATGATGTTGTAGAAGCGGTCGAGAATTTTATGCACGGCACGATAGTCGTCTTCGGAGAACGCTTCTGAAACGGCAGGATCGCGCTCGGAGGCCAGGATTTCCAATCGGCTGGAACTCTGCGAGGTATGTTGTCGCATGTCGGGGTAGCGAAGGAGGTCTCCGTCGGTCAGAAGATTGCGCACCGTGGAGCGGGTCTGGTTCGGGCCCCGTTGGGCCAGCGTCCCGATGTCGGGGTTGGCGTCAACGGCGATTACTCGGTCGCCGCGCAATGATGCGAACGTGGCGCCCAATCCGACGGTAGTCGTGGTCTTTCCGACGCCGCCTTTGAGGGATAGTACGGCAATGCTGTAGGAGCCTCGCACTGGTTGGTTGGCGCGATCGGCCAACGCTCTCCAGCTTAATTCGGCCGCGGATTCGCCCAGGTTGACCGCGCCGCCGGTGAGGCCGTGCAATGCTTTTCGCCAACCGTGTCGCGGAGCCGGCTTGATGGGACGAATCAAGCCGAGTTCGTCGGCGGCCGGCGTGTTCATGCTTTGCTGCCACGTCGCTATGTCGGGGGTGGCGGTGGTGAAGTTCGTGTCAAGCGGTGCGCGACGGCCCGTCGGCGCGTTGGCGCCGCCAATGTCGTGTCGGTGGGTCACGGCCAACTCCCTCGATTGCTATGTCAGATTCAACGTTTGCAGAATGCCGCTCAACGCCGCTTTCATGTCGCTGCCTTCGATGCGCATCAATGCATCCTCATCGAAGCTGTCCAATGCGGCGTCGGGGCCCTCGGTGAGACGGTAGGCGCGCTCCTCCTCTGCTGCTTCGATCACGTTACGAACAAAGCGTCCGTTACCGGCCAGATCGACGCTCTTGCGGATGTTGCCGTCGTGGTCGGCGGACTGCTCGGCGCACAGTCGCGTGCACACGGCCACCAGCTCGTCGTGGGCGGCGGGCGACAGTTCGGAGTCGCGCGTCTTGGCTATGAGCCTGCCGATGTCGCCCAGCTCGGAGGGGGTGTATGAGGGGAAGCGAATACGTTTGGTGAACCGCGACGCAAGGCCCTCATTGGCGGCGAGGAAACGGTCGATCTCCGCGTCGTATCCGGCGATGATCACGACCAGGCGGTCACGATCGTCTTCCATGCGGGCCAGCAGAGTGTCGACGGCTTCACGCCCGAACGCGTCACCGCCTGACAGACCGGTCTGGATCAGCGTGTACGCCTCATCAATGAAGAGCACCCCGCCCATCGCGGTGTCGATCAGTGCGCTCGTCTTGATCGCGGTGCTACCCAGATGCTGACCGACGAAATCCTGCCGTTTGGCTTCGACGACGGAAAGGGACTCCAAAAGTCCAAGGCCGCAATAGGTTTTTGCCACCACGCGAGCGATCGTGGTCTTACCGGTTCCGGGCGGACCGGTGAACGCCAGATGCAGGCTGCGTGAACCGGTATTAAGGCCCTTGTCCTCGCGTAACTTCGCCAGTCGCGCCCCGGACCGGAGTTTGGCCACTTGCAATTTGACGTCGGCTAACCCGACTTGGCGGTCGAGTTCTTGCTGGGCGGTGCGCAGGTGCTCGTTGCCGCGTTCGGTCATCGTGTCGGCGTCACGGTCCGCGTTCGTCGGTGAGCTGGCCGGGTCCCATTTGTCGGTGCGGGATTCGATGCCTTCCTGGGTGGTGATGACGAGTCGGAACTTGGGGTCCTTGAGGGCCGCATAGTTGGCCTCGAATCCTGGTTCTTCGCTGTAGATGCGCTCGAAGATCTTCCGGGCGTCTGGTTCGTTGCCCATTTCCCGCAGTGTGAGACCCTTGCAGAACTCGGCGGCCCGGCGAGCCGCCGGGATCGGGCCTTCGAGTGCTTGGTCGAGTCGGCGTAGTCCCTCACCGAACAGGCCCATCTGCGCGCACGCCGAGCCCACCATGAGGTGTGCACCCGCCGCAAGGTACTCGTCTGTGAACGACGCCGAAACAGCCAGTGTCGTCAGCACATCGGGCCAGCGCTGCGTGGTGAAGTACAGGATGCCGCGGATGTAGGCGCAGACCTCGTCGGTGGCCGGGTCGCGGTTGGCTTCGCGCATCGCGGCAAGTTCGTTGAGCGTGTGCTCGGCTTCGTCGTAGTCCTTGCCCTGGATCAGGCTCGCCACGTAAGCCAGTTTGACCTCGGTCAGAGAACTCAAGGTGTAGTCCACGTAAAGACCGGTATCGAAGCGCCCGCAGAGTGCGCGCGGCGCCAGACCCAACCTGCGCTGCTCGCGGCCCAACAAATTGCTCGTGCGGTGCAGGTGGTGAATTACCTCGGCGGTGGTCTCGCCCGCGGCAGCTCGGCCGAGCCAGGCGTCACACATGTGCGGGTCGTATTCGGTTGCTCGTTTAAATGCCAATGTCGCGTACTGGACGTCGCGTTCCACCTCCATTTCGTCGATCGGAATGCCCAGGGAGAGCACCCCCGCGTCGAAGACACGCTGCGCATTCGTGTTGTCACCACTCATCAGTGGCCCCCAACTCTCTTTCGATCGAACTTGGTTGGTCCAACGGCTGACAAGGTAGCGCCCGCGTTTGCCGGACAGACCACGACTGCCGGGTCGCCTGCGATTGTACTAAGCTGCCGGACAGACCCTTTCGACCGTTTGGCGAGGACAACCATCATGGACGGATCGCTAAGTTCCAAGTGTGGAGGGATACAGGTTCGGACGACCGAGCGTGGCCTGCCGATCGCACTCAAGCTTGATCAACGCGAGTTGTCAAAACCTCCCATGCAACTGGCGCGGGACATTCTGTTGCTGTGCCAGCTATCTGCCAAGCGCATACAGGTCGCGCGGCGGCGTGGTCTGGTTGCTGGCGGCTTCAGTCCCACTGTCATCCGTGGTCTGAATCTCAGCACCGAAGAAGAGTTCGCCCGAGCCGAGGCAGAGCTAGGCGATGACCCGGACGACCCGCCTGATACCTGGATGCGCCCGGTTTGACCGGCGGGCTTGCGGATTCGGTGATCGCGCGCATCGTCATGCAGCGTGATTTGATTCAGGCGATGGATCAGCACTGCAAGTCCATGTCGGTGCGGGTAACAAGTCGCTGCAAGTCGGTGAGTGTCGAAGTGGACGGGCTGGGAGCGATGACCGGGCTGTGGCTGGGAGAGTCTGCCTACCACAAAGGTGCTGACGCACTGGCCAAGCTGATCGTCGACACCGCCCATGCGGCTGCAAAGCAAGCACTGGACCGACAGAGCCACTTGATCAAGGAGTTCACCGAACGGCTGACCACGCTGCAGCAGGCGCCGCTCACCCGTCGCGACGGCACGACCTTCCAGCCGGGCTAACCACGAGCGAGCAGTGACGATTTCGTCTCGGTCCAATGTGTGCGGCGTCATACCCCTTGGGTGCTCCGTGCAAGCGATACCGGATCAGCTGGGAGCTGTTGCCTACCACCGCGACTCGCAGATCCCCACGCGCTCAGGTGAGGCGTTACCGGATCAGCCGGGAGCCCCGCTGCCATAACGAGACATCTCCCCTCGGTTCGACCGCGAATTCCGGGGGCGGGCCATTGGGCTCCACCCTGGCACCCCGACTGGGGAGAATACCGCCGCGCCATGGTCGAACAGGGCAAATGCCTGATTCGCCTCACGCCGCGCCGCTGGGGGCCGGTGGCCGCTGGCGGCTTCCCGCCAACCTAACACGCCGCCCGGACACTAACTCTGCGGGTGCGGCCGCCAGGATCGTCGCATCGGTGGATCCGCTGGTGTCACTGAGGCGGGAGGGCACGGCGAAGGACGAGGGCACCGGAGAGTTCATGCCGGGCGGCGGCTACCGCGCCTCGTGGGTGCCCTGCG
>Ga0209530_1000747_pt1 | contig 19200 bp, 13 predicted proteins | sample BlaSpr_A8_Ref_O1_FD_187987 | JGI IMG/M metagenome (GOLD analysis project Ga0209530, IMG submission 187987) | Forest soil microbial communities from Thunder Bay, Ontario, Canada - Black Spruce, Ontario site 2_A8_Ref_O1 (SPAdes) (version 2) | ecosystem: Environmental > Terrestrial > Soil > Boreal...
TTTACTTCCACAAATAATAAAACCCCACATGCTGCTCCATCATTTTCTCGGTACTCGGCAAATACTGCGAAACATCACCCAGCATGAGATCCAGCAGTGTCTTGTGGTCTTTCTCTGGACGCACCAGCGTCGGCTCGCCGGAAATTCCCACCGACTTGGCCGTATCCTTCACCACCGCCTGGAAGTCCCCGATGTTATCGATCAGTTTCATGTCGAGAGCCTCTTTGCCAGTCCACACTTTACCGTTTGCGATGGACTTCACATCGTCATATTTCAAGCCGCGTCCATCCGCCACTGCCTGAATGAACTGACCGAACATGTTGTCGATCAACGACTGCATATACTCCTGCTCGGCGGGAGTGAGATCGCGTGCCGGATTACCCGTATCTTTAAACTCGCCGGTCTTCAGCACGACGCTCTTTAACTTTGCCCACTTCAGCAGATCGCCGTAATTCACCCACTCGGCAATCACTCCAATCGAACCCACCACACTGCCCTGATCGGCGTAGATCTTATTCGAGGCCGCTGAAACGTAATACGCCCCGCTCGCGCCCACGGTCTCAATTGATGCCACAATGCGCTTCTTCTTTTCCTCGCGGATGCGCTTGACCTCGCGATAAATTTCCTCCGAGGCGGCCACGCCGCCGCCGGGAGAATTCACATGCAGAATTATCGCCTTGATCGACGAATCGTCGTTGAACCTCTTCAACTCGTCGACCACCGGCTGGGGCGAAAGAATCACGCCCTCCAGATCCACCACGCCGATGCGGTCGCCGCCAAAGCCTCCGAACGAGGCCTCGCCGCCGCCCGCGTGCAGCGTCAGGTAAACCAGCGAAAATACGGCCAGCACAAAGAGGAAAAATGCTCCTCCACCAATCACCACCCAAAGCAGCGTGCGCGAGCGTCCTTCAGACATAATGGAAAGTTTAGCACCGTAGCTAGGGAACAAGCACTTTCAGCGCCTCGTGTTGTACCCCGAACTCTACCGGCGTGTGGCATACATATTCGCCATCGGCATAAACATCGAGCGGACGCTCGGTCTCAACGCACAGGCGCGCCGCCTGAAAATACTTCACTTCTTTTATTCCTAGATGCCGTCCAAAGTAAACGGTGGGAAACAAGCAGGCCAGCTTGAACAGATCGATGCCGCCAATCACGCAAACATCCAGTTTACCGTCATCCATCTGCGCCTGCGGCGCAATCCTCATCCCGCCGCCGTAGATCGGCGTATTCGCGAACGCAGCCAGCATTGCGGGCTGGTCGCTAAGAATTGTGCGCTGTCCTCCGGCATCCTTCGTGAAGATTTTCATGCGAAATGGCGCGAACTGGAACAAAGTCGGAAACAAAGCTGCTGCATACCCGCCGTTCCCTCGCAGCCAAGACGGCAGTCGATTCGCGCGACGCGTCACCTCGCTGCCCAGTCCAAGTCCGGCTACGCTACAGAAGTAGTGCGGAGAATCTGGAGGAGAATCTTGCCCGAGATCAGGCTCGCGTGGAGCCGGCGCCCCGCCCGCTTCCTTGAGCGAAGACGTAATCGTTCCCAGATCAATGACGCGAACCTTGCCATGCCCAGCACAGAATCGTCCCCAAGCCGCGACCGAATCCTTCACGCCGCGGAACCCTAGCGCTCGGGCAAAATCATTACCGCTGCCCACCGGAACCACCAGCACCGGCAACGCAAGTTTCACCAATCGCCCAAGATAGCGATGAATCGTGCCATCGCCCCCGAACAGCAAAATAATGTCGACTTGTTCGGAAGAGCTGGGAAGTCCCGTCAGCCACTCAACCCGATCATCACTCTGGAACCGCCTGAGATCCTTCGCCGAACACCCCGGCCCGAGAATGGCAGCAGCCCGCATGTGCGCGGTCGAGCTAGCAGAATTCATGACTAAGAAATGGAGAATTGAGAACCCAGATGCCTAAGGAAGCACAAATACGACTCTCTTAATCTTCTTGCCTACACGAACCAGCAGAGGCTCTTTTAATGAAACCAAAATCGCAAGACCTAGTATTGTCTTCCCGTTTATGTTTACCGCTTTTTCTTTGATCTTGCGTCCCGCTTCAGCCGTAGAAGTAGCCAAGCCGGCTTCGCGGATAAGCTTGTCTACCCGAACTATTTCAGCATCTGCAAGATCTGACCCGACAAACTGGGCGCTCCCGCCATCGCCCGAATCTGGCAGCGCCCCGGCAATTCTAACTTGTGCAATGCCGATCTCTGCCTGCTCAACATTTTCCGGCACTTCACTCTTCTGGAACTGCTTCCCCCAATCGTCCCCCGCTTTCCCCGCCGCTTCCGCCCCGTGGAAGTCTTCCACAATCCTCCTTGCCAGCTCCTTCTTCGCCTGCATCGGATGCGATCCCCGCTTCATCTTCTCGATGTCAGCCACCTGCACATCCGTCAACAGTTCGTAATATCTCCACATCATTTCGTCGGAAATGCTCATGATCTTCCCATACATCTCCAGCGGCGGCTCGTGAATGCCAATCGCATTGCCCAGCGACTTCGACATTTTCTGCACGCCGTCGAGCCCCTCAAGAATTGGCGTAGTCAGCACCACCTGCGATTCCTGCCCGTACGACCGTTGCAGCTCGCGACCCACCAGCAAATTAAATTTCTGGTCCGTCCCTCCAAGTTCGACATCTGCTTCCAGCGCCACCGAGTCATATCCCTGCACCAGCGGATACAGCAACTCATGCACCGAGATCGGTTTCTCCTCCTGAAATCTTTTGTGAAAATCCTCGCGCTCCAGCAATTGCGAAACCGTATACTTCGCCATCAAGCGCACAAAATCGTCGGAAGAAAACGCACCCATCCAGCGCCGGTTGAAGTCGATCACGGTTTTCTGCGGATCGAGAATCTTGAACACCTGCGCTTTATAGGTCTCCGCATTCTGCTCAATCTGTTCGCGGGTCAGCGGCGGCCGCGTAACCGAACGCCCCGTAGGATCGCCGATCATGCCGGTAAAATCGCCAATCAAAAAAATCGCGGTATGCCCGAGATCCTGAAAATGCTTCAGCTTGCGCAGCACAACCGTATGGCCAAGGTGCAAGTCAGGCGCGGTCGGATCCATGCCTAGCTTCACCCGCAGCGGTTTTCCCGTCGTGCGCGACTTCTCCAGTTTGGCGCGCAGGTCAGCTTCGCGAATGATTTCCGCGGAGCCCTTCTTGAGATACGTCAGTTGTTCGTCGACCGATGCGAAGGTTGGCATGAGAAAAGCCATTATAAAGAAAGGCGAAGATCAGGATGCGAAAGCTAAAATAAATCGAGCCTGGGTCTGCTAGTTAAGACCCGCGAGTAAAATCTGCAGGTGCCGAAATTTCATATTCGAAAAGCAACGCGGTCCGACGTTCCACGCCTGCAGAAATTGATTGAGACCTCCGTTCGCGGCCTGCAAGCTGACTTCTATTCTCCCGCCCAAATCGAAGGCGCTCTTCAGTCAGTCTATGGCGTCGATAGCCAACTGATCTCGGATGGAACGTATTTCGTAGTCGAGAACGATGTTGAGAACGATATCGAAATCGTGGGCTGCGGAGGATGGAGCCGGCGCAAAACGCTCTATGGCGGCGATCAATATGCCGCCCGCGAAGATTCCCTGCTCGATCCCGCGCATGATGCCGCGAAGATCCGTGCGTTTTTTGTTCATGCGACCTGGGCGCGTCGCGGCATCGGCAGCTTGATCCTTGAGACCTGCGAAAACGCGGCCCGCCAGGCTGGCTTCACACGGCTTGAAATGGGCGCTACCTTAAGTGGCGTGGCTTTCTATCAATCCAAAGGCTATGTGGCAATCGAAAACCAACAAGTGCCGCTCGGAAACGGCGAGTCTTTGTTTATTGTGAGGATGGCGAAAAGAATGACGAAAGAAGCTTAGTGAGTGACGCGAGGTAAAAGATACGAGATCGGGAACGCGAGATTATTCTCCGCTTATTTCTGACCCGACCGAATAAATCTTCTTCCGGCAATTTTAAAGCTTCCACTCAACACCAGATTTATCGCTTCGGTATAAGCCATATGCTCCTGCTCCAAAATCCGCGCCGCTAGCGTCCGCTCATCATCGCCGTCGCGCACTTCGACCGTCTTCTGCACAATGATTGCCCCATGATCTAATTCCTCGTCCACAAAATGCACGGTGCAGCCGGAGACCTTGACGCCATAGGCAAAAGCCTGCTCCTGCGCTTCGAGCCCAGGAAAGGCTGGCAGCAAGGACGGATGAATATTTAGAATCCGTCCCGGGAATTGTTGCACGAACCACGGCGAGAGCAATCGCATGTATCCCGCCAGGCAGATCAGATCGACCGCGTGCTGCTTCAGCGCTGCGACCACTTCGCGGTCATGTTCTTCGCGAGTCTTGCCGCGGGAAGGAATGACCAGCGCCTGCAATCCGCGCTCCCGCGCCGTTGCAATGCCGGGAGCGTCCGCCTTGTTGGAAACGACCACTCCGATGCGCGCGCCTGTAATCCGCCCTGCCTCGATGCTATCGGCAATGGCGACGAAATTCGAGCCGCGTCCGGAGAGAAGAATGCCCAGGGAATGCATGATTGTTGATTGTTGATTGTTGATTGTTGATTGAAAACCAGATTGCATCGGCCTTTAATCAACAATCAGCAATCAAAAATCATCAATCGCTTTCAGCTGTACATCACCTTGCGCTCGCCCTTCACAATCCGTCCTACGGTATAGGCCTTCTCACCGACTTTATCCAGCACCGTTTGCGTCTTTTTGAATTTCTCCAGCGGCACCACCATCAGCATGCCCAACCCCATGTTGAAGGTGCGGAACATCTCTTCCTGCGATACGTTTCCTAATTGTTGCAGGTGCTCGAACAAGGGAATCGCCGGCCATGACCCCAGTTCAATCAGGGCCGCTGTCCCCCGCGGCAGAACTCGCGGCAAATTCTCCGTGATCCCTCCGCCGGTAATATGCGCCAGCGCAGAAACACATTGCCCATCAACCAGTTTTTTCAGCGCTGGCCAATAGCTCTTGTGCGTCCGCATCAATTCATTGCCGACTTTATTCTTGATCTCGTTCACATAGTCGTCGGCAGAATAATGCGCCACTTCAAACAGTAACTTGCGCGCCAGCGAATATCCATTCGTATGCAGACCGTTCGAAGCCAGCCCAAGAATCACATCGCCGATCTGCACATCCTTGCCGGTGATGATTTTTTCCCGCTCCACCACGCCCACGATAAATCCCGCCAGGTCGTACTCTCCATCGGGATAAAAACCCGGCATCTCCGCCGTCTCGCCGCCAATCAGAGCACAGCCGTTATGCTTGCAGGCATCGGCAATTCCCTCCACCACCTGCTCGGCGATCGTCGGCTCGAGTTTCCCGGCCGCCAAATAGTCCATAAAGAACATTGGCGCGGCACCTTGTACAGCAATATCATTCACACAGTGGTTCACCAGATCCGCGCCTACGGTAGAGTGCAGACCCATTTCAAAGGCAATTTTCAGCTTCGTCCCTACGCCGTCGACGCTCGAAACCAGCACGGGATCCAGATACTTAGTCTTGTCGATCGCGAACAGTCCGCCGAACCCGCCAATTTCGCCGAGCACTCCGCGCGTAAAAGTTTTGTGCGCCAGATATTTAATGCGCTTCTTGGTTCGGTTGGCGACATCGATGTCTACGCCAGCATCGGCGTAAGTGACAGAGTTCGGCGCATCGGACGTGGGTTTCTTGGCCACAATTTACCTGTAGTAGAGCTTCGTTGGTTGCTTCTTTGAGTTGTGGGGAATATCTGGACTTTTCGCGAAGTAGTGCCGACTACCTCTAAAGGAGCCAATTGTAACATCTTCAAGCGTCCCTGATGCCTGCAGCCAAAACCCTCTAATGGGCTGTCTTGGGGCAGTCATTTTTTCTTGACAGGGGAGCGCGGCCACCAACTACGAGGCATCCGATGATGAGCATCCACGGCAACTTATGCCACTAATCCCCCGAAGAGGAGCAACACAATCAGCAGCGGCGCAACGTAAGCGAAGACTTTCCCACGGGCTCAAGCTTTCGGAGCATCCACTACAGACGAGCGAACACACTTCCACCTTTTCCACGGACGCGAACGTCCGTTCGCCGCCTCAGGTCCTTCTAACTAATGAGCTATGAAATCTGAAAAAAAGTACGCCAGCACACCAAAGAGCGCCAGCCCGGAAATTCCATATGCCGTCAGAACCCATGCTCCACGGCCTTCGTGATGAACGTGTGGTTGACTCGAGGACTGCGAAGTAACAGAAGGAGAGACGACGGGGGCCCGATCTTCCATGCAAACCTCCGAACGGAAAGATCGTGGCGCAAGTTACATTATGCGTCACGCCTGCTTAGCGTCGCGGCTTCGGCAGGGCTATCTGGGCAGAAGTTTACTCCCGTTTTAGCCTAACGGGACGAAAAAAACGCTTTTGGTGCTCATTTCTTGCCAAAACCATACCCTGGGTAACTCCCTATCCGTCACCCATCCTTTCAGTACCACCCCCGAAGCCGTAATATGGACCGATGCGCCGTTGCCTTCTGCCGATTGTCCTTATCTGGTTGCCCTTAGCTCTATTGGCCAATTCACAACCTGCACATTCTTCATCAAATTCAGCCGTTCCCGGAGCGGGAAGCCAATCCGCCAAACCCGCCGATTCCAGTCCCCAGCCCCATGACTACTCCCAGGAAGCCTTTGTCATTGAGCAATACCGCTCTGTCTACCGCTTCGAGAATGACGGCACCGGACGCAAAGAAACCATCGCCCGCATCCGGGTCCAGAGCGAGGCCGGAGTCCAGCAGTGGGGACAAGTTCAGGTGGGCTACAACTCCGCCAGCGAAAAAGTTGAAATGATTTATGTCCGCGTCATCCAACCCGATGGCAGCATCGTGAAAGCCGGCGACGACGCCATGCAGGACCTGACTGCCCCGCTTGAACAGCAGGCACCGGTCTATACCGACTACCACTTCAAGCACATCACCGTCCCCGGCCTTCGCCCCGGCGACACCCTTGAATATGACATCGCCACCGTCATCGACACTGCTTTGGCTCCCGGCCAATTCTGGGCCGATTACAATTTTGATAAAAACAACATTGAACTCGACGAAGAAGTCAATCTGGACGTGCCCTCCGCTCGTCCCGTAATTCTCAAGAACAAGCCCGGATTCGACCCAAAAATCTCCGAAGCCAACGGCCGCCGCCTCTATCACTGGACCAGTTCGCATCTCGTCCGCGAAGACGCTGACAACGATACAGACAAAGATAAAGACAAAAACGGCAACAAAAACAAAGACAAGAAAAAGAAAAAGCAGCCCGAAGAAGATCGCCCCGATATTCAACTAACTTCCTTCGTCAGTTGGCAGCAGGTTGGCCTTTGGTACGCCGCTCTCGAAAAAGATCGCCGTGTTCCCTCGCCCGAAGTCCGCGCCAAAGCCGAAGAACTTACCAAAGGCCTCACCACCGATCTCGACAAAGTGCAAGCTCTCTATGATTTCGTGGCGTTGAATTTCCGTTACGTCAGCCTCTCGCTCGGCCTCGGCCGCTACCAGCCTCACGCTTCCAGCGACGTGCTTCACAATCAGTACGGCGACTGCAAGGACAAGCACACGCTCCTCACTTCCCTGCTCGAAGCCGAAGGCTTCCACGCTTCCTCCGTGCTCATCAACTCCAGCCGCGACCTCGATCCCGACGTCCCTTCACCCTCGCAGTTCGATCACGTCATTACCATGCTTCCGTTGAATGGGCAGGAAGTCTGGATGGACACCACCAGCGAAGTCGCCCCCTTTCGCCTGCTCGCCTATACCCTGCGTAAGAAGCAAGCTCTCGTCATTCCCGCCTCCGGTGCCCCGCATCTGGAACAGACTCCCGCCGATACTCCCATGCCCGACAGCGAGGTCGGCGAGATCGACGCCAGCATCAACGCTATCGGAAAATTCGAAGCCCACGTCCACTACACCTTTCGCGGCGACGAAGAGCTCATGCTGCGCTCCATCTTCCGCCGTGTTCCCCAGGAGCAGTGGCAGCGTGTTGTCGAGAACGTGAACTCCTCCGTCGGCGGCGACATCACAAATCTAAAAATCAGCGATCCCGCCAAAACTCGCGAGCCCTTCACGCTCTCCTACGATGTATCACGCCCCAACTTCCTCGACTGGTCGAAGAAAAAATCCGATCTCATGTTGCCGCTCTGCCAGTTCAACCTGCCCGACCTTGGCGATGGCGATGAAGACGGCGACTCCGCGCCGCAGACTCTAAAACTCGGCCCCAAAGCCGACTACATCTACAAAATCAAACTCGAACTTCCCGACAAATTCAGCGCGCACGCGCCGGTCCCGTTCTCGCTCAAGCGCGACTATGCCGAATATCAAGCTACTTACTCGCTCAACGGCAGCACATTCACTGCCGCCCGAACTCTCAACGTCCATCAGGACGAACTGCCCTCGTCCCGTGCCATGGATTACCACTCCTTCCGTCAGGCCGTCCTCTCGGACCTGAGCCAGTTTCTCGCGGTCGAGAACACTACAGCCGGCGCGCCTACGCCGCCCACCGACATGAAGACTGATGACCTGGTCGAGAGCGGGCGCGCCGCCATGCAAAGCGGCAATCTTCCTCTGGCGGTTCAACTGCTCAAGCGCGCCACCGAACAGGATCCCAAAAATAAATATGCCTGGAATCAACTCGGCGCGGCCTATCTAATCCTCCGCCAAAGCGACGACGCCATCACCGCGCTAAAAAAACAAATCGAACTCAATCCCTACGACGAATACGCGTACAACGCGCTCGGCCAGGCCTATTGGCAGGAACGCAATTACCCGGACGCCGTCACCGCGTTCAACAAGCAGCTTGAAATCAATCCCCTCGATAAGTTCGCCCACGCCGGCCTGGGTACGGTCTACTCCGAGTGGCACAAATACGACCTGGCCGCGCCCGAACTCGAGAAAGCCGCATCGCTCACCCCGGAGAATCCAGAACTGCAAGTCAGCCTTGGCGACGCCTATCTCAACCTCGGCCAGGATGACAAAGCCCTCGCCACCTTCGATCACGCTATCGAAATCGCCGCCACGCCGCTTATCTGGAACAATATCGCTTATCAACTTTCATTGAAGAAATCTCACCTCGACCACGCTCAGCAATATGCCGAGTCCGCCGTCTCCGCCACCACCGCGGCTCTGCGTAACTTGTCGCTCGATCGCTTGAGCCCGCAAGATCTTCCGCTGACGCCTTCACTCGTCGCCTATTGGGACACGCTGGGCTGGGTCTATTTCACCGAAGGCAATTTCGACAAAGCCGAAAAATACGTCGCCGCCGCATGGCAACTCGGCCAGCATGGTGAAGTCGGCGACCACCTCGGCCAAATCTACGAGAAAGAAGGAAAGAAAGACCAAGCGCTCGAAACCTACGAACTCGCACTCACCGGCTTGCGCCCAATTCCCGAAACCAAAGAGAGAATCGAAGCATTGAGGAAGAGCGATCCAAAATTAAAAGCTCATGTGGGGACAGCCGCCCTCGGCTGTCTAGTCGAGCAAAGCTCGACCGCATGCTCCGTCCACTCGGGTTCCGGATCGGACAAAAGCGAAACCCTGCAATCCCTGCGCACGATCGATCTGGGTAAACCGGCGACTCAACTCAGCGCCTCCACCAGCGCCGATTTCTTCGTGCTCCTCAGCGGCGCCGCCGGCACCCCCGCCAAAGCTGAATCGGTAAAATTCGTCAGCGGAGACGAAAAACTAAAAGTCTTCACCGACGCCCTTCGCACCGCCCCATACCGCCTAAACTTTCCCGACGAGTCCGCCGTAAAAGTCCTTCGCCGCGGGACCATCACCTGCGCGCCCGCTGGAAACTGCATGTTTGTCCTGGTGCTGCCGGATGATGTGAGAACGGTGGATTAGATGATGCTGCTGATGTGTACCGCGTAACCGTACATAATCCAAATACAGGATTACACGAAAGGCAGGATGCAACTTGTCCACTTTCGCCACAAAGGACTGAAACGACTCTACGCCGAGGGAAGCTCTCAAAGCGTGCCCTCCGCGATCAGAAGGTTTCCGAGCTTATGAGGCGGTGTCCGCTTCTCGCCAGAACCTATTGCGAGCTACTGCTCACCGCGAAAACAAGAAAGGCTGAGAGACTGATTGGAACTCGGAAACCGAAGACCGAGAATTAATACTGAAGAACTGGTACCGGAAGCAAAAGCCTGCCGCCGCGCCAGCTCTTAACTAGCGCGGCGGCGATTGCTCGCGAGATTCGGTGCTGCAGCGTCGTCCTTAGTCAAGCCGACCAGCCAGCAGCTCAATTAATGTCGAACTGCTCCTGATGCAATGCCGGATCGCTCTTCACGATGATGGTCCGCTTGGTGAGTTCTTCCATCTCATTCAGCAGACGGCCGCTGTTGGCTTTCAATTCTTTGGCCACGTCCGGATTCACGCGCAGCATTACGTCTTCGTGCTCCAGATGCTTCGCGATCTTGCGCATCTCCACGTAAATCTCGTTCACGACCGTGGTCAGCGATTTTATGTAGCCGGTGGATTGGCAATACGGGCAAGGCGCGCCGATGGTGCGCTCCAGCGATTGCTTCACCCGTTTGCGGGTGATGGCGACCAATCCGAAATCGTTGAACTGAAGCACTTTCGAAGGGGCGCGGTCATGGCGTAGTTCCTCTTCGAGAGCCTGCATCACGCGCTGGCGGTTGCGGCGCTCATCCATGTCGATAAAGTCGATGATGATGATGCCGCCCAGATCGCGCAGGCGCACCTGGCGCACGATTTCTTTGATCGCGTCCACGTTAGTCTTGACGATGGTGTCTTCGAGGCGCGAGGTTTTGCCTACATACTTGCCGGTGTTGATATCGATCGCAACCAGCGCTTCGGTCTGGTTGATCACGATGTAACCGCCGCTCTTCAGCCACACTTTCGACTTGAGCGCCTTGTTCATTTCCTCGGCCAAGCCGAACTGCTCAAACAGCGGCGTCTCTTTCGTGTAGAGCTTCACCCGCTTGACCAGGCTGGGCTGGAAGCGATTGAAGAAACGCAGAATGCGTTCGTACTCCGGTTCGGTATCGACCCAGACCACTGAAAAGTCGGAGGTGACCTGATCGCGGAGAATGCGCTCGACCACATTGAGATCGTGGTAAATCAGGGCGGGCGGCTTGGAAGCTTCGGCCCGCGTCTTGATGTCGTTCCACAAACCCTTGAGGAAGCGAATATCGGCACGCAACTCTTCTTCGGGCGCGTGCTGGGCGGCGGTGCGGACGATGAAGCCGCCGTGGCCGTTCTCGCGCTCGCTCATGACGATGCGCTTCAGGCGCTGGCGCTCTTCGTCGGAGGCGATCTTGCGCGAAACGCCGGTGTGGTTCACCGTCGGCATATAAACCAGGAACCGTCCCGGCAGCGCGATGTGGCTGGTGATGCGCGCGCCTTTCTTGGCGATGGGTTCCTTGGCGATCTGAACCAGAATTTCCTGGCCTTCTTTTAATAAGTCGCTGATCTTGGGAACTTCCTGAGTCTGGCGACGCGGAAACCGTCGGCCAGCTGGTCGCCTCCCGCCGCCGCGGCGATCAAACCCACCCCGGTCAGGCCGCGGACGCGGCGCACGCTGCGTGTATCCAGCCGTGGCCGCCGGAGCGCGAACTTCCGCTCGGACGTCGACAACTCCGGTACCCCCAGCTTCGGCGTCCAACAAGGCTTCGGCCTGAGCCTGAGCCTCTTCCAGTTCGAATTCTTCGGAATCTTCCTCGCTCTCCGCGGGCGCCGCGCCCGATTCCTCGAGCGACTTCATGTGGATCTCATCCACCGTCTCACGCACCTCGGAGAATTCACGCGACGTTGTCCCCGAGCCCTGCGCTCCGGCAGCCCGGGTCTCCTCTTCAAATTCGTCGTAGCCTTCGTCAGAGGTCTGCTCGTAACGAACCGGAGCGGCTTCCTCTTCGTCAATGGTCTCTTCTTCGAGCGTTCCAGGTGAGGCGAATGCCACAACCTGCTCGGTGGCCACGGTGATCTCCTCATCGGAAATTGTGGACGCGGAGCCACGCTCGCGCTCGTCTTCCGGTTGCTGTTCTTGCTCTTGTACCGCCTCGTGCGAAATCGCCGCGGCAGTCGCCGAATCCCGGCGGTGAAATTCGCGATTCCAATCGACGGAAGTTGCCGCCGAGGTTACGGGCTCTTGCTGAACTGGTTGCGATTCAATCAACTCTTCTTCAGTCTGAACCAGTTCAATCTGGACCTGCTTTTCCTCTTCCTCCACTGGAAGCCGGGTCGCGGCGAAAATCGGTTCATCTTCCGGAAAAGTTGCCGCAATGGGCGCGCCGGATTCTATGGTGGCGTCAGCAGCGGAATTGGCGTCTCGCTCGTGGCGAGACGCTGGGTACTGAGTCGGTGCCGGCTGAGGCGCTGCGGGCTGGGCCAAGCCCCGATATTTGGAAATTGATTCTCCCGGAAGGACAATCGGCTGGTATCCCGCTGGTGGGCCGAATTGCGCTGGCCTTCGCGACTCTGCGGGACGCGGACTAGACTGCATGGCTGCGGTAGCGTTCTCAATCGCTGGCGGAACTGGCCGCGGTTCTGGGGTACGGTCGCGGCCATCGTTACCACCACGACCATCGCGCCTGCCACCTCGACGACGCCGGCGCCCGCGAAATCCTCCCCGCTCCCGATCCTGGGAATCCCTTCCGCCAGAGGTCTCCTCTACAGAGGCGGCGTTTTGCCCGTCGGCGTTCTCTTCCCCAGGAATAAAATCCTGTCCGCCGCGAGACTCGAAGGCATCGCTTCCTTCCGATCCCGGCTCAGCCGTAAGCCCTTCCGAAGCAACTCCCTCGGTTGGCGCGGGCGTCCGCATATCCTGCACTCCGCGATTCGCCGGAATAATGTCGGTCACATCTTCGTCGTGCTCTTCCAGTTCCATAAAATCGGAAACGTAAAGGAAGGCGTCGCGCTCCAGGCCAATGTCGACAAAAGCCGACTGCATGCCAGGCAGCACGCGGGTCACGCGCCCTTTGTAGATGGACCCAGCTAAGGTGTATTCATTTTCGCGCTCGAGGTAGACTTCCGCGAGCAAATCATCTTCCACCAGTCCCACCTTGGTTTCGTGAGGCGTGGAAGAAACAAACAACTCTTTATTCATGGACACTCCGGTCCCGATCCGGCTCTTTTAAGCAAGCCGAGCGGGGTTCACCGGGACGAAGCGAGGAAGGAAACAGGAGGATTGAGCGTTGCGATGCTGGCCCCACAGGGGGGACGGCTGGGGCCGGGAAGGTTGTTCCCTGACCGAATCCGCTGCATTAGCTTGGGTTGATTCTGCACTTTGCTATGCACTCTTCGCTTTCAGCCGCCGGGTTTGTGACCGCACTCTCAGACCGTTTCCGGTCGGGGGGCCGTTTCCCTGCCAGCAGCTTGATTGCTTTAATCCTGCCCGGCCTTCAACTGCTCGTTTGCCGGTGAAATGCCCCCTTAACGCGAGGGCGATCGATATTTTTGGGGCTGCGCAAACCAGCGCAGCAACTGCTTTTCTGCCGTCTTTCCAACTACTTTGAACGAACTCACTCAATGTTCCGGTTCTACTTCCTTCAGTTCAGACTTCCATGATCCTTTAGCTGGCTCACCAGCTAATTCACAAACCGGCGCATACGAACGTTCATAACCATCCCCAGCGCCAGGAACATGAACAGAACCGAAGACCCACCGTAACTCATCAACGGCAGAGGTATTCCGGTAACCGGCATAAAGCCGACCACCATGCCGACGTTGACCAGGATATGGAAGCTAAGCACAGCCACCACACCCATCACAACAAACGTACCAGCGCGGTCAGGCGCTGTTTGTGCGTTCTGCGTCAAACGCATCAGCACGATGAAGTATAACAGCAGAACCCCCAGGGCGCCCACGAAACCGTGCTCTTCGGAAAATGCGGCGAAAATGAAGTCCGTTTGGGGAACTGGCAGGAAAGCCCCATGTGTTTGCGAGCCTTTACCGCCCCACAGCCCTCCCGAACCCACCGCAATCTTGGATTGCTCAACTTGGTACCCCGACCCCTGCGGATCGTCTTCCGGCTCCAGGAAACTGGTAAGCCGCTGCTTCTGGTAGCTCTTTAGAATGTGAACCTTCGGGACAAAAAAGACCGCTCCGATTCCCACCCCCGCCAGCAAAGCCACCGCTAAACCCTGCCTCCACTGCATACCCCCTAAAAAAACTCCCATAATGGCGATGGGGATATAGGTGAGGGCCGTGCCTAGGTCCGGCTGCGCCAGCACCATGAGCATGGGAATGGCAACGATTGCGCCAGCCTTCATGAAATCCGGCCAGGAAAGTTCGCGGTTCCTTAGATCGGTGAAGTACTTGGCGACCGCGAGAATCAGAATCAGCTTTACCCACTCGGAAGGCTGGAAGTGGTTCCCACCCGGCATCTTAATCCAGCGGCGAGCTCCCAGATACTTCTGCCCAAAGGCAAGCACCGCCATCAGAGAAGCGACCGATGCGATGTAAAACCAGTGAATTCTATCGAGCAGAGCCTGGTAATTGATCAGGCTGATCAGGAACATCATGCCCACCCCGGCCAGCACCCAATAGATTTGCTTGATATGCGATCCCGCGAACTTGGTGTGCATGGTGGCGCTGCGGATTTCCATCACGCCGAGCCCGCAGATCATCAGCACGAAGATCAGCAGCAGCCAGTCGAAATCGCGGAATGATACGTAGCGGCTCATGCGTGCATGGTGCGAGTTGCGAGCGCCGGATACCGAGTACCCGGCAACTCAATCCCGTCGGAATTTGTCCTCTTATCTATCCTGTCTATCCTGCGATGATTCATCACGGCCTCTCGCACTCGGTACTAAGTACTCGGTACTCAAGAGCCCCGGCGCAGCGGTCGCCAGAACTGGTGGTCGTTTTGGCAGTTCTACATCGAAGCGCCCTCCTTGCAACCTGTCGCCCTCGGGCACGGTCCACAGAGCGCCTATGTCAACTTTTTTATCGGTCTTAGCCTTGTCCGCCATTTTGTTGGGCAGGCGGCGTTGCTTGTCTACGTAGGCCTTGAGTACCTGGGTCGCGATGCGTGCCGCCAACTTTCCGTGTTCCCCGCCCTCAAACAGCACACAGATCACGACATCTGGATTTCGCCGGGGCGTGAATCCTACAAACCATCCATTTTGCGCAAGATCTGCCGCGTTCTTAAACCTGGCACGGGTGGTCAGCGACACAATCTGCGCGGAGCCCGTCTTGCCCGCGATATCTACTCCGGGAACATGGGCCGAGGGCGCGGTCCCTTCCGGCAGAAGAACCCGCGACATTGCATCGGTAATATAAGTCCATCCGTTGGGATCGATCGGAACACTCTTCGTTTCAGTGACGTTACTTGCCTCGACGTATCCGGGGGGAAGGGTTTGGGGATTGACCACGTGCGGCACCACCATGCGCCCATCCATCGAAATGGCCGAGATAGCACGCAACAATTGCACTGGAGTCAAAGCGACAGCACCCTGGCCAATACCCACGGAAATCGTTTCCCCGGCAAACCACTTCTGCTTGAAATTCTTGATCTTCCATTCTTCCGACGGCATCACGCCGCTGGCTTCGTTCGGAAGATCAATTCCCGTCTTCTGCCCTAAGCCCAGCATGGTGGCGTATTTGGCAATGCGCTCAATCCCCAGCTTTTCCGCCAACGTATAAAAGAACACGTCGCAGGATTGATAAATGGCCTTTTCCAGATTGACTGCGCCATGTCCGCTTTTCACCCAGCAGCCGAAACGGCGTCCGTAGAACTCCGCCCCGCCCGTGCAATTTACGTGGAGGTCCTGCGCGATCCCCTCCTGCCATCCGGCCACCGACATAATAATTTTGAAAGTAGAACCCGGCGCCAGTTGTGCCTGAATCGCCTTATTCAGCAGCGGCTTGTCGGGGTCGGTGACCAGCTTGTTCCATTCGTCGCGGGAAACGTGCACCGCGAAATCGTTGGGATCGAATGTGGGCCTGCTGGCCATGGCCAGGATTTCTCCGGTTTTCGGATCCATCGCGACAATGGCGCCATTCTTTCCTTCCAGCGCTTCCTCTGCCGCGATCTGCAAGTCGATATCGATGGTCAGCTTCAACTGCTTCCCCGGGACGGCCTCGGTTTCCTCCAGCAGCCCTACTTCGCGTCCGTGGCTATTCACCAAAACCCGTCGCGCCCCATTGGTTCCCATCAGCGCGTCGTTGTATTGCCGCTCCACGCCAGACACTCCAACCAGATCGCCGGGGTTATAAAGTTCAAACTGCGGCTGGTTCAGCATGTCGTCTGTTACTTCGCCGACATAGCCGATCAGGTGGGCGAGGAATCCGTTCTTGGGATAGAGCCGCCGGTGCGCCATGATCGTATCCAGCTCCGGCAGCTCGTTCTTGTGGGCGTCGATAAACGCAAGTTCGTCGGGAGTGATGTCTTCTTTCAGGAAGATGGGCTGATACTGCGGCATCGCCGCAAAGTGGTGGATGCGCGCCCGCACTTCCGCGGGATCAAGATGAAGTCCCTGCGCAATCAGATCCGAATCGGCATTCAGATCGCGCGAGGAATCGCGCAGCAGCAGCGCCGAGAAGGAAGGATAGTTATCGACAATAATGCGGCCTTCACGGTCCAGAATCTTGCCGCGCGGCGCAAGAATAGGAACATTGCGAATACGATTTTTTTCCGCCAGCGAAGCGTAAAGCCCACTCTGCATTACCTGCAGCCGCCACAATCCGTAAGCCAATACAAGGAAGATTGCCAGGATGGCATACTGTGCCGCCGTTAAGCGGATTGCCGATACTTTTTCGTCACGACCGAACATAAAGTCAGTTGCCAGTACCCAGTTGCCAGTACCCAGTTGAAAACCGGGAACGGCAACGTTGCTGTCGTGCAATTAGCGTTGTTTTGAGTGGGCTTGAGAATTATTGTAATCCTCAAAACCAGCGGAATGTTGCCGCGCCGGTAACGGAAGTCATAGTCACCCCATCTCGAGCTGGCGATTGGCCACTGACAACTGGCCGCTGTTTTTTAAGTTCTCTGCTTCAATTTATCCAGCAGGTGGTACAAGCCAACGCCTAAGATCGCATTCGCCACTCCGGCCAACATTCCCCGGCTCCAGCTCCAATGCAAAGTCAAGTCAACCATGAACCGCGCCACCCAGAAATAAACTCCCGCATGCACCAGATAAAATGCCAATGTCACCAGGAACCGTGCTCCAACGTTTTCCACGTCCAGCTTCGCGCCCAGCGAGGACGCCCCGAAACCAACTACGGTTTTTGCGATCCCATAAATTCCAATCGGATACGGCCCCAGCATATCCTGCGCCAGACCGATCGCTGCCCCAGTAAAGAGCCCGGCAATGGGGCTGCGGCGAGCCATGGCAAAAAAGATAGTGACCAGCAGGGGCAAATCGATATAGGAAAACGCTTCGATTCGCCGCGGCAGGAATGCCTGGACGAACAGCGCCAGCAGCGGCACGCCCACCGTTACCGGAATGCTGAACCGGTAAACCTCAATCTGCTCCCCGGATGTATAAGTAATGGGCACGCTAGTGGGGATCGTCTTGCGTAACCGCTGGTTGAGGATTGCTAGGATTCGATTGCGGGGGCGGAGCCTTGGCTTGTAACGTCTTTGGTTTGGCGGGGGCGGCGGAGACACTTACAGCATCCCCAGTCTTGACGGCTTGTTGCGGCTTAGCCACGGACACGGTAGCGCCCGGGCTAGCTGAACCTGGGTTCGCTGAGCCCGGATTCGCCGAGCCTGAGTCTGCCGCATGCCCAGCCGTGTCCGGCTTTGTTCCGGCGCCGGTGGCCTCGGCAGAACCTACCACCGCATCTGGCTTATCCGGCACAGATGGCAACCGCTCCGCCAGAATATCCGCGGCGCGCGCGCGTCCGCCGGTATCCGCTACCGGACTCTGCTCCTGCTTTTCTGTAACCACCAGCACTTCTTCCAGCCGGCTCAAATCGGCCGACGGTTTTACTTTAATGTTCAGGAACATTTCTTTCCCCGGCCTGACTGCAGTCACGGTGCCCACGGGCAGCCCCTTGGGAAAAATCTGATCGCCTCCGCTGCTTAAGACGGTTTCACCAGGGGCAACTTGCTCGTCACTCATCACGCGTTCAAGCGTCACTTCTCCGTCCGCAGTTCCGCGCAACACACCCTGTAACCGGGATTTCTCCAGCATGGCGCCGACGCCGCTGCTCTGGTCATTAATCATCAACACCAGAGAAGTTGAGGGAAAGACTCGCAGCACTTTCCCGACAATGCCGCCGGCGGTGATCACCGCCATATCCGGAGCAATCTTGTCGTTCGAACCTTTGTCGATATAAATCGACCGCGAGAGATCGCTGGCGCTCGATCCGATGACCTGCGCCGCCACGGTCTTAGAGATGTATTGTTCGCGGAAACCCAACAACTGCTGCAAGCGGTGGGCCTGTTCGGCGTCTTCACTCAGCCGGACTTCCTGCAGACGCATCTGCTCGACCTGCTGTTTGAGATCGCGATTCTCGGCCCGCACCCCGCGCAGATAACAGTAATTGCGCCAAATGCCACGGGTGCCGTTCTGCGCCCAGATCAGCACTCGCTCCATGGGGGTGATTGCGTCCACTGCCCAGATGCGGATCAGTCGAGTGTTCTCCGCGTCCCCGCTGCGCTTGACCTGAACCGCCAACCCCAGGACCTGTAGAAACAACACCCCCACAAGAATAATCAGGTTGCGGTAACGGCCAAGTAGGAAATCCATAACGTCAGTTGCGAGTACCGAGTAGCGAGCACCGAGTGAGATCGTACCGGATGATATTGTCTTGCATGCGGATATGCTTTCTTACTCTGTCGCCAGAGGGAAAGCTAAATCTAGGATGCGCTGGCATACAGCGGAAACTCTTCGGCTTTTGCTCGGTACTCGGTACTCGCAACTCGGTACTCCCGGCTACTCGATCGAAATCTTACGGAGCAGCTTGAAATCGCTGAGCATCTTGCCTGTACCCAGGACCACGCTGCACAACGGATCGTCGGCGATCGAAACCGGCAGCCCGGTTTCCTCGCGGATACGCTTATCCAGATTCTTCAGCAGCGCTCCGCCGCCGGTCAGCACAATGCCGCGGTCACTGATGTCGGCCGAAAGCTCTGGCGGCGTCCGCTCGAGGGCCACGCGAATCGCATTCATAATGGTCGATACGCACTCGCTCAACGCCTCGCGCACCTCGCCATCGTCCACCGTAATCGTCTTCGGCACACCCTCGATCAGGTTGCGGCCCTTGATCTCCATGGTCATCGGCTT
>Ga0209530_1000748_pt1 | contig 19199 bp, 15 predicted proteins | sample BlaSpr_A8_Ref_O1_FD_187987 | JGI IMG/M metagenome (GOLD analysis project Ga0209530, IMG submission 187987) | Forest soil microbial communities from Thunder Bay, Ontario, Canada - Black Spruce, Ontario site 2_A8_Ref_O1 (SPAdes) (version 2) | ecosystem: Environmental > Terrestrial > Soil > Boreal...
TCTTTCCAGAACGTCGATCAGCCCCTGCACGCAGCGCCCAGCCATACCTTTATCGGGATCGGTGGACAGCCGGGTGATTCGGGCGGCGCTGGCAAAATGGGGATAGAGCCGGCAACGATCCGCAATTGTGGGATCGCGCAGCGGAGAGTCGGCTGGCAGCGGCTCTTTTTCGAATACATCCAAAGCCGCGCCGGAAATCCATTTCTCGCGAAGCGCCTTCACCAGTGCGGCTTCGTCGACCACTGGCCCTCGCGAATCGTTTACCAGAAAAGCCGTGGGCTTCATCAGGCGCAGAGTGCGCTCGTTGAAGAGATGATAGGTGGGCGTTGCACTCTCGCCCTCGCGGAGCAGAGGTACGTGAACGCTGACGAAGTCGGCATCGCGCAACGCCTCTTCGAGGGTCACGTACTTGATCCAGTTTTTTTCTTTCGATATGCCGCGCGCATGGCGGAGGTCCATGACTTCCTGAATCGCTTTGACGTAGTCGTGATTCTGATAGACCGGGTCGTAGCACAGGATGTTCATGTCGAAGCCGCTGCACTTCTTGATCATGGCGAGGCCGATGCGTCCCGTGCCGATGACCGCGACTGTCTTCCCGGTTACTTCATCGCCAAGAAACGGCAGATACGGATGCCAGTATCCCCACTGGTTGTCGCGGGTGAGATGTTCCGCCGGCCACATTTTTCGCGCCAGAATGCCCATCATGAAGAATGCGAATTCAGCGGTGGCTTCGGTGAGGACGTCGGCAGTGTTGGTGAAGGGAACCTTGAAGCGATTGGCATCAGCGCGGTTGATGTTGTCAAAGCCCACGGCATATTGCGCCACGACTTTGAGATGGCCTTTGCCCGCTTCGAAAATCTCGGCGTCGATAGGATCGCGTAGAGTCGTGATCAAGCCGTCGATGCCGGATTTCAGTTTCTCGATAATCAAACTCTTCGGCGGGGCTTCGGGTTTGGGATAGACTTCGACGTCGTATCCCCGTTTGCGCAGCAGGTCGATCGATTCCCCAATATCACAGGTGGCAAAAACACGGAATTTCGCAGTCATGGTTATTCTCTATTGACTCTCTGGTTGGAAGTCTTGCAGATAAATTGGCCTACCAAAACGCGAGGTTAGCCGACGATCATCTTACTCCACTTGACCGGCGCACGCGGGGCTCGACCCGCTACAAATTTTGTTTCGTCCACTGATCGATCCGGTCGAGGGCCTTGTTCAGGTTCTCCAGCGAATTCGCGGTGCTGAAGCGCAGATAGCCTTCCCCGTAATCTCCAAAGGCGGTTCCCGAAAGACAGGCTACGCCTGCCTCTTCGAGCAATGCATCGGCCAGCTTTTTCGACTTCCATCCAGTTTTAGTGATATTGGGAAAAACATAAAATGCGCCCTTGGGCACTCGGCAGGAGAAGCCTTTGATCCGGTTCAGCCCGGCAACAAAAACATCGCGCCGTTTCTGAAATTCCGTTCTCATCTTGTCGACCGGCGCCTGGTAGCCGCGAAGAGCCTCGATTCCTGCAATCTGCGTAAAGCTGGCGGTGCACGAAGTCGAATTCGTCGCCAGCCGCGCGATGTGCGTGGCGAGGTCCGGCCGCATTACGCCGTAACCCATACGCCATCCAGTCATCGCATACGTTTTGGAGAATCCGTCAAGCAGAATAGTGCGCTCTTTGAAGCCGGGTTCGGACATGATCGAGTGATGACGCGCGCCGTCGAACATCAGGCGGCTGTAGATTTCATCCGACAACACCATAATGTTTCGATCGCCGATGACCTCGGTGATGCTCTTGATGTCGCGTTTGCTGAGCGTGCCGCCGGTGGGATTGTGCGGCGAATTTAAAATGATGAGTTTGGTACGGTCGGTGATCAGGTCGTCCAATTCTTCGACATCGAGGCTGAAATCTTTTTCTTCCCACAGCCGGATCGGCACCGCCTTTCCTCCGACGTAGTTGATCATCGACTCATAAATCGGGAATCCGGGATTGGGGTAAATGACTTCATCTCCCGCATCCACTAATGCCAGAATCGTAAAGAAAATAATGGGCTTGCCGCCGGGCACGACGACTACCCAATCGCTCGTAACTTTGACTCCACGGCTGCGCTCGACATCGTCGGCAATGGCCTGGCGCAACTCCGGCAGTCCAGCAGACGGACCGTAGTGCGTCCATCCAGACTTGAGGGCTTCGATTCCGGCGTCGACGATATCCTTGGGCGTATCAAAGTCAGGCTCGCCAATTTCCAGGTGAACGATATCTTTGCCCTGACGCTCCAGGGCGCGCGCCTTATTCAGCACTTCAAAGGCAGTTTCCGTTCCCAGCCGCGACATGCGTTCGGCCAGGCGAAGTTCGTACTGGATTGCTTTTTCCATGGCTGCAAAGGTTGTCATTATATCCCTCTACGGATAAGTTCCGCGAACCTTAAGTCGGCTGACATGATACATGCCGTGCCAGCTGCGGCATGCACGGGCGAAATTAGGCGGGCACTCTCAATAGTAGAATGAACGCCGAAGCGTGCCCGAAACTTGCGCGCCGGGTGCAAAGAACGAAATGCTGAGTCGACGAACATTCTTGAAGCTTTCCGCGGCCGCAACCTCATTGGCGTCGGCGCCGCGTTTACTGCTTGCACAAGAAGACGAGGTTTATCGCCCCCGCACTGCGCCACTGCCGCCTGTCTTTATTCCGAAAATCGATCGCTACATTGACCCTTTGCCGATTCTTCCAACTTTGAATCCGGTGAAGAAGAAACATGGGAGTTCTCATTATAGGGTTCGCCTGGTCGAATTCGAATCCAGATTGCACTCGCAACTTCCTCCGACGAGATTATGGGGTTACGAGGGCCGATACCCTGGTCCCACGATCGAAGCTCGGACGGACGAAGCGGTTTCGGTACGTTGGGAAAACCGGCTGCCCGCGGAGCACCTGTTTCCGATCGATCCTCGCCTGCATGGTGCAATGCCGCCTTCGCCCGCGGTCCGAACGGTGACTCATCTGCATGGCGCGCGCACACGCTCCGTGGATGACGGCTTGCCGGAGCGTTGGGTGAAATCGGGGAAGTCTGCAACGTACCTTTACTCGAACCAGCAACCGGCGGCCACGTTGTGGTATCACGACCATGCGTTGGGGATCACGCGGCTCAACAACTATGCGGGATTGTCCGGATTTTATCTTCTCAGAGATGAGCAAGAGCAGAAATTAAATCTGCCGTCGGGAGCTTACGAAATATGTTTGCTGGTGCAGGATCGTGTTCTCAACGAAAAAGCCCAACTGGTGTATCGGGCAACGCAAGACGATGGAACGCCTCTTCCGCCGGGCACGTGGGGGCCAGCGTCCTTCGGAAATTTGCCGGTCGTCAACGGAGCCATCTATCCCTACCTCGATGTCGAACCGCGCCTATATCGGCTTCGCTTTCTGAACGCTTCCAATTCGCGTTTCTTTAATTTGTATTTCAACCTGGCGAATACGCCTTATGAGATTCCCTCTCTTGTTTCCTTCTATCAGATTGGGAGCGACGGAGGTTTTCTTCCACGATCCGTAAAAATGCAGAAACTGTTGCTAGCTCCCGCGGAACGAGCGGACTTGCTGATTGATTTCTCGGCGGTAAAGGGAAAACAACTTGTTTTAAGCAATGACGCGATGAGCCCGTACCCAGGCTGGCAAGTGCCAGGGCAACTCTATGCACCGCTCAACGAACTGATGCAATTTCGAGTTCGCCTCCCGATTTCCGCGACGAAGGAATTCAGTATTCCGCAGGAAATGCCCTTTTCGGAATTGCGCGATTCTGGCGATTTTCGGACCAGAGACTTTGTGCTTCAGGAAATCTTCGACAAAGGGCGAACTCTCGGAGTCCGCATTAATCACAAAGGCTACGATGACCCGCTGAGTGAGAGCGTGAAATTGGGATCCACGGAGAAGTGGAGGTTCATCAACAACACGGATGATTCTCATCCGATGCATTTGCATCTGGTGCAGTTTCAGATCGTCGAAAGGCAGGGTTACGATCCGGCGGCATTGCGACGGGAGGAAATCAAACTCATTGGAAAGCCTCGGAAACCGCCGCCGAATGAAAGAGGATGGAAGGATACGGCGGTAGTCAACCCCGGTGAAGTGCTTACCATTATCGTGCGTTTCGAGGGGTATGCCGGACGGTACATATATCACTGCCACATGCTGGAACACGAAGACAATGACATGATGCGGCCCTATGAAGTAGTTAGCTGATAAGTTCTGGTCTTGCAGCGCGGGCAACCCGCCTTGGGTGGTTCTCATCGAACGACGGCCACTAAGAGGAGGGTGCTGTGCCATGAGCGGACCCAGGGGCTGCGCTATCGCGTGCTGCTTAAGTTCAATAGCTATCGTGCTTTCCGGTTGTGGAGGTGGGTCGAGCACGGGCTCCGGCTCTTCTTCAGCCTATCAACTTAGCGTGCAAGCCTCCGGCGTCGGTCAAGGAATGATCAGCAGCAACCCCGCTGGCATCAACTGCGGACAAACGTGCAGCGCCAGCTTCTCCAGCGGAAGTGCGATAACGCTCACCGCAACTCCAACAGCGAACTCCTTTTTTGCCGGGTGGTCGGGCGCCTGCAGCGGCACCGGCGTCTGCAACGTGACATTGACGCAGAATACTTCTGTTAAAGCCGAGTTCAGCGCTTCGCCGGTGCTGGCCGTGACTCTGGCAGGCACAGGTCAAGGAAGCGTCTCCAGCAGCCCCGCGGGCATTAGTTGCGGTTCCACATGCAAAGCGGACTTCGACCCCGGCACGGAGGTAACTCTCACCGCGACGGCGGGAACGAATTCATCTTTCGCGGGATGGACGGGAGCGTGCACTGGCGGCAGCTCCAGCTGTGTTGTCACGCTTAGTGCCAGCGAGCAGGTGACTGCAGTATTCAACAGCACTATCGTTCAAAATACGGACTTACTAAGCGTCAGCCTCGCAGGAACTGGCACGGGCACGGTCACCAGCAGTCCTGCCGGAATTGTTTGTCCGCCAACATGCAGCGCAAAGTTTACCGTCGGTTCTCAGGTGACGCTCACCGCGACCGCGGGCTCGAACTCGTCTTTTGCGGGGTGGAGTGGGGCGTGCAGCGGCAATAACACCACTTGTACGGTGACGCTTAGCTCGAACCAGCAGGTGACGGCGACTTTCAACACCACTGTTCAGGGCCAGGACACTCTAGCCGTCAGCCTCGCAGGAACTGGCACGGGTACGGTCAGCAGCAGCCCTGCCGGGATTAGTTGTGCACCGACCTGCAGCGCCAACTTTAACGCTGGGACTCAGGTGACACTCACGGCGACGCCAGGGACGAACTCGTCGTTTGTGGGATGGGGTGGAGTTTGCGCAGGCAGCAACCCCACTTGCCTGGTGACTCTCACCGCAAATTCGCAGGTTACCGCGACCTTTAACGTTAACCAAACTGTGCCCACGTTAACTGTGACTCTTGCGGGAAGCGGTACGGGGACAGTAGCAAGCAATCCTGCGGGAATAAATTGTCCGCCAACATGCAGCGCGAGCTTCAACTCGGGAACGTCCGTAACCCTCACGGAGACGCCTGGAACCAGCTCAGGTTTCGCAGGATGGGGCGGAGCCTGTAGTGGATTTTCGTCGACCTGCGTACTGACACTCACGGCCAACGAGCAAGCGAGCGCAACCTTTAACATTTCCAATGTAAGCGCGATCAACCACATTATTTACATGGCACAGGAGAACAGGAGCTTCGATACCTATTTTGGCGCGCTGCGCGCTTACTGGGCGGCCAATAATATTCCCGATCAATCGCTCGACGGATTGCCGCAGTTCAATCCGGTCTCGGGGCAGCCGCCGCTGTATGGACCTCCGCCGGTCAACCCAGGTTGTGATCCTGCATATACGAACACTTGCAAGATCGACAGCAATAGTCCGCCAATTCAATCCTTCAAATTTCTGACCGAGTGCATCGAGAACCCGGGCGATGCGTGGAGCCAGAGTCTGAAAGACAGAAATCAAGCGGACCCGCTTTCAGGGACTGCGACCTTAGACGGATATGTCTGGGGCGCTGCACTCTACGCCGGTTTCAAATCCTATTATGATACCGGCGGCATTCGTGCCATGGGCTACTACGACTGGACGGACCTCAACTATTACTATTTTATGGCGACCGCGTTCGCAACCTCGGACCGCTGGTTCTCTCCGGTAATGGACAGCACACCGGTAAACCGTAATTACCTCGACGGAGCGACTTCGCAGGGGCACGTTCATCCTATCCCAACGAGTAAGCCACCCCTGTCGGCCATGCCGATTTTCGAAGCGCTGCAGAACGCGGGAATTACGTGGAAGATTTATGTCAATCCCGAAGGCAGCAGTTGCACGGGCCCGCCGTACGATCCAGCATGCCTGCTGACTCTGAGCAGCATCCAGACGTTTGAGTGGGGACAGACGATTCCGAATAAATACCCCAACAACATTGTTCCAATATCGCAGTACTACACGGATTTGCAGAACGGCACTCTGCCCCAGGTGGGTGAAATTGAAGAGGCGTCGGATGCAGGTCTCGATGAGCATCCGTCGGTTTACGACAACTCTCCGACCAACATCCAGTTGGGGGCCAGTTACACTTCATCGCTGATTAACGGATTGATGGGAAGCACTTCGTGGCAGGATTCTGTTTTCATTCTGACGTACGACGAATTCGGAGGGCCTTTCGACCACGTCGCGCCGCAGCCTGCGGTGAGCCCGGACGGCGTTCCACCGATTGATTTGCTTCCGAACGATGTTTGCTACCCGCCACAACAGGGGCCAGTGTGCAATTTCGTTTTCACCGGTTTCCGTATGCCCCTGATCGTGGTTTCACCGTTCACGAAGCAGAACTACGTGTCTCACACCGTTGCCGACACGACGGCCATTCTTAAGCTGATCGAAACCCGTTTCAATCTGCCGCCTTTGACCAACCGCGACGCCGCGCAGATGGATATGACTGAGTTTTTCGATTTCACCAATCCGCCCTGGATGACTCCTCCGAAGCCGCCAGTTCAGGCCACCAATGGTCCTTGTTATGTGAATAAGTTGCCATAGCAAGTGCGTTAACGCACTGGTGTTTCGTCGCGGGTAATTAGGAAACAGGCATATAATGGCTGCGGCCGGATGGAGTTCCACTTTCCGCTGCAGCCTTATCCAATGAACAGGCGAACGTTACTCAAACATCTCGCGGCAATTCCGCTACTGCCGCGACTGTTGCCGGATCTTTCTTCGTCAGCGCAGACCGCGATCCCCGCAAAGTCATTGCACCGCGTGCGCCCGTCCGACCCGTCGTGGCCAAGCGCGGCCGCATGGGAGAAATTAAAACAACAAGTTGGCGGACAACTTATCCCAGTGGAGTTCCCCCTGGCGGCTTGTCGGGCCTCACCTGGCAGCGCAGCCTGTCAGGACGTTCTCAAGAATCTCGAGAATCCCTACTACATTGGCGATCAGCCGGGCCTTACTCAGACTTTGAGCTGGGCGAACGCGTGGGTTACGAAACCGAGCGTCTACGCCGTCGCGGCGAGAAACGCCGACGACATTGCGGCAGCCGTGAACTTTGCTCGCGAAAATAATTTGCGCCTGGTCGTAAAAGGCGGCGGCCACAGCTATCAGGGAACTTCGAACGCGCCCGATTCGCTGCTGATTTGGACCCGGCACATGAATGACATCGCCATGCACCCGGCGTTTGTTCCACAGGGATGCGACGGCGCTCATCCGCAACCGGCCGTGACAGTCGGAGCTGGAGCAATTTGGATGCAGGCCTACGAAGCCGTTACCACCAAGGGCGGTGCTTACGTGCAAGGCGGCGGTTGCACGACAGTCGGCGTGGCGGGCCTTATTCAAAGTGGCGGCTTCGGAAGTTTTTCCAAACATTATGGCCTGGCAGCGGCGGGATTGCTGGAAGCTGAAGTCGTCACCGCCGATGGCAAGATACGTATCGCGAACGCGTGCACGAACTCAGACCTGTTTTGGGGACTCAAGGGCGGCGGCGGTGGCAGCTTGGGTGTCGTGAGTAAAGTGACGTTGCGCGTTCGCGATCTGCCAGAGTTCTGGGGCGGCGCTTTTTTCACCATTAAAGCCTCATCGGATGACGCCTATCGTCGCCTGATTCGGCAGTTTGTGGGCTTCTACCGCGATGCGCTCTTTAATGAACATTGGGGCGAGCAAATCCACGTTACGCCAGACAACGAGCTTGACGTCAGCATGGTTTCGCATGGCTTAGATACCGAGCACGCCAAAAAAGTTTGGCAACCCCTTCTGGATTGGGTCGCGGCATCGCCCGGTTCTTATACGATTGGGGCGCCACTTATTATCGGCAGCATGCCGGCGCGAAATTGGTGGGACGTGGAATGGCGGAAGGAACATCACCACGATGTTTTTCATACGGATTCACGCCCCGGCGCCCAAACCAATAATGTTTGGTGGAACGGAGACGGCGGCCAGGTAGCGTGGTCAATTTATGGCTACCAGTCGCAATGGCTGCCTGCATCGCTGCTCGAGGGCGATTCGCAAGACCGGCTGGCGAATGCGCTGTTTGCGAGTTCACGGCATTGGGAGGTCGAACTGCACTTCAATAAAGGACTGGCTGGAGCTCCTGCCGATGCCATCGCTGCGGCGAAAGATACGGCGATGAATCCTGCCGTGCTCGATGCTTTCGCGCTCGCCATCATTGCTGCCGGAAAGGGACATTCTTATCCAGGAATTCCGGGACGCGAGCCTGATCTATCCGCCGCCGGCAAGGACGCAGCTGCTGTCGACCACGCAATGAATGAATTGCGGAAGATCGCTACTGTGACCGGCGCCTATGTTTCCGAGAGCAACTTCTTTGAACCCTCGTGGCAACAATCCTTCTGGGGCTCGAACTACGCGAGATTGAAGTCGGTCAAAGCGAAGTATGATCCCGATGGTCTTTTCTTTGTGCACCACGGCGTGGGCAGCGAAGCCTGGAGTGATGATGGCTTTACCCGATTGACTTGACAGTAAGCTGAGCGGATCTTTGCGTATGATGGTCACGCATGTTTTCCCACCGTACCGACTGGAAGCTTACGCCCAACCGCTTCACGCAAGCGCAGCAAGAGTTGCGGGCGGCGGGCAGGGAAGTTCTTGACCTGACAATTTCGAATCCGACGCGCGCAGAGTTGCACTACAACGCGGAAGCCATTCTGCAGGCATTCACCAATCCCAGGGCGATGGACTACGATCCCCAGCCCAAAGGCCTGCGCAGCGCGCGCGAGGCCGTGGCTGGCTATTATCGGAAACAACATGACATCGATCCCGAGTCGATTGTGCTCACCACCAGCACGAGTGAGGGTTATTCCTACCTGTTCCGACTGCTTTGCAATGTTGGAGATGAAATCCTTGTGCCCAAGCCGAGCTATCCGTTGTTCGAGTTTCTGGCTGACTTGCAGGACGTGAAACTGGTTCCTTATCCGCTGATCTATGATCACGGATGGCAAATTGACTTCCCCTCTTTGTACAAGGCAGTGAACCATCGTACCCGCGCCGTGGTGGTAGTGCATCCGAATAATCCCACCGGATCATATGTCGCTGACGAGGAACGAACCACGCTTAACGATTTCTGCCGCGAATTCAAGTTGTCACTGATTGCCGACGAAGTCTTTCTCGACTACGCGCATGACGGCGTGCCGCGCTCGACGTTTGCCGCCAACCGCGATGTGCTGACATTCACGTTGAGCGGGGTCTCAAAGATTTCGGGACTGCCGCAGATGAAGCTGGCGTGGATTGTCGCCAATGGGCCGCGCGAGGCCGTCTCGGCGGCACTGGCACGGATGGAAGTGATCGCTGATACGTATCTCTCGATGAATGCTCCAATTCAATTAGCGGCGTCCGCGTTGCTGGAGCAGCGATATTCGATTCAGCCGTTGCTACTGGATCGCGTGCGCACGAACTTGAGCGAACTCGATCGCGCGTTGGATAAACAGAAAATCTGTCGCCGCCTGGACGTCGAAGGCGGATGGTACGCGGTGTTGCGCGTTCCGGTGACGCAATCGGACGAAGACCTTGCCATCGAAATTCTGCGCAAGTTTTCGGTGCTGGTGCATCCCGGGCATTTTTATGATTTCTCCGATGATGGGAATCTGATCGTGAGCCTGATCACGCCGCCGCTAGATTTTCACCAAGGCATTCCGCAGGTGCTGGCTCTGTTGAATCAATGAGACGCGCATCACAAGACAGCGTGCCCGTGTTTAGAAACTGAAATGTGGAAAAATTGAATTCCACTTCGTGGTGCGCTCAACTTATACTCACATCGGTAAACGCACTTCCGGATTATTCTGAAGCCATGATCCTCACGATTGACCACGGAGCGGTGCGCGAACTGCAGCTGAATCGTCCGCCGGCGAATGCGCTTTCGCCGGAGTTGATTGCTGAGCTCAAAGAAGCCGTGGAGGCGGCCCCGCAGGATGGCGCGCGGGCGATTGTGCTCTCGGGCACGGTGGGCAGATTCTCCGCCGGGCTCGATGTGCCGCTGCTTCTGACTCTTGATGCTCCCGCGATTTCTGCTTTGTGGCGCGAGTTCTACGCGCTGTGCGGCGCGCTTGCCTGCTCTCCCATTCCGATCGCGGCTGCAATTACAGGCCACGCCACCGCTGGAGGCGGGGTTCTGCCGATCTTTTGTGATTGCAGGATTGCGGCGCATGGCGATTGGAAGTTGGGACTGAACGAAGTGCAGGTCGGTTTGCCGCTGCCGCCCGTAATTTTTGCCGCGCTGAAACGGTTAGTGGGCGCGCATCAAGCAGAAAGGCTGGCGGTTGGCGGTCTTTTGATTTCTCCCGAGGAGGCCGCGCGACTTGGTTTCGTGGACGAGGTTGTTCCGCTCGATCAGGTAGTAGGGCGCGCAATCGAGTGGTGCCGCGGCCTGGTGGCTTTGCCGGTCGACGCCATGGCCGCAACCCGGCGGCGCGCTCGCGCCGATCTGTTCGAACTTTTCTCTGCATCCTTCGATCGGGAGCTTGATCAGGTCAATGCAGTTTGGTGGAGTCCAGAGGCGCAAACCACGTTGAGGGTTTTAGTAGATCGCTTGGCCCGGAAAAAAATGTGAGATTCTTTGTCGGCTCGGTCTAGTTTTTCAGGAATGGATTATTCGCGCGCTCTTCCCCGATGGTGGTTTGGGGACCGTGGCCCGGAGTGACAACCGTGTCATCCGGTAAGGCGAGGAGTTTGTCGTGCAGCGAATCGATGATCTTGTCAAAAGAACCCCCGGGCAGATCGGTTCGTCCAATGCTTCCCGCAAAAAGCGTGTCCCCAGCAATTAATTTCTTTTCGACGGGAAAATAAAGGCATACGCTGCCTTCCGTGTGGCCGGGCGTGAAAATTACATTTGCGGTGAGCGATCCGGCTTTTATGGTGTCTGATTGCCCGATGCTCTGATCGATGTCCACCTTGCCCGGAGGCGGCACGCCGATCCATGTGGCCTGGATGTCGAGCATCTTGAGCAAATCGTAATCGTTCTGATTGAGCAGGATGGGTGCGCCAGTTGCGGCCCGCAATTTCATGGCGCCGCCGACGTGGTCGATGTGCGCATGGGTAATAACGATCTGCTTTACCTGCAGGTTGTGCTTACGCACCAGCGCGAGAATGCTTTGGATCTCATCACCGGGATCGATCACCATCGCCTCATGCGTGGTCTCGTCGCCGATAACGGAACAGTTGCAACGCAGCGGGCCTACGGGAAGGATTTCGTGGATCATGGTTAGTCGTTGATCATCGGCCGTTCGTCGTTGGCGAAACAGTTGGGCATTTGCAGAGGAACGACCAACGACGAACGACTTACTTCTGCGATGGCGGGGCCGGCGGGGTTGCGGGGTTCACTGGCTGAGACTTGACCGGCGAGGCCTTGACTCCCTGTAAGACCGACCTGGCATTACCACGTCGTGAAGCATAGACCGAGAGCGTGATTGAGGTCACCATAAAGATGATGGCCGACCATGTGGTTGCTCTCGACAGAGCCGTGGCAGCGCCGCGTGGACCGAAGGCGGTCTGGCTGCCCATGCCGCCGAAGGCAGCGGCAATGTCGCCGCTCTTGCCACTCTGCAGCAACACCACAATGATGAGAAACAAACAAACCGCGATGTGAACGATCGTAATTAATATGACCATGAGCTTAGAACTTCCTTGACCGGCATATCGCACCGGTCGTATTTAATTGGAGGATGATTCTGGGGACGCGACTTCAGAGGTTTAAAACAGTCCTCAGCGTGCGAATCCATCGAACCGCCGATTTATTGTACGATGCACCTGCCGGAGAATACAAACCTAAGGCAAACTGACGGTCTTTTCATCGGCTACAAAGCCGCGTTTATTATTCGGTCGCCTGTTCAACGATCGGCAGGGTGGAATCGATCTGAAGATCCATGAGAGATTGAATTTGGTTTTCTACGTGGAAGAATCGAACCACCAGCACGGTTGGGATCGCGGACTTCATGAGTTGGTAATATTTTTTTCTCAACGCCAATCTTTGATCGTCTAGTGCTATGACTTTCTGCGCTATCTGATCGGCCTTCTCGTCGTTCATGGTCATAAAGTTCTGTGCATAGTCCTGGAAAACCGCTCGCTTCTGATCAATGAGCTTGTTCTGCTCGGCGTCGTAATTCTTGTAGATCGGCCAGAAGGCCGCCGCCTGTTGCGGAGTCAATTGCATGTCTTCCTTGATAATTGCTTCCTTCTTGGTTTTCAGGTCGGAGCGAAGCAGTCGCACGTAGGCTCGTTCGTTGAGTTCTTTGCTTTCGGCCGGGTCTTGAAGTTTTTTTTCCTGGGCCCACAGGCCAGTCGCTGCGACGATGACCAAGAGCGAGACAGTCCATCGAATTCTCATAAATCCCTCCGCCTTGTTTAGGAGATTATTGCGTGACCGGCAACGTTACCGGTTGCGTCAGGTGAAACTCTAACTGTGCTTCGCTGGGAATCTCGATCTGGTCGCCTCGCTGCACGACCGAGCCCACACCGCCAGCTACGCCGCCAATCGCGGCACCCATGCCTGCGTTCCCTGCAATGGCGCCGATGGCTGCTCCTAGGCCCGCGCCACCGAGCGTCCGAAACAAAGATCGATGAGTTGAGCTCTTGCCTTTTTGAGAATCAAAAACATCGGTAATGATCGGGATTGCATTCCCGCCGATTATGATTTGGGTCAACTGAAGTTTCAATTGCGACGCGCCGCTTATGCGCCCGGCTGACTTGGCTTCGACCACTTCCCCGTAGACGGTCGTTCCGGAGGGCGCGGCCACGTAGCCATTGGCGGCGAGGTTGCTGGACAACGTCGCCGTGAACAACTGACCACTGTAGGCCGTCTTGGTATCCAACCCATCCACCATGCGAACGAGAAGAATGGTTCCCGCTGGGACCATAACCTGCTGCGGCGCCGGCGCCACAGGTTGAACGGAAGCCGGAATGGGTCCAAACGATACCGATTCAACTTGCTCCGGAGGATAGATCTGACTCGTTCCATCCGGCCCGATGAACTGCACTCCGGCTGAGCTGCGACCGAGAAAAGTCCCGGTGATGACTTGGCCGTTGGTCAAATGAAGCGTGTCGGCGAAGGCTGTGCACGCTATGCCGAGGCAAATCGTGCAAAGAATCAGGAGTCTGAGTTTCATGACGGTTCTCTTTTGTCCCAGATGCGTTCCGTGGCCCGGGGGATTCGTTCTTGCGGAAAGTGCGCTAATTAGCGACTGCAAGAATATATATAAGCGCGAAGGTTATAGTCCACTCGCGGTTGGAAAATAGTCCGGTTGGAGGATACCCCATGCGGATGGAAAATCATAAGTAGTGGTGCAGTTTGATAGGGAAGCGAGCCAAACGCGCGGTTATTGTGTCGCAAAGAACGCGCCACATCGCGCGGCTCGCCCAGATCCTTCACTGCGCAAAGAACGCTTGTTCAGGATGACAATCAAACTGCACCACTACCAAATCACGGGGGAGATTGTGCGCAGGAGCGATCCGGTGGTATATTACCGCTCTGTCGGAACGGCAAGAACAAGAATTCCGACGAGCGGTCATCTGCTGCAGGTCAGTTCGCGGCTCATTGAACGGACTCGATTGCTGCGCGCGTTGCGAATAATCTCATAATTGACTTCCCTGACTGGGTGCTGCCATGACAGCCTTGGATCGCCGCCAAACTCCCCGGACGACGATGGCGAAACACGCCTATATCAACATCGAACCGAACAATGGCGGCATCGTCTTAAACGTATCCGATGGTGGGCTTTGCTTTCACTCCTTTGATCGGGTTCCGCCGGATGGGACTGTCCGTTTCTGGTTTTCGGACAACAACCAGCGAATCGAAGCTACGGGCGCGGTGACGTGGACGGACGAAACCCAGAAGGGCGGCTTGCGATTCACGGATCTGCCTGCGGAGGCGCGCGACAAAATCCGTAATTGGATGACCCAACCGGGAATAGTGCTTCGCCCTGATGAAGGATTTGTGCCTCCGGGACCGCGACCGCGCGCACCTCTCGGCGCTGGTTCCGTCACTGAGATCGTGCCCAGTAATTTTGTTCCGCCAGCGTTGCTCTTGCCAGCCCCGCAAGCGCCGAGACCGTGGAGCGCATTCTCCCGGGGATTAGCGACCGGGCTTCTGGCCTCGGCTGTCGTGGCCAGCGGTTTCTTGTTCAACAACTATCGCTCTCAGCTCGGTGAGTTGCTCATACGGTTGGGCGAACGATTCGCCGCCAAACCCCAGGCAGAGACTGTGGTGGTTTCGGCTGCGGCTCCGGAAATATTGGCCCCCGCGCCTCTTGCGGCATTGGCAGCGGCAGCCGCACCGGCTGTAGCCATTCCGAAGACAGAGCCTTCACCGACGCCGACGGCGGTGTCGTCCGTGCCGCCGAAGGAATTGCTAAAGCGCCAGCCGGATCCAGCTCCACAGCCCGAAAAACTCGCGCCTTCGCTGCCACTGCCCGCGGCTAAGGCTCAGCCTGCGCCGATTGAGCCGCCTAAGCCCGCTGTGACTTCGTCGTCGACTGTTGCCAATCCTGCTCCGAAGGCTCCGATCACGGCGGCTGCTCCGGCGACGTCGTCGTTGTCTCCGACAACGTCATTGGCAAAGACCGCACCGACAATCTTGCCGCTCGCTGCGATGGCGTCGAATGCCAACGTGAACGCATCCAAGCCCGGTCCAGCTCCAAAGCTCGAACCGGCAAAGATCGAACCAGCAAAGATGGGCGTCCAGACCGAGGATTCCGGAGGGGCCAATATTGATTTGACGAGAGAGCTTTATTTCGACGTTGGCAAGTTCAAGAACCAACTACAAGCTCACGACGAAACCGATAAGCTGGCGCAGCTCGGGCTTCCGGTCACAGCAGTTCAGAAGGGCTTCCTGTGGACAAATTCCTACCACGTGCTCGTGGGTCCCTATGGCGATGAGGGCAAGGCCAAAGTCACCCAGGACACACTGATGTCCAGCGGTTTCAAGCCGCGACCCTTTGAAAAGGGCTGGCGGACCTTCAAGCTAATTTCTTCGGTAACCCTGAACGGCGCACCAACACCCAGGGGCGAATACACCATCAGTTGGGAATCTTATATCGACAATGCGAGCGTGAAATTCAGTCGCAACAGCAACGTCGTGGCCGCGGCCGACGGAAAATGGCTGAAGCGCGACGTGAAGTATCCGCGTGATGAATATGTGTACCGCAGAAATCCCGACGGATCGCGTACCCTGCTCGAAATTCACTTCGAGGGCATGCGCCAGGCACTCGTGTTCGGGAAATCGTCGTGATCGGCGTTTCGGCTTTTTCTATTTGTTAAGCTCGATGGAAGAAATCTGGCCTTCAGCGGATTTCCCCGACGCTTCGAAAAACTCTACGTGCGCTTTCATCCCCTCCAAGTCCGTGCAAGGATGTAGTTCGCCAGCAGGTGTGAAGCCAATGGCGCTGAACTGGATTTTGAAGTAATTGCTGCTGTGCAGAGAGAGAGTTTTTCCGTCGCCTTCAACGGTCAACTCCAGGATTGCAGGCTGAGAGCAGTGCACATTCCTGATCGTACCCTTCATGCCGTGCCGCGGCCCGCGCCGCTCATCTGGCGCGCTTGGTTCAGCGGCGGTCGACGTCGCCTTCACTGATTGCGTCTGAGAAACCTCGGATTGAATCGCTGGAGCACTCTGTTGTTCTTGACTCATTTGTTCGTGAGCCGACTGGTACTGTCGGGCCGACTCCAGCAAATTCTGAACCGAAGCGACTTGATCCGGGGTCTTCGCCAAGCTCATTGCGTTCTGCAGGACGGCGATGGCGTCGGTTCCGCGCTCCATTTCCAGCAAGATGTTAGCCGTGTTCAGCCGGTAAAGAAGATTCCCCGGATCCATCTGGACCGCATTGAGGATCAGGGTGTGAGCTTCCTCAAGATTCTCGCGCTCCGTTCCGAAAAACACAGCGAGTTGATCGTAGGGCGGGGCGAAGGACGGATTCAGCTTAATAGCAGTGCGGAGGCTACTTTCGACTTGCGGCTTGGTTTCCGTATCGAGTCCCCCCGCATTCATGGTAATGGCTGCGAAATAATAATAGGCCAGAAAACTTTGGGAATTCAGCTTGATCGCCTGCGCATACCATTTCTTGGCTTCGTCCAGATTGCCTTGACGAAATTCCAGGTATCCCATGGTTTCATGCGCCGAAGCATTGCTTGGGTCTTCTTGAAGCACGCGCTCAAGCAGAGGCTTCGCATCCTTTACTCGTTGATCGTAGACCAGAAAATCTGCGCGCACGGCATCCGCCTGCGCCGGGCTCATTGCTTGAATCTTGAAGGTCGTTTCGTCAACCTCGGTGGCGAGCGGCCCCTTGAACTCGAAGAAAGTCGTCTGCGCGACGTATTTTTCAAGCGCCGCCTGTAGTTGATTCAGGTCGCCGAAGGCACGCGTGCCAGCAGTGACAGGGTCCACTTTCTGGCTCACCAGTTCCGTATATTCGCGCAGATGGTTGGTGTTCTGCTGGCGATCCTTGACCCGGAGATAGTGAGTGAGAGCCCAGGATTCGGCATAGAAAATGGATCCCCTATTTTCTTCGTGGTAGTAGGGCGAGTTTTGATCGACGCGGAACAGAATTGGAAGCGGCATCAGGCGTTCACGCCTCAAAAGAAGCACATTTCCGGCGCTCGGCTCTCCCAACACAACTTCTTTATTGCGTATTTCCGTGTTCTGATAAAACTCAGCCAGACCTTCGTTGAGCCAGAGGGGCAGCCACTCTGCGGCCCCGCTGCAAAGGAGGTGAGTGTATTCGTGATAAACCGTTGCGTAGGGATGCTCGCCCTGCGCATCGAGCCGCAGCAGAACGTAGTTCTTATCCGGCGCCCGCATGAAAAGCCCGGCAAGCTCAATCTGACCCTTGGACAGATAAGCCTCCGGCTCAAGCGACTGGAAGTCTTTCTTGTCCTTGAGAGCCAGGACGACAATCGGAGTTCCGGGATCGACGTTGGCGCGGGGAACTTCCGCGTGAAAAACTAACCGCATCCGCTCGAACTGGTCGGCGACGTGGCGAGCCTCCTTTTCGCTGGAGTCAGTCAGCACGACGAAATGCGGGCTGCGAACTTCGAGCCAACTCTCCGTCTTGTCGCGCGCTGATACGAGCGAGGCGGCGAATATAGTCAGCAGCAACAAGAGGCGTTTGGGCATGTGGCGCGCCCATACAGATACACCCAAAATGCAGTCTCGTCAAATTTTAGGCGAGCGGCTCCCAGGATACTCTAGGGAATTAAAACTAGAGACCGCGAAAGAACAAGGACTGGGAAATAGCACAGCGGCAAAACCGCTGGATCAGCAAACGCCGCGGCGTCAGCCCGGTCTAGCGCTCTACTCTATGCAGCTTTTGTAACATTTGAAGCCTGCGGACCTTTAGGGCCCTGGGTGATCTCGAATTCGACTTGATCCCCCTCCTGCAGGCTCTTATACCCTTCGGACGTAATCGCGCTATAGTGCACAAAAACATCTGCGCCATCGTCGCGCCCGATAAAACCGTACCCCTTGGCATTGTTGAACCACTTCACCGTACCTTTCAAGCGTTCCACTTACGCCCCCTAAGGGCACGAACCTTATCTGTTGCCAGCCGTGCCTCCCGATTTTCTGCCATTTTCCGGCTACTCGCAGAGGCTGTCAAGAGGAACAAATTACCGAAAAGACTCAAAAGGACCGGCTACTTGCGACGCTTCTTTGCGCCGTATTTCTGACTGAGCCAAAGTATGCCCGAGATGGTTTTGGAATCTTGAATGCGGCCGGTCATGACCATGCTGACGGCAGTGCCAAGAGGAAAGAATTTGAGCTCAATGACTTCATCCTCCTCCGGCTGCGCTGTGCCCGCAGTCAGACGCGTCGCCAGGTAAATCGACATGGTCTCGGCCACAAAACCCGGGCTGGCATAGAACTTCAGGATTCGTTTCCAGCGGGCGGCGGTGTAGCCGGTTTCCTCGAGCAGTTCGCGCTTGGCTCCGGTCAATTCGTTTTCGCCCTTATCGATTCGTCCTGCGCACAGCTCCCAGAGATATTGCTGCGCGGCGTGTCGATACTGGTTTACCAGCAGCACGCGGGGCTCGGCGCGGGTTTCATCGACCGCGAGAATGACCACTGAGCCGGTATGACGCACAATGTCGCGGCGGCCGCGGATGCCACTGGGCTCCAGCACCTGATCGGTGGTGACCCAAAAAGCGGGGCCACGATAAACCTCGACGGAAGAAAGCACGCGAGCTTTGGTTTTGGGAGCAGATGATTTCGGCATATCAACAATATAAGCGAAAGCGTTGGTGTTGCCGATTCGGTTGTGTACAAGGATCCCCGGGCGCCTCGTCAGCGAAAGTGAATTTTGCCCCCGATGAAAGCAGCCTGATATGCTGCCCGCCATGGCAGCCAAGCCAAGCATCGCAATTGTTGGCCCGGGAAGATTGGGCAGAGCACTGGCATTGGAGTTGAGGCGAACGGGATACACCATCTCCGAAATCATTTCGCGCAACAATGCGGGATCGAGGCGGAGGGCTAATGAACTCGCCCGAAAAGTGGGGGCTCGCACCTCTACAAGCGAGAACGCGCATCTGGATGCGGATGTTGTCTGGTTCTGCGTACCTGACCGAGAAATTGCCGCGGCATCTCGTCAACTTGCGTCGGCTGTGGTCTGGAAGAAAAAAGTTGCGTTCCACTCCAGCGGCGCTCTGGCGAGCGACGAACTCAAGACTCTGCGACGCCGAGGAGCTTCAGCAGCTTCGGTTCATCCCCTGATGACGTTTGTGAGCCGATC
>Ga0209530_1000749_pt1 | contig 19166 bp, 17 predicted proteins | sample BlaSpr_A8_Ref_O1_FD_187987 | JGI IMG/M metagenome (GOLD analysis project Ga0209530, IMG submission 187987) | Forest soil microbial communities from Thunder Bay, Ontario, Canada - Black Spruce, Ontario site 2_A8_Ref_O1 (SPAdes) (version 2) | ecosystem: Environmental > Terrestrial > Soil > Boreal...
TAGAGGGTGGTAGACCAAGTTTCCCCCAGTGCAAAGAATCACAAAGTCCATAAGTAAAGTAGGCCCTGGTTTCCACTGTGGACCTTCGTGTCCTTGGTGGTTAACGGTTTTCATATGAAGATCGGTGTTCTAGCCCTCCAAGGCGATTTTGATGCACACCGCCGCCGGCTCGAAGAGCTCGGCGCGGAAGTTGTGCTGGTCAAAAAGCCCGAGCAACTGGACGAGATCGATGGCCTGATAATTCCTGGAGGCGAATCTGGCACGTTTCTCAAACTTTTGGGCGAAGCGGGATTTGAAAAGTTGAAACAGTTTGTTCGGGTGAAGCCAACTTTTGGTACGTGCGCAGGCGCAATCCTGCTGGCTAACGAAGTGGAGAATCCAAAACAGTCAGGATTGGGAGCGCTCGATATCCGCATCCGCCGCAACGCCTACGGTCGGCAGGTTGATAGCTCGATTCGCGAAGGCCGGTTGGGGCTCGAGCCGATCGAGATGGTTTTTATCCGCGCCCCGAAGATTGAGCGCGTGGGCCCATGCGTCGAAGTAATTGCCACCGAGGGGAATGATCCCGTCGCAGTCCGGCAGGGAAGAGTTATGGCGGCAACATTCCATCCCGAACTCAGCGAAGACACCCGCGTGCATGAGTCTTTCCTGGAGTTGGTTCGGAGTCAAAGTTAGGCTTCGTGCGGGCCATACGCGCTTAAAGCCGCCCTACCGCACGGATACTGCTTCTCTGGCCGCGTAGTGGGATTCCACGTACTCGTCGAGAATCTTGATGAACTCGGCCACAATGTGGTCGCCCTTTAGCGTGGTGAACAGGCGGCCGTCGACGTAGACCGGGGCTTTCGGTTCTTCGAAAGTGCCGGGGAGGGAAATGCCCAGGCTGGCATGTTTCGATTCTCCGGGGCCGTTGACCACGCACCCCATGACCGCGACTTTCATCTCTTCGACGCCGGTGTAATGATCTTTCCATGCCGGCATTTGCTCGCGCAAGTAGGACTGAATCTGCTCGGCCATTTCCTGGAAGAAAGTGCTGGTGGTACGGCCGCATCCTGGGCAGGCTGTGACTTGTGGAGTGAAGCTGCGGATGCCGAGCGATTGCAGAATCTGCTGGGCAACGCGAACTTCTTCGGTGCGATCGCCGCCGGGGGCTGGCGTGAGGGAAACGCGAATCGTGTCGCCGATGCCTTCCTGCAGCAGAACGCCGAGCGCGGCGCTGGAGGCGACGATGCCTTTTGCTCCCATGCCTGCTTCGGTGAGTCCGAGATGCAGCGGATAATTACAGCGCGCGGCCAGCGAACGGTAAACGTCGATTAAATCCTGTACGCCGCTGACTTTTGCGCTGAGGATGATCTGATCGGCGCGCAAGCCGCACTTCTCAGCCAGTTCTGCGGAGTTCAGCGCGCTGACAACCATCGCCTCCATGGTGACTTCACGCGCGTCTTTCGGCTCGGCGAGGCGCGAGTTCTCGTCCATCATGCGGGTGAGCAACGCTTGGTCGAGCGAGCCCCAGTTGACGCCGATGCGAACCGGCTTCTGATTTTCGACGGCAACTTCGATCATGGTGCGGAAATTGGCGTCGTCTTTGCGGCCAATGCCTACGTTGCCGGGATTGATACGATATTTAGCCAGGGCGCGGGCGCACTCGGGATATTTCTTCAGCAACTGATGTCCGTTGTAATGGAAGTCACCGACGATGGGCACGTTGATGCCCTGCTTGTCGAGTTGTTCGACAATGGGTGCAACCGCGGCAGCGGCGTCTTCATTGTTGACGGTGACCCGAACTAGCTCGGAGCCGGCGCGCGCGAGGGCTGCAACTTGTTGGACCGTGCCCGCAATATCGGCCGTATCGGTGTTGGTCATCGACTGCACCACGACCGGTGCATTGCTGCCTACGAGGACGCCATTGATTGAGCAGGTAACGGTTTTTCTGCGCTGAATATTAGCCATGCGGAAACTATAGTTTAACACGCGAATGAAGCTAGACAGCTGTCTTCGCCGGTCCAACCGGGCGGGGACGTCCGGCTTCCATTGAATCACATGAGCGATAGCGCCCGCGCCACATTTTCTACGGCAGCCTTTGCATCATTCCGGGCAGGGTCTTCGCCAAATCGTTGTAAATCACCATGACCGCGAATAGCACGAGGAAGACGAATGCGGCCTGGTAGATTCGTTCTTTGATTTGCAGGCTGATATCGCGTCGCATAATGCTTTCGACGAACAACAGCAGGATTACGCCCCCGTCGAGGATGGGGATCGGGAGCAGGTTAAAGATCCCAAGATTAAGACTGATCGCGGCGGTCAATGCCATCAGCGGAGTCCAGCCTTTTTCGGTGGCGGCTTCTCCGGCGGCGCGGCCGATTCCGATTGGTCCTTCGATGGTGCGGATAGAAATCTTTCGTTGAATCATTTTCCGCAGGAGTTCGAGAATGAGGAGCGAGCCTTCCTTGTTTTGCTCGATCGATTTGCGGAAGGCAGCGCCCAACGGGAGGGCGCTTACTTTCATCGGCTGGCTACCAAGTCCCACACGGTAGCGTTTCTCTTCCTGGCCGGGGATATCGGTTAACACCGGTTGCATGGTGAAGGTCTGCTGTTGACCGTCTCGAAGAACCGTAATCTCAATTGGTTTTCCCTGGGTTTGCTTCAGGGTCTCAATCATGGCCTCGATGGCGGGGATGGGTTTGCCATCGACAGTGAGGATTTCATCGCCGATTTTTATTCCGGCTTTTTCCGCGGGCATGTCCTTTTCCAGATCTGTAACCGTGACACTGGGTTCTTTGGGATCCCAGCCCGCGTATCCCATCTGGTTTACGCCGTAGGCTTCGGGCACGATGGTCTTGTCGAAGGATTTTCCGTTGCGTTCGAAGGTGATATCTAGTGGTTGGTTCGGGCTCAGGGCTTCTTTGGGGACGACTTCCTTCCAGGTAGGATTCTCAATTCCGTCCAGACGACTAATGCGATCGCCAATCTGAATTCCAGCTTTCATTGCTGGTGTGTCAGGCTGTATCCAACCGATAACGGCGGGCTCATCCAGCACGGCCGGGTACTCGTAGTGGAACATGTAAACCCCAGTGAGCAAGCCGATGGCCAGCAGAATATTCATGGACGGTCCTGCGATGGCAATCAGAAAGCGATGCCAACGCGGGTGCGACAAGAACTCCCCGGGATCGCCGGTGCGTTCATCCATGGGATTCTCGCCGCTCATTTTCACGTAGCCGCCGAGCGGGATGGCGCTGACACGGTAGTCGGTGTCGCCGCGGCGGAAACCGAGCAGGCGCTTGCCGAATCCGATGGAGAAAACTTCGACCCTCACCCCAAGCAACTTGGCGACTGCGTAGTGGCCGAACTCATGGATCAGAATCATGAATCCCAAGACCACGGCAACCGCGAGCAAAGCGATAAGAAATCCCGACATATATTCTTGATTATTCCCTTCGATAGGTGGAAGCGGTTCGCCCTGCCGCGGCATATCCCAACTGCTCTATCTTTTCGTGGGCGATCCGGCGCGCTTCTGCATCTGCTTTCAGTACGTTACTTATAGATTCCAAGTTCCCGACTTCCGTTTCGGCAATAACCATTTTAATTATGTCAGGAATCTGGGTAAAGCGTATACAACCATCAAGAAATGCCGCGACCGCGACCTCGTCGGCAGCGTTCAGTGCTACTGTTTTTGCCCCTCCAGCCTCCGCTGCTTCATAGGCCAGACGCAGGCAAGGGAATTTTTCCATGTCTGGCGGCTCGAAATCGAGGTGCCGTAAGTCCATGACCGGGAAGCGCATATCCGATGCAACGCGCTCAGGATAAGTGAGAGCGTAAAGGATGGGCAGGCGCATGTCCGTCACCGAGAACTGAGCAAGTATGCTGCCATCCACAAATTCGACCATGGAGTGGATTGTGGATTGGGGATGTACGATGACCTGAACCTGCGCGGGCGGCAAATTGAACAAACGGCAGGCTTCGATGACCTCGAAGCCCTTATTCATCAGGGTGGCGGAATCGATGGTGATGCGGCGGCCCATTTTCCAAGTGGGGTGGTTCAGAGCCTGCTCGACCGTGATTGAGGAAAACTGTGACTTTGGGGTGTGTAGAAATGGCCCACCGGAAGCGGTCAGCCATATCTGCTGAACCTCATTTAAGCGTCCGCCGCGCAGACATTGGTGAACTGCGTTGTGTTCGCTATCGATCGGTAACAGGGGCTTGCCCTGACGGCGGGCTTCGGCGGTGATTAGTTCTCCGGCGGCAACTAAACACTCTTTGTTCGCCAGACCCACTGTTTTGCCAGCGCGCACGGCTTCATAAGTGGCTTCGAGTCCGGCCACGCCCACGATGGCGCTGACCACGAAATCGGTTTCCGGATGGGTTGCGACCTTTATGGTTCCAGCCGAGCCGTGAACGACTTCGACTTTGTTTTTTCCTGCGGCTTTTAGACGGGCGCGGAGTTTTTCCGCATCTTGTTCGGCGGCCACCGAAAGCAGCTTGGGCTTCCAGCGCTGCGCCTGCTCAAAGGCAACGTCTATATTGCGCCCCGCAGCCAGAGCAACAATTTCGAATCGTTCGGGATAGGATTCAGCTACCGAAAGTGTACTGTGGCCAATCGACCCGGTCGAACCTAGAATGGAGATACGTTTCATCAGAAATCGGTTGTCGGCTGTTGGTCCTCGGTCGCCGGCACTTTGTTTCGGGTCATCGCCAACAACACACGACGAACGGCCAACCACACTTTTTGCCTATTGCATGACGCGCCAAGCCGCATAGTACCATAGCACTGGAGCGGCGAAGAGCAGGGCGTCGATGCGATCCAGCATGCCTCCGTGGCCGGGGAGAATCGTTCCCGAATCTTTGACTCCGGCGCCGCGTTTAATCAACGACTCGACAAGATCCCCCAGTTGCGCCGCGATATTGATGGCCGCTGAAAGCAGCAGAGCTGGCCCCAGCGGCGGCTTCTGCAAAGCGAAGAAACCGTCCCGGCGTGTAATGAGATGGGCATTCAGCAGCGCGGTGCTGATGGGCAGGGCATAGTTGTAAAGCAACATTCCAACGACCAAGCTTGCCAGCAGGGATGCCAGCGCGCCCTCCCAGGTTTTCTTGGGGCTGATGCGCGGTGACATGAGATGGCGGCCCAGGGAACGTCCGACGAAGTAAGCAAAAATGTCGCCGGCCCACACCAGCAACAGTAAATACAGAAGCAGGAACGCACCCGACCAATGCTCGCGTAACTGCACCAGGAATCCCAGCGGCAACGCGACGTAGACGAAGGCAAACGTAGAAACCATCGCAGCCGGAAACGCGCTGCTGAGATTCACCCTGCGCATGGCAATGGTGAGAAAAACAAATGGCGCAAGGGCGGCGGCGAATCCCGCGCTGTAAACGAAGATCGCAGTAGAAAGGAGAGGCTTTTCGTTACCTGGATTAATGGCCAGCAATAAAAAAAACAGCCCGACAAAAATGTATGTAGGCCAGCGTAGCGGCCGAATACCGTACCCCTCGGCGAGCTTGAGCAATTCCTGCACGGTGAGCAGTGCCACCAAAGCCGCAACCAGGGCCACTACCGGCACGGGCGCGCGCAGCACCAGTACCAGGACAACGGGAATCAATACCACTGCGGTGAGGATTCTCTTGAGCAGATGCAAGAGCGTCAGCTCCTGCTCGTCTTCGAAGTGTGCGGCGTGGGTACTCTTGTCCGGGGATGTTCGTCGCTATGAGCTTGAGCAGCGTCGCCCGCCAAGCCTCCGTAACGGCGTTCCCGTTTCTGATATTCGGCAATGCCCTCAAGCAAATGCACACCGCGGAATTCAGGCCACAGGGTGGGCGTGACATAAATTTCCGCATAGGCCAGTTGCCACAGTAGAAAGTTGCTCAGCCGCATTTCGCCGCTGGTTCGAACCACCAGGTCGGGATCGGGTAAGTGACGGGTGTAAAGATGACGGGATACCTCGTGCTCGTCGATTTCCAAATGATCGAGGCCGCCATTGCGCGCAGCCGCATCCACCATGGAGCGAAACGCATCCACCAGTTCGGTGCGCGCGCTGTAATTGAGCGCGAGAGTCAGCTTCATGCCGGTGTTGTGCGCGGTGGCCTCACGCGCCCATTCCATTTTTTCCTGCACCGATGGAGGCAGTTCGTGTTGCCTTCCAATGTATTCGAGGCGAACGTTGTTTTTGTTCAGCGTGGGCACTTCCGCTTTCAGATAACGGCAAAGCAGGCCCATCAGGAAATTAACTTCACTGGCTGGACGTTTCTTCCAATTCTCTTCAGAAAAAGCGTAGAGCGTGAGCGCGGGAATACCAATGCGTGCGGCGGTTTCGACGGTCGAGCGCACGGAGGACACTCCGGCGCGGTGTCCGGCTATGCGCGGCAGATGGCGCCGCTTGGCCCATCGGCCATTGCCGTCCATGATAATAGCGATGTGTTTTGGGAGCCGCTTCGGGTCGAGCCGCTGATAAACTTCCGCTTCTTTGCGGTCGAGCCCGGCGGGAACTGTTGCTTGCAAGCTAACCTCTGCTGTTTGTTGACGCTAACACAGCAGGGAAGGCCCGCGCAATGACACGGAAGAGCCACCGCGGGCGCGGAGATGCCGGGCTCGCGCTTACGATTCGCGCTTACGATATGAGGGACGGCGAGCTCGGCGGTCATGCTGCTTGCTCGCAGACACGAGTGAGCTGGTTTTGGGTTCTGCTTATGGCGGTAACTCGCGCGTGGTGTTGCAGAAAATCATCTGAGTATCCGAGTGGATTTAGATGAGGCAGGGTTAAGTAAGCGAGAACGGTGACACTATATATGAGACGCATGCTTGCTATCCTGTGCGGTTTGGCCCTGATTGCAGTTTCGCAGGCGCAGAGTAGCTCCGAAGCCGATGGCGAAGCGGCCCCGAAGATTCCCACTATCACAGGCAGACTCGAAGGCTCCCGCGTCGCGGTTTTTACCACGCCGAAGGACTCCTGCAATCAGAACGATATTCCGGATGCAATGGCCCGGGCGTTTCGCGATTCGACCGGCACGGTTCATTTCGTCTCCGCGAGTTCCGAGTTATTCCTAAGCCTTGGACCTGCGCTTCAGACACTGAAGCACAGTTGCCATTCGGCGTTCCAATCCGCGAATGATCCCAATCCGGCGGACTTCAACGATCAGGCCTGGCTCGATTCTTTCTACACGCTGGACGGCAACAAAATTGCCGCGCTATCGCACACGGAATATCACGGCTGGGCGCACAAGGGCGAATGCCATACTCAAAACTACAGCGAGTGCGAATATGACTCCGACACCTATCATCAGTCCACGGATGGTGGCTACCACTTCGAATCGTTCAAGGCGCCGGCGAACTTTCTGGCTGGAATTCCATTTAAGTACGAGATCGACCGCGGTCCGATGGGGTATAGCGTGGACACCAACGTTGTGAATTTCAATGGCTGGTACTACGCGGTAGCCACGGATTGGACTTGGCCTCCGAACTGTTCCGGAAACAAGGGGCCTCACCGTTGCGTGGTGCCGTCTGGCGGCGCGCCCATTCGCACCCAGGACGTTTTCGACCCGGCTTCATGGCGCGGCTGGAATGGCAAGGATTTCTCTCTGACGTTCGTCGATCCATATGTTGGTCCGGTTTCGCACCCGAAAGAGCACATCTACACTCCGGTTCCTTACATGTTTGCGGTGAACGGGATCAATGTCTACCAGTCGGCAAAAATAGTTGTTGCCACGTTGTGGGATTATTGGGACAACGAGCTGGGCCCTCCCGGCCTGTACCTGACGACGTCGAGCGATCTGGTCAACTGGACCAAGCCCACGTTGGTGGTCACGGTAAAAGAGCTCAGCAAAAATGATCCCAAGGGGAGCTTTCTTTACGCTTACTTTTCTTTAATCGATCCGAACGCGACCGACTTGAACTTTTCCGTTATCGGCGATCATCCCTATGTCTATTACGTGCGCCTGAATAACAACAACACGTCCGAACGTGTCCTGTTCCGGCAACGAGTCAATTTGACGATGAATCAGTAAGTAGACGAAATAATCAGAGAACGACCCAGAGACGGGCTTCTGAAATCACCCGATAACGTCAAGGCATGAAACGCGGGCGAGAGCGCCCGCGCACTATTGCTCACGCATTTCTTCGGGCACGACTTTCAACTCCAGCTTTTCCGTGTGCCTTAAAACCGTTAGGGTACTGCTGGCTCCAACGCGCGCGTCCGTCAGCAGTCGATGCAGGTCATCCACGCCCGCGACCGGCTTGCCGTCCAGAGCAATAATCACGTCGCCTTCACGCAATCCTGCTTTCTGGGCCGGGCTTTCCTTCGTCACCGAAGCTACGATCACGCCACTTTCGTTGGGCAGGTCGTAAAAGCGCACGACGCGGCGAAGCAGTGGCACGGTCTGCGCCTCGACGCCAATATAGCTGCGGCGAATTCTGCCGTCGCGCAGCAGCCGTCCCGCAACAAACTTGGCGGTATTGATCCCGATTGCAAAACAGAGTCCTTGCGCGCCCATGATCGTGGCCGTATTCACGCCTACCACGCGGCCGTCTGAGGTGACCAGCGGACCACCCGAATTGCCAGGGTTGAGCGAAGCGTCAGTTTGAATCACATCTTCGATCAGGCGCCCGGAGTAGGAGCGCAGCGAACGTCCCAGCGCGCTAACCACGCCAGCAGTAACTGTGTACTGGAAGCCATACGGATTGCCGATAGCGATGGCGAGCTGGCCGACGCGAAGGCGCTGCGAATCTCCCAAAGGCGCAGCCACTAGATGCGGAGCATCATTGCTGGGCAAACCAATGCGGATCACAGCCAGATCAGTCGCGGGATCGTCGCCGATAATGTGGGCAGGGAAGCGCTGCCCGTCGGGGAGCGAGACATCGATGCGCGTGGAGGCGTGCACCACATGGCTATTGGTTAGTACCAGGCCATCGGGCGTGAAGACAAATCCGGAGCCCCCGCCTTGGCGCTCGCGAGCTTCGCCGGAGCGGCTTCGGGCCGCTTGCGCTACGTCAATCTTGACGACCGAGGGACTGATGGATTCGGCCGCCCCGACGACGGCTTGAGAGTATGCGTCGAGCAAATCCGAATCGCTAAACTTTCTTGCTACCGAGGGTTGGCTGATTGCCTCTGAATAATCCGCCAGAGGAAAAACACTATCTTGCTGGCTCATAGCTGCTAGATGAGGCCAATGCGATTCTGGATTCAAGCTCGGCGGTCTCTGCGTTTTAAGATCTTTGAAAAAGTGGGGCGAACTAAAGTCCTAAATCGCAGAGGTCGCAGAGAACAGCCGCAGAGTTCGCGGAGAGACTTTGAGGGTAAACCGCCGAATTCCCCATACCGCGCTTCCGTTGCATCTTCCCACGCTTTTGGATTAAGCTGGCCGCGCTTGGAGAAACTTACGCAACACACTTCCTGTATGCCTAATGATTGAAGGGAGAAGAATTCATATGCGATTTAGCCTATTCGTTTTGCTCGTCCTATCGTTTTGTGCGTCATCCATTGCGCAAGATCATTCGAGTCACGCTCAGGCCAAGCCTGCACTGCTCATGCCAGGCCTGGGAAACGCTCATCATCCGGTTTCCACCAGCAATCCGGCAGCGCAGCAGTTCTTCGATCAGGGATTGCGTCTGATTTACGACTTCAATCATTACGAGGCGGCACGCTCATTCCAGCGAGCCGCGGAACTCGATCCCAAGCTGGCGATCGCGTATTGGGGAATTGCAGAAGCCGTGGGACCGAACTACAACGATCCCGCCAGCGAAGACCGGTTTAAACAAGCGCATGAGGCGATTCAGAAGGCGGTCGACCTCTCCTCCAATGCCTCACCCAGCGAGCAGGCTTACATTCAAGCCATGGCCAAGCGCTTCCCGGCGGATCCGAAGGCAGACCTTAAGCAGGCGGCCGAAGATTATCACGACGCTATGCGCGATGTGTCGAAGAAATATCCCGACGACTTGGATGCGGCGACTCTGTTTGCCGAGTCGGGAATGAATCTTCATCCTTGGGGCCTGTGGCACGTGGACGGCACACCCGAAGCGGGTACAGAAGAGATCGTGGCGACATTGGAATCGGTCATCCGGCGCGATCCCAATCAGCTGGGCGCGGTTCACTATTACATTCATGCTACCGAGGCTTCGCCGAATCCGGAGCGCGCATTGGCAGGCGCTAACCGGCTAGCCGCACTCGCACCGAACGCCGGACACATTGTGCATATGCCCGCGCACGTTTACATCCGCACCGGCGACTACGAAGCGGCGGTGAAGACCAACGAACAAGCCGCTGCTGTGGACCGCGCCTACATCAAGGCAAGCGGCGCGCAGGGCATTTACCCGCTGATGTATTACAGCCACAACCTTCACTTCATCGCGATGTGCGCGAGTATGAACGGAAATTACGCTGAAGCCAAAAGGAACGCGGACCTGCTGGTGGCGAACGTCGGCCCGCATGTGAAAGATATGCCGCCGCTCGAAGGTTTCATGACGATCCCGATGGCCGTGGATGTTCGGTTTCACAAGTGGAATGAAATTCTGGCCATCCCGCAGCCGGATTCCGCGATGAAGATCACGACCGGCTTCTGGCATTTTGCCCGCGGCATGGCCCTGGCTGGAACGGGCAAGCTGAGTGAAGCCGAAGCGGAGTACAAAATAGTGTCCGAGGCGGAACAAAGTACGCCGCCAGATGCAGTCTTCGCCATGCCGATTAATAACAAAGCCAGGGACATCATGAAGATTTCCGAAGATGTGTTGGGCGCGAAGATCGCCGTGGCGAGGAAGGATAACGTTCAGGCCATCTCGCTCCTGACCGCCGCGGTGTCGATTCAGGATACGTTGAAATATGGCGAACCGCCAGACTGGTTCTTTCCTGTCCGCGAGTCATTGGGTGGCGTGCTGCTGATCAATCGCGACGCTCCGGGCGCAGAGAAAGTTTTCCGCGAGGACCTCGATCGTAATCCGCGCAATCCACGCTCGCTTTTCGGACTGCAGCAGGCGCTGAAAGCTCAGGACCGGAACTATGACGCGGGCTTTGTCGAAAGCGAGTTCCACAATTCGTGGAAGGGCGGAGAAGTCAAAGTCGAGGATTTGGTATAGGACTGCCGATAGGTTCCGCATCCCAAGACACGATTGTCACGAGTTGCGATCAGCGGCTTGGCCGCAATCGCGTAGCTTCATTCAGAAGAGCGCACGCTTGCGCAGCGTTCTTCAACGCTTCATCCAGCGCCGCGCCCAGCAAGGCGAGCTCGGGCAAGGTCATGACTTTCTGCATTCCTTCAAAAAGCTGACGTTCTTCTTTGCGAATGTGCTGCGCCAGTTTCTCCCCGAGGTCTTGCAGGCAGCGTTGGTCGAGACTGCGCGCAGCGGCGCGCGAGAAGTAAGCCCTGAGGAATATATGCTCGGCAAGAAGTTCGTCTACCAATGATTGCAGTTCAGGAAATCGCGCGGCGGCCGGGAACAGTTCTTTCTCTTCAGCGGCGAAGTGAATTTCGATCTCATTTTCAAATTGCTGTTGAATCTCCGCCTGCCAGGCTTCCAAATCGATCTCCCCCGCCTTCATCGCTCGATTGAGGCGTACGCACAGCGCCAGCGCGTGCTGGTGCTGGCGCGAGAGCGGGATAAGATTCTTATCACGCAGCATGCGGCAATGATAAATGATGCAAGGTTTTTGCCGGGACCAGATGTGCGGAAGCCTTTCGCGCCTACATTGGAAACTTGGTCAGAGGTTCTTTGTTGACGCTTGCGGCTGACCACTCGCTACCGTCCGAGCGCAGGGTGAGCCAGTCGGTGCGCACGCGATCCCACTCTTGAATGAGCATTCCGTAGGATTCGAACAACTGCCGAATGCGGCGCCGCTCCCAGCCTACGACGTCCTCCAATATGGGCGCCAAAACGGCCAAGGCGTTGGTGCTGAGAATGGTTCGTTTGGCCACCTGCGAAACGTGCTTGGCCTCGGAGACCGCGATGGTAAAGCCGTCGCGAACATTGACGTGCAGCATTACGTGAAGATCGGAACTGCCGTCACCGACGTAGATGATGTGGTCCGGCCCGACTTCCTGGGCTGCCTGCAATTCGTCGAGCATTGCCACTTTGCCGTACCCGGCAGTGGCGCGGGCAATGGATTCAATCTGGCCCGCGCTGTTGTAGCGGAACTCGGTTCCGAAAATGTGATCGCGAGGGACGATTCCCTCGAGCGCCGACTGAATCACTTCGACCGGAGCCGCCGAAAGAACGTAAAAGTCGAAGTGGTAGCCCTCAATTCCGCCCTTGAGAATTTCATAAAGCAGCGCGATGTTTTCTTTCAGGCGAACCTTCTTGCCCGCTTCATACAGGTGCTCTTTGCGCACGCGGCTCTGAAACTCAGGATCATGCAGCAGCAGGTACGCCAGCTCAGCCCCTTGCTGGACGAGGTTAAGCTTCGCCATCCCCTGCGCTTTGCGCTCAAACTCCTCCGTCGGGATGCCCGCCAGTTCACTCAACACATAGCCAGAATCATTGAAAGTCAGCGTCTGGTCGAAATCGCTGGCAAAAATATAGCGTTTAATTGGTTTATCACTCATGTCTACATTAGATTCGATAGCCTGCCAAAAGACCAATTAAAAACATTGATGCAGCCCATAACCCATTGAGATTTAATCGTTTGTTAACAATGAAGCCCGTGACAGCTTTCGGCACGAGATGGCTACGGTGAAGCCGCTGTGAGCCATAACTTGATCAGCTGAACCACTCAAAATGGAAACCGAACTGGCTGAAGGCGTTCACCAAAGCCAACCTCCGCACCCGCCAAGCATCGCTGACGTGACATTACCAGCGTCAGCGAGTGGCTGCGGCCTGGTTTCGTAAACCATCCCAAAGGCGCTAACAATCCCGTCTGCAGAAAAAGCCGCCCGAAGGCGGCTTCGTACCTCTATCCCGCGTTGCTGCTACTGCGTAACCGTGAAATCTGTCTTACTTGCGGCCGATCCTCCCTTGGTCTTGATTACGACTTTGCCGGTCACAGCTCCGGTGGGCACGTTGGCCGTCACCTGGCTGTCGGTGTTCACCTTGAAAGTTGTCGCCGCCACTCCGCCAAACGTGACTTTCGTGGTCTGCGTGAGTCCGGTTCCGGTAATCGTCACTGGCGTTCCAACCGGACCGCTGGAGGGCTTGAAGCTTGCAAGCGTGGGCTTGACTTTGAATGTCTGGATACTGGTCAGGATGGTCGAGCCAGTCGTCACCGTTACCGATCCGGTTAGAGCTCCGGCCGGGACTGCGGCGGAGATGAAGGTCTTGCCGGTGAGCTTGATGGACGTAGCCTGCACGCCGCCAAACTCCACCACGGAGGAACTGCTGAAACCTTGGCCGAGGATGCCGATATTGGCGCCCTCCTTGCCCGACGCGGACACCAAACTGACGAACGGCTTTGCGCCGATGTGTAGACTGAAGAGCTCGCCTCCGTTAACCGTGCCGCCCTGCTGAAGCAGCCCGTAAAGCATCCCGTTCGTTTCCTGGATCAATGGCCAGTACGGGAGCACGCCGCCCGGGAGGATGAACTTCTCCAGAACGGTCAACCTGCCGCTGGGCGTGAACCTGAAGAGGTCTTGAAACCTGCTGATGAGCACCCCGTAGAAATTGCCGTCCGTCGCCTGCAGCAATGGCGCTGTCGGATTGGTCGCGTAATCCGTGCTGGAGTTAAAGCTGTAGAGAATGGTCAGCTTGCCCGAGGGAGTCATTTTGAACAGCGTCCCGTAGCCGTACTCGCCGCCCCCCTCGGTGTCTCCGTAGAAGTTGCCGTCCTTCCCCAGGATGACGCCGCTAACTGGGTCAGCCCCGTCGGGATTGCTAGTGAACTCGTGGAGAACGGTCACCACGCCAGCCGGGGTTATCTTGAAGACGCTTCCGGTATTAGCTGCTCCCCCGTCGGCCTGGGTGCCATAGAAGTTGCCGTCGTTGCCCACGGTCAGACCATAAGTTGGGTTGGCGAAATTGTTGGTGTCATCGAACGAATAGAGGATGGTTAACGTGCCGGCCGGCGTGATCTTAAACACCGTGCCATAGTTATTCGCGCCGCCCTTGTTGGTCACTCCGTAGAAATTTCCGTCGGTGTACTGGACCAACGGTCCCGGTCCCGATCCGTCGGGAGTGCCGGTAAAGGCGTGGAGCACGGTGAGGGTTCCACCGGGCGTTAGCTTGAACACATACCCTGCGCCGGTGCAGCTCGTAAGAGCAGTGCCGTAGAAGTTGCCATCGGTGCCCAGGGTCATGCCGTTTTGGCAATCGGGCCCGTTATTGGAATTGAAGCTATAGACCACATGCACCGACCCCGAGGGGGTCGTTTTCCACATCGAGCCATCGTTGTTCGTGCCGCCTTCGTATGACCAGCCGTAGAGGTCGCCATTGCGTCCCTGCGCGAGGGGGCCTCCTGGCCACTGTGGAGCTGGGCCGTTGATGGGAAACTCGTAAAGCACTTTATAGGTTTGGGCCTGCGCGGGGACCGCGCTCCCGGCGAGGGTGAGTACAACCATCGCGGCCCCAAATGCCATCATCAGGCGAAAGGGCTTATCTTGTTGCCGGGCGTAATTCATAGAGCCTCCTGAGAGTGCAAAGGATCTTTCCGGCTCTTCGCGGATCGTTTCGGTAGTCTGCCGATCTCGGACGAAAAGACAGTGGGGAAACTGTCTGAACTGTTTACAAGTACCGTGGCGGACCATACTACAGGAACCTTCCTCTAGCAAGGGACATCACGGGACAAGTCAGGACATTTCGGGCTCACGTTGGGCTTTGCGAGCAGCAGGCACTGAACTCGGAAACTATCACGTTGTCGACCGGATGCCAGCAACACGTAGATCCCTAAGCTGACAGCTAACCCCACTCGCACCATTCCCGTTTCGGAACTCGATCCCAAACTTTTCCATTATTTTCTTTACTTTACTTTAAGATATATTTAACAATGTACGTATATCGAAGCAAGAAACATCCACCATGTCCCCGTCCTCCCCCAAGAATTCCGGTTCCAAGCTCAATCCCGCCCCGCAACTCCCTTGTTCCCAATATTTTGCCCGCAACCCCTTTCGTTTCATAGATCTGGCCCATACCCTTCAATCCCGACCCAATCGATTCATAGATCTACGCGGATTCGCGTGTTTTTTTCAGGAGTAGTTCCATGCCGATTCCCTTACCCAAACGTCCCAACGTTCGCCACTGCACCCACATCAAAGTCACCGGACAGCAATGCGGCTCGCCCGCCCTGCGCGGCGAATTCTTTTGCTATTTCCACACCCGCGTGATCAAAGGCGTGCAGCAGCGCGTCGACATGCAACTCCACTCGATGGCCCTGCTCGAAGATTGCGAGTCCATCCAACTTTCGATCATGCACGTAGTCGACGGCCTGATCAAAGGCACCCTCGATCCAACCCGCGCCCGGCTAATCATCCAGGCCCTGCGCATCGCCGCGAGAAATGCAAAAAATGTCCGCTTCGACGACATTCACTACCGGGAAAGCGAACAGCCCATGGTCCGCGAAGTCCCCAACTACGCCCAACAATATTTGATCGAGCACCCAGAATTCGGCCCGCCGATAAGCAGCGAGTGTGACACAGACGCAATCGCGCGCGAGGCAAGCCCGTGTGGCGCGGACACTCTTGTCCGCGAGCCCGCGACAAACTCAGTAGTCCAGCTCCAAGCACAAGCCGAGCCACAAAGCTCAGAACAAAACGCATCCCAAGAAATCGCAACGCCAAATTCAGCCGCAAAACGAAAAGGGCCAGCATCCGAGAAAACCCCCGAACCAGCCGCGAAGCGGCGACAGAACACAGCCCACGGCGCAAGCCGTGGGACACAAGCCAAAAACAATCCAGCTCCGAAGGAGCGAAAGAATTCCCGCAACGAATCCAGGGACGACAACAACGCAAAAGAATACGCCCGCATCATGCAAGCCCAAGCCGCAATCCCCGGAGCCCTGGCCGGCAACTGGCGCGACCTCAAAACCGTCTTCGAATTCGCCGGCATCTGCCAGAACAACGAAACCCGATCGTAACCTGACGTGCCTTTACTAATTTCTCCCGACCGTTGAAAATAGTCAGTTCGCCCTCAAGTGCCGTTTTCTACTGAGTGCGGAGCGCATAATACAAGCATCCTCGCCCGAAAGCGGGCACACTGGAGCAGAAATCATTATGGGAACTTCCGGAGAACTGATTCGCCTGATCAACTACGTAGACGACATTACGACCACGTTGCGCCGCATCAGCGCCTTCGTTGCGGCCATGGAGAGCGACGAAAAAAAACGTCTGGCTGAAAGCTTGAAGGCCGCAGGCTCGAACCTCGATGCTCTCGTGCTTCGGTTGGAAAAGGGGCAATAGTGGCGGAAGTACGCACTATCGCCGTGATCGGCGCTGGGACCATGGGTCGCGGCATCGCACACGTCGCGGCGCTGGGCGGATACGAGACCGTCCTGGAAGACCTCTTGCCGAACGCTCTGCGACGGGCGGAGACGGAGATTCGCGGCAATCTCGACAAGGCTGTGGAAATTGGGAAAGTCGCAGCCGAAGATGCCAACGCTGCCTTCGGCCGACTGCGATATGCGGGCAGCGTCGAAGAAGCCGCACGCGAAGCGGATCTAGTGATTGAGGCTGTGCCCGAGGAAATGGAGTCGAAGATTGAGATCTTCACTCTGCTCGACAAAATCTGCCGGCCCGGAACTATCCTTGCCTCGAACACTTCGTCGCTCAGCATTACCGAAATTGCCAGCGTGAGTTACCGGGCCAAGAAATGTGTGGGCATGCATTTCTTCAACCCAGTTCACAAAATGAAGCTGCTGGAAGTTGTTCGCGGGCTCGAAACCGACGACGACACTCTCGCGACCGCAGCCGAGGTGGGCAGGCGGATGGGCAAGGACGTTGTCGTCATTAAGGAATCCCCCGGCTTCATCACCAGCCGCATCAACGCTATGATCGGCAACGAAGCGTTTTATATGTTGCAGGAAGGGATTGCTTCTGCGCAGGATATCGATAAGGCGCTGAAGCTGGGGTTGAACCATCCCATGGGTCCATTCGAATTAGTAGATTTGGTGGGACTGGATACGCGGCTCTCGATTCTGGAATATCTTCACAAGAGTCTGGGAGAGAAATATCGGCCTGCCCCACTTTTGGTGCAGTACGTGAAAGCCGGACGCGTCGGACGCAAAGCCGGACGCGGCGTGTATGAGTATCCCGAGCAGACGACGGCCCAGGAGAAAGCGCCGATTGCCAAGGCTGGCGACTAGACGGCTCCTTTGTCATCCCGAGGAGCGAAGCGACGAGGGATCCAGGTTTTTCCGGCTCGCGCGAAAAACCCATATCCCTCGCTTCGCTCTTGCCAAGCGTTGCTCGGCTGGACGGGTCAGAGACCCGTCCCCAGACGAGTTTTCTAATTTTTGTTGATGTCCTGCTTCGCCTCCAACTTTTTCACCAAGGGTTCAAAGAAAATCTTCTGATTGTCGGGAGCGCCCGCCAGCGTGATCTGAATTTCCTTGAGGGCATTGTCGTAGTCGCCCTTCGACGAATAGATTCGCGCCGTGCCGTCGTGAACCACCCAATCATTAGGATCTTTTTTCGCCGCTTCGCGGAACAGTGCGAAGGCTTCATCCTGTTTGCCTTGGGTCTGAAGTTGACGTCCGTAATAATAGAGTTGAGCCGCCGTAGCCCGATCGAGCGCCTGCTTCTTGGCCGCTTCTGAATCATCTTTTCGGCCCATGGCTTCGAGGATCTGTGACTTGGTCAAGAAATTGTCGAACCGAGGCTCGGTGCGGATCGACGTTTCTTCGTATTGCAGGGCTTCGTTGAGGTCATATTTGGCCGCGAGCAGATACGTGGCCGCATCATCCCATCCTTCCCAAGTGTATTGCGCAAGCCCTTGAAGCTGGTTATGCAGGCTCGCCTGGACGATGTCGTGCACATTTACGTCAACTTTGAAAGGAACGGCGACTTTTTCCCAGCGCAGTGTGGCTAGGGCGGAGTCTGCCTTCACATCATCAAAGTCGAAAGTCAGCGCTTCATGCGGGTCTGATGCTTGCGGTTTTACCGTTACTCTCAGCGCATCGTCGGCTTGGTTGTAAGTGAAGCTGCCCCAGGCGGTGTGAACCTTGGAAAAAACAACGGTCCACTGATTCTCGCCTGGAATTGTGAACAACGCATAGACACCCTTCGCCAGCGGCTTTCCTTCGATCGAGACGTCGTCGGTAAACCTGATGGTTGTGTTTTCATTGGCACCGGTACGCCAGACTTCGTTGTACGGCACGAGCTTGCCCCAAATCGGTCGGCCTTTTACCAACGGCCGGGAATAAGTGATTGTGATGTCGGTGATTCCGATTCGCTGCGTCACCGCAGAGTGCTGGCTATCCCGAGGCAAGTCTAAGAGCGCGGACTGCGCGCGGCACAACGGATTTCCCAACGACAATCCTGCGACTGCAACCAAAGCAACCACAAAATGTTTGAACATGGAATAACCTCCGCTTCTTGAATTGTCTTCCGGGGAAACATCCCGCCGGAACTGGATTGAGGAAAACGAGCGTTTAGACGGAGGGATAGGCAGCCGGATAGCGAGTTGTAACAATTTGTAAAATGCAGTACGGCTAGGCCCGTCTGAGTTGCACTTCACGCCTCGGCTAGAATCATTGCGTGACCGATATCGCCAATACTCGTCTGGAACGCGTTCTCGCTCAACTCCGACTCTATGAGCATCCCCTACTCGATTTCTCCGCGCGGCCCAAAGGCGACGGCGTCGAACTGATCATCCAGTTCAAGAACCCTCCGGTCCCGGTACACACTTATTATTTCGACTTGCATCCGCGTGATTTGGACAACTCTCAATTCGAATGGACTCTGCAACGGCAGCTTTATGATTGTCTGCACGACTATCTGGTCGAAATGTTCATCCGCACGCCGCAGGACCGCCTTGAACGTCAACGGGAAGGCCTGTGACCCTGCGCCAGAAAATCGAAGCGGAAATCCGCGAGCGTGGGCCGATTCCGTTTTCGCGATACATGGAAATATGCCTGTACGACCCCGAACTGGGTTACTACTCGCGCAATGCGGAGCAATTCGGAAAAGCCGGCGATTTCTACACATCGAGCGATGTGCATGCAGTATTCGGGCGTCTGATGGCGCGGCAGTTCGAAGAGATGTGGCGCGTGCTCGGATCGCCAGCACAGATCGAAATTCTGGAGCTCGGCCCTGGACGTGGATTGTTTGCCCAGGAC
>Ga0209530_1000750_pt1 | contig 19061 bp, 13 predicted proteins | sample BlaSpr_A8_Ref_O1_FD_187987 | JGI IMG/M metagenome (GOLD analysis project Ga0209530, IMG submission 187987) | Forest soil microbial communities from Thunder Bay, Ontario, Canada - Black Spruce, Ontario site 2_A8_Ref_O1 (SPAdes) (version 2) | ecosystem: Environmental > Terrestrial > Soil > Boreal...
GTCGCCCCCGGCACCGATGTCGGGCAACTCGACATGGCCTATACCCCTGACGCCATCCGAACCCCAGCACTACGCCGACGCCCCCCCAGATGCCCGCAACGCGGCATAACCGACAACCAGCGAGCCTGGCTACACCGTCCCGCGGGGCAAGCGCCCTGGCAGTATTGCCGGTTTCCGCCGTCAGCGACTATGCCAAGCTGCAATCGGGGCGTGCCGATGCTGATGCGCAGCTCCTCGGTGGTCGCGCTGGCGACGTGCGGTTCGCGCCCGTTTACACCCTGGCGGTGGACCGCAGGTCCATCCCGGCTCCCTACGGACGGCCAGCTCACCAACGCGACGCCGTTGCTGGGGCGGGTCGTTCGATGTTTGCTCCATGTTTGCTCGGATGTCCCGAAACGGCCTGGTAGCAACCGGCCCGGACCGACAGCGATTTCACGCATCGCCGCATGTCAGCCCGCATTTCCTGACATGCTCATCACCTCCGGGCACGCGCCGGCACCGGCCATGGACCCTGAGCAGCGGACTCTTAATCCGCAGGCAGACGTATGGCGGTCGACGGATCCGGGCTTTGATGGCCCGTCGGCACCGCCGGGGCGGGCAGCCCTCCGAGGGCTCAGATGCCGCCGAGCAGGGCGACGAGCTCGATTATCCGGTAAGCGGTCGGGAAGTCCGGCGCGCCGTAACGGATGGTGCAGCCGCCGATGAGCTCCGTTCCCGGGACCAGCAGGACCCGTTCGGCCATGTGCGGGCGGAGCACGTCGATCTCCAGCTCGACCGGGCCGTCGAAGCGCAGCGGCCGGACGTTCTGCCGGCCGGCGAGGGCGACGGGGACCTCGCGCTCGATCCGGTCGCATGCCTCGTCCGGGTGCAGCAGCGCGGCCGCCCTGATGCCCAGCGCCCGCTTCACCACGACCGTGTGCATGCCCGGCGCGACCTCGGCCGCCTCCGCAGCAACGGTATCGTCACCGGACACCAGCACCGCGGGCACACCACTGTGCGCAGCCAGGGCCGTGTTCAGGCCAAGCTCGCCGAGAGACCGGCCATCACAGCGGACATCCGCGATGACCCGGCCGCTCATGGTGTGGGACAGGACTGAGCGAGGTGTGCCCGCTTTGCCGTGATAGCCGATGAACACCGCCGCGTCGATGTCATCGGCCAGGCCGGACATCATGCCGTCGGGCTTGGGGTCACCCCGCAGCAGCTCGGCCCGCCGGTCCAGCAGCTCGGGCAGCAGGTTGCGGAACGCCGCGTGTGCCTCGCTAACGAGGACCTGCGCCCCAGGATCGTGAGCGTAGACGCCGCGGACTGCCGCGTTGGTTTCCGCCGTGATCAGCTTGCGGTTACGTTCGTACTCGGCCTGACCTGGGCCGATGTCCTCCGGGTCAACTATCCCGGCGATGCCTTCCATGTCCACCGATATGAGCACTCGCATGGCACCTGTCTACCAGGGCGTGACAGCTGGGTGTTGCCGGGCGTGCCGCTCCGGCCACTGCATGGGCGTGGAACTGTACCCGAAGGCTTGCTGGCAGCACGAGGCAATTCAGGGCCAAATGAGGCTTTAACATCTTATTAATCCTGTTGGATATTGTGCGATCTGCATGTCCGGGCTTGACTGTTTGGTGGGGCGCAAGCAGGACGCCGCCAGGCGCAGGACACTGGCGGGGACTGCCGGGACGCGCCCGGGCGGTAGTGCCAGGAACATCCGGGAAGGACGCATTTCAGCGCATTACGGCACCGGGACAGGGCTTTACAGGCACGCGTACGCGTGACCTGCTGTCGCGGTAATCGGAGGCTGTTATGAGGCCGGTCTCGGGCGCTAGGCATCGCCACGTTCACAAGGTGGCCGCATCGGCCGCGCTGGTACTCGCGCTCCCACTGGCGGCGCTCGCGGCCCCCGCCGCCGATGCAGGCGGTTCCTCGGCAACCGAGGCATCGGCCAGCGCAACACCGACCACCTCCAGCTCTTCCTGTCCCTGGCTCAACAAGTCGCTACCGGTCTCCCAGCGGGTGCAGATGCTGATGGCGCAGATGACCCTGGCGGACAAGATCAACGAGGTGACCGGGGCCGGGACCAGCGAGTCGTACGTCTTCGACATCTCCGCCATACCGAGCCTGTGCATCCCGGCCATCGGCGAAGAGGATGGCCCGCTCGGCCCGGGCGACGGCCTGACGGGCGTCACGCAGATGCCGGCGGCGGTGTCGGTGGCGGCGACGTTCGATCCGTCGCTGGCCACGCAGTACGGACAGGTCGTCGGGTCCGAGGAGCACGGCAAGGGCGCCATGGTCGACCTGGGCCCGACGATCAACATTGATCGTGACCCGCGCTGGGGCCGGTCGTTCGAGACCTACACCGAGGACCCTTACCTGAACGCGGCCATGGCCACCGCCGACATCGACGGCGTGCAGAGCCAGGGCGAGATGGCCCAGGTCAAGCACTTCGCGGTGTACAACCAGGAAACCAACCGCAACACTCCGGCCGACGACGCGATCGTGAGCGAGCGGGCGCTGCACGAGATCTACCTGCCCGGGTTCTGGGCGGCCACCGAGCAGGCGCATGCGGCGTCGGTGATGTGCGCCTACAGCACGATCAACGGCCAGGCCGCCTGCCAGAACCAGTACCTGATGTCCACCACGCTCGACCAGCGGTGGAACTACCCGGGCTTCGTGACCTCGGACTACGGTGCCACCCATTCCACGGTGCAGTCCGCGGACGCCGGCCTGGACCAGGAGATGCCCAGCGCCGACTTCTACGGCTCGGCGCTGCAGACGGCGGTGCAGCAGGGCCAGGTCAGCATGACCACACTGAACCAGATGGTGTCCCGGATCCTGACCGAGATGTTCCAGTTCAACGAGTTCAACGACCCGCCCGCCGGTTCGACCACTACCACGGTCACCACTACGGCCCACCAGTCCGTATCGACGGCGGTAGCCGAGGCGGGCACGGTGCTGCTGAAGAACAGCGGCGGCACGCTTCCGCTGAAGGCGGACGGCGGCGGGAACATAGCCGTGATCGGCCCGGCCGCGTCGGCTGCGCCGACCGATACCGGTGGCGGCAGCGCGTACGTGACCTCCACGTTCAACGTGACCCCGCTCCAGGGCCTGCAGACCGCCGCCGGCGCCGGCACCACGGTCAGCTACACCCAGGGCCTGCCCACGGACACCTCCCTGTCGGCGATCCCGAGCAGTGACCTGACCCCGGCCTACGCATCCACCGGCTACGGCGGGACGTACACCGGCACGCTGACGGCCCCGGAGACCGGCACCTACGTGCTCGCGTTCCAGAACCCTGGCAGCTACACCGACACCTACCTGTACCTGGACGGCCAGGAGATCCTGGCCAACCCGGGCACGCCGCCGGTGAGCACGTACTCGGTGGGCGTGAACCTAGTGGCGGGCCAGACGTACACGATTCAGCTGTCCGGCGGCGGCCCGTCGGCCAACCTGAGCTGGGCCATGCCGTCGGACCTGGCACCGGGCATCGCGCAGGCGGTGGCCGCGGCCAAGGCCGCGACGACGGCGGTCGTGGTGGTGTCGGACGACACGGAGTCGGAGGCGGCCGACCGGGCCAGCCTGAACCTGCCGTCGGCGCAGAACGAGCTGATCTCGGCGGTGGCGGCGGCCAACCCGCACACGGTCGTGGTAATCGACGCGGGCGCGCCCGTCGTCATGCCGTGGCTCAACCAGGTCGCCTCGGTCGTCGACGCCTGGTATCCGGGCGAGAGCAACGGCACCGCGCTCGCGTCGGTGCTGTTCGGTCAGACAGACCCGAGCGGCCACCTGCCGGTGACCTTCCCGACCGACCTGTCGCAGGTGCCGGCCTCCAGCCCGAGCGAGTTCCCCGGCACCGACGGCCAGGTCCTGTACTCCGAGGGTATCGACGTCGGCTACCGGTACTACGACGCCAATAATGAGGCCCCGCTGTTCCCGTTCGGGTACGGGCTGTCTTACGCAAACTTCTCTTACAGCCACCTCAGCGTCACTCCCGGGCAGGTGCAGAACGCCACTTCGGACCCAGGCTCAACCAGCTGTAACTGCAACGGGCAGGGCAGCGGCCAGGTGATCGTCTCGGCCACGGTGACCAACACCGGCCAGGTGGCGGGCTCTGACGTGGCGCAGCTTTACCTCGGCGACCCCGCCGCGGCCGGTGAGCCGCCCCGGCAGCTCAAGGGATTCCAGAAGGTCACCCTCCAGCCCGGCCAGTCCACGACGGTGCGCTTCACCCTCAACGGCCACGACCTGTCGTACTGGGACGACACCGCCAACGGCTGGGTGGTCCCCGACGGCCAGTACCAGGTCTACGTGGGTGACTCCTCGGCCCTGGCCAACCTGCCGCTGCACGGCGCCTTCACGGTGACCAAGACCGTGGGCGCCCGCTACGCCACGGTGTCAGCACCGTCGGTGACCCCGGCCGGATCGGCGGCGACCGTGAACGTGACCCTGGTCAACGACGGCGACTACGCCATGCCGGGCGCCAGGTTCATGCTTGACGTCCCGCAGGGGTGGACGGCCAGCCCGGCCGGGCCCATGCCCGGCACCGTGGCCCCCGGCCAGACCGTGACCGTGAACTTCAACGTGACCCCGCCCGCGAATGCGACGCCCGGCACCAGCACGCTCACCGCCAGGATCAGCGACAGCCAGCTTGCTGGCCCCAGCGAGGGCGCGGTCGAGGCGTCGGCCACGGTGGCGGTCCCGTATACCTCGCTGGCCGCCGCCTACAACAACACCGGGATCAGCAACAACTCGGACGAGGCCGCCGCCAACTACGACGACTCAGGTGACAGCTTCTCCGCCCAGGCGCTCGCCGCGGGCACGCCGACCGCGCTCACCCCCGGCCAGCAGGTCACCGTCGGCGGCACTACCTTCACCTGGCCTTCGGCCGCGCCGGGAACCCCGGACAACGTAGTCACCGGCGGCCAGACCGTCGAGCTGTCCGGGTCGGGGACCGATCTCGGCTTCCTCGGCTCCAGCCAGAACGGCACGGCCAGCGGACCGGTCACCGTGTACTACACGGACGGCAGCAGCCAGTCTTACACGCTCAACATGGCGGACTGGTACGCCAACAGCCCGGCGGTCGGTAACCAGCTGCTGACCACGACCTCGAGCTGGAATTACCAGAGCAATACCCTCGGCGCGCACCCGGTGAGCGTCTACTTCGGCTCGGTGCCGCTGGAAAAGGGCAAGCAGGTGGCGGCGGTCACGCTGCCCACCCTCAGCAACGCGGGCGGCACCACCGCCATGCACATTTTCGCCATGACCACGGGGAACGGAACACCGACGGCCGGCGCGCCGTACTCGTCGCTCGCCACCGCGTACGACAACGTCGGCATCACCGACAACTCGGACCCGGCCCCCGGCAACTTCGACGGCACCGGTGAGAGCTTCTCCGCGGAGGCGCTGGCGGCCGGCACGCCGACCCCGCTCACCACGGGCGGCCAGGCCACGTTCGGCGGGACCACGTTCACCTGGCCCAGCGCCGTCGGCTCTCCCGACGACGTGATCGCCGACGGGCAGGTCATCGACCTGACCGGGACCGGGACCGATCTAGGATTCCTCGGCGCGGCCGGGTTCGGTGAGGCGACGGGGACCGGCACCATCACCTACAGCGACGGCACCACCCAGCAGTTCAGCCTCGCCATGGCGGACTGGTACAACAACGCCGCGGTCTCCGGCGACCAGATCGCCACCACGACGACGACCTGGAACTTCTCCAGCAGCACGCAGACTGACCATCCGGTCAGCATTTACTTCGCGTCGGTGCCGCTGGAGGCCGGCAAGACCGTGGCATCGGTCACACTGCCGACCGTGAGCGCGGGCGTGGGCAACGGCATCAACGCTATGCACATATTCGCGATGGCGATCGGGTCGGGAACGCCGACCGGCAGCTAAGGACCCGATCGCAGGCGGCATGGCCGACGGCGACCTGCCCGGCGTAGCGCACGCTACGACGTGCTCACGGACGCCGAGATCGAGATCGTGCTCAGCGGGTCCAACGCGGCCTACGACCTGCGCAAGCTCCGCGGCAACCGACAGAGCCGACCCGGGCAACTCGTCAATCAGCGCATCATCAGCCTCTCCCTGGACCGCACCCCTGCGACAACTGGGTCCAGGCAGACGACTGGCTCGCGCCGATGGTGCAGGCCCGCGCCGACCTGGCCGCCGGCGATCTCCGGCTGCTGTACCTCGGCTGGCTGCTCGGCACCCAGCGGGCCGACGAGGACGATGACTTCACAGACCAGAAAGAACCGGCGCTGCCGACCGGCCTTCGGAACCTCAGCGAGCCGCTACTGGCCATCGCCGACTTCCTGGAGATCGACCAGGACCTGCTCACGGTGGCGGCGCAGGCGAGCCCGCCCCGCAAAGAGCCAACGAACGAGGGCCTGGCGGAATGGATCGCGGGACTTCCCGCAGCCGAGACGGCCACACTGCTCACAAAGGTGGCCGACGGCGACGGCGCCGAGGTACGAGCCCTGCTACTGCGGCGCTTCCGCGGACGGGAAACAGACATCACGGCTCGTTCCTCATCAGCCAGGACAGCGAGCGAACTGCTAGCCGCAGCTGACCGGCGCGCAATCGAGCGGGAGAAGGCCGCCGAACTGCGACGACGCGAGGAACAGGCCCGCAAGGCCGCCGCCAAGGCCGCCGCGCGCGCCAAGCGCCTCGACCAACTCGCGGCCGAGGGCGAGACGCCCTGGAAGCAGGTCGACGAGATGATCGCGACCAAGAAGACCAGCGAATACGACCTCGCCGTAGCTCTGCTGAGCGACCTGCGAGCGCTCGCCAGCCGCCAAGGCAGCGAAGCCGCATTCGCCACGCGCGTCCGGGGAATTCGTGGCCAGTACCCAGGCAGGCCCGGCCTGCAAAATCGCCTCGACAACGCTGGCCTTCCCCGGTGAGCGAAGGCCTTCTGGTCAGCCGTCTTGGTCCGCAGCGTGTGCCTTCTCGGCCTGGTGCAGCGATGACCACAGCGCGTCGTGCCCGTGCTGCCTGGAGGGGCCATCGCGGAAGACTCCCCACCCGCTTTCCAGCGCGCCTGACGCCAGGCGCTCGGCAAGTATCCGCGGATCGGGCGTGCCGGCCTCGCGGGCGGCCCGGTGCACGTCCTGTGCTTTCTGCAGCGCCTCGGTGATCCCGTCGCCGTAGCAGTTCTCGTAGTTCAGCAGCCGCCCTGTCCTGGCAATCACATGATCGGCGAGTTCCCGGACCGCGTCGGGCACGTCGGGCACGAGTTCCGCCGCGTCGTCAAGCAGATCTCCCAGTGCCTCGCCGTCCGGGTACCACTCGTCATAGTCCCCCCAGGCTGGATGCCTCATCCTCCAGTTCATCGAGCACCTCGTCCAGTTCCGCGCGCAGATCTGTCACGTCCCCCAGCGTCTCCCAGGCCTCGGCCTCGGCCTCAGCCAGCAGCCGCTCGGCGAACGCGGGGTCGGCCGCAGCCAGCTCCACCAGCCGGGCAGCCAGCCAGTCCGGATCCTGCATCGCAGGACCTCGAAGAGGTCCGGCTCATCCACGTCCGTCCCCGTCTCTACCAAGGCCAGCACGACGGCGACCGCGTGCGCGCACAGCGCGTCCGCCGGGCATCCGCACTCCCCTGCGATCCCGTCCGGGAGAATCCGCGCACCGACCGGGATCCCGTCCAGCGTCAACCACTCGACCGTAAGCCCGCAGCCTGCTCGCCTTGCCTGCCCGCTCCCCGGCCCGCCTGAACGCCTCCCCGTCGACGACGCGCCGCACCCAGCCCTCAGTGACCTCGAGAATCGCCATGGGTCGCGTTCCGCAGGACCCGAATCACGACGCGTGCCGCGTGTGCCCCGCTAGGCTCGTGGGGTGGGCAGGCGAGCGCGGAGTACAAATATTCACAGGCAGCTAGCGGAGGCGTTGCGCGCTGGCGACGACGTGGCCGCACAGTCTCTCGCAGGGCAGTCGGGTATCCCGGCGGCAATGCTGACGATCTGGGAGCTGGGTCCGCGCGGCACCGCCAGCATCGGCGACGCCGAGCTCGCGCTGAGCTGCGTGGCAGCTCTCGCGGGTGGCACCGCGCCTGACTGCGGGTGGATTTCCAGTCCGGACGTAGCTGACCTGGTCGCGGACGCGGTGGAACTGGCCGCCGCCGGCGGAGCCCGGCATCCGTGGCAGCGCGGCATCATGGCCCTTGATCCGGCGAAATGCCCGGGCGTCGCGGAACTGCTCCAGGGACGGGCACTGGAGGGAGCAGGGCGAAGCGAGGAGGCCCGGGCGCTGATCGGTTCTTCCCTGCATAAGGCCCCCAGCCTGGTACCGGCCGTGCGGGACGCCATGGAGTACGAACTGTGCGCGGGCAACTGGGCGCGGGCGTTCGAGCTGTCGTACCCGCTCGGTCATGACGACGAGATAGCGGGTCCGCTGCTCCGGCCGCTCGAGCAGCTGCGGCGGCCCGCGGCTGCCGCGGAACGGGCCGGCCGGAATCAGCCGTGTCCCTGCGGGTCAGGCCGCAAGTACAAGGCGTGCTGCCGGGCCAAGGACATGGAGACCGGGACGCACCCCCTTCCCCTGCGGGCGTCGGCGCTCTATGCCATGCTCGCCACCTACGCGCAGCGCGCCGGGTGCCGCCCCGTCACCAACCGGACCTGCGCAGCCGCGATCGGCGCGCCCCAGGCAGCGCTGCTCGCGCTGGACCTCGCCATCTTCGACGGCGGCATAGCCTCCAGGTTTCTAGCTACCCGGGGCCACCTGCTCCGGGCCGACGAGCGGGAACTGCTCCAGGACTGGATGCGTCGGCCGGTCGACATGTACGAGGTGACCCGGGTGCACCGCGGATCGGACCTGGCCCTGCGCAGCATGACCGGCGGGGCGTCCCCTGGTCGGCAGCGCGATCGGCTGTTCTCGCTGTCAGTGCATCGGCTGGACATTGTCATCGGCCGGCTGCTGCCCGACGCGGAGCGGCTGCCGGACGGCGAGTTGCACCTACGGGTGCTCGGCGGCATGGCGCTACTGGACCGTGCCCGCCGGGAGACCGCGCTGAAACTGTTCCCGGATGGCCCGGCCGGGCCGGGGAACAACCCGGTGTTCCCCTTGCGGCTTCTGTCGCAGTTCCCGCCGGACAGCGCGCCGTCGTTCCAGACCACCGACGGAGACGAATACGGGTTCTGCGAGACGTCGATCAACATAGCCGGCGCCCGCGACGTGTGGGACCGCCTGACGAGTGCGTGCGTCCCCGCGCCGGAGCCACCGGTCACCGACCTGACGGGCTACGACACCTTCGTCGCAGGGTTGCCGCCGCGGTTCTGGACGCGCAACAGCGACAGCGACATCGAGTATGTCGGCCTGCTGGGCGCGAGGCAGCTGACGAACCTCGGGACTGTGGAGCGCACGCGCCAGGGCTTCAAGGTGACCGCGAACTGTGTTCGCCGCGCGGCCGAGCTGACCGCCACGGTGCTCGCAACCGCTGCCGACGCAGGCCGTAGCGGCAAGATCACCAGCGAGTCGGTCAAGACCGGAGAAGAACTGCTCGGCGGACACAGGGCAGATGACGGGCCTGATGGCCGTGATTCGATGTGCCTCCGGCTCGGCATCGACCCGGATCTCCTCGTCGTGCCGCCGCGGGAACTTATCCTGGAGGAGCAGTTCCTCCCGATGGAGCACACCCCTGCAGGCGAGGCTGCCGCACGTGAGATCACCAGGGAACTGGCGACTCGCACCATGCTGCAGGTCAGAGACGAAGACGGGTACACCCTTGCCGAGGCTGTCGCGGCAAGCGGCGCGGCAAAAGAACGCGCAGCGGCGATAATCGATGACTGCGAGTGGCGGATCTCGCGTGCGGAACCAGGGACGGCAGGAGCCATGCCGCTTCCCGATGACCTCAGACGGCGCGTCGGACTCCCGCTCAAACCACGCTAGCCGCCAGATCGCGATGCGCGAGAGGTGCTCCCCAAGTGCCCAGATGAGACCCAGACGCGCGCGGTTCCAGCTTGAGCGTGCCGCTCTCGGGCTGGACGGCGGGATCTTCACCACTTCAGTCTCCGCGCTGGCTAGCACAGCGTCGAGCGCCTCGGCCAACTGCCTGGCTGGTCGGGCAGCGGGAGCGCGTTGCCGCTACCGCCCCCTAAGAACCGTGCGTGCAGGTCATTCCCCGCACACGGCTCACGCAAGCCGCGAGGGCATTGCAGGTTGAAGTGCCGGGTTCCCGCGTTGGCAGGAGGCGTGCAGGAGGCGGGTCTGGTCATCTCCGGCTGGGCTGGGTCTCCCGTAGTGGACAAGGTAGCTGGCGGCTATCGCCCTGCGGGTGATGTGCAGCCACCATCGTTCCCACTGCTCACGGGATTGCGGTGGCTGCTCGGCGGTCAGCGGGCGCAGGCTGTGCCTATCCAGCGGCGGCTTGACCTTCTCGCGCCCAGCGGCTCCGGTATCCGGCCAGGGCGGGGTCATCGGGAGATGCCGCGCCGCGGGCGCGTCGCCGTGTCCGGTCACGATCGGGTTGCCGGCCGGCAAGTTCGGCCGGCCCGCCCTCCAGCTCACCGAGGACTGGACGCAGACCGACGCCGCGCTGCTCGTGCTCAACCAGGCCGACCGGGAATCGCTGGCGCTGCTCGTGCTCATCCTGGTGGTCTGCGCGCGGTCGGCTGGGGCCGGCGGCAGGTGGTGACGCTAGTGCTCGGCGAGGTGGTAACGCTAGGCGTCGCCGCGGGCCCGGTCGGCGCCGGGCTGTCCGCCGGCCTCATCTCCGCCCTCGGCCTGCACCTGCCGCTTTCCCGGGCGCTGCTGGTGGTGCCGGTCGCCGCCCGCGCACCACGGCGCGGCGGGCGCCGGGTCCGGACCTTCACCGGGCTCGCGATCACCGGCATCATCCGTACCCCCGGCCAATACGAGCACTCGCACGGTAACTGTCTGCCAGTGACGTGACGGTACTCCGACAGCGCGGCGGAAACAGCGGCGTCCTCGTCGGGGAGAGACTGGGCGCGGTCCAGGGCAGCCTTGCACAGGCGGCCGGCGAGCGCCGGGTCGCTGAGGACCGCGCGGACCGCGTCGGCCAGCTGGGTGGGGTCGCCGGGCAGGACGAGCAGGGCGGCGTCCTCACCGGTGAGGGCGGGATTGCCGCCGGTGCGGGTGGCAACGATGGGGACGCCCGCTCGCAGCGCCTCCTGGAGGATGAGCGCCTGGCCTTCCCAATTGCTCGGCAGCACGAAGACCGCCGCGGAGGCCAGCAGCGCGGGGACGTCGGTACGGCGGCCGGCGAACTCGGCCGGGACGGAGAGCGACACCGCCTGAGCCTTGAGTTCCGCTTCGAGCGGGCCCTCGCCGACGATCATGAGCTGGGGCCTGGGCTCAAGGTCACTCCAGTGCGCGGCGGCCTCGATGAGGGTGCCGAGCCCCTTCTGGACCGCGAGCCTGCCCACCGCGAGCACTACCGGCCCCCGGGCAAGCGACACGGCCGCCGCCCGCGCGGACGCGCTGGATGGTGCGGGTCCGGTGGCAGGTGCGGGGACAACAGCAGCGCTGACGCGACGGGCGCCGGCGGCGCGCATGCGGGCCTCCAGGTCGGCGGACACGCACAGCACGGAGTCGGCGCCACGCGCGACGATCAGCTCGAGCGCCCGGTAGATGGCCCCGACCGCGCCGCCAGCCACCGGGGCGTTGTGCACGGTGACGACCAGCGCGGGACGGCGGGCGCGAAGCGCGTGGCGGCGGGTGCTGAGCAGGCGGGTGCGCGGCATCTGGGCCCGGAGCGCGATGGCGGTGAGTGCGCCGGCCCGCATGCCGTGCGCGTGTACCACGTCGAAGCCGCCAGAGCTCAGCAGGCGGCGCAGCCTGGTCACCGTGCGCAGGTCCTGGGCCGGGCGCGGGCGGTCCGCGATCTCCACCGGCACGAAGGTGGCCGTGTCGCTGAACCGGAAGTCACGGCCGGTCCGGGCGGGGCCGAAGACCGCGGCCGGTTCCGCGCGGGCCGCGAGACCGGCGGCGAGCATCGCTACGTGCGCGCCGGTACCGCCGCCGCTGGTGCCGAGCACGAACGCTACCCTCATCGTCTCCTCCGCAGCACGGCGCGCAGGTCTCCCCCGTCGGCCACGGCGGCCACCGCGAGGAACGCGGCGAGCACCGCGGCACTGGCAAGCAGCGTCACCGCCACGTTCGCCGGGAGGCCGCTCACCGGGACGGCGACCGAGACACCCCATCCCGCGGCGGCACCGGCCAGGGCCGCCGCCAAGCCAGCCAGGGCGGCCCGGGTGCAGCCGTGCAGCGCGGCGGCGCCCCGGGCGCGGCGGACCAGGACGACCAGCGCGACACCCGCGCAGGTGAGGCCGATGCTGGTGCCGCCTCCGAGCGCGGGCACGACCCAGGACGAAGGAACGAACGGCACGATTACCAGGTCCGCGACGATGACGATCACCCAGCCGGCGCTCACCGCCACCAGCGCGGCCCGGTTCCGGCCATAGGCGTAAAGCACCCTCGACAGGTTAGCGACCAGACCAAAGCCGACCAGGCCCGGAGCGAACAGGGCGAACGCGATCGCCAGCTGGCGCGCGCCCGCACCCGCATGAGACTCGAAGACCCGGGACAGCGGAATGCAGACGCCGGCCATCCCCGCCACCCCGAGCCAGGACGCGACCAGCGCCGCGCGGGTCGACGTGGCCGTGGTCTGGTCGAAGCCGGGTCCGTCCCGCGCGGCCCGCTCGGACAGCTCGGGGAACGCGCTGGTCGCGATCGGCACCGCGAGCACGGCGTACGGCAGGAAGAACACCGCGAACGCCCAGTTGTACAGCACCAGTGCGCCGGTGCCGCCGCGCGAGTTCGCCAGCACGATCACCACGACCGTGGACGCGTCCTCGGCGATCAGCGTCACCAGGCCGGCCACCGCCAGCGACCGCACCCGCCCGCCCACCCCGTCGGGGAACCTGAGCGTGGGCCGCAGCCCCAGCCGCAGCCGCGCCACCGGCAGCAGCGGCACTGCCACCAGGGCCGCGACGCCCGCGGTGGTACCGACCGCGAGGATGACCCACGCGCTGCGCGGCAGAGCCGTCACGTCAGCGAAGTACTTGCCGTAGGCCGCGCCGAACCACCAGTACGTGCCGATCACCACCACGCTGGACAGCACCGGCGCCAGCGCCGGCGCGGTGAACCGCCGGTGGGCCTGCAGGATCCCGTACAGCACCACGGCCAGGCCGTACAGCAGGATCTGCGGCGCGAACACCATCAGCATCCGGCTGGCGTCCGTCACCATGACCTCGCGCGGGCAGCCAGGTGTGCTGCCGAGCAGGACCGACGCGAGCGGCCCGGAGATGAGCGCGACCAGGACGCTGACCGGGGCAAGCAGCACCACGGTCCAGGTCAGCAGCGCCGCCGAGATCTGCCGCCGGGTCCGCTCGCTCTCCATGGCACCAAGCCCCGCGTTCGCAGCCAGGACCGGGACCACGGCGGCGGTAAGCGCGCCGCCGAGCACGACGTCGTAGATGATGTTCGGCACCATGTTGGCCGTGGTGTAGGCCGCACCGATGCAGCCCGCACGTACCGTATGCGCGAAGACCAGCTGCCGGCCGAACCCGATGGCGCTGGACAGCATGGTGAGGGAACCGATGAGAAGCGCCGCGCGCCCCAGCGAACGCCTGGGCGGACGCGTGGTGGCGGGCGCGGTCACTCCTCGGGCTGGGCCGGTACCGGGATCTTCACGATGGGCACCTGAGCGGGTGCCGCGGGACGCCTGCCAAGCATATCGAGCCAGTGCAGTGCCGGGGTGGCCGCGATCACCTTGGTGAAGCTGACCTTCTCGCTGGCCGCGGTCAGGCCGGCGATGCCCGCCAGCAGGGCGAGCCGGGCCGGACGCGGCAGGCTGACCGCCGCGGCGGCGCCGAGCATCGCGCCGAGCGCGTTCGCTCCCCCGTCGCCGAGCATCGCCCGCTCACCGAGGTCGTCGGGCAGCAGTGCCACCGCGGCGCCCGCGGCGGGGGCGACACACTCCGCCGCCGAGGCGCCGTTCCCGGCCAGCGCCCCGCCGGCCGCGATCAGCGCGCTGGATCCCAGCGCCACCTTGATGGCGCGGCCCGGCCGCAGGTCGAACAGGTTCAGCAGGTTCGCACCGCCAGCAACCAGGCCGGTGTTGATCACCACGTCGGCAGGTGACCCGCCTGCCAGCACGCTGCTCACCAGCCCGGTCGCGCCGATGCCGCCGAGCTTGACCATGCCGGTCGTCACCTCACCCTGCATCAGGGCACCGACGTGACCGCGGAAGCCGCGGCGGTCCCCCGATCCGCTGAGGTCGTCGTAGGTGCCGAAGGCGGCGGCGCCGATCCCCGCCACCGCGATGGCGGGATGCGTGCCGAGCGCGGCGAGTACCGCCCCGGCTGCCACCGCCGGGCCCTCGAGCAGGGTGACCGGCTCACCGCGGTGATTCTTACGGGACCAGTGCTTGTCCCCGCCGGGCGGCGTCCGCTTCAGCAGCGTGTAGGCATACCTGGCCGCACCCGCGGCGCCGAAACCGGCAAGCACTGCGCCGCCCACGGCGGCCGTGATGAGCCGCCCGCCATTACTCATTTTCCTGATTTTCCTGACTTCTTCTTCGCCGGGGCCGAGGCCGTGCCGGATGGAGTGGGCGTCGCGCTCGGCGTGATTGTCGGGTAGTTGTCGCCGCTGTCGATCCCCCAGCTGCCCGCGCTCTGGCCGTTGATCTCGGCGTACAGGGCCTCGATCACCGCGATGTCGCCGCGCAGCGTGTCCGCGTCGTCAACGGACGATACCGTGCTCGCGGCGCCGCTGGCGCGAAGTACCGCCATCGGCGTGCCGGAACCGGAGGTCGCCGCCGCACCCGCCACCACGGTGGAGGTCGTCTTGGCCAGCCCGGAGGCGAACGGGCCAAGCACCTGCGCCAGCGGGTCCGAGGTGCCGTCCGGCAGCACGTTGTTCGTGGTCACGAGCACCGCGAGCGTGCCCGGCTCGGTCAGCGACGTCCCGCCGCTGACGGTGAGGAACCCCGCCTGCTGATAAGCGCTCAGGGCCGTCTGGGCTGTCTGCGCCGTCTGGCCAGTGCTCGCCTGCCACGACGCCGTGCTCGTGGTGCCGGCCGTCGAGGCGGTCGCCTTCGTGAGGAGCTGCTGTGCCAGCACCTGCCCGGTACCCTCCTGCTGCGGATCCGCCATCCCGCTCTCCAGCGCTATGCCGCTGCCCACATCGGAGTTGATCTGCGCCAGGGTGGCCTCGGTGCTGTCGCTGGTGTCGAAGAACTTGTTCGTCAGGTTGACCTGCTCGACGACGGTGGCCCCCGCGTCCTGGGCCGCCTGCGTGACCCCGCTCACCACCGCGGACGACTCCCCCGGCTCGGTGAACATGATGATCCGCTGCCCGGTCAGCTTGCCGCTCAGGTAACTGGCCTCAATCGACTTGATGAACGCGTCGTCCGCACCGGCCAGCTGGTTTGCCGTATTCAGCTGGTTCTCGGCACTGTTGTAATCGTTCTTCAAGCTGGCACTCGTCTTGTTCAGGGCGTTATACAACGGCCCGCGGAGCGCCGTCGAGCCGAACACAATGCCGATCGCCAGGGCCAGGAACACCGCGACGATAGAAACTAGATGGTAGCGAAAGTCAATCACGTGGTTCTATCCGGTTAGCCAGTAGGTGAACGAATGCCAGGTCGTCTCGAGATACCTGGCAAGAATGGGCCCGACCGGCGAGAACGCCACGATCACAAGCACTGTCGCTGCTGCGGCGAGCACCATGACCAGCAAGGACCACCCTGAGATACGACTTTGGTACAACTGGTGAACGCCGCGAGCGTTCACGAGCTTCCCGCCCACCCGCAGGTGCGTGATGAACGTGCTGGCCATGCCCGGCCGGCCCTTGTCGAGGAACTCCTCGAGCGTCCAGTGGGTACCGACCACCACGATCAGGCTGGCGTCCTTGGCGTCCGCCACCAGCAGGGCGATGTCCTCACTGGTACCCGCCGCGGCACAGGTGACCGCCTCAAGCCCGAGCTCGCGGACCCGGGCCAGCCCGGGTGCCCGGCCATCCGGGTAGGCGTGCACGACCAGCTCGGCGCCGCAGCACAGCGCCTCATCGGACACCGAGTCCATGTCGCCGAAGATCGCGTCCGGCTGGTAGCCGGCCTCGATCAGCGCGTCAGCCCCGCCGTCCACCGCCACCATGACCGGCTTGTACTCGCGGATGTAGGACCGCAGCGCTACCAGGTCCTCCCGGTAGTGATAGCCGCGGACGACCACCAGCACGTGCCGCCTGGCCATCTCGGTGACCATCTCCGGCACCGGGATGCCCTCGGTCAGCATCTGGTGCTCACGCCGCAGGAACTCCAGCGTGTTCGCGGCGAACGCCTCGATCTGCACCGAAACCATAGACCTGGCCTCGGTCATTGCCGCCTCTACCGAGTCCGTGGTCAGCGGCGTGCCCTTGGAGACGACCGCCTCCCCCAGGTACACGGTGTCGTCCTCCAGCCGGACCGTGGCACCGTCGGCGACCCTGGCCAGCACGTCGGTCCCGCAGTCGTCGATAACCGGGATGCCGGCCTCGAGCAGCAGCTTCGGGCCCAGGTTGGGGTAACGCCCGGTGATGCTGCGGGAGCAGTTCACCACGGCCAGGGCCTTGCGGTTGATCAGCTCTTCCGCGCTCACCCGGTCCAGGTCAGCGTGATCTATGATGGCGATCTCGCCCGGGTTGAGCCGCTTGGTGATGTTCTTGGTCCGCCGGTCCACCCGCGCGACGCCGACAATGCCGGGCGGCCCTGCAGCCTTGTCCCGGCCTATCAGCGGTATCTTCACGGACGGCACCTTCATCGAGTTCCATACTGCCAGAACACTCACGCGCGGACCGCCAGGTTCGCGACTACGGCGTGTTACCGCCCATGTCCAGGATGTACTACCAGAGTAGTTACTCGCCGTGCGCAAGCTACCATCCCAACCTCAGGGTTGGCTGAGAGACATCGCACAAGGCATCAGATAACCTGATATACGTGCTAACCGAAGCTGATGCGGAAACGCACGTTCAGGGGGTCTGCTTCAAGACGGGCCCCCCGGGACGGGTAGGCGTCGAGCTCGAATGGCTTGTACGCGATCGGCACGATCCCGCCGCCCTGGTGGACAGCGGCCGGGTCACCGCCGCGCTCGCCGGACTGGCCAGGCGGGACGCTTCGATCCCGGACACGCCAATAGGGGACGAATCAAGAGCAGACGGCGGACATGACGCAGAACGCGACGCACAGGCCGTTCTGATTCATGGTCTTTCATCGGGCGCGCGGATTACGGTGGAACCCGGCGGGCAGCTTGAGCTCAGCTCGGCGCCCGCGCGGAACCTCGGGGAGCTTGTCAGCATTACCCTCGCCGACCTCGCCCTGGTCCGCGAGGCGGCCGCGGACGTCGGCCTCGAACTGTGCGGCTACGGACTCGATCCGCTGCGGCTGCCGCCGCGAGTCGTTGATCAGCCGCGATACGCCGCGATGGAACGGTTCTTCGCGCGGGACGGATACCAGTGGGGCCGCCAGATGATGTGCGGCACCGCGTCCGTCCAGGTCTGCGTGGACGCGGGGGACGATACCGGCGGGCACTCCGGTTACCAGGCACGATGGCGGCTGCTGCACATGATCGGGCCGGTCCTGGTCGCCGCGTTCGCTAATTCCCCGCTCCGGCACGGGCAGCCGACTGGATGGTGCTCGGCCCGCCAGCAGATCTGGGCGAACCTGGACCCGAGCCGGACCAGGGCACCGCGGCCGGACGGGGACCCCCGGGCCGCCTGGGCCGAGTACGCCCTGGAAGCCGCGGTCATGTGCATCCGCGAGCCGGGATCAGCGGACTGGACCGCGCCGGCCGGGCTCACCTTCCGTGACTGGATCCGGGGCACGGCGGCGCTGCGGCCGCCGACCGCTGAAGACCTGGACTTTCATCTGACCACGCTGTTCCCTCCGGTCCGCCCGCACGGGCACCTGGAGCTGCGGATGATAGACGCCCAGCCCGGGGACGGCTGGATCGTGCCGACCGCGGTGGTGACAGCGCTCACCGAAGACCCCATCGCCGCCGATGCCGCCATGGCTGCCGTCGAGCCGCTGTGGGCCGATCCGGACGTGTGGCTGCGGGCGGCACGGTTCGGGCCCGCCGACCCGGACATCAGCCAGGCGAGCCGGCAGTGCTTCGAAGCGGCCTGGGCCGCACTGCTCCGGGCCGGCGCGCCGCCCGCGGTCACCTCGGCGGTTGACGCGTTCATATCCAGGTACGTGCTGAAGGACCGATGCCCAGCCGACGATCAACTGGAGGAAGGCACAGCATGACAGATCTACGGCAACGGATAGCGGCGGAGCTGATCGCGGCGCGGGCCCGCACCGCGCTGCTGACCGGCGCTGTCGACGAGGACGACCTGGTGCGGCAGCACTCGCCCCTGATGTCGCCGCTGGTGTGGGACCTCGCCCACATCGCCAACCAGGAAGAACTGTGGCTGCTGAGAAATGTCGGCGGTGTCGACCCGATTCACCCGGAGATCGACCCGCTGTACGACGCGTTCGAGCATCCGCGCTCGGAACGGCCGACGCTGCCGCTGCTGCCGCCCGCCGAGGCCCGCGCCTACGGTCACGAGGTCCGCGGGCGGGTGCTCGACCTGCTGGACCGGATGCGGTTCGATTCTGCACCCCTGGTTAGTCGGGGGGGCTCGGGGGGGTCGCCACCCCCGGGGGCAGCAGAGCTCACGGCGGACGGGTTCGCGTTCGGCATGGTCGCCCAGCATGAGGCGCAGCACGACGAGACGATGCTGATCACGCATCAGCTCCGGGCAGGGGCGCCGGTACTCGCGGAGGCGCTGCCGCCGCCGGCCAGCACGGCCGGCCTGCCGGCCGAGGTGCTCGTGCCGGGCGGGACCTTCACCATGGGCACCGACACAGACCCGTGGGCGCTGGACAACGAGCGGCCCGTGCACGCCGTGGACGTGCCCCCGTTCTACCTGGACACCACGCCGGTGACCTGCGGAGCCTACCTGGCGTTCATCGCTGACGGCGGGTACGAGACTCCGCGCTGGTGGACGGCGGACGGCTGGAAGCACCGGCAGCAGGCGGGCCTGGTCGCGCCGCTGTACTGGTCCTTCGCCGGTGCCGGGCAGTGGGTACGGCGGGT